>OIWS01000749.1_pt1 | contig 38218 bp, 35 predicted proteins | sample 1587611 | NCBI WGS metagenome assembly OIWS01 (sample SAMEA3888919, study PRJEB22519) | human gut metagenome | biome: human gut; feature: human-associated habitat; material: faeces | place: Denmark | collected 2010 | reverse complement strand
GCTTGGCCAGCTCTGCCCCCATGTTGGAAACATTGCCGGAGATCTCTCCCAATGCTTGGTCATAGGCATTGTTCAGCTGCTGAGCATAGGCATTTTTCCGGCCTAGGCTCTGTGTCAGAAACATGGCCAAAACCACAGCGATCACCAGCATGGCCACCGCAATCAAACGCCAGATTTTTGTCTGTGTCCATGTATGCTTTGTCTGCATGGCATCCTCCCTCATTTACAAAATACGTGCTGGCCAATGGTCAGCATGATCGGGCGCTGTTTTATCCATTCATTGGTTGCCGTCTTAGGATTGTAATAATATAGGCAACCCTTTGTCGGGTCATATCCGTTTAGCGCATCCTTGGCCGCGCGATAAGCCTCGTTGTCCGGTGTCAGGTTAAACTGCCCGTCCGCGACTGCGTCAAATGCGCCCGGCTGATAGATAACGCCTGAAATGGAATTGGGGAATTCCGCGCTCTTTACTCTGTTTAAAATCACAGCGGCCACTGCCACTTTCCCTTTATACGGTTCTCCCCTGGCCTCGCCATGAATGGCCCTTGCCAAAAGCGTAACGTCCGCTTGGTTCTGCGAGGGCGAGCTGCTGCCGCTGGTCCCGCTGCTTTCAAGCTGAATGCCTAGTTTTGCGGCTGTGGCAGGGCCGATGATACCATCAGACGTCAATCCGTTGGTGCTCTGGAAATATTTAACAGCCTTTTCCGTACCGCTGCCAAATATGCCGTCTACACTGCCGTCATAATAGCCCCAATTTTTTAGCTTTTGCTGTACGGTCTTTACCAACGGGCCCTGCGACCCTTTTTTTAAATTTACCGTTGCCGCCAACGCCGCCTGTTGATTGGGAAACATCAGCGTCAGCATTGTGCTCAGCGCGATGACCAACCCCAGCAGCTTTGCCGGTGCATGCTTTGTGTACTCCATACCGCGTTCCTCCTTTATTCAAACAGCCCTGCTAAAAATGATTCATATTCCACACCGTCAGAAGGCTGCCAATTTTCTTCTGTTTGCACGGGCTCCAATAAACACAGTGGCGGAAACAGCACACACCACCAATTTTGCCCCTCTGCCTGCCCTAGCTTGATGCGCAGCGCCCGATACTCGCCTGCTGGAAATAGCACGTCGCCGTATGTCTTATCCGGAAATTCAAAGGTGCCAATCTCTGCCGTTGCCCGGTAAGGGAATCCCTCTTCTTCCAATACGCCGTTTGCAGTTTCTATCAATTCCTCCAAATGCTGGGCCGCGTACTGCTCCGCTTCCTGGCTTGTCTGTGCCCCATCCATATCGCCCAGCTCTTGAATGATGGCGTCTCGAACCGCCAGCTTGATGGCCTGATCCGCTTCGCTGTTGCTGTCTGCAATGACGTGCAGGCGGAATACCGGCGGTACGCCTTGCGCAGTTGCTAAGCTGAGCGCAATGAGAAATGCTATCCATCGTTTCATTTGTAAACGCCTCGTTTTCCCTTGATGTTATGTATCCAAAGTTTGTCCAATCTGGAATTTTTTAACCGCCCTTGCCAAAAAAAATGGGTCTGATACAATGAAACTACGAAAACTACCGGAAAAGGAGTCGTTGTGTTTTGATCTCTGCGCGCTCTACCGCTAAATTGAATCTTACGCTGAAAATCACCGGTACCCGCCCAGATGGATACCATCTCTTGGATTCCCTGTTTTGCAGCGTCGACCTACACGACAAGCTCACCATTACACCCGGCCAAGACGCATGTTCGACGGTATGTAGCCCGGAACAGCCCATCGTAAACAACCTTGCCACGCGGGCAGCGCTGCTCTTTTATCAACAGGCAGGGATTTCCGGCGGATGCCGAATACGCCTAGAAAAGCGCATCCCTATGGAAGCTGGCCTTGGCGGAGGCAGCGGCGATGCCGCCGCCGTGCTGAAGGCATTGAATGACCACTTTGGCCATCCTTTTTCTGAGGAAGCGCTCTTTGCGCTTGCCCTGCAGCTAGGGGCGGATATCCCCTTTGCGCTCAAGGGAGGGCTGGCCCGCGTTACGGGGATCGGAGAAACGCATACTTATCTCCATATGCGTCGCTCGTTTAGCTTTGTCATCGCAAAGCCCGCCCAAGGCTTGTCCACCCAGCAGATGTATGCCTGTTATGATGCATCTCCCTCCGGCCTTCCCATCGACAATGATGCGTTTTATCGGGCTCTTTTGGCGCTGGATGGTGTGGCCATGCGCGCCTATGGCGGCAACGACTTGCAGCCGGCAGCGGAAAAGTACCTTCCCATTATCGCTCAGCTTCAGGATAAGCTATACCAAAGCGGGGCCTTGTATGCCGCCATGACGGGCAGCGGCTCTGCTGTATTCGGCCTTTTTCCTTCCTATGAGCAGGCTCATATAGCCCAAGCATCTTTGCGTTCTATGGTTCCTTACTGTGTGTGCTGTCAATCGCTCGTATAGGCTGCCAATATAAAAAAAGCGGTAAGCTGTGCTTACCGCTTTTTTCTTTTATCGGCAAATCAGGATCAGTTTATCACCCTTTTCCACCGGCTTATTTTCTTCTTTTCCCTTATAGCGAATATCCTCCATCCTTACACGGTACCGTTTGGCCACATCCCAGAGATCTTCGCCCATCCCCACAAAATAGATGATGATGCCCGCCGGCCTCTTTTCCGACTCCTCCTCCAGCTCTATGCCGCACACCAGCGTAATCTCCTGTTCTTGTTCGCCTTCTGCTTCCCAGGCCAGCATCACTCTGATATCCAGCCCATCTCCATTGGTTACCGCTTGAATCTGCTCGCAGACCACATGGGCAAATACCTGCATGCACGCTGTCATGCCCGGCGCTTCCTCTTCTAAGTGTACCGGGATCTCGCAGCGGATGCTTTGCAGCTCTTCATTGCGGTCTAAAAACAAAACATCGCACTGTACCACGGTATCGATGCAGATCTTATCTTGCTCTGCTGTTGCCCTTGCAGCGCAGGCATTGGCAAAACAGCTCAAAACCTTGGAAGGCTGTTCCTCCAGCGGTACGGAAACCTGTTCTCTAACCGGTACCTGTCCTTTTGCCTTGGCGCTAGCGACGCATACGCTAACCTGCTCCTCTTCCAACACCACATCATGACCCAGGGCATATGCATCCGTTACCACCGTCATGGTGCGCTCCGCGGAAGTATCCGCCTCCAGCGTACAGACAGCTTCGATATGGAGGCTATCTCCTTCTTCGTTCACCCTGGCAAACAGATCTTTCCATTGGGCTCTTACCATTGCTTGCTGATCCATCCTTGCACCCGGCGCTGCGATCATCTGGCTAAACGGCAGCTGCGGGAAGCACTGCAAAATGGGCGTCTGCTCATCCTCCGTGCCCACAACGATATTCAGCTTTAAGGCACCCTCTACACCGATAGCATCCTCTTGGCAAAAGGCCTGCAAAATCTCGGCATGCCCTTGGCAGCAAAGCACCTGCGTAGCGAGAGGTGCTCCGGTAGGCAGCTCGATGTCCCCCACCACCTCCACGGCAGCGGTTCCCCGGGCGCATCTACGGCGAAGCGGTAGATTTTTGGTCTTTGTCACAACGCCCTCTGGCACGTGCTCCTTCTCTAGCGCGCAAAGGTCCTTTTCCTCTTCCATTTCACATTGCACATCCACCACCGCAGACACGTTCAGCCTTCTGGAATCTATCATCTCATAGTTTACTTCACAAACATATGCCTGCGCCATGCCCCGCATGCCCGGCTGTGCGCCCGGCAGCTCAGCCGTATGCTTAAAGGTAGAGACGGACTCAAACGCATGCACCTTGCCCTCTGCGCACACATAGCATACGCACAGCGTGACTGTGCCATCTGTCATTACGCGGCCTTCCAAAAGCTCTACCTGCGCGGTTTGCGCATGGCCGCGTACCATGAGGACACGCTCCATTTCTGGCTTGCCAACCGGCAGCGCTACCTCCCCTTCAATCAACGCCTGTGTTAGGCTGCCGTTGTTATGATGCAATACACGTTCCCTGCTGCATTGTTCTTCCATTTTATGCCCCCGTTCTATGCGTTGCTTCGCATTGTTGTTTTCTTTTCTATGCTTAATCGGCACAAACGAGGTTTATGACTTTTTATACGTATTTTTTTGTGCTTGTATCGCCCAACAGGCCCTTTTGCCCTCTTGCAAACATTTTTCCCCAGCATTGAAAGACAAAAAAAGGCGCTCTTTGAAAGAGCGTCTTTCTACTGGAGTAGGGGGGAAATTACTCCAAGTATTCCATTTCAAGCTGCCTGGTAAACAGTTCATTGTATCCATAGCTGATGCGTTTTTCCTGTCCGTGCTCCTCGATCAAGATCGTGAATACGCTGGGAAAACTGCGTTCTAGGATCCCTACGTTTTCCACGCACTTGCTTCTGCCTCTATGAGATCGCATCCAAACCCGTCTACCCAGGTTTTTCTCTATGCCGCCTCGTATCTCTTGCCACTGTTCCATGCCATCGCCTCCTGTTTGTTCTCACAAATAGCATGTCCAGTATGCGGCAATTTATGCAGATTGTTCCATGGAAAGCTTATCCGCGACCAATGCGATGAATTCGCCGTTGGTCGGCTTATCGTTTTTGGTATATACCTGGAAGCCAAACAGCTGATTGATGTTTTCGATCCTACCTCTGGTCCACGCCACCTCTATGGCATGGCGGATGGCGCGTTCCACCTTTGTATCGCTGGTGTCAAAGGCGGCCGCCACTTTGGGATATAGCTCTTTTGTAATTTTATTGATGAGCCCGCGATCCTCCATTACCATTTTAATCGCTGCGCGCAGATACTGATATCCCTTGATATGGGCCGGGATGCCAACGGTTAAAAAGATGCTGGTAATCTTTTCATCCAAGGATCTCTCCGCTGGAATGGGCGCAATGCTCTGGTTGAGCCGGCGCTCCTGCTTTGCGCCTACAATTTCCAATACCCTTCTCTTTAGGTTGTCCATCGAATAAGGTTTGACCATAAAATACTTGGCTCCTAAAGAAAGCGTATGCTGGATGATTTCTTTGCTGGCAAACCAGGATGTGATGATCACTTCCGGCCTAAGCTGCGGCGGCATCTGCACTACCTGCTCCAATACGCTGATTCCATCCTGCTGTGGTACGATCAGATCCAGTACCAAAACGTCTGCCTTGATGAGCTGTTCTTGGGAAACGCAACCGTCCTGTACGGTATCCATCAGCGTAATCCCATCGTCCGCCGCGAAGTAATCTGCCACTTGTTGGCAAATCTCTTCTTCATCTTCGATCATCAATAGTTGTCTGTTTTCCATGTTACATCCTCCTCATTCTTCCCACTCATTTGTTGTCCCTTGTTACAAGTTTCACCCTTACGCTCGGCATATTACCATATTTCTTGGGAAAGATACTAGATGAGTTTAGTTGTTTCGACGCAATTCGTTTCGATTCGTCAGAATTTGCTAAAAAAACACTGGTTACCTGTACCATGCGCTATAAAATCGGAGGTTTTCTTAATGGTATCGCCTGCATCTCGCCGACAAATCAAATATTTCTGCGTATTGATTGCAATCTGCTTTACAGTTCTCATTATTTCCCTCTTTTTGTTACAAATCGTACATGGATCCGACTATCGTCAGCAGGCCCAAGCCTTGCAGGTACGCACACTGACTTCAAAGGGTGCGCGCGGCCGGATTACCGACCGCTATGGGACAGAGCTGGCCGGCAATCGCATTTCCTATCAGGTGATGTTCTTTCCCTCCGAAGCGGAAAAAGAACAATGGAACACCAGCCTTGCCGCTGCTTTGACGCTGATGCGCAGTGCGGGCATCGAATGCGAATATCCTCTGCCTATTGAACTACATGAATCCGGGTTTGTCTACAATCAATCATCAGAAGAGATTGCTGCCTTTTTATCTCAGCATAAATTGCCAGAGAATACCAGCGCGGCCGACGCCGTCCAGGCGCTGATGGACAAATATGAGGCAGGGGATGTGCCAGGGGAGATTGCTTTGGACCTTTTGGGGCTGCGCAGCCAGCTTAGCCTTCAGTCTTATCGTTCCTATCTGCCAATCTGCCTTGGCGAAAGCGAGGATTTTTCCCTGTGCGCCCGCATCATGGAATACAAACAGCCTGGTATCCGCATCCAAACCCATTATACCCGTTCCTACCCCCAAGGGGAAACCTTGTGTCATGTTTTGGGCAGTGTGGGCAAAATCCCCGCCGACGAGGCGGACGCTTATCAAGAACAGGGCTATGATATTTCCAGCGACATCGTAGGCAAGAGCGGGCTGGAGCAAACGCTGGAACCCTTGCTGCGCACAAAAAAAGGACAAACCCAGCTTTCCGTCAATAGCCTGGGCCTATCTACTTCTTCTAATGCTATCAATTTGGCAGAGGACGGAGAAACTGTGGTTCTTACCATAGACCTAACCCTTCAACAGGCAGCGGAAAAAGCGTTGCGGCAAACCATGGCGGACATTCGAGCCGGTAAGCTGGGGGAAGCATACCCCAACGCGGAAATTGGCGCTGCGGTATGCATCGATGTGCATACCGGCGAAGTGTTGGCCTTGGCTTCCGAGCCAGGCTATGATCCCAATGTTTTTACCGAAACACTGCCGGATGCCGTGTGGCAGGCGCTCAGCCCTTCGTATGTGACGGCCAGCGGCAAGGTAAACAGTGACCCTACCTTGCCGAGGCCACTGGTCAACAACGCCGTATCCGCCGCCTTCCCACCCGGCAGCGTATTCAAGCCCATCACCGCTGCCGCTGCATTGGGCGCAGATAAGGTTACCGCAGAGGAAACCATCTTGGATCTTGGGCGTTATACAGCCTTTTCCGAAACAGAGGCCCCCGGATGCTGGACCTGGAACGAAAGCCATACCACCCATGGGTATGTAGATCTTCACGATGCGCTGGAAGGTTCCTGCAACTATTATTTTTATGAAGTTGGGGTGCGCACAGGTTCAGAGCAGCTTGAAGCCACCGCAGAAAAGTTTGGCCTGGGGCAGCAAACCGGCATCGGGTTGTCCGGCGAGGCCAGCGGTATGATGGATGGACAAAAAACAGCGACACGCCTTGTCAACCAGCGTGTCGCCGCTCAATTAAAATCTATGGGATATACCGTAGACGAGGAAACGCTCAGCCAAACATTGGCCCCGATCCTCAGCGCCCCCTCCTTACAAAAAGCACGGGAGCAGTTTACGCCGCTTGGCATTCATCCAGATGATATTCCTGCTTTATACCAAACCATCAACGACAACCGTTGGCGCGAATCACGCGTCCTGGCAGCCGCCATAGGCCAAGGCGCAGACAGCGTTACCCCGCTACAAATGGCCAACGCCATCGCTGCGCTGACCCAAGCTGGACGCCGCTATCAGCCCCAGCTAGTTCTCTCGCTGCCGGACAGCCAAGGCCGCCAATCCTCTAAGATCGTCTGCGAACCCTTTATGGAAACACAGGATGTGCAGGATATCCTAAACGGCATGCGGGCGGTCACGCAGCCGGGCGGCACGGCCGCCAAATATTTTTCCGACTGTACCGTGTCTGTAGCTGGCAAAACGGGCACCGCCCAAAGTGAGGGCCGAGATGCGTATGCTTGGTTTGTCGCGGCAGCGCCCGCCGAAAATCCCAGCATTGCCATTGCCGTTGTCATCGGCCAAGGCGGCCATGGCAGCTATGCCGCGCCTGTGGCCAAGGCGATCATTGAAGCTTATTTTGCTCCCGGTACAGGCAGCGATTTGGCCAAGGAAAAAAGCATGCTTCGTTAAACGGCCAATGTTCTTCCCGTTTCGCCATCCTGTGCCAAGACCCAGTACCCGTCTCGGTAGATGCTGAAGCCCTGCAAATAGGCCGGCGGCTGGGGCGCATATTCTCCCGGCACCGCCACAGCCATGGCAACGCTGATGCCCTTGCGCTCTACACAGCCCAACAGATAGTACCCATATCTGCTAGGAGCCTCTACTCGTTTCCATTTCCATTGGCCGGCATATTCCCCGCCCAAAGCTGGCCCTTGTATCTCCTCTTTTACAGGGTTTTCCTGTGTTTCGCTCATGGGGGTTTCTCTGATTTGCGATCCTCGCAACGCCCCTGCTTCTAAAACAGATTCTTGGGCCGTCATGGCTTTTGCTTCTTCCTCGAAGGACGGTTGTGCCGGGCCTTCCTCTTTTTCTAATTCCTCTTCGGCCAGTGGTTCTTCCTCCAGCTGCAAAGGCTCGGAGATCGCTTCTGCGATCTGCTGAGCCAACCGCTCAGTTGCCTTTTCGCCGGCATTCTGTTCTGTTGCAATTATGACCGGCTCCTTAGCCTCCGCATCCTGGCCCTGCAATTCCTGATGAATCAGCCGGGATATCTCCTCAACATCCAACGCGGTTTGTGCGTCAGATTCTGCTGGCAGCTCCTGCATGGGCTGTGCCTGTTGCAGCAGCGTCTCAATGAGCGGCGTCGTCCGTTCTTCCTCTCTTTCTTTCCGTTGTACCGTTTCCATCCATTTTGCGTCCCCCTGTTGAGCACTAAGCGTTGCGCTCCCTTCTGCCCCCGGAGAAAGCGGGAAAGTGTACCCTGTATTGTGCATTTCTTCCGATGGGCCTTCTGCTTGGCTTTCCGGCTGTTTTTCTTCCTTTTGGGGATGCTCTGGCTGGGATACGGATGCTGGGGCCGTCTGTGCTTGCCCGCTGGCCTTTTCCTCTCTCTGCTGGCGCTGTGTCCGAATTCTGGCCTGCATATGGATCCAATCCGCTCTGGGATCGCATGATTCTCCCAGCGCTACCAGCTGACCGCCCTGGTCTACAATGGCCGCCTCGATACGGGTATTTTGCAATGCCGTTTTTACCTGTAGCCTCAGCTCTCTGCCGTTGTGGCGCATTTCCCACTGCCTTAGCCTGTCTCCATCCCATATATATAGGGTGTACGATCCTCTTTGTATCCTCGAAAGGCTTGCCGAAACATTGCAGGCCTGGTGTGTGTAAAACAATTTGACAAATCCCTGTGCCGTGCGCCCGCTTTGGTCTCTTAGCACAATGTACTGCCGCCACATACTCATGACATTCTCCTCCTTTGCTGCTCTGATTATGTGTATGCATCGGCGCACGAAAAAAAAACAGGCAATTTGCCTGTTTTTCTGATCTTTGCTCGCATAGCCGCTATGGACGCTCTGCCAAAACCGCCAACACAGCATCGGATAGCGAAATATAGTCATCGATACACAGCCGCTCTCCACGATCTGTCGGAGACAGCCCGGCCATTTCGATGGCATTTTGGGCCCGCTCTCTGCCCATCTTTTGAAAGTTGGCCAAATTGTTGCATAAGGTCTTGCGCCGCATTGCAAACGCGCTGCGCACCACCTCAAAAAACAGCGCTTCGTCTTTCGGCGCTCTGGCATAGGGCCGCCGTCGCATCCTTACCACCGTCGACTCTACATCAGGCTGCGGGAAAAAACTGGCAGGCGATACTTTTAGCACAGTCTCCACCTCTGCATGGTACTGCACTGCAATGCTCAACGAACCATAGGTCTTGCTGCCTGGCGCTGCACAAAGCCGCTGCGCTACCTCCTTTTGCATCATCAGCACCATGGTTTGCGCACAGGGCAGTTCCTGCAACAGCCGCATCAGAATGGGCGTCGTAACATAGTACGGCAGGTTAGCCACCACCGCCGCAGGGCCACAGGGCACCAAGGCCGCTAAATCTTCCTTGAGCGCATCCCCATGCACCAGAGTAAATGTATCCGCATGGATCTTCCCCTCCAAAAGCCGGCACATGCCCGCATCCAGCTCCAACGCCGTGACTCGCTTGGCCTTTTGAATCAGCCGTACCGTCAGTGCACCCGGCCCCGGCCCAATTTCCAGCACATGGCATTGGGATAAGTCTCCGGCTGCGCTCACAATGGCGTCGCACGCCCTCTGATCGCATAAAAAGTTTTGGCCCAGCCCTTTGTTTGGCGCAAGGCCATACGCCTCCAGCGCCTCTCTCAGCTGTGCACGGCTGGCCCCATCGTATTGCAGTACCATGCTGTCTCCCTTTCTATGGACGGCGGCAGATTGTCACCGTTACATTGCGTTTGCGCCCCCATCGTAGGCAGTCCTCCTTGGTATCCATAAATAGATCAATGGATACCAACGAAGAATCATTGGCGCCAGTGTCCTCAGCCACGGCATACCCGTAGCCCGGCACATAAAACATCGTGCCATATCCAAAGATTCTTGGATTCACAGCACACATGCCTACCTTCGGCCACTTGCCCGTAGCAGTGCGGCGGCCGGTATGGGTATAGGCCGTGATCTGGTCTACCGTTACCTTCCGGATCACCATGCTGCTGGTCGGCGTTTCCGGTAGGCCCTTTACTGCAGGATTCATCGGCGGCCCGGTACCGATCAGCACCACCTTGTTGACGGGCTCTTTTGTTACTTCGTTGGAGGTCTCCACACGTTTTACTTCCTTGCCGTCTTTATACACGACCTTTTCCTTGATGGTGCGCACACCCTGTTCGCCCTTTTGTGAAATCTCTGTTTCCCCGCGCTCTACCCGGTTGCTCTTTTTCTCCACCGTCTCAAACGCTATTTTTTCCGTGCGCGTTTCTGTACGGATCGCCAACCGTACTAACGAAACCGTCATTCCATCCCTGATCTCAGTATCCAAAGACGGCGAAATTTCGTCCTCGGTATCATATTCCAAGCCGGATTTATCCAGCGCGTCCTTTACCGTACCCTTGGCCAGCATGACAGTAGTATCGCCTGCCTTGGCCAAAATGCGAATCTCCTTGGCCCGGGTAATGGCCACAGACATATCCTCTGTGATCTCGGTATCCAACGGCGTATCGATCAAGTCATCTGCGCCCAGCGATACGCCCGCCTTTTCCAAGGCTTGCTGCAAGGTTCCCTGCGCAAGCTTTGTCTGCACCTGTTTGCCATCCCCCGTATCGATGGTTATGGTTTTGGCACGAATGATATGTACGGCCATTTCGTCCGCCAGCTCTGTCTCCAGCGGTGTGTCGATTACGTCGTCTGCTTCCAGCACAATACCCGCTTCTGCCAGCATTTCCTCTACATTTGGCGTGGCAGTGCGAATCTGTGTGACCGTACCATTGTCATCTACGGACAGATATACATACCTGCCTTCAAAATAGTACCAACCGCCCCAACCCAGTGCTGCGCATACCAAACAGCCCAGTATGCCCACTGCCAGCCGTTTTTTCCAGCCGCTGCGTTTTTCCATTGTCTGTGCAGAAACAGTCACTTTTTCTTCTAACGGCTTTGGCCCACTAAGGTTTTTCTGCTGTTTTATATTTTTTTCGCTACCGATTCGGCAATCTGCTTTTTCTTCGCCTTTTGCTTTTTTCGGTTAAAATCTATAATCTTTCCTTTATATTTCGGCTCAGACTGATCCGGCTGCGGCCGATATACCAAAGGCTTTTGCTTTTTGGGCAGCGGCGCTACAGCAGCCATCACGACAGAGGGTTTCGCGGCTTCCACCGCCTCCTGCCGTGCCGGCCCGGCATTTACCACCTTCGCGCTTTGTGCCGGCGGCTTTGTCGTCACTGCCCGTCCTCTATTCTTCCTCGTCTTGCAGAGGGCATTCCATACCCACTGGGCCAAGGCATATATGCCGATAAAAGGCAGCGCCAAAACAGACGCAACCGCATGCGCTGCACGCCTGATCGTTCGCTTTGCCTTTGCCAAAAGCCCTCTGCGCCGAGACATCCCAAAGTCCTTATTCGTTTTCAAGATGGAGGATGTCTGCTCTCCACTGAAAACCATGAAGTCTCGTTTGCGCAATCGGCTTTTTCGTCTGCGCCTAGGCATCTAAGCCCTCCCATCCCATTTGAATGTAGAGAAATTATAAGCCCTATGGTACAAAAGTGTCAAATTTTGACTCAAAATCGCAAAGTTTTTTTAATATTTTTTGTGTTTTTCCGCGTTTTTTTGACCCCATTCCCTATTTTCCTTCATTCGCCATATTTTGTGCCGTATAAAAAATACCCTTCCCCCGGATGGAGGAAGGGCATTTTCTTATAGGCTGCCATACCATTTGCAGATCGGTGCTTCCCAAGCGCCGATCACACGCTGAAATTGTAAGGCGGCCGGATACCGACAACGAAAGCAAACGTTGTATTTGCAATCCACTGCCGTACATTTGACCGGACTGTTTCTCTGGGGCGGCTGTCTGACAAAATCCTTCATGGCCGAATCCTCCTTTGAAGAAATCCGCTGGTCTTGATGCCGGGCCTTGCAGGCATTTTCCTGGCCGGTTTCCGCGGGACTAAATGAATGACATCGGGTATTGTTTTTTCCGCGCCCCTGTTGGATGACCGATACCAAGGGTGCCGCGCATACGCCCTGTGCGTTGTGCTTGCAGCGTATGCTGTTGCAAGCAATGGGGATACGCTGGTTATTTTGCTTTATAGCTGCAGCAGAGGGTATGTTCTGCGCTTCCGTCCTGTTTGCAGCCAATGCTGATGCTATCCAGCGTACATTCCTTGCACTGCTCGTTGAAACGGCAGCTGTCTACGCTACAATCGATGATGGTTTTGTGTTCAAACATGCTTTGCACCTCCTCGTCCTAATCCGTGGTCAATGATAGTATGCGCAGCATAAGGATTTTGTCTCTGGCAAAATCCGCCAAGGTGCTGTACAGTTGAAAACAACTGGAAAATCATGTATGCTTGGTATGTTAATTTTGTACGTAAACGAGGGACTTTTATGGCGCTTTTGGCAGCTTACAACATTGCAAAATCGTATGGCGACAGAGTCTTGTTTTCCTCTGTCAATTTTGAGTTGCAGGCCAAAAGCCGTACTGGCCTAGTTGGGGCAAATGGTACGGGCAAAACCACGCTGTTTCGGCTGTTGGCCGGGCAAGAGCAAGCGAACAGCGGCCAGATTTCTCTGGATAAAAATACCAAAATTGGCTATATGGAACAGCATGCGGCTTTTGAAGAGGAAAGATCCGTTTATGAGGAAACGCTGTCCTTATTTTCTCCGTTGATGGCAGACGAAGCTGCGTTAGAGCAACTCAACCATCAAATTGAACGCCAAACCGGGGATCTGGATCAGCTTGTGAAAAAGCAAAACGCTTTGTTGGAACGCTATCAGCAAAACGGCGGGCTTACCTATCGGGCCCGTACCCGCAGCATGCTGCTTGGCATGGGGTTTTCACAAAGCGATCTGTCTTTGCCAATGAAAGCGCTTTCTGGCGGCCAGCAAAGCAAAGTGCAAATGTGCAAACTGTTGCTCTCTGGCGCGGATCTCCTGCTTTTGGACGAACCAACCAACCACTTGGACATCCAAAGCGTAGAATGGCTGGAAAGCTTTTTGCAAACATATCCGGGTGCGCTTTTGGTCGTTTCCCATGACCGTTATTTTTTGGATAAGATCTGTACGTCGATCCTGTCGCTGGAGCACGGCAGCGTGAAACGCTATGCGGGCAACTACTCTCAGTTTTACCAAAAACGCGAACAGCAACGCATAGAAGAAGAGCGTCATTATAAAAATGCACAAAGAGAAATACAGCGCATGGAGAACATGATCACCCAGCTGCGTCGCTGGAATCGTGAAAAATCCATCCGAACGGCGGAAAGCAAAGAAAAGCAGCTGGCAAAATTGAAGGATAGCGTTAAAGCACCCACACCTATTGCCCCAACGCTTGGTTTTTCGTTGTCCGTTGCGCAGGCTAGCGGACAGGATGTGCTCATAGCCGAGCACCTGTCCAAAGCCTACAACAAACCGCTGTTCACCGATGTATCTCTGCATATCCGGAAAGGAGAGCGAGTATTTTTGCTGGGGCCAAATGGCTGCGGCAAAACCACGCTGTTCCGCATTTTGATGAAAAAAATTAAGCCGGACGTTGGTTTGGTGCAGTATGGCGCCAATGTACGGCCCGGCTATTATGACCAGACACAAAGCGGGCTATCCCCCCAGGCAACAGCCCTGGAGGAGATCCAAAATGCATATCCGCATATGAACGATACCCAAGCGCGCAGCGCACTGGCGATGTTTTTATTTCGGGGTGATGATGTTTTCAAACCGATTGCCGCGCTCTCCGGCGGTGAAAAGGCTCGGATCGAGCTATTAAAACTCATGCTCTCGGAATCAAATTTCTTGCTTTTGGATGAGCCGACAAACCACCTGGACGCCGATTCGCGGGAAGCGTTGGAAAATGCCCTGGAGGGCTATGAAGGCACGCTGTTTGCCATAACGCATGACCGGTATTTGGCCAACCGATTGGCAACGAGAATCCTCGCCTTCACGCCGGATGGATTGCGCGAAAGCCTGGGCAATTATGATGATTATCTGCGAAATGCAGAGCAATGGGCCCAGCTGGCACAGCCGAGCACGGAGAAAGCGCCAAAAGCTGCCGTCGTTACGCAAAGCAAGCAGCAACGTGAATCCTCCATTCAGCTTCGCAGGCTAAAGGCACAGCTTCGTAAATGTGAAGATGAAATCTCTAAGCTGGAAGAGGCCATTGCCCAAAGTGAGCAGCAGCTTTCCGATCCGTCTCTTGCATCAGATTATCAGAAAATGATGGAGGTTACCGATACGATAGATGCGCAAAAGCAGCAGCTGGATCAAGCGATGGAGCGTTGGGAATGCTTGAGTCTTGAAATTGGAGAATAAGCTCCATTTGATAAAAATACCAGAAGGGGGTATGTGAAAAATGCCAAAGTTTTTAAATGAAGAATTTACCTGGATGAACCCAGGAACGCTAACGCCAGAAGAAAACGGGTTTTCCATTGCTGCTCCTCCGCATTCTGATTTTTTCAGAGATCCTACGGAGGATAAGCTCATCTGTGAAAATGCGCCGTTCTTTTATACGGAAGTCACGGGCGATTTTGTCCTGCGCGCTACGGTGTGGCATGATTTCATTGCGGCAGGGGATGCTTGTACATTGATGGTCATGGATACGCCGACCTTGTGGGCCAAGGCATGCTTTGAGCAAACATATTTCGGTTCGCATACCGCCGTAAGCGTGGTCACCAACGGCTTATCCGATGACGCCAATGGGCAAAACATCATAGAACAAGAAGCCATTACCCTGCAATATGCGCGCAAGGGAAATACCTTTGCCATCCACTATTCGCTGGATGGAGAGCACTTCTATATGATGCGCCTTTTCAATCTACCGATGCGTGAAACGGTCAAGGTCGGTTTTGTGGCGCAATCCCCTGCAGGCGAAGGCGGTATTATGCATTTTAAGGATGTATCCTTAGAACACCGCAGCATCCAGGATATGCGCGTGGGCCGCTGAGTTGTATGCCGGCAATGCCAATATGCCAAACCCAATCGTGTTTTTTGAATGAAAAAAGCCGTGGCAATGCCACGGCTTTTTGATTGCATCAAAAGATACCGTCTATCTGTCCCTGTTCATTGATACAAATGTTTTCCGCCGCTGGTTTTTTCGGCAACCCCGGCATTGTCATCATCTGCCCCGTCAAGGCGACGATAAAGCCTGCCCCAGCGGATACTTTCATGCTGCGCACGGTCAATACAAAGTCCTGTGGCCGTCCCTTTTTCTTTGCATCATCGGAAAGAGACATTTGTGTCTTAGCCATGCACACAGGCGTTTTGCCAAAGCCATTTTCCGTAAGGCTACGCATTTGCTCTTTCGCTTGGTCGGTAAAGGAAACATCCTTTGCTCCATAGATCTTGGTAGCGATCGTCCGTATTTTGTCCTCTATGCTCTGTATTTGGTCATAGAGGAAATGCGGGCCGTTGTTGGGCGTTTCCATCGCCTGCAATACAGCATCCGCCAGCGCCAGCGCGCCCTGGCCGCCTTTGGCCCATACCTCTGTCAGTACCGCTTTGACGCCCAGTTCGTTTTCACAGAAGGACAGCACGGTTTCCAGTTCCTCATCGCTATCCGATACAAAGCGGTTGAGCGCCACCACCGTAGGCAGCTGGAATTTCTGCGCCATGTTTTCTACATGCGCCTGCAGGTTGCAAAGGCCCTGGCGCAGCGCCTGTACATTCGGGATATTGAGATCGTCCTTGGCCACACCGCCGTGGAATTTCAAAGCGCGTACCGTAGCAACAACGACGCAAGCATCCGGCCAAATACCCGCTTTGCGGCATTTGATATCCAAAAACTTTTCCGCCCCTAGGTCCGCGCCAAAGCCCGCCTCCGTCACAGTGACGTCCGCCAGCCTGCGCGCCAGGTTTGTCGCCGCTACTGTATTGCAGCCATGCGCGATGTTGGCAAACGGTCCGCCATGCACCAGGGCCGGCGTACCGCCCAGGCTCTGCACCAGATTGGGCTGCATTGCCTCTTTCAAAAGCGCAGCCATCGCCCCCTCTGCATGCAAATCCTTGGCCGTAACAGGATGATCCTCCTCGTCATATCCCACAATCAAATTGCCTAGCCGCCGCGTCAGATCCTCCAAATCGCTGGCCAGGCAAAGCGTCGCCATGACCTCGCTGGCCGCTGTTATATCAAAGCCATCTTCTCTGGGCACGCCGTCCTTGCTACCGCCGAGGCCACTTTGGATCACACGAAGCTGCCTATCGTTCATATCCATGCAGCGTTTCCAGGTCACACGCTTGATATGCTTTTCATTCCCTTGGAAAATATGATTGTCCACCATGGCTGCCAATAGATTATTGGCCACCCCGATGGCGTGCAGATCGCCGGTAAAATGCAGATTGATCTCATCCATCGGCACAATCTGCGCCATGCCGCCGCCCGTGGCCCCGCCTTTGACGCCAAATACAGGGCCGAGGGACGGCTCGCGCAGCGCTAACATTGTTTTAACGCCTTTTAGATTCAACCCGTCAGCCAAACCGATGGAAACCGTTGTTTTACCTTCCCCCGCAGGGGTCGGCGTGATCGCTGTTACCAGCACCAGCTTCCCCGGCTCATTCTGTTGTACCCGCTCTATGGCCTCCTGATCTATCTTTGCTTTGTTTTTTCCGTAGTAGCAAAGCTCTTTTGGCAAAAGGCCTGCTCTATTCGCAATGTCCTCTAGGGGCAGAGCCACATGCTCCCTTGCGATTTCTACATCCGATTTCATAGCGAAAACTCCCTTTCTCTTTATTTACATTCCTTCGTTGAGAAATTTCACTTTATCCAACGCCTTTGCCAACGGATATCCCAGGCCAACGCAGGCAATTGCCTGGCCGACGCCTACATAAATCAACCCAAGCCAATAGGCCTGCTCGGCAAAGATCGATAGCACGATGGGCACTAGAAGCGCATTGGTGATGACCGGCATACACAGCGCCAGCACCCTGTTTTTCTTTGCAAAGATAGCGACCCCCAATGCCCCTAAAAACGTTGCCAACGTGCCAAGGGTGATATCGAGGATTCCGAACGGGCTCCAGAACAGGTTGCTCAACAAACAGCCCACCGTCAGCCCCGGCACCATCCAAGGGCTGAATAGTGCCAAAGCGCAAAGCGCCTCGGAAACGCGTACCTGTATGCCTCCAAAGCTTATGGGGGCAAATAACCCCGTAGCTGCAATATACAATGCTGCGACCATGGCCGCCAGCGCAAGGGCCTTGATGCTTTTTCCCTTTTTCATTCCTTCACACTCCTATGATTTTATTATAACATATACGCCCTGGGAACTCAGAGGATTTTCATCATGGCTAGTCCTTTAATAAGGTTCGCACCTGCCAATGTCTGGCAATTTGTTGCAAAAAAGTTTAATAAATGTTAATATTTTATTACTTTTGGAGGTGCCTATGAGAAAACTGATCCATGGACAGTCTATTTTTCGTGTATTGACTGCTTTCCTTTTATGTTTTACAACAATGCTGGCCCTATCTTCTCCTGTAAGAGCCAATGCTAAGGGTGCTTCACCCCTGGCCGAGCTACCCGTACAAATGGAAGCGCTCATAGAGCAGTATCAGGATATCATGGAGAAAAATCCAATCAGCTTTTTGTCCTGGGAGCAAGCCGATACGATTTTTCCCCACAACACAACCGTTGAGGTTATCGATGTAGAGACAGGACAGCGTTTTTTTGTACAGCGCATTTACGGCTCCTTGCATGCGGACGTCGTACCAAAACAGCAACAGGATACCCAGATCCTGTCAGCACTCTATGGCGGTACATATAGTTGGGATCGCCGCGCCATCGTGGTAGGGTTAGAGGGGAGGTATTACGCTGCCTCCATGAACGGTATGCCGCACGGAAACGGGATAGAGGGCAACGGATATCCCGGACATTTTTGTATTCATTTTGTAGACAGCAAAACACACGGCGGGCGCAATGTATGTCCACAACATCAAGCAAAGATTCACCAAGCCTATGAACAGGGCGGCCAATGGCTCTCTTTTGAAGAGAGATGGCACAGCTTTGTTTAGGGCATGGCCAATTTCCCTCTTGACATAATCTTTCTTTTCATTATAATAGACATGCATGGGGCATTGGCACAGTTGGTAGTCCTTCCGGCGTGCTTTACACCATGAGGAAAACTTAACTGGATAGCACTTAACATAACAATATGGGGCATTGGCACAGTTGGTAGTGCGCCTCGTTCGCATCGAGGAGGTCAGCGGTTCGACTCCGCTATGCTCCACCAAAAGGAAGGCAGTCTGATACGCAGACTGCCTTTTTCTTTTCCAATTCCAGAGGAGTTTGATGGTATGAAATGTTTAGAACGATATGCGTGGGTAAAGCTCCCGCGTACCCAAATACCCGCTGGCCGCAGCTTGTTAAGCAACTTCATGCGGCTGTACGCCAGCGCTGCTTACCGCCCCGGACAAGCTCGCTACTGTCAATATATCAACGAAGTACACTTTGGCCAATGGGTTGGCGGCATCGTCGGACTCAAAAGCATCTTGGGCCTTTCCTCCCGTGAACAGGCATTTTTGGTGCTGGAAGAACTATCAAATTGGGGCCTGCTCGAATACGAGTACGACCCAAAATCCAAACGGCTTTCCTACCATATATCGCAAACACAGCGCATCGCTGTTCCCACACAAGGGATCCCCATTTACGCAAGAGAACAAGGATTCCTGTGCGTACCCCGTACCCTTACGCAGCCTTTGATTCAGGCCGGCTATGTTTTTGAAGAGATCGACGCCTGGCTTGATCTTTGGATCCATACCATCTATCGGGATTCCGATTCCCCTCTCTCAAATATCGTACCACTTGTCCAGTTCGATACCGGCCCAGCTCTCACCTTAGCATCTCTTGGCAACCGGTGGGGATGGGAACGTACAAAGGTGTGGCGCTTTTTCAAAAAGTATGCCGACACCTTTTTTCTTTTCAAGCTGCCCGGTTCCTATGGGGCTGTCGTCTGCAACATGATGTATTGCCAAACAGAAAATGCGCATTCTGTCCGGAAAACCATCTCGCGATTTGTATGCAAAATACTCATTCTCGGACGGAATACGCTTTCCGGCCAAAAAACGTATTTACGTCTCAACCGCCTTCTCCGGCTTTTCGGCGCTGTGGTAGGCAAAATGTTTTTTTGGCTCAAAAGTCGTGTTGCACCACGCAGTCTATATACGCGCGCGTATATTTCTTCCTGGATAGATCTATCTGGATTATTAGACTGCAAGCGTGTATTTGGTGGTACAAGCTCGGTACGAGATCCCATTATGATACGAGGCGAATAAGATGTCTGAAACAAAAAACTATGAACAACAGGAACATATGATTTTATGCGAGTCCAATAAGTTCGTTCAATATTTGGTGGACCGTGGCTTGCTAAAAGATCCCGAAATCACCGATGAAACCGCTCAAAAACACAATCAAAAACGAAAATATAACCTATACCACAACACCCTGCTGCTCCTCAAGAACTACCGCAATATATGCTGGCAGTTAAAGGCGTTCCCTGCAAATATTACAGCAGAGCTGGACCAGCCTCTGGCGGAAGTGGACAACATTCTTTCCTTGGTTGACGACCAGCTGGATATGGGCAATCGCAGGTTGGAAAGCCGGCTGCGTTCTTTGCAAAAATCCAGGATACTGATCGACCGGCTCAATGAGGCCGTTGCGATCCTGAAAACAAAACCGGGCGACGGGCCATTGCTGTACGATGTGATCTATACCGCTTACCTTCAGCCTGAAGAACTGGGCTATGCGGAAATCATCGAACGGCTGAATATGTCGATCCGCCAATACTATCGCCTTCGCAAACGCGCGGTCAATCTCATCTCCATACGGCTTTGGTCAGCCCCCTCTCGTGAGCTTGAAATCCTATTGGATACCGTTGCGCTTTTAGAGGCCATGAATGAAGCGTAAAAAATCTGGCACAAATCTGCTAACGACATGCATGGGAAAACAGGTTACACTGATACCGTGCCAAGATGGGCATAGGCAAGACGCCGTATCCTCTCGTGATGAGATATACGGCGTCTTTTGTGTAGGAGGAGATGAAATGCAAGCTACAAGGGATAAGCGTTGGTATTGGATGATCGTCAGTGCGGTTTCCGCGCTGATTTTATCCGTACAGCTTGTAATGGCCGATGATATTTGGAGCCGGTTTTCTTCCATCATGCGGGATGTATACGGCCAAATCGTCGGTATATCCACCATCGTAGGCGTGACCGCAGCCGCGATTGCGCTCATCGTCCGTATGGTTTCCCGCAACCAGCGCGCTGTGGATGAAGCCACACAATGGCTAAAACGCATTGTCATTACCTGGATCATCCTGAACACGCTTGGCTTTGCGGTAGCCTATCTGCAACCGTTGATTGCAGGCGGCAATTATACGGGGTAATACAGCATGCTGGATTGGATTTTTGAAGGCATTGCCGAATGGATCGGCGGCATCGTTTCTTCCATGATGGACGCCGTCAGCGGCATTTTTCTCGGCGCCCTGGGCGCTGATATGACCACCATGGAAGAATACTTCCCCTTTGTCAAAAGCGCCTTTTCGGTGTTGCAGTACACCGCTTGGGCGCTTTTGTTCCTCATTACCGTATGGCAGCTATTCCGCAGTTTCGGCGGCCCGATTTCCGAATCGGAAAACCCTTGGCAGCTTGTTGCCCGCAGCGCTCTGTTTGCAGTCTTGGTTGCCTACGCCAAACCCATCTTTGAGATCTGTCTATCCATTGCCCGAGCGCCTTATCTCGCACTCATGGATTCAGGGGCAGACGCTTCCTTTACCTTTGCCGGGATTGAAAGCACGCTAACAAACGGACTTACCACCGTAGCTGCCGCCAGTACAATCGTTGGATTGTTGTTGATGATCATCCTGCTTGTCTCCTTGGGATGGAATTATTTTAAGCTGCTGCTGGAAGTCGTAGAACGGTACGTCGTTGTTGGGGTCATGTGCTATACCTCACCGCTTGCCTTTGCCGCAGGCGGCAGCAAAGCCACCCAGTCCGTATTCCGAAGCTGGTGCAAGATGGTTGGTTCACAACTACTCCTGCTCGTATTAAATGTCTGGTTTCTTCGCGGCTTTGCATCTTCCGTCGGCCAATTCCTGGCAAACGGCGGTGCGCTCACTTCCGGAAACGGCAACATCTTCTTATGGCTGTTCTGTGCGCTGGCCTACCTAAAGACCGCCCAGCGCTTTGACAGCTATCTTTCTTCCCTGGGCCTGAACGTCGCCCAAACCGGCAGCGCCATGGGGATGGAGATATTGATGGCTTCACGCGCTATTTCAGGGCTGGGCGGAGGAGGGCGTAACGCCGGCAGCGTATTTGGAGGAGGCACCGGTCCTTCTCCTGCTCCATCCGGCGGCTTTTCCACCAAGTTTGCCCCCAATTCCTTTGTACGGGACGCCGTTGTGGACGGTGGTTCCAATATCGCCGCCGGCGGCGGATTGGGATTTGTCGGCCGCTCATTTGGCGCTGTTGCCGCCAACCACGGTGCTGTGCTGTCCGGATCTTCGATTGCCTCTGTGGCTGCCCGGCCGCCCGCCACTTCCGGCTCCATTGCTGGCGATATAGCGGACAGGAGCCTTGGCAACTATATGCCGCATTTGCAAGGACATTCTTTGAGCGACACATCCATCACAGGAGGGCGGATCCAAACAACCGCCTCTTTAGCGGATGGAAAAACAGCCGCTCTTTCCTTGTTCGATACCAACCAGTTTGAAACTCCTATATCGCCGTATTCTTTGGTCACTGCCGAAGACGGCAGCCAATGGTATCAAATGGCGTCCGGTGAAGGGATGGGTGCGTTTTATTCAACACCTTCTTTTGACGGCTCTGAATCCATGGTCGCCGATACCTTTCCCGGGATTATGGATACGTCTCTGCGCACCGTTGACGACGGCGTACTGGAAGCGAGTTCTAACAATGGGACAAGCCTTTGGTACAACAGCGCGTTGTATGACGAACCGGCAGCCCCCCACGATACCGTGCGAACCGCCGACGGCGTGGGCTGGTACGCGCTGCATCCAAGCGGAGCCATGCCAGAATTGAGTGGAGATGGAACATTTGACGCTACACAGTTTCGTTCCTTTATGCCAGGCTTCTCCCCAAGTTCTGCTATCTCAGGTTTTTCACCTGCCCAGCAATCCGATGGCTTTTTTGAAGTATTGCATCAGGACGGCAGCGGCACCAGGTTCTACGATTGTTCTCAATACGGCTCGCCGCGCGGCGATTATACGGTGTATGAGGACAGTACGGGGCATCAATGGTTTGCCATTGAAGGAACGCCTTCCGTAGAGCGTGTTCCTATCACCGATTCCAAAGGACAGCCCCTTTATGAAAATGGGGAACTTAAAACCACAAGCAAACCCACGATTCGGTATCGGTCTGTTCTCAATCGGTTTGCTTCCCCCGAAAAGAGGAACCCGCTGCAACCCATCCATCCACCCAAACGAAAATAGAGCGCAAACGCGCTCTGTTTCTTTTTCAGGAGCGTGCATCATGCCCGAAGAAAAAAACACAACCATCGTGGGAGACGGACACGACAACTATGCGCAGGCCGCGCAAAACGCCATACGCACCAAAGCCTCGTTTCAAGCCAGCGCCGCAGCAGGCGCGGCTGTTATTCCCTGGGGCGCTGTTGCCACAACGGCCTGGAGCGCACGGCACACGCTGATGAAGGTATTGGTCTGTATCTGTTTGGCCTTGATGTTCCCTGTCGTTCTTGTCATATCCTTGCCCGCTATCATCTTCAACGGAAACAGTTCCGGCGATATTTATGAAGAAACTGACGCCATGAGCGAGGTGGTAGCTGCCTGTGTGCAGGACGGTTACGACGCCGCGCTTGCCGAGGTGGAGAGCATCATTGATACGGGCGGGTACGATTACAATATGTCCATGGACGCATTGATCAATTACGCCAATGCAAGCAACAGTTACGACGTCTGTACCATCCTGGCCGCTTATTCAGCCAGTATGGAGCAACGCAATGTTTCCGCTATGGACATGCAAACGAAATTGAAATCCGTAAGCGGCAGCATGTTTCATGTCACTTACGAAGAGAAGATCGGGACCAGGCAGCCCTCCTCCGAATCTACCCCCGAAAACCCATCTCTTGTACGGTACGTCGAATGCACCATTCATCCCTTGGATGAAACAGTCGTCTATCAAGCGTTTGGCATTGTGCCGGACGCTATGTACAGCGATACCAACACCACCTACGCCGAGGCCATCGCTACCATGTCCGATTCCTTGAAAAAGACGTTGTACGGCGGCGCGGATATAGGGAACATTCCCGCCATCACCGATGCGCAGCTGCTGCAAATCTTAAACGGGTTACAGTGCAGCGCTACGCGCAAGGCCCTGGTACAAAACGCCCTGTCGTTGGTAGGAAAAGTACCCTACTTTTGGGGCGGTAAATCCGGCCCTGGCTGGAATGAAGAATGGGGGACGCCCAAGCTCGTCACTTCAGCCGGATCCGCCAGTTCCGGTCAGCTGCGGCCGTATGGGATGGATTGCAGCGGTTTTACCGATTGGGTGTACAAGACAACCGGCTTGCCTTCCATCGGCGCTGGGAGCGCCAATCAATGGAGCAATTCCGTAGAGATTTCTGCAAGTGAGTTAAAACCCGGTGACCTGGGGTTCAAGGCAAGGCCTAGTGAACCAGGCGTCAATCATGTTCTGATGTATGTAGGTATCGATCCCTCCAGCGGCAAACAGATGTGGGTACACTGTTCCAGTTCCGCGGGCGGCGTCGTTTTGAATACACCCAGTTATGTCCGATATTACCGCCGTCCGGTGGGCGTCGACTTGGAATCGGACAATGTACCGACGATGCAAGCGCCCGGCGAAGTCGATTATACGATGCGTGTAGAAGTGACGCATTACTGCGCATGCACCAAATGCTGCGGCAAAAACGCCAACGGCATGACCGCAAGCGGAAAACAGGCCGCGCCCGGCATGGTTGCCATGTCCAGTCACTACCCATTTGGGACAAAGCTGAGTATCAATGGCGTCGTATATACCGTTGAAGACAGAGGCGGCAGCGGGATCGAATCGGATATAGCCCGTGTGGACGTCTTTGAAACGGACCATCAAACCGCTTTGCGCAAGGGCCGGTACTACGCCATCGCAACTTTTTATAAGTAGGTGTTTTTCATGTCAGAGTTTGACCACAGCGGCTTTTATCCCGTTCCTGCAAATTACACGGACAGCGGACGGCTTTTCGGCGGGCTGTGCGAAGTGCGCAACACTGTGGAAGCGGCTGTTCTTGTCCTATTGATTGGCTATCCAGAACTAGCATGGCTGCATCTTGCCTTGCCGTTAAAGGTCGTCGTTATAACCATCACCCTGCTGCCGTTGGGTGTGTTTGCGTTGATGGGGATAGGCGGCGAATCCCTGCTGCAATATGCGCTGCACATGGCAGCGTATGCAAAGGCCAAACGCGTCTTACATTTCGAGAGGATTCAAGCCATTGAAGTTGAAGAAGAAAAAGGGGAACAGCGTTCCTCAAAACCCAAAAAAGCAAAAACCCAGAGAAAGCGTGCAAAGCTGGCTGGGCGTCAAAGCGGTCAGAAACGGTGTGATTGAACTGTCCGGCGGTCGGTACGTCCGTATCTTGGAAGTCAAGCCCGTCCACTTTGCGCTGCGTTCTGCAGAGGAGCAAACCAATATCATTCAATCGTTTGCCGGCTTATTGAAAATCGCGCCGGTGCGCATACAAATCAAATCGGTATCGCGCAGAGCCAATGGCAGCGAATATATCAGGTCTGTGGACGCAGATTTGAAAAGCCAAACCGACGCTGAAAGCATCGCCCTGGGCCGAGAATATGTTCGGCTCATACAAAGCTTGGAATCACGCGACGCCGTATCCCGGCGTTTTTTCGTCATCTTTGAGTATGAACCCATCGCACGCCAAGAAACGTCCTATGCATCCGCCGCTGCATTGGAAACTGCGACCCATACCCTCAAATCTTGTCTTGCACAATGCGGCAATGCCGTTGTTATTCCGACCGACGCGGACAAACAGCTGGCTGAAATTTTGTATGAATATCTCAATCCAAAAAGCAGCCGGACGGAAACGCTGGAACAGCGCGTAGAACGTGTTGTCATGGATACGATGATCGCACAGGGGAAAACCATCGGCAAAGATCCTGTCCCCGACATCCCTTTTGCGCATTTTGTTGCCCCGCGCGGCTTGGACTTGGCGCATCGTCAGTACGTGATTGTGGACGGCACCTATATGTGCTTTCTCTACATACGAAAAGACGGATACCCCAACCGCGTGCGGGGCGGATGGCTTTCCACGCTGATCAACGCAGGAGAAGGCGTCGACGTTGACCTGTTCTTGCAGCGTGAACTGCGAAGCCGAGTTTTGGATAAAGTCGCCCAGCGTATCCGACTAAACCGTACAAAAATGAAAAGTATGCAGGATACGAGCACGGACTACGAAGAACTGGCCAGCGCCATCCAAGCCGGATACTATATCAAGTCCGGGATAGCCAACCACAACGAGGATTTGTTCTACGCTTCCGTCTTTATTACCATCTCGGCGTCAACCTACCACGAACTTGACCGAAAACGCAGCCAGCTCGTTGACCAGTTAAAAGCCATGGACGTGTTGGTGGGCGACTGCCATTATCGTCAGGAGGAAGCATACAAAACCGTTTTGCCGCTGCTCAACTTTTTACCGCTCCAGAAAAAAGCGCAGCGCAATGTCTTAACCTCCAGCGCCGCTGCCTTTTATCCGCTGACCTCGTTTGAGCTGTACGAAAAGGAGGGGATCTTCCTTGGGATCAATCGGTTCAACAATTCCATGTGCATCCCTGATTTGTTCAATACAACGGCCAATAAAAACGCCAATGCCATTGTAAGCGGTACTACCGGCGCAGGCAAAACCTACTTTTTGCAGCTTCTTGCACTTAGGATGCGGCTGCGCAACATCCGTTGCTTTATCATTGTGCCGGTCAAAGGCCACGAATACCGAAGGGCCTGCAAAAATATCAATGGTTCGTTTATCAAACTGAGCAGTCAGATCGGCATCAACATCATGGCGATTCGCAAAACCGCCAAGCCCGATATGGAACTGCTCGATGAGGATTACGCCGCTGAAGATTGTTTGCTCTCGAAAAAAATCCAGGTATTGCTCGCTTGGTTTTCCCTGCTTGTCCCTGACATGAAAAACGAAGAAGAACAGCTTTTAGATGAGGCGCTGATGGAGGTCTATCGCCAGTTCGGTATCACGTACGACAACGAATCAATATATGCTGATGTGTCGAAATGTGTTCTAAAACGGATGCCTGTGTTGGGGGATCTATATCAAATTCTCAAAGACAATCCCCGGACAGAGCGCATCGCTATCATTCTCAACCGGTTTATCCACGGCAGCGCTCAGTATTTCAATCAACAGGACAATGTGGATCTAGGAAACCCCTACACCGTGTTTGACCTATCGGATTTGCGCAACAGCAAGCTGCAGCCCTTGGCCATGCTCATCGTGTTGGATTTTGTCTGGGATTGCATCAAAGAAGATTGTACGCAGCGCAAAGCCGTTATCATCGACGAGCTGTGGCAGTTGATTGGCTCCACGGCCACCAAGCAATCCAGTGATTTTGTCGTGGATATTTACCGATTGATTCGTGCTTACAGCGGCGCCGCTATCTCCGCCAGCCAAAACTTGACGGATTACGATAGCGACGCAGGCCGCGTTATTCTGAATACCAGCAAGACCAAAATCCTTTTGAACCTTGAAACCGATGAAGCGCGCAAAGCCCAGCGTCTTTTGAATCTGAGCAGTATGGAAGCGCACAGCATCACACAGTTTGGACGGGGCGAAGCGTTGCTGATTACAGCCGGAAGCAAGGTGCCGTTGTCCATTATTGCCTGCAAAAAAGAACATGAACTGATTACAACGGACCGGACGGAGTTAAAGGCGCTTTTAGAGAAAAAGAAACGGGAACGGGAGGGAAACGGATGAAAACCATCCATCTTTTATCGGACGAACAGCTTGTAGTGCAATGGTTATCACAGTACGGGCCTATGCCCATTGAACTGGTGCGCGCCTGGTTATCTTACAAACCGCAAAACATACAGGACAAAATCCTGAAAAACCTGCTTATACACGGATTTGTCTATCAGGTTGCGGGCAATATTCTTACGATTGATCCGACCGCTGTTACGCCCAACAAGGACATTGTTCTGGCGGGATGGGTGCTATCGCAGCTAGATGGCATTGATCCGCACGCGCACTATCCGGCTCGATTCCCTGCTCAGATACATTTTCTTTCTCATCAATTCGGTGTGGATATTATGGTGATCCATCCCGGCAGCGAACACCTTGTCTATCTGTTGGAATCCAGCGAACAGCTTAAATACATTTTTGTGATAGAGGACATCGCGCAGCTCCCTCTTGCCGTACCGGACGATGTTCCTTATATGATTGCCTACGCTCCCACCCCATCCCATATCACTTTCTATACCAGGAGGGATTCCACCGATGTCCTTTGCCCACCAACTGCGTCAAGTAGGCTCTGAGTTACAGCGGGTCTGCGGACTATATCAGAAAATCACACCAGCCCCAACAAATACAGCGCGCTTGTTTGACTTTAGCAGCGCTTGTGAACGGCTGGCTCTCATCGCCCGTGAGTTGCCCTGTTATACAGGACATCCAACGGCAAAAACACAGGTTCTTGCACAGGCAACACAGGAACACGGGATTGCCGTTTCCAATACCCCTTGGTTTTGCATTACGCTGCCTGTTCTTTTGCCCCGTAAAGAACACGGCTCTTCTGAATTTCTGCGCCGGCCTCTGTACCATGCATTGGCTCTGTATTTTAGGCAGCACGACCGGCCTACGTTTACCGATTGTGTACTCTGCTTTGTTCACACCTACCCATACGACCGGCCGGAACGCGCATACCGGGACCATGACAATATCGAGCTCAACGCTGTCTCGGACGCCATTGCGCTGTTCGTCATGTACGACGACGCACCTCTGCTATGCTCACATTTTTATTGCTCCCAAAGAGGGGAAAAAGAATATACCCGTGTGTTTGTCGTCCCACAAAAGTCCTTTGTCGCATGGTTGAACGATATGCTTTTTTGAAAAAACCAGCGACACGAAAAAGGCTTCTTTTCCCAGCCCTCCAAGGGCCCCGATCTTCAGCGTTTTTCTGTACGGAACCGGCGTTTTTTGCGCCAAAGAGAGCGATCACCTGGCGCAATGAAAGGAGCTGTCTTTGATTTACCTTCGTCCTGATACCCATCTCTATCGTCTTTTGACTCTGCTCACGGTGGTAGGCGAATATCCTTATCGTTCGCTTTCTTTGCTTGGAAACAGGCGCGTGCTGACTACGCTGGTACGTTCGATGCAGCAGCCTCAACTTGTCCAGGTTCCGAACGCTTCTCCCGTTTCCTGCCGTATCCTATCCGTAAGTGGACGCGGGGCATACAAAACCATACGGATTCATCGCAGCGCGTTTTCCTTGCTGTGCCATTTGTATCCGGGGGCGCTGCAAACCTATCTGACCGTAACGCGGCAACACCGATTTGCCGGCGGACCAGAACACGTCGGCCGCAGCCACCGCATCGCGGAATCCGCTGCCATGTGCATGATGGCGGGCATTGAAATACGTCCGCCTTTCTTATCGCCTTTGTGCGCATCGTCCGAGCGGCCCTCTATTTCCATCCCCTCGTTTTATTTGGCGCGCTTTCTCAAACAGGATTTTACGGGATTGAACAAGACCATCTTTACACGTATCACGGGGATGCTGTTAGGTCCTACGCAATCTTACGCGCTGTACAATGCGCGCCAGTCCAAGATGAAATGGAATGGGATGGGGGAGTTCAAGGCCCTTCAGCTTTTGCGTGACGTCTCCTTTGCCAATACCGGCCGGGCGTCCGATTCTGCGGTTCTGTTCGGTGCGTCGCCGGACAGCCTCATGCTATCCGATGCGCAGCGCTTTGACAGCATTTATCCCAACATTCATTTTGTGCCTTTGGACCGCAACGGCGCAGCGCTGCTGCGTTTGCTTTGTCTTCCGCATATACAGGCACGTTTGCAGTCTTTGCTTTTTCCGCCGAACATACGCTATCACGGCTCACAACTCGAATGCGACGCTCAAATTGGGAATCAATATATCTTCTCTTACCTCGACGGCAACATGGCAAGATTGCTGCGCTTTAAGGAAGCAGCGCTTTTTTATGGAGCAAACCGGCGCTATGAAGTGCTCTGTTATCCCTGGCAGCAGCCGTTTGTACAATCGTATATGGAAAACGTTGCTGCCGTACATGTGATGCCTATGGAACAAATCCAAGAGAGCATATCCGATTTTTGATATTATTTTGGACTTTTATTGATATATGGAGGTGCGTAATGCTATACTATACACAAAGATTGGGGAAAGGAGGATGGCACATGGACAAAGCGCCGCGTATACAACCGTCGTCTGCCATCCGCAAGGACTACAAACAATTTTCCGATTACTGCCATGAATCCATGGAGCCCGTGATCGTTACAAACAACGGCGTCAGCGATTTAATCGTCATGTCGCCAGAAGCATACTATCGTCGGGAAGCATGGAACCGCCTGCAAATCGAACTTGCCAAAGCGGACAAACAGATCGCGGAGAACAAGCTCCACGACCATGACGAAGTATTTGGGCGGTTACGGGAGCGTCTCGGGCATGAATAAATACAGGATACGGTACACGCCGCTGGCCGTGGACGATTTGGATTTGGCGTTTTCCTACATCGCCCAAGAAAACTTGCAAGCGGCCAAAGAATTGTTGGACAAGCTGGAAAACGCCGTTTTGCAGCTAAAGGATTTTCCTTATTTGGGCGTTGTTTTCCCGAACAAGGAAACGTATGAGGTGACCGGGTATCGGTATTTGGCGGTAGACGCCTACGTTATTTTTTATCGCATTGACGACGTCCAAAAAGAAATCCAGATTGCCCGCGTGTTTCACTCACGCCAAAACTGGCTGTATCTGGCCTTATCGGCTGAAGGGTAAAGTTCTTTTGGAAAGGAGTGCTTTTTGACCAAACACACACGCTTGATTGCAGGAGCCATCGCGCTCCTTTTTTTATTCCCGTATTTAGGCGGCCTTTTGGCTCAATGCGCGCATGTGGCTTTTGCTTCTCCATCCGATCCAGCCCCCGCCATTCTGCTTTCCCCGTTTGTATGCTATCGATACGCCTGCACGCTTTCCGGCCTTCAATATACCTTATTTACCGCTGCCATTGTATGCGGCGTTGGTTTTTGGTTTGGCAAGCGGTTTGCCGGCGATGTGGATACGCGCAACTTTACGCGCAGCGAAAAAGGGACCTATGGAACGGCGGGATGGATGGACGCGTCCGAACGTCAAGCCTTTCTTGAAAGCGTCCCGCTCGAACAGCCCAAGGGCACCATCCTTGGCGTAGAAAGCCGTTCCCTGGTGGTTCTGCCGGACGATACGCCTTTCAACAAGCATATCGGGATATTCGGCGCATCCGGCACACGCAAGAGCCGGGGATTTGTCCGCCCTTATTTACTTCAGTGTATACAGCGCGGCGAATCCGTTGTATGCACCGATCCAAAAGGAGAGCATTACCGCGACCTGGCCCATTCCTTTCGCCAAAACGGGTATACGGTCAAGGTTTTGAACCTTGTTGATCCCACCCATAGCGATGCTTGGAATTGTATGGAGCATCTGGATGGCGATACCCTGCGCGCCCAGATTTTAACGGACATTATCATCGCAAATACCGGGAACGGGCATGGGGACCCGTTTTGGGACAACGGCGAACAAAACCTCTTGCGCGCGTTGATTCTTTATGTGGATCAATCGCCCCATTATACACGCAAAACATTGTCTGCCGCCTACCATCTTCTGACGCACACGCCTTTGCCGCAGCTCACTGCTTTGTTTGAACGGCTACCCATCACCCACCCAGCCAAAGCGCCTTACAACCTATTTGCGCAAGCAAGCGATTCTGTCAAGTCCGGCATTGTCATTGGATTGGGTACACGGCTGCAAACCCTGCAAAGCAAAGAGGTGGAGCGCCTGATTTCCACCAGCGATATAAACTTGACGAGCCCAGCCACTGAAAAATGCGCGTATTTCATCATTCTGAGCGACCAAGGGCCTCATCTCCAGTTTCTGTCGTCGTTGTTTTTTTCGCTTTTGTTTCAGGATCTCGTGACGTTTGCGGACAAGCAATCCTCCGGACGTTGTCCTGTCCCCGTCCATATTGTGCTGGAGGAATTGAACAACATCGGTGACAACCCCATCCCCCGGTTGCCCAGTCGGTTAAGCGTCCTGCGCGCACGCGCCATCCGTGTTTGCTGCATCGTACAAAGCCTTGGCCAGCTCCAAAGCCGTTTTCCCGATCATCAATGGGCTGAGATCCTCGGCAATCTTGACATACAGATGCTGTTCGGATGCACAGATTTGCTTACCGCTGAATATTTCAGTCAACGGTCCGGCGAAATGACCGTGGATGTGCAATCGCAAATGACCATGCGGCAGTCCATAGCGATAACGCAAGTCGTTCCGCAATACCGGCTCAGCGAGTCCGTGGGGCACCGCACGCTTTTGACGCCGGATGAAATTCTGCGGCTGCCAAACGACGAACTGCTTTTGGCATTGCGCGGGTGTAATCTGCTCCGTCTTAAAAAATATGACTATACCCAGCACCCTGACGGCCAATCTCTCGTACCCAGCGACATTCAAACGTATCCTTCCCCTCCGGAGATCGAGCAGGATGTTGCCGCTGCACCTCCGCGCAAGCCTGTCACTCATCTATATCAGCCGGCACAACAAAATGATTTTCTAAGGAGGTAATCCCATGCCAGAACAAAACATTCCAGACGTCCTCGAATATACCGGCGCCTCTGTCTCTGCCAACGAAGCGCAGCGCCGCCAGCGGATCATTCCCATCGACCAAACGCGCAGCGTACAAACAAGCCGTGACCAAAAACGCAGCGAATTGATTGATCTTGTGGAATCCCAAAAGAGCGGGCGCGTGCTGTCGGGGATCGTACAGGGACGTGAACTGAACAGCGATGCCAGCTCTGTGTATGCAGTCGTGTATCATGGCTCGTATAAAGTCATCATTCCGGCCGAAGAAATGATCCCGTTGACGCCGGAAAACCAACATATGCAAATCGCTCTTGTTACCAAGCGTTTGGGCGCGGAAATCGATTATGTGGTAGCAGGCATCGACGTGGAAACAGGCGTCGCGGCCGGCAGTCGGTTAGAAGCCATGGCCATTCGCCAGCGCGAATTGCTGCGCACAAACCATGACGGCGCATACGAGATTCAAGAAAACGATTTGGCGGAAGCACGCGTTGTTTCGGTCATCCGTTCCGGTATTTTTGTCGAACTGTTTGGTTTGGAAATTTTCGTTCCTTTATCCGAACTGAGCTATCAGCGCTGGCTCAACGCCGAAGACCATTTTGTTGTAGGGCAGCGAATACTCGTCCAAATCCTCACCATTACCCGTGACGATGCTGAAGCACTTGCTATGACTGTATCCGTCAAACGCGCGGCCGAGGAATCGTTTCTATCTTCTGTCGCGCGCTACAAAGTAAACGATCTATATATTGGTACCGTCAGCATGATTACCACATCCGGCGTCTTTGTTTCCCTGGACGGCGTCGATTGCCTCTGTCGGTTTCCGCGCCGCGGACGTCCGCCCATCGGTACGAATGTGACCGTTAAAATATTGGGCATCGATAGCGAAAGCAAACGCATTTGGGGGGTGATCGTCCATTGACCACGGACGCCTACTTAGCCGAACGAAGGAACCGGCGAGTTTTAGCTGAACACGCTTACCAGCTGGTTTCAAAAGCGCTGCATGTTGAAGATTTCGATGATTCTACGCTCGTAACTTATCAAGACGGGTTTCATATCCAATTCGGTTTTTCGGCCATGCATCCCCTGATCGTCATGTGCCTTGTACGGCCTATGACGCCGCCCACAGGGGAACAGCTGGATATGATCAACGATTTGAATCTCAACACCGTACTTGGCAGCCATTCCATCAACCGTACCACCAGCTGCTATTCTTTTCGCGTCACCCAATGGCTGGATACGGAAATCACCGAACAGCGATTGTTTGAAATCTTACAGCGCGCGCTGGACGAAGCCAAAAAAGGATATTCCGTCCTCTCTTCTTGCGCTTGACAAAGCTGAGCTGTGTAATTATATATCAAAGAGAGGGAGGGGTTCCATGAAACGAATTACACAGCTCTTTGCGGTTGGTATGTTGCTTTGTCTCCTGGCAGGTTGCAGCAACCAAGCTTCGGCGCCTTCAAGCAGCCCGTTATCAAGCGCAAGCCCGTCATCTGAAATGTCCCCAACGCCGGCTTTATCTCCCAGTGCAGCGGTCGTCGTTTCTCCGAATGTGGGACAAGCCACGAGCAACCCAACACAAAAGCCTGGACAGGCGAAGTCAACTCAAAAACCTGGCAGCGTCACTGCGAAGGCAACCTCCAAACCTGCTGCTACCCAGACGACTCAAGCCACGGCCAAACCCACCGCAACGCCGACGCCAGAATCCCCTGCCTATCGTGACGCCACCTCATGCCGCAGCGCGATGATGCAGGGAATCAACGCTGCGCGTTCGGAAGAAGGATACAACAACGCTTCTACCAATAGCAGCTTAAACAGCGTTGCGCAGGACCGTGCGCGCCAAATGGCGGCCAACCAGTCTGTCTCTCATATCGGCAGCAGCTATCCGGAAGCGGTCGGCCGTATGACTAGTACCGGCGGTGCATACAACAACGGATACGTGTGTGTTACCATGCATAACAGGCAGCTGCTTGAATGTGCACAGTATGGGATCGGCATAGCCATCGGACGAGACGGCAAATATTATTATTCAATCATTGGTCAATAAAAGAGCGCTAAAAGCGCTCTTTTTGATTCAAAGGAGCGTGTTTGCTTTGCGTAAATCCATTGCGTCCCGTGCGGGCGCTTTTTTCTTTTCTCTGATATTGTTTGCTACTGCGCTGCCTTTCAGCGCATCCGCTTTGGCGTCCACTTCCCGCATCACTTCAAAAGATGAACCCGCGTCCGTTCGTTTGTTTGAAAACGTATCAGGAAGCGGGACTTGGGAAGCAACAAAAACCCCGCAACACTTCAATGTGGATGAAAACAAAGTCGTGTATTGTCTCGAACACAAAAAAGGCAATCCACGCAACAACGACACCTATTCTATGTTTGATCCGACAGAAACTTATCCAACGGAAACTTACGCGGGGCTCTATTCCATTTTGACCTTTGGATATCCCGCAGGCGGAAACGGCGGTTTAACCGACGATCAAGCGCGGTACGCTACCGCCAACGCGATTCGTTATTGGTTGGCCGAACAGCAGGCCAAGCACGGGATGGACTTCCAGCAGTATAACTTTTCGCAGCTGGCACGCAACCGTGCGCGAGCCAAGCAAGGCGACGCCACTGCACAGAAAATGTGGGAGTATTGTATGGACCTGGTAAACAAAGCGCGTAACAAGGCCACCGTTGCGCATAAGGTCAACGTATCCAATCCAAATATGGAAATGGAACGCCAGGGGGATCGGTTTGTGGGACAAACGACCATAACGCTGGTAAATTGTAACGGCGGGTACACCTATACAGCCCCTGCCAATGTAACCGTTTCAGGGTACACGGGAAACAGCGGCGATACCTTGACCATCTCGGCGCCTCTGTCTATGGCGAACCAAACCATCAGCATTACGTTTACAGGAAAAGACAACCGCAATACTGCTAATTATGGTTGGTACGCGCCTACCAACGACGACCAAAAAGTGGTACTGGTAGATAACAGCCTGATGATGCCCATTGCCACCAGCACGCTGAAGATGACCACCCCCGCTACCGGCAAAATTCGGATACACAAGGTAGATGCGGATACCGGAACCGATACACCCCAAGGCGACGCCACACTGACCGGCGCGAAATTTGAAATTTTGGACAGCAACGGAACGGTTGTAGATACCCTTTCATTGGAAAACGCCACCACGGCCACCTCAAAAGACTTGCTTTTGGGCGATTACATCGTAAAGGAAGTTGAGGCAGGGGATGGTGGTTATCTGCTCAACGGCCAGGAATATCCTGTCTCGATTGATTTACAGAATCCTTCTACGGACATTTATCCCGTGACCATTGGCAATACCGTGATCAAAGGGCAAATTGCATTGACTAAGTTTATTCAAGGCGATCATCCAGACGACAACATCAAGGTTCCCTTGGAAGGCCGTACGTTTACCTTTACCTTGAAATCCACCGGCGAAGTGCTGGATACACAGGTAACAGATGAAAATGGGTACTGTATCAGCAAGCCGCTGCCGTATTCGACCGTCATCGTCACCGAAACGGATACGGGCGATCCTTCCATTGCGCCGATCACCCCCTTTGAGGTGGTTATTGATACCGACCAAAAAGTGTATGCCTATATCCTGGAAGATTTCGTATATCAGAGTGAAATCAAGGTCGTAAAGGTAGACGCTACTACCGGCAACACCATTCCGGCAACGGGCAACAAATTCAAAATCCGTAATGAAAGCACGGGAGAATGGGTTGTCATGCACCAGCGGTATCCTGTCCCCCAAGACATTGATGTATTCGAGACAGCCGACGACGGTACGTTCGTGTTGCCGGAACCGCTTCCGTACGGCCGGTATTCTCTGCACGAGCAACAGGCGAGCAGCGGTTACCTTCTCAATCAAGCGCCCGTATTCTTTGAAGTCACAGACGATAGCCCCATGATAGAGGTAAAATTCCCGAACGAGCCGGCGATGGGCCAAATCACAATCCACAAAGAAGGTCCCGTATTTGCTGGCGTTCAAATCGAGGAAACTAAATTCGGTACGATCACACGGCCTATTTTTCAAAACCAAAAGATAGCAGGCTGTGTATTTGAAATCCGTGCGAAAAACGATATTGTTACGCCGGATGGAACGGTACGTCTACGCGCCGGCGAGCTTGCGGACACGTTGGTGACTGAGGCTGAAAAAGATGCTGTTTCCATTCCTTTGTACTTAGGCGAATACCAGGTAAAAGAAGTTTCCGTTGGGGATAACGAGCTGCTTTTGGATGCTGCGGTGTATGACGTCACCTTATCCTATCAGGATCAGTCAACGCCCATTATCACAGAGCGCCTTGACGTTTACAACGACCGGCCCGCTACCGAGCTGTTGTTGGAAAAGCAAGCGGAGGTGTATCACCCCGATGATTCCAGACTCCAGATCAAACCAGGGGCGGGATTTGTCTTTGGCTTGTTCGCTTCCGAAAATATTCATGGCGTCGGCCAAGCGGTGCTGCAAAAGGGCGACCTTGTTGCTGTGGGAACCACAGACAATGAAGGGCGCCTTTCCATCACAAGCGCGCTTCCCTATGGTCATTATGAGTTCCGTGAATTGGATGTTTCGCTCTCATACTATCCAAACGACGCTGTATATCCTGTCGATCTTAGCTATCCGGGGTCCGATACAGCAAAAATCATCGTTCAGGCCAACCAAGGCAAGCCTATTCTCAACAAATTGATTGTTGGGGATATTCAGATCATCAAAGAGGACGCCCGAAAACCAGAAGATTGGCCGGAAGACGACCTTTCTTATCGCATCCAAGGCGCAAAGTTTATCATCCAAAACGAAGCGTTGGGGCTGTCGTTCGAGTTGGTCACCGATGAAACAGGGGTTGCAAAATCGCCTTTGGTTCCCTGTGGGGAATGGGTTGTTTTTGAAGCTGAACCGGCAGCCGGATACCTGCCTTCTGAAGAGCGGCAAGTGGCAACGATTGATGCCAACACAACCGAAACGCTTACCTTCACCTTCCAAAACAAACCAACGGAAGTGCTCATCACCAAGACAGATCTTACAACCGGTGCACCCGTTCCAGGCGCTACCATTGAAATCTATGATGCGGCAGGAAACGTCGTATTCACAGACGTAACTTCTGAAACGGGGCAGGTTCACGCCTTCCAGCTCCCTGCTGATGCGCATTATACTTTCCGGGAAACCTTATCCCCAAACGGTCACGCGTTGAATCCCAATACCTTCTCCTTTGACATATTACCGGACGGCACTGTATCCGGGGTTACGGAGTTTACCGATGACGTGTCCAGGATCAGGGTATTGAAAATTGATGCTGTCACCAAACAACCTCTTGCCGGCGTCTCGTTCGGTCTCTACAATCAGGCCGGCGAGCAGCTGCAAATCCAAAAAACCAACAGTAAGGGTGTTGCGGAGTTCATTATAGAACAGGGGACCTGGCAAATCATCGAGGTTTCTGCTCTGGATGGATACGCTCCGTCCGGAAAAGTCATCACCGTCGAAGTCGGTCCGGATTATGTCAATGGCGATCCTATTGTTATCGAGAACACCCCCATTGTCCAGACAGGTATGGACGGCGGCTCGCCCTGGCCTTCCCTTGTTCTGGCTGCCTTATGCACATTGTCCGCTGTCGTTGTTTTCATCCGCTATCGTAAACTCAATAGGAGGTAAACGTCATGAAACGATTGCTTGCTCCTATCATGTTCGTCTGTCTGCTTTTAGGGTGTATCGTAACAGCCAGTGCCAATCCAGATCCTGCTTTGGATGCTTCCCCAGGGCAGCTCATCATCGATTTAGGGGAACAATGGGCGGACACGGAGTTTTCATTGGAAACTGAGGTCGGTCCATATCCTGGCAAAATCGTTGTTTCTTCAGAGGGCGTGCTTACTATGGAACTCGGCCAAAACAAACTCTATCGGCTGACCAACCTCGGTACTACCGCTACCTCTACACCGCTTCCATCCCTGCCGTCAGCTTCCGCCTCCGTTTCAGATGCCGTGCTGCAAGAAGTAGACTCCAATGTGATCCCCCTGCCGCATATTCTCCTCTTTCTTTCTGGATTGCTTATTTGTGTCGGTATTTTGCTGTATTTCTCCAAAAAACGCAAATAAAGGGGAATTGTTGACAAATCCTCTTGTTTTTGCTATGATTCTATTACAAACAGATATTCGCATTAGGCTTCCTGATAGAGTTTCTTATCGGGAAC
>OIWS01000748.1_pt1 | contig 38231 bp, 39 predicted proteins | sample 1587611 | NCBI WGS metagenome assembly OIWS01 (sample SAMEA3888919, study PRJEB22519) | human gut metagenome | biome: human gut; feature: human-associated habitat; material: faeces | place: Denmark | collected 2010 | reverse complement strand
CATTCAACTGCATATTCAAAAAATGAAGAGGGAAGCGGATGTTATAAAGAAAAATAAAAAAAGTGTCAATGAATACTTGACACAAACAAGAAGAAACTGTCACTTTATTGTAACAGGAAAATGTGGTATAATTTTTTTAGTTATCACTATTTTTCGACATGACTACAGGAGGGACAGTTGTGGCAAGAGGAAATAATCAGAAATTGAAGCTTTTGTATCTTGCAAGGATTATGCGGGATGAGACAGATGATTCACATGGTCTTAGCCATGCCACAGATTATAGATAAGCTTGCAGCCTATGATATTGATGCACATAGAAAGACAATCTATGAGGATTTTAAGGTACTGGATGATTTTGCAATTGAGATAGTAAAAACAACAGAGGGCAAGAAAACTTATTACCATGCTGGAAGTCGTGATTTTGAAATTGCAGAGCTTAAGTTTTTTATTGATGTGGTACAGAATTCAAAATTCATCACAGAGAAGAAAGGCAAAAAGCTGATTGAAAAGCTTACTGCATTGGTTAGCAATTATGATGCAAAATTATTAAAACGTCAGGTGTATGTCGCAGATCGAGTAAGGAGTATGAATGAAAGTATTCTTTATACTGTTGATCAGATTCATGAAGCAATGAATCAAAATTTTCCAATCACATTTCATTGCTTTGAATGGAATATCAATGGAAATACAAAGTTAAAACATGATGGTAAGTTATATGAAGTTAGTCCATGGGTTCTTATTTATGATGATAGCAATTATTATTTAGAAGCTTATGATGAAGATTTTGGAGATTTGAAAACATACCAGGTTGACAAAATGCAGGATGTTTCGATTGACAATACCAAACACCGCAAGGGAAAAGAAATCTTTCGGAAAAAAGATAAAGCGGTTTATTCAACAAATCGTTTTGGAATGTATGCTGGAAACAATGAAACGGTAACTCTGCTTTGCGAGAATCATATGGCAAATGTGATTGTGGATTGATTTGGAAGAGACATACATATGCAACCGATAGATGAGAGCCATTTCGAGGTGAAAGTTGATGTTGCGGTTAGCGGAAACTTTCTTGGATGGATTATCGGAATTGGCAGAGTGAAGATTGTTGGTCCAGAGAGTGTTGTGGAGAAGATGAGGGAAAAAGTGAAAGCACTTTCAAATGAATATTTAATGTAGAGAAAATTCTACGATTTAAGCAGTAGTTCATTTGCGTTATAAGAAGATACATCATAAATATGAGAGGTAAATTGATGAATCATGAATATGTACTGATGCAATATTATGTTCGATATTTGCAGGAAGTAAGAAGGTTATCCAAATCATCTATAGGGCATTATACACAGGCGTTGAGAAAGATTTCTACAATGCTAGTTGAAAGAAATAAAATTCAAGAAACGGTATATGAAATAAAAGATATTAATGAATTGCAATTAATTCGAGAATATCTTTATAAGGATCCTGAGTTTGTGACACTAGATACAAGAGGAAACAGAATGTATAGTTCTGGATTGAATAATTATTATAGATTTGCTTCAGGAGAAGAGTTATTTGGTAAACAAAATGAAATGAGAAACATGGATATAGAAGTTCCTGTAGGAGAAAAGATAATTGTTCAGAGAGAAGAATGGAAGCGTTTTGCAATAATAACTGTTCAGACATTGGAGGCAGCGGAATATAAATGTGAAATTGATCCTACCCATAATACTTTTATTTCAGCTACTTCTGGAAAACAATATATGGAAGGACATCATGCTATTCCTATGAAATTGCAGGATAAATTTGATAAAAGTATAGATGTTTATGCAAATGTGATTTGCTTGTGTCCAATATGCCATCGACTATTACATCATGGCATGAAGCATGATAAGGAAAGACTTTTGAATCAGATATATAAAACTAGAATAGACCGAATGGCTGCTAGTGGTATAACAATTAGCAAAAATGATTTTATTGATATAGCAATATAAAAACTAGGCAAGAGGAAGGATAATAAGAAAAATGTATAGGTCAATCGATTTGTTTGCAGGAATAGGTGGAATCCGGATGGGATTTGACAATGCGTTTAAGGAAGAAATACAAACGGTTTTTGTGAGTGAATGGGATAAAATGGCTCAAAAAACATATAAAGCAAATTATAAGGATCCATTTGAAATCGCTGGGGATATTACAGAAATTGATGAAAAAGAAATTCCAGAATTTGATATTTGCCTAGCAGGATTTCCGTGTCAAGCATTTTCAATGGCTGGGAAACGGATGGGATTTGATGATGATTATAAGGGGAAATGTCGTGGAACGCTGTTTCAAGATGTTGTTAGAATTTGTGAAGAACATAAACCTAAAGTTATATTTTGTGAAAATGTTAAGGGATTGACTGTACACGATAAAGGAAGAACATTTAAGGTAATAAAGGGTGCTTTTGAACAAATTGGATATAAAGTATTTGACAAGGTATTGAATAGTAAGGATTTTGGGGTTCCTCAAAATCGAGAAAGAATATATTTGGTGTGTTTCAGAAAAAATCTTGTTGGCGATGATTTTGTTTTTGAATTTCCTCAAGGAGAAAATAAAAAAGTGTGCATTAGAGATATTATGGATCCTGCACCAGTCCCTTCAAAATACTATTTAAGTGATACATATATGAAAACGCTTATTAATCATCGAGCAAGACATGAGGCTGCAGGTCATGGTTTTGGTTACGAGATAAGGGATTTGGATGGAATCGCAGGTGCTATTGTATGCGGCGGTATGGGTAGAGAACGTAATCTTATCATTGATAAAAGAGAACATTCTCTTGTTCCCACAACTCATATTAAAGGACAAATAAATAAAGATAGTATTCGGAAAATGACACCAAGAGAATGGGCAAGATTGCAGGGATTCCCAGACGATTTTAAGTTAGAGCTTGCTGATACACATTTATATAAACAATTTGGAAATAGTGTCACGGTCGATGTTATTGAAGCGATTGCAAAAGAAATTAGAAAGGTGCTGATGGCTAATGAAGGGAAATAAAGGAGAATGGAGTGAAATATATGTTTTGCTGCGACTTTTAGCGTACGGAAAATTATTTGCGGCGGATGAAAATGTTGACAAACTTGATGACATATTTTTCCCGATTTTAAAGATATTCCGCAATGAGCGAGAAGATAAAAAATTGGAGTATCAAATAGAGGAAAGAGAAGTGGAATTATATGTTAATGATGTCTTTCATAAAAAAATCACTAGAGAAAGATTAAAACATGAGGCACAAATGTTATATGAAAAAATACTTGATGGAGGGAATCGGGCTTTTGCAATTAAGGAATGTGATCCAATTTTATCTGAATTAGAATGTGAAAGATTAGCTGCTCCTTCAACGGACAAAACGGATATTTCTATGCAGATTTATGATATACATACAGGATATGAGCCAGTATGTGGATTCAGTATAAAATCAGAATTAGGAAATGCACCTACTTTGTTGAATGCCTCTAAAGCAACCAATTTTGTTTATAGAATTAGTTCATTTTCCGATGAATTGATGGAAGTGGTTAATAATATAAATACTTCAAATAAGATTATGGATCGTTTACAGGTTATCAAGGAGAATGCAACTCTATCTTATGTAAAAATGTATAGTTCTACATTTTCAAGTAACTTGATGTTAGTTGATAGTCGTATGGAAGAGATAATAAGTGAAATTCTTCTTGAACATTATTTGTTAGGTGAAAACAAATGTAAAAAAATTGTTGATTTAATTGAAAAAAATAATCCATTGCATTTTCCTAGAAAGGGGTTTTATGAATTTAAATTCAAGAAATTCTTATGTTCTGTTGCCTTAGGAATGGTGCCGAGTAAGGAATGGGATGGACTGGATGATGCAAATGGTGGATATATCATTGTAAAACAGGATGGAGATGTTTTGGCATATCATTTGTATAATCGTAATTACTTTGAGCAGTATTTGCTTGATAATACGAAATTTGAACGAGGATCAACGAGTAGACATGAATATGCAACTGTGTACAAAGGTGACGATGGTGATTATTATATAAATTTGAATTTGCAAATCAGATTTATATAATAATCAGAAAAGATTAGATGGAGGATGTTATGGAATTTGAAAGTATAAAAGATTTTTATGATATAGAAAAAAAATCTGATGCATCGCAGAAAATTCAAAAACAATTTCAGGTAATGCTTATGGCTGAATTAAAAAATGAGGAATTTAATAATGAAATGGTTAATAATGTACTTTCGTGTGTAGGATTGGGAAGTGGATATACAGTATTCAACTGGTTAAATGAGATGGGTGAAGAACAATTGACTGGTAATCTCAACGCATTAACAGCTAATCTAGTGTTCAAGAAAAATGATCAAAGAAATTCTCTTAAATTACTTTGCAGTATGCTATCAAGAAATTTTGTGGGTGAATGTAATTCAATAATAGTAGAACAAATTATTAGAATCATCCAATCGTATGCCAAAAATAAAACAGGTAATTATGTTGGAAATTTAGAAAATATTTTCCTGAAATACTTTGTTGATGGAATGGGACTTCATGTTTCACCATTTGAGTGGGAGAAGGTTAATTGTAATCAGAGTGTGAAAGAGTCATTTTGTAAATTTTTAAGAATTGCTTTGTCCAATGAGAAACAAGCAAAAAGATCAGAAGAACAAATCAGAAGAATCGAAATTATAAACAAATGGATTGATTGTGCGATAGGAGAAAAAGAGGGACAAGCCCAATCAAATAATAATCAGGAAATGAAAGTAAATGATTCTTTTGATAATAAAATGAGCAATCAACTTAATGAAATAGCAAATTATATTAAATTATTGGAGAAAGAGAACAAAAGTAAGTCTATTGAAATTGAGCAACTTACGAAAAAATTAGAAACAGAAAAACAGAATAGTGGAAGATTGTTAGCAGAAAAGAATGAGACTGAAAAAACACTTTCGGAAAAAAAACAATTTGCGGCACAGTTAAGTCAAAGTATAGAGAATTTAAAGGAAGATATCGATAAAAGAGATACTGTCTTAACGGTTTTTCAAGCAGATAAAAAAGAATCTGAAGTAGAAAAACAAAATGCACTTGCAGCAGAATTAAAGGTGTATTATTCAGATTTTCAAGAAGCAAAAGACATGGAAATGGATATAGAGATTGGAAACTTTTTATCTGATACTTTAGGGGCGGTATTTGATGTACTTAAGAAGAATGGCATTGATGTGACAGTATAAGTAAAAGATGGGAGAAGATATACTATGGGGAAAGAAATTAGCTGGTTTGGAATTGATTTTGGAACAACAAATAGTGCTGTATCTTCAATGACAGGTGCAAGTAAAGCAAATTGTGTTCAGATTAATCATGGTGATGACTTGGGAAGACCATTTCCTTCAATTGCAGCAATTCATAAAAAAACAGGGGAAGTAATAACTGGTAGAGATGCAAAAGAGAGAAGAAATGAGTTATCTACGGAATATGAGTATTTTTCTTCGATTAAAACAATTATTGCTTCAAAAGAAAAATATGAAGTAGGAGGAAAAACATGGACTCCTGTGGATATTGCTGCAGAAATATTTAAGGGATTAAAGGCTAATATTGAAAAAAGGGCACATGAATGCAAGGAAGCAATTGTTGCTGTTCCAATTGGTTTTTCTCCTAAGAAGAAGGCAAATATTAGAAAAGCAGCAAAATTAGCAGGAATTGATGTTAAGATGTTTGTAAGTGAACCGACAGCTGCATTTTGTAGTAACTATGTTCAATTAAAAATGTTTAAAAATGTAGCTGTATTTGATTGGGGGGGCGGTACATTAGACGTTGCAATTTTGAAGGTTGAAAATGGAAAAGTTTTTGAAATTGCAACTGAAGGAATGACAATGGCTGGTGACGACATTGATCGTAAGATTGCTGAAAAAATGCATATAAAATTTTGCAAAAATAAAGGAGTATCTATTCCGTTTGAAGAAATGGATAGTATTGCAAAAGACCAATTGATTATGAAAAGCGAATTGGCAAAAATACAATTAAGCGATGGAGAAGATTTAGCAAGAGTTGCAGTATTAAAATATGGAGAACTTGGAGTGGCAAGAGATACAATTGATTATGATTATTTTTCTTTATTAGTTGAGCCAGAAGTTAATGCTGCTCTTGCGTGTTTGGAAAAAGCAATAAAAAAGGCTAATTTAAATGAAACCAATTTGGATTGTATTCTTTGTGTAGGTGGTTCAAGTAAGTTAAGACCATTTAAAGAAAAACTGATAGATAAATATGGTCAGGAATTAGTATATTATCCTGATATGGTCATGTGGGATATTGCTAAGGGAGCATCTATTATAAATGTGACTGATGGTGGATATGGTTTGAATCAAGATTTAGGTGTTATTATGAGTAATGGGGAATTCTATCCAATGATTCAAAAAGGTCAATTGTTGCCTTGTAAAGAAAAAAGGTTGAATTTTGCAATCGTCAATGACGAAAAAGTAGCCAAATTTATTGTTACAGATAATGAAAATCCAGAACAAAGAACTTTTGAACAGTTTATTTCTATTGATAGAAAAGGACAAGGTTTTATGAGTGAACAGTTTGAAGTTTCTTGTTTTATTGATCCAGATTTGCTTTTCAGATTTAGAGTTAGAAGTAGCGAATTTATGCATCAGTATTTGTACTTATGGACTTATGATGGGTTGAAGGTGTATTACCAATTGGAGGGGAAAAAGAATGGAAGAGGTAAAAAGTAATATTTGTTTTGTTAGTAATACCTACAAAGTTGATATGCCTTTTTCAAAAAAAATGAAATCATATCAGAAAGGTGACACAAATTTTTTAAGGCAAATTCATGATTATGATGCTTTAATGAAATTATATGAGTACATGGGACACAGCTGTAACGCAGGTTATTATACATGGAGAAAGAGCCAGATTGACATCATAGATCCCCAATTTCAATCTGTAATGGTTCAGACAAGAAAAAACGATCCTCTGATAGAAGAGGATAACTGGATTAATGATGCCTTGTACGGCTATGATAATTTAGATCATTCTAAATTGTATCCTTTGATTGATGAAATTTTATTTGAAGAGAGCGAAGATGTTTCTATTGAAGAGCGTCAACTTGGACAATGGATAAAGACTTCTAGAGCAAATGGTTCTGAAGAGTCAGGAACATATGTATTTGAAAAAGTAATTAGTTCAATTGCTGATAAAAAAGTATCAATTAAAAGTGCTGGATTAGAAAAAGTTCAAGATAATGACCCCTATTATTACATGTATAGAGAAGAGTCAGGTGAGCAAGGAGATAATATTAATATTGATAAGGCGAAACTTTATGTGAAAAAATATGGTAGTATGTTTGCTGCTTTTGAAGATGTGGAACAAACAGATATAATAACGACTAATTATGATGATAGAATTTTTTTAAACGCTGGACCAGGTACTGGAAAAACATATACTATTCTTCATAAATTAGAAAATTTGGTTGCAAAGCAGGATGTAGATCCAGAGTCAATAATGGTTCTTTGTTTTACCAATGCAGCTGTTAAAGAAATCAAAGACAGAATGATGAGATTTGCAGATCAAACTGGAGAATGGAGTTTGAATAATATTGATGCAAGGACATTTCATTCATTTTCTTGGTGGCTTATAGCACAGGCAAATGAACTATTTGTTGGAAAAAACAGCTATCAATTTATAGACTTTACAAAGTTAGATTATGATGCAAGCATCTGTGCAGCAATACGAATAATAAAAAAATTTGGTGATGATATATTTGTAGGATGGTCACATTTCATAGTTGACGAAATACAAGATTTAACTGACGAGCGTGCAAGAATGGTACTGGCGATGATTGAAGAATGTATAAAGCATGGTGTAGGAATTACGGTTTGTGGTGACTCTTGTCAGGCAATCTATGACTATACGCAAGATGATGAGAAGAGTCAAATGGGATCGTCAGAATTCTATATGCAATTGTTTTCATTGTTGTATGATAATGCAAAATTTTGTTCATTATTGTATAACCATCGACAAACTTCTGAATTAAAAGCTTTAAGTATAAAGTTTCGTGATGCAATATTGGAAGAAAATTTTGAAAAAATGAAAAAAGAAGTTCGTTCTATTTATAATAGGATTACAGATTTAGGAGTGAATTTTTCTGTCAAAGCAAGTAGAAACATATTTGATATGTTATTAGAGGATGGAACGGCATGTTTAATGTGCAGAAATAATGCACAAGTTTTACAAGTGTCAGCCAATCTTAGAAAAAGAGGAATAGAACATGTTGTAAATGCCTATGAAGATTCTAAATACTATGCGGATTGGATTGGAAAGGTTTTTTCCGATTACAAAGAAGATTCTATTTCATATAATACTTTTTGGAATCAGTTTATTGAAAAGCATATTGAGTTGAATCCAGAAGCTACATGGAATCGTTTATGTGATATTGTTGGCGATGATAATAATGTGTTGGTTGTAAAACATGTAATAGAGGCAATAAAAAATGCATCTTTTGATGATCCAATATTAAGAAATGTTCAGAAAAAGGGATTGATTGTATCTAATATACATAAAGCAAAAGGACGAGAATATGACACGGTAGTTTTAGAACGGAAATTTGTAAAAAGACTAATCGATAAGCAAGAAAACATTGGTGAATATAAGACTTTATATGTTGGAATTACAAGACCAAAAAAGAAACTGCTTTTTGCATCATTGGCAACGGTTAATGTTTCTTTGCGTGAAATATATAAGACTGGCCGAAAAAGATGGATAAGAGGAGATTGGCCTTATTTGAAGAAAATAGAAATTAGGGGAATTTCGGATGTCGAGGTTTTATCTTTTAATGAGGAATCAATTCAAAGATATATTGCATCTAAAGTGAAAATAGGTGATGAAATTGAATTGAGAAAATCATCGGCTGAAAAAGCAAATTATGATATTTATCATATGCATAATGGGATTGGAACAAGAATCGGAAATGTATCAAAAGAATTATTGGAGGATATTGATGCCACAATTTCGCCTTATAAATCGCCTTGGCCTATTGTCATATCAGAATTATATGTGTCAGGTATTCATACAGAAATTTCTATGAATAATGATGTGTGGTGTTGGGCTGATTTTTGCGGCTTGGGAACATGCGAATATGATGTTTATTAGGAGAGGAACTTATGGATTATACGGATTACTATAATGCAAGAAAACTTGTTGTGGATATTATGAAAAAAGACTTGTTGGGGCCAGTTCAAGAAGATGAAGTGATTGAGGAATTACCGTTAGATTATTATATTCTTGGTAAGCTTTATCCACAGAAATCATTTACAATGTCGAATATTTCTAGTACATCTGAGGATATAGGAAATTTGGATGATGAAGATATAGCTGGTTTAGATAACGGGAAAAATCCGTCTTCTTTTGGCTTGTCAATTTCTGTAAATCCAGGAGTTCATTCAATCAAGATAAAAGTAAATTGGGCAAAATATATTCCAGAAACAGAAAAGACTACTGAGGGCAAAGAAATAACAAAATGGTTACGGAAATGTTTAAAAACCGATTGGCTTAATGTTGATTTATCTAATTCAAAACGAGGAGAGTGCTATAAGGAAAAACTAGATGATTATTTATCGGTGCATGTATTTATTCACAAAAAATATAATGATGGAAGTATGACGGTTTCCGTTTCATTAGTCAATGACTATTGCGAAAGAACAAATCGGAAAGAGGAAAATCAATATGCATATTTCCAACCACAGATTAAAATAAGTTCGGATAGTAGTGATGCTTTTGGCGATGTGAGACGAAATGTTCAGTTAAGCAATGATGACGAAATTTCAGAATTAAATATGCTATATTCGGAACAAGTTATATATGCATCTGGTCATGGGTGTGCTGTATATGATGAGCTTGATAATAATAATAGGAGGGTTATCAGTACAGATTTTATGCCAGAATATCAAGTTTTACAAATGATGCCTTCTAGTGGTTCTGATAAAGGGTTGTTTTCAATGAAGTATTTGTCAACAGTTAATCAGGAGACAATAATTAATCAATTAAATGATTGGAATGACAAATACAGATTATGGATTAATAAGAGAAAACAGGAAGCACAGAAATTGCCACATGAGTTTCATGAATCAGCAGATAAAAATCTTTCAAAGTGTGAAGATACATATGAAAGAATTAAGCTTTCAATTGAATGTTTATATGATAATGATGTATATAAGGCATTTCAGTTGGCAAATTTAGCGATGTATATGCAACGAAAGCAGATGACAAATGTTAAGGATGAAGATATATGTTGGTATCCATTCCAGTTGGCATTTTTTTTGCAGGAATTGATATCTTTTGCAGAACCTAAAAATGAAAATAGAGATAAAGTTGATTTGCTATGGTTCCCAACTGGTGGTGGTAAAACAGAAGCATATTTAGGAATTGCTGCATTTGTAATTTTTTACAGAAGAATAACAAAGAAGGAGTTAGGTGCAGGAGTTGCAGTAATCATGAGATATACGATGAGACTTTTAACGTTTCAACAGTTTGAAAGAGCTGCTGCAATGATTTGTGCCTGCGAAATAATCAGAAATAAATATAATATACCAGGAGGAGAGATTGGAATTGGTTTATGGGCTGGCTTAGCGTTGACACCAAATAAGTTGGAAAATGCTGATAAGATTTTAAAAGGAATACCAGATCCAATTGAGGAAAGCAGTAATCCAAAACAGTTTGAAAAATGTCCTTGGTGTCATGCTGAATTAACAGACGACAATTATAGTGTTGATATGATTAAACATCGTATGCACATTACATGTAGTAAACCTAAGTGTGCATTTCACAAAGGTATTCCTGTATATCTGATAGATGAAGAAATATATTATCACAAACCGACCTATATTGTGGCAACAGTAGATAAATTTGCACAGGTTGCATTAAATGAAGACACTTTTTCTTTATTCGGAGATACTACAAACTTTATTCCGCCTGAATTGATTATTCAGGATGAATTACATTTGATATCAGGACCATTAGGAACAATTACAGGCATATATGAAGCGGCATTTAAGCGTATGTGTGAATATAAAGGGATACCTGCTAAGATTGTGGCATCAACTGCGACAATTCGAAATGCCAAGGAACAAATTTTGGCGTTATATGCTTCGGATTATTCTCAATTTCCTCCACAGGGATTGTCGGTCAATGATTCTTATTTTGCGATTCAGTCAACTGAAGAACAAAGACCAGGCAGATTATATGTAGGGTGCATGGCAACAGGGACAAGTCCGACTACAATGATGATACGTGTTATGGCGTCTATGCTTTTTGCAACCAGATACTTAACTACGCAGGGATTTTCTGATGAAGTTGTGGATTCATTTTGGACACTGACAGGGTATTTTAATACTTTACGTGAGCTTGGTGGAGCGATTATTAGGGTTATTGATGATATTCAAGATAGGTACAAATATTTAAAAGAAACGAAGATGATAAATATTTTTCCGTTAGAGAATGCACAGGAGAGATATGCGAATTATAAAGAATTAACGAGCCGTGAAAAAAGTGAGAACATTGGTAATGTTATTCAAAATAAATTGCAAATAAAGTTTTCATCTACAAAAGAAACGGCACCGTATGATTTTTTACTGTCGTCTAACATGATATCGGTGGGAATAGATATAGCAAGATTAGGCGCGATGGTTGTAGTAGGACAACCAAAAGCGTCTGCTGAATATATACAAGCAACTAGCCGTGTGGGAAGAAATACTCCTGGTTTGGTTGTAACGACATATAATCAAATGAAATCACGTGATCGTTCTCATTATGAACAATTCTATGCATACCATGGAGCTTTTTATAAATATGTTGAAGCTACAAGCGTTACACCATTTGCAGATAGGGCAAGAGACAGAGCGTTACAGACATTGTTTGTAGTTTTGTGCCGATATTATATTCCTGAATTGAGAAGCGATTCATTTGCAATTAATTTTAATCGAAATCTTAATGGGATTGATAAAATAAAAGATTACATATTGAATTATGTTGATCGGGTTGATCCTGACGAATATGAAAATGTTGAGAAAGAAATTGAAGAAATTATTCAGGAATGGGATTCAAAAGCAAGAAAAAGTGAAATATTGAAATATCGGAATAATGGATTTGATAGCTCGGATAATGTGTTATTTGATGATGAGTGCGATGAAATGAGCCGATTTAGAGTTTTGAATTCTATGAGAAGTGTTGAAACTACAATAGATGTGATTGTGAGGGAGTGATAGTATGCCACCAAGAATAATTCCCAAAGGAGAAAATATACGAAATGGACGACCTAAAAAAGCTGGTGAAATACGTAAATCTCAGATGATTGGTAAGTATGGACCAGGGGCTTTAGTCGATTTTCCAAGATTGTCGGGTATAATGTGCGGAATAGATGATTGGGAAAAAGAGTTAGGAAGCGAACAGTTTGACAAAATGAAAATTTATGAAAGAAATTTGCAAAGAATTCTGAACAAAAAGTTTTTCATTCAAGCTGAAACAAGGAAAAATCAAAGACGAGTGTCAGGAATTCCTGCAATTCGTTTTCCTTATTATTGTTATTGCCCAGAATGTGGTAAATTGGATAGATATTTTAAATTGACTGGAAAACCTAATAACAATAAAGATTTTAATAGTGATATATTTTGTGTCTCTTGTAAACAAAAGAATGGAAGGAAAGTAAAACTTATTCCTTCGAGATTTGTTGTTGCATGTGAAAATGGTCATATTGATGATTTTCCGTATGAATGGTGGGTTCATAAAGGATAGGAAAAATGTGCGAATCCGAGATTACATGTAGTTAATAAGGGTAATACTGGCGGATTAGAAGGGATGATTATTACTTGTGAATGTGGTGCATCAGCTAGTATGCAAGGTTGTATGGATCAGAATGCGTTAGGGGGATGCAGATGTTATGGTAGCATGCCTTGGTTGGGAAAAGGAAAAGATGGAAAAGGTTGGTATAAAGACGAGAAACCATGTAATGCTCGAATCAGAACATTACAAAGAACTGCCAATAATGTTTATTATGAAACAACAGAAAGTGCATTAACAATTCCACCGTTTAGTTCAAAAATACAACAATATATTCAAAAAAATCGAACTGTATTGGATTTTTTGATGGATAGGAACAATTCGTCTGTATTACGAGAAAGTGGATTGAAGTCATTCTATATGCAGCATGAGGATTATTTGAATTGTGATTTTGAAAAATTTATTCAGGAAATAAACTATGCCTATGATGGAATAGAAAAGGAATTAACCGCAACAGAATTGATATTTGGCGAATATTCCGCATTATGTGATGAAGCAACTGATGAAGATTATTTTAAAACAATTCAAACAGAGGTTCCAAAAATACTGCAACCTTATATTAATCAGATAAAAATTGTCAGCAGATTAAGAGAAGTGCAAGCGTTGACTGGATTTAGGAGGATTAACCCGGTATATCAGGCAAATAGTGAAGAGCGGGAAAAAAATGGTATTTTTGAACGGAATTGTACACCTATTTCAAGAGAAGAAAAGGAGTGGTTGCCAGCTATTGAATTGTATGGTGAGGGTATTTTTATTGAACTTCAAGAACAAGAAGTGTTTGAATGGGAAAAAAGGAATATAGAACGATACCAAAAAATGATTGCTAGGTATGAAGTAAGTTATTTTAGAGATGGAAAGATAAGTTCGGAAAGTGTTAGATATGTTTTGCTACACACTTTTTCTCATTTGTTGATTAGACAACTAAGTGAAAAATGTGGTTATGTATCAGCTTCGTTGAAAGAAAAAATATATTGTTCTTCAGGTTTAGATGGTAATCCTATGTGTGGTATATTGATATATACTGCAGCCGCTGATGCAGATGGAAGTTTAGGAGGATTGGCAAGAGAGGGACAAGGATATCGTTTGGGAAATACTATTTTAGAGATGTTGGATAATGCGTCGTGGTGTTCAAATGATCCTATTTGCATAGATTCTACTTCACAGGGGTTTATGGCTTTAAACTATGCTGCATGTCATGCATGTGTTTTGCTACCGGAAACAAGTTGTGAATGTTGTAATTATTTATTGGATAGAGCAGCGGTGGTTGGTACACCAGATAAATGGAACATTGGTTATTTGAGTAAGTTGTTAGAAGTTTATGATGAAAGCGACCAGTCTACAGAACATAAAAAGTCAGAAAGTGATATTGATGAATTTGATAGCATGTTAAATGAAATTGGAGAAGTAGAAAAGGCATTTAATAGGAAGTGAGGCCTGTGAAAAAAGGGGTTATAGTAAACGAGGTTTTTGGGGACAGCGTATATATTATGATAAAAATGGAAACAAAAAAGGAGAAGCATACAGAAATTTTTGGGGTGGATATAACAGATACGATAATGATGGAAAATTGATTGGAAAAACATATCGCAACTTTTGGGGTGGATATGATTCTTATGACAAGAAGAATAGGAGAAAGACCAGAAGTTTTAAGAATTTTTGGGGTGGATATAATCACTATGAGGATGATTCGTATCGACAAGCATATCAAGAAAGTAATGATGTTAATAAGAATAATCAGATTCCTATAAGAAGGAGTACTCAAAGAGTAAAGGAAAAGGCAACCTTAAATTTTTCGGATAAAGCGAAGGATATTTGGAAAATTCATGAGATAGAGGATATTATTGAAAATTCAGAGCTGTTGAAATTTTTGATGAAAAAAAGGATAGCTTGGATGTACAAATTGGTACAGCAATTAGTGAGAGCCCAAGTATGAAAGAGCTTTACTTTTTGTTGTGGTCATATGAGTTGTATAGATGTATTTTACGAAGTAAATTGACATCTTTGCAACAGAAGAAAATATATGCGCTGCTCCGTAAATTTTTTAAAACAAAAGAGATTGATATAGATGTATTTTATGCATTAAAGCCTTTTTTTTGATTTTAATGATAAAGCTACATTTTGGAAGGTATTAACAGGAAAATATATTGTAAATGAAAACAATAATGTAAAACCTGTTTCGATATCATTTTTTACGGAATATTTCAGATTTCTTGTACAGTTTGAATTACATTTAAACAGAGTTTTTCTAGAATTTGGGTTTGGTGAATGTATCGTTGAAGAAATTCAAAAGGATATGTTCGCTTTAAAAGAAATAATTACAAAAAAAGAAAGCAAGATTATTTCAGAAGAAGAATTGACTATGATTTGAAGGATTGACCTGAATAATAGAATTTATTGAAAATATTCAAAGTGAATGATACAATGAGTTCAACTGTTAGAAAAAACATTTTTAGGAAAATCCTTATTGTGGATTGGAAAGGGGAAAAATATATGATAATTGATACACATTTGCATATTGGTGGGGAAGCGGTAGGATTTGAAATGAATGAGCAGATGGTGGTAGAAGCAATGGAGAAATATCAGATTGCTTATGGGCTGGTGTCTAATGCAGATGCAGCAGAGATGACACACCAGCAGGTATTATTGCCTGATAGTATGCAGAATACGCAGGAGGATTGCTTAAAAAGGGTATTGCATTTTGCTAAAAAATATCCAAACAAAATAGGCGCATGTGTGTGGGTAAAACCCTATTTACAGGGTGTGACAAAAGAGTTGGAACAATTGATTGCAGATAATTTGGATTTGATTTATGCCATAAAACTGCATCCTTTTCATTCTAATGTAGCACCTACGGATGAAAGAGTGTTGCCATACCTTTCCTTGGCAGAAAAATATGGTTTGGCAGTCGTTTCTCACACAGGAGGATGTGAGGCAGCCAGTCCGAAACATTTGTATGAGGCAGCAAAGTTATTTCCAAAAGTGCCATTTGTAATGGTACACATGGGACTGGGGACGGACAATCGTGAAGCCATAGATTTATTAGGAAAGGCAGATAATTTATATGGGGATACAACATGGGTTCCTATGGCAACAACCATAGAGGTAATTCGCCGTTATGGAAGTGAGAGAATGTTATTCGGCAGTGATGCACCGATTGATGGAGTGGATACTTACTTTTGTAATCCGAAAGGGGAACGTTCTATTTATCAGGATTATTTTCATGTACTAAAAGACAAAATGAGCAAAGAAGCCTATGAAAATTTAATGTATAAAAATGCGATGCGAATTTTCAAGATAAAAGAATTATTTTAGGAGTCAGTACAATCGGAAGCAGGTTTTGGAAAGCTATGTAGGCATTGCAACTCTTTCCTAAAAGTTCAAACCTTAAGTAACTGACACTGCGTGTGAACAATAACCAATCGGATAGCAAGAATGTTGGATTACGGAGAAATAGATTGAATACCCAGGAGGAAGTATGTGGAATATAATAGATAAAAGAATCATCAGTCAGATTAATGTTGGAACATTGCTATTGTTGTTTTGCTTAATGGCAGTAGTGCAAGGTTTTCAATATTTAGGGTATATCGATTCGCTATCCAAGTTTTTAGTGACAAAGGCTAGAAATATTAGAAGTCTGGCATTTTGTCTGGTTGGCACCTGTTTTTTCTTTAGTATGTTGGTAACCAATGATGTGGCACTGATTATAACAGTGCCGTTTACCATTACCCTGTTGCATCAATTAGAGAGACAGGAGAACGCCATTGTTTTGATTGTATTGGAAACCATTGCAGCAAATTTAGGAAGTACACTAACACCCATTGGAAATCCACAAAATGTATATTTATATCAAGAATATCATATGCGTTTTCTAGCCTTTTTTCAGGCATTGTTGCCGTATGGAATGGTAGCAATGTTCTTACTTATGGGATGCGTGTGGATAAAGTTCGATAAAAAAACTTTTCATGTGGATAAACAAATATTTGAACAAGAAAAAAAGGAGTTAAAACATAAAACCGTTTGGACCAGTGTATTTACAGTGCTTTTTTTCTTGTGTATTCTAACGGTACTTCGAATTTTGCCAGGATGGATTACGTTTCTTGTTGTGGTTGTAACATTGTTACTTTGCAATCCAGAGTTATTAAAGAAAATTAATTATGGTTTGTTAGGGAAGTTTATCCTTTTATTTGTAATAGTGGGAAATATAGCAGCAGTACCTGTTATTGAGAGTTGGCTTGGGACAATAGTAGCAAAGCATGAATTTGTATGTGGAGTTTTCGTAAGCCAGATGATTAGTAACGTTCCAGCCGCAATTTTATTATCTAAATTTACCATGAATGGCATGGATTTAATGCTTGGAGTGAATGTGGGTGGACTTGGAACGCCAATTGCATCTATGGCAAGTATGATTTCGCTGGATTTTTATTCCAAAAGTATGGCAGCAGAGCAAAAGAAATATATGGTTACATTTTTGGGGTATAATGCGTTCTTTTTGGGGTGTATGGTCATATTGCGGCTAGTGTTGCAATGGATATAAAAATGTTTTTTTGAACAGGATTACTATGTTCCTTCGGAGGATGGTTTTAACGTGTTTGAAACAGAATTTGGAAAGATTGGAATAGTAGTATGCTTTGACAGACATTACCCGGAAAGTATAAGGACAGAAGCCCTAAAGGGAGCAAATTTGATTCTTATTCCTACTGTAAATACAAAAGCGGAGCCTTCAGAAATGTTTGAGTGGGAACTTAGGGTGCAGGCATTTCAAAGCAGTGTAGCCATTGCAATGTGCAACCGCGTTGGAGTAGAAGGTGAGATGGTTTTCTCAGGAGAATCTATTGTAGTGGACGAAAATGGGAATGTAATCAAAAAAGCAGACGATACAGAACAGATTTTATATGCAGAGATAGATTTGGAAAAATCAGAGAAAGTAAGAGCGCAGCGTCCCTATACGCAGATTAGAAGAACTGAGTTTTATGTATAATATTTATAACCGACAGTTGTGATACTATACTTATACAATTCCATTTAGATACTTTGCCAAGTGTCTAATGTTTGATGTATATAGGAATGTTGACGAACGTTTAAACGTACGTTATAATAAAATAAAAAGAGGTGATATTATGACAGCGATTACAGCAACAAAAGCAAGAGAGAATATTTATCAGTTGATACAGGATGTAAATGTAAGTTGCACTCCCATAACAATTACAAATACTAGGGGAAAAAATGCAGTGTTGATTGGCGAAGAAGATTGGAAGGCTATCGAAGAAACGCTGTATCTGATGTCTGTTCCTGGTATGGCAGAATCTATCATTGAGGGGGGAAATACAGACATTTCTGAATGCCTTGATGAATCAGAGGTGGATTGGTAATGTATAGGATTATTTACACAAAACAGGCAGTCAAAGATATAAAAAATTTGAAGTCTTGTGGATTAGATAAGAAAGCCAAAGAATTGATTGAGGTTATGAAAGAAAATCCTTTTCAAAATCCACCTGCATATGAAAAATTAGTAGGAAATTTACAAGGATATTGTTCAAGAAGAATTAATATTCAACATAGAATAGTGTTTCAGGTTATAGAGGAACATCACATAAAGGAAGATATAGAATATGAGGGCTACGTAAAGATTATTCGTATGTGGACACATTATGAAAGATAATATGTGGTAACACTTATTATGGGGGCGAAAAAAGCTACACGAAGTTTATTGAGGAGATGATTGTGTGTGGAATAGAGAGGACTGTTTGAAGGAAAGTCGTGTTCATTTATAGTATAGGACAAGATAAAAAATCACAGGAGGAATGTAAAATGGAATGGGAAAGAGTAGATTTACGTGTTCCAACACCAGAACTAAAAGATGTACTCTCGGAATCTCCCTTGCACCCACTTTTGCGACTGTTTTTCCGCCAGCTATACACAAATTTAATCAACGTACGCTCCACGTACGCCTCATAAATTTGTGCATATCTGACAAAAAACCATTTTGCAAAATCAGGCACAAAGAGACTCCGAGAGTACATAAAGAAACTTGGGAGGAGACAAAGCGGAGTGAGCAACTATGCTTTAAGATTAATACGACAATGCCTTACACAGAGGAATATAACCAACTGGTGCAGGAGTTACCATTCTTCCAGGTGTAACGATTGGTGAAAATGCGATTGTAAGAGCCGCGGCAGTGGTAACAAAAGATGTGCCAGCCAATGCTATTGTGGTAGGAAACCCTGCAAGGGTAATGCGAATGGTAGAAAAAGAATAGCCACTAATAAATTTCATAGTTACTTCAAAGGGAATGGCAATAAAGGTATAATGGACAAAAAAGGAGCGGATAAAAGATAGCAGGGAAAGGTTCCCTGCCGGAGTGTGAAAGGCTTGTAATTACCGTCTTGTAATGACCGAGTTAAACACAAATAAATCCGGTCGGTTTCTCGATTCGGTATATTCAAACTGGATGCCGTCATTATTAAATACATGAGAGGTAATGACGGCAAGACAGTTGTAATCATCCAAATCTAAATATTTTTCATCAAATGGTGTTACCCTTTGGACGGTAACACTTCTTTTTATGGTACGGATAGGCATACCTACCTTTTTTTCGATAAAGTTAAACAGGGAGCCTTGCAACACTTTTTCTGTTAATCCCGGAATCAGACTCTTTCGGAGCAGCGTATTATCCACCATCTTAGGAATGTCATCAATGGAACGCAATCGCTGGATAAAATACAGTTCTGTCCCCACTTCAAAATCCGTTTTTTTCGACAGGCGTTCGTCTGCAATCATTTCTGTAAAAGTAATCACTTGATTGGTAACCTTAAAACCACTTTTCGTGGCAACCTGATACAATCCCTCAATAGAAGAATTTAAAATAAAATCGTGTTGTTTGTGAGGGGTATAAATGACACGAACACCACGACCGTGGATTGGTTGGGTGTAGCCCTCTCTGGTCAGCAGTGCCAAAGCGCGTCTTAGTGTGTTTCTGGAACAATCGTATACCTGAGTTAGTTCATTTTCGGATGGAAGCATATCTGCATAATCATACTGTCCGTTTTCTATTTTCTCTTTTAAATCATGATAGATTTCATTATATTTTGTTTTTGCCATATTTGTTTCTCCTGTTTCCGATGCATCGTTTCGATAATTGCGTATTCTATAGGTGATTATATGCTAATTTCCTAATATTTTCAAATGGTTCTTTCGAGATGTATAACTTGTTTGAACAAGTTGTGCATCTTATACAAATCCTGGCTTTATTTCTAAACAGAATGCCAAAAATGAAAAAAGTAATCAAAAATAGTTGAACTTGTTTAAACAAGGTGCTACGATAAGGGTAGAAAAAATGCTTGTTTAAACAAGTAGGGTGAAGGGTATACGGTGTATGCGAAAGGAGGTAACATTATGGCTAGTAAATATGATGGTTTATCAAGAATTATTATCCAGAATGTAGGTGGTAAAGACAATATCACCAGTATCACACATTGTGTAACAAGATTGAGATTTAAGTTGAAAGATGAGTCGAAGGCAAATACAGACGTACTAAAAAATACGGATGGAATTGTTACGGTAGTACAGTCAGGCGGACAGTACATGGTTGTAATCGGAAATCATGTACCAGATGTATTTGATTCGGTTGTTTCGGTAGGTCATCTAGAAAGCAAATCTCTGAAGGCGGGGGACGACGAAGCGGAGGATGGTCCAAAAGAAAAACAGGGATTATTTGATGCATTTGTAGGAATTATTACGGGTGTGTTCTCACCATTCTTAGGTGTGTTGTGTGCCTGTGGTATTTTAAAAGGGTTTATGTCTTTATTTGAAGCAATTGGCTTAGTAAATGGTGCGGGAGGAACCTACAATATACTATACGGTATAGGTGATGTAGCATTCTACTTCCTTCCAGTTATTTTAGGTTTTTCGGCTGCAAAGAAGTTTAAGCTGCCGGAGATGGAAGGTCTGGTAATCGGACTGGCATTGGTTTCACCCTATATGTTAAATAATGGAACCTATGATATTTCCAGATTGTTTGGCATTCCGGTAATCGCACCATCTACTGGAAACTATACAAGCACCGTACTTCCAGTAATCTGTGCGGTAGCATTTGCGGCATGGTTTGAAAGATTATATAAAAAATATATTCCAGATGCCATTAAAATATTTGCAGTGCCATTGATTACTTGTACGATTACAATTTGTTTGACATTGTTAGTAATCGGACCGGTAACTTCTGAAATATCAAAGTATCTGGGAATGGCATTTGAGGCTGTCAACACATTTAGTCCAATCCTTATGGGACTTTTGGTTGGTTTCTTCTGGCAGATTTTAGTTATGTTCGGATTACATTGGGCACTTGTTCCAATTGCACTTTCCAATATGACATTGGTAGACGGAAATGGATTACTGATCGGTGAGGTTATTCTTACTGCAATGCTTGGTACAACTTTTGCACAGACAGGAGCTTGTCTTGGTATTATGGTAAAATCAAAAGATGCAAAGTTAAAACGACTTTGTCCACCAGCAATTATTTCTGGTATAGCAGGTGTAACAGAACCAGCTATTTATGGTATTACGCTTCCTAAAAAAGCACCATTTTTCAGAACTTGTGCGGTAGCTGGTATAGCAGGTGCAGTATTGTGTGCGTTGGGCGTAAAGGATTATCAGATGGCTGGTATGGGTGTATTCTCTTATACTATGTTCATTAGCCCGGATACAAAGGATATTCATCCTATGATTATTGGAATCGTTGTATCAATCATCTGTGTAATTGTAGCATTTGTATTAGAATTAGTTTTCTATAAAGATGATAAAAAGGATGCAACAACAGGGAAAGAAAACAGCGTAGTTGGAAACAATACTACAGATAAAACAATCGTGGCACCAATCAATGGAACTGTAGTTCCACTTTCACAGGTAAAAGATGAAGCATTTGCATCAGAAGCATTGGGAAAAGGAGTAGCCATTGAACCAAAGGAAGGTAAGGTGTATGCACCAGCAGATGGAGAAATTTCTACCTTCTTCCCAACGGGACATGCCATTGGAATTACTTCGGACGCAGGGGTTGAAATCTTAATTCATGTAGGTATGGATACTGTAAAAATGAATGGAGATGGATTTACACCTGCAAAGAAACAGGGCGACAGAGTGGAAAAAGGCGACCTACTGTTAGAATTTGATATGCAAAAGATTAAAGAGGCGGGTTACCCTCTAACCACTCCGGTTATTATAGCTAACACAAATGATTATACAGAAGTGCTTCCAACAGAGGCACAGGAGGTAGCTTCTGGAGATATGCTGATTCACATACTATAGTTTAGATAAGTGATAGGGATAAAACAGATATATAGGTAATTGCGAGACTCTAAAAATATTATATTTCACAAGTTCCAAAAGAACAGTATAGAAAGGAAGGTTACAGTATGAGCGTGTTTAGAAAAGATTTTTTGTGGGGCGGTGCAACTGCTGCCAACCAATATGAAGGAGCATGGGACGTAGATGGAAAAGGTGCTTCTGTATCTGATCACTGTACCAATGGCTCTCATACAACACCAAAGAGAATTACAAAGGATTTTGAGGAGGGTACGCTGTATCCAAGTCGGGAGGCAACCGATTTTTATCATCACTATAAAGAAGACATTGCTCTTGCTCATGAAATGGGATTTAAAGTATTTCGTATGTCGATTAACTGGACTCGAATTTTCCCAACGGGTATGGAAGAGGAACCAAACGAAGCGGGACTTGCCTTTTATGATGCGGTATTTGACGAATTAAATAAAGTGGGAATTGAGCCATTGGTTACCATTTCTCACTATGAAATGCCATATGCACTGGTAGAACAGTTCAATGGCTGGGCATCCAGAAAATGCATCACGTATTATATGAATTATTGTAAAGTAATTTTTGACCGCTATCAGGATAAGGTAAAATACTGGCTTACCTTTAATGAAATCAATTCTGGTACAATGCCAATGGGTTCTGTACTTTCTCTTGGCACGATACAGGGATATGAAGGTCCGATTACAGAAGTTCCGGATCATAAGCAGGAACGGTATCAGGCATTGCATCACCAATTTGTAGCAAGTGCCATGGCTGTAAAATATGCCCATGAGAACTATCCACAGTTTAAGATGGGAAATATGTGTATTTTTGCAACCATGTATCCAATGACTTGCAATCCAGATGATGTGATTGCCTGTCAGAAGGAAATGCAAAATATGAACTGGTTTGCTTCGGACATTCATGTAAGAGGTGCCTATCCATACTATGCAAAACGTTTCTTTGAAGAAAATGGAATTACCATTCAAAAAGAAGCAGGGGATGACGAAATTCTCCTTGCAGGTAAAGTGGATTTTTATACATTCAGCTATTATATGTCAAGCTGCATTACGGCTGATAAGGAGAAAAATGCAGCAGGTGGAAACTTAATCAGTGGTGTGAAAAATCCATATCTGAAAGCCAGTGATTGGGGATGGCAGATTGACCCACAGGGTCTTCGTTATACCTTAAATGAATTGTATGCCCGTTATCAAATCCCACTTATGGTTGTGGAAAATGGTCTTGGTGCGTATGATACACTGGAAGAGGATGGAAGTATTCACGACACCTATCGAATCGACTATCTGCGTCAGCATATTAAAGAAATGGAAGAGGCTGTGAAGGATGGGGTAGACCTTATGGGATATACTCCATGGGGCTGGATTGACGTAGTATCTGCATCAACCGGAGAAATGGCAAAACGTTACGGTTTGGTATATGTGGACAAGTATGACGATGGAACCGGTGATTTGAAACGTAGAAAGAAAGATTCCTTCTTCTGGTATCAAAAAGTAATTGAAACCAATGGAGAGGTTTTGTAAAGGAGCAGTTTAGAACTATGAAAAAGGTTTTGTTTTTTGATATAGACGGAACTTTGTATGATTTTACGGGACATATGCCTGACTCGACGCTTAGTGCGTTGCGTCAGGCACGTAAAAAGGGGCATGAACTGGTGATCTGTTCCGGCAGGTCAAAATATCAGGTATATCCCGAACTGTTTGAATTGTTTGACGGCTATGTAGGAGCAGCGGGAGCTTATGTGGAGCAAAATGGGCAGGTAATCTATGAACATTTTATGCAGAAAGATACCATAAAAGAGGCAGTAGATGTGATTTCCAAAGCAGGTGGTGTGGTAGCCGCTATGACGAAACATAATCTGATTTTAAGTGAGGAATGTGAAACGTATCTTTTGCATAAATTCAGGGCACAGGGAATTGGCATGGACATGATTGCACGCATTATGGGAGATTACGAGCTGACAGAAGATTTGTCTGCATACAAAAACATTGAAAAAATGTTGTATTACCGTTCTTCCTGGTCGGTTGCAAAAGTTGCCGGGGCATTGAAAGATTCTTGTGATATTACAGCATCCAGTTTTGAGGACCCGGTAGAGGACAGTGGAGAAATTACTGTAAAAAATATCAATAAGTCCCTGGGTATGCAGAAATATATGGAACAGTTGCATATGGATGTAGCCGATACCATTGCTTTTGGAGACGGACCAAACGATCTGGATATGATTGCATATGCTGGAGTAGGTGTAGCAATGGGAAATGCCAGGGAAGGGCTAAAAAAGATAGCCGATTTTGTTACAAAGCCTGTGAACGAAGATGGAATTTCCTATGCCATGCAAAAATTAGGGCTGATTGATTAACAAGCGGGCAGGGAGGTGGCTGTGTGAAAAAGATTGTGTTTTTAGATGTGGATGGTACTTTGGTGGACTATGAAAATCATTTGCCAAAATCAGCAGTGGAAGCAATCCGAAGAACGAGAGAATTGGGAAATCTGGTGTTTATCTGTACTGGGCGTAGTCGGGCAGAGGTATACGAGGATATTTGGGATATTGGCATTGACGGCATGATTGGCGGAAACGGCAGTTATGTAGAATACCAGAATCAAGTTGTGATGCATCAGAAAATCACCGAAGAGGAATGTCGAGAAATCGTAGACTGGCTTCATGAAAGAAATCTGGAGTTTTATCTGGAAAGTAACAATGGATTGTTTGCCAGCGAAAAATTTGAGACGGAAGCATTGCCTGCAATTCGGGCATACAGCGCACAAAAGGGTAGAGATGCTACCCATCTGACCGTACGGGATGTATTCCCAGAAATGATTTTTGATGGCGAATTGTATCGGGATGACTTAAATAAAATAAGTTATGTATTAAAAACGTATCAGGATCATACAGATGCCAGGGCACGCTTTCCAAATCTTCAGCATGGAACATGGGGTGGCGTCGGCGAAAAAGCACTATTTGGCGATATGGGGGTAAAAAATATAACGAAGGCCCATGCCATAGATGTATTGTTGCAATACATTGGTGCAACAAAAGAGCAAACCATTGCGTTTGGTGATGCAAAGATAGACATTCCTATGTTGGAGTATTGTTCCTATGGTGTAGCGATGGGAAATGGTGGTACGGAAATAAAAGAAATGGCAGATTATATCACCGATACGGTGGAAAAGGATGGCTTGCAGAAGGCATTTGAAAAATTGGGATTATTGTAAGACGAAGAATCCTTATAAGGAATGGATTTCCAGACCTTGTATGGGTTCTTTTTCGGTTTTCAGGTAATTGCCAAATTCAGTATCAAAAGTAAAAAGGGAAGCGGATGTTATAAGAAATTGACATTTGCCGATAGATATATTATTTTTAGGATTGAGAAAACGAAAATGGAATGTAATGGAGGAAATTTTTATGACAGAGAAGGAAAAAATGTTAAAACAGATGTTATATGATGCCAATTATGAGGAATTAAGTGCAGACCGTGTGGCGGCAAAGGATTTATGTTACGATTACAACCAGCTTCGTCCCTCAGATGTAGAAGGACAGAAAAAAGTGATGAAAAAACTTTTAGGAAAGACTCATGGGGACTTTTATATTGTTTCTCCATTCTGGTGTGATTATGGATATAACATTGAGATTGGAGAAAATTTCTTTGCAAATCATAACACCGTTATTCTGGATTGTGCAAAGGTTACGTTCGGAAATAATGTGTTTATTGCCCCGAATTGTGGCTTTCATACTGCAGGCCATCCCATTGATTTTGACAGAAGAAATCAAGGACTGGAATATGCTTATCCGATTACAGTAGGGGATAATGTTTGGATTGGAGCCGGTGTGCAGGTGATGCCAGGTGTGACGATTGGCAGCAATGTAGTGATCGGAGGCGGCAGCGTAGTCGTAAAGGACATTCCAGATAACTCGGTTGCAGTAGGCAATCCTTGTAAAGTAATTCGTGCCATTACAGAAAAAGACAAGGAAACCTGTTTTGACAGAAAAGTACAAGGCTAACAGGGGAGAAAGGTTACAAATAAGAGATGGGAATCTTGCAGAAAAAATATGTAAAAGAGGAATACTGGATGAAAAAAGAAGATACGGCATTGGAGAAAGCTTTTTTTGGGGTATCCTTCTATTTTAATGCAGGCCCTTTATACGGTATATATTGTAGCATTAAATATGATCCTTGCAGGATTTTCCGATGCAGCGGTTACGGTACTGGGGCTGTATTATAAGGTGCAGACCTTTTTCTTTGATGACGCCAGTATTTTTTCAGGCGATAGGTTACGGAAAGACCAGCCTGTTATTATCACTGATTCGGCAGATTTTCTGTTTGATTCCAATTTTTTGGCTGTTTTCTAAAATTGGATTGTCCTATACATGGATTGCCTTTCCACTTTCTGAAATCATTTCAGGAGGACTGGGGTTATTTCTCTATATAAGGGTATTACATACCTGGAAAAATTAAAGCAGTTTTGTCTTTTTTATAAATCCAAGATAACCGCAGGCAACTATCATAACAAGCAATTCCGTTAAAGGAAAGCTTAGCCATACCCCGTTTACGCCCAAAAGTTTTCCAAGCACGAAAGCAAATGGAAGTAACAGGATGACTTGTCGGGCAGCAGAAATAAGCATACTGGAGACACCCATGGAAAGTCCCTGCAATGCGTAACATGCCATGATCGAAATGCAGGCAAAAACGAAACTGAGGCTGGTTAAGCGGAGTGCAGTGATACCCATTTGCGTCATAGTTTCGGAGGCGTTAAATGCACGCATAATCTGTGTTGGGAAAATCTGTAGCAGAATGGTACCAAGTAGCCCAATCAAGGCTGAATAAAGGGTGCTTAGGGAAATTGTTTTTTTGATACGGTCGTGTCTTTGTGTACCCAGATTGTAAGCAACGATAGAGATTAAGGCATTATTTAATCCAAAAGTTGCCATGGAAACAAAGGTATACAGCTTAAAATAGGCACCAAATACAGCAGTTGCGGTGGTGGAGTAATTCAGCAAGATTTTGTTGATACCAAAGGACATAATGCTGCTGATAAACATGGTGATACCTGCCGGGATTCCCACTGCACAGATATTTTTAATATAGTGTTTTTGCAAGGTGCAGTAGCGGAGAGAAAATTGAATCTCCTTATTTCGTGTCAGATTAAATAGCAAACCAAGAGTCATGGCAACAATCTGTCCAATTACGGTGGCAATAGCGGCACCTGCAGTACCAAGCCTTGGGAAACCGAAGTAGCCAAAAATCAAAATGGGATCCAGAATGATGTTTAAAATTGCTCCGGTTATCTGGGTAACCATTGTATAAGTGGTGCGTCCGGTGGATTGTAAAAGTTTTTCAAACACAAGTTGAAAAATTTGTCCAAAAGAAAAGATGCATACAATTGAGAGATAGGAATAGCCCATCTGACAAATATTTTGCTGCTGTGTCTGAATTGCATAAAACCATTTGGTACCAAAGATTCCAAACAGCAACATGATACTATAAGCGAAAAAACTAAGTATCAATCCGTTGTGTGCAGTACGGTTTACGGCATCCTGTTTCTGTTCCCCAAGCAAACGGGATAACAGGGCATTGATCCCAACCCCCAAGCCAGTTCCCAGTGCAACAATTACATTTTGAATAGGAAATGCCAGTGATACAGCAGTTAGGGCATCCTCACTGTAATTGCTGACAAAAATACTGTCCACGATATTATATAATGCACCGATTATCATAGAAAGAATCATTGGTGCTGCCATGGATAGCAAAAGTTTGTTTACAGGCATCGCACTCATTTTATTTTCTTCCATATTCGTAACCTCCTTAATCTTGTTCTCTTTCTGGCGATTATTCTAGCATGATTGTTTGGAAAAGAGAATTATAAAAAGAGAAACATCATTAGAAAAAATCTAATGGTTGTATTAGGTAGCAACTGGAATTATACTAAAGATAGGTTGTTGCAAAATAAAAGGATGTCTTGTGGATTTTGGTGAATCTGCAAAGGAAAAATTAGGAGTTTGTCCGTGTGACAGAGGTATGGTTAGATGGAAAAGAGTAGGAGGAAATGCACATGAATACACAGCAACTGCAATGTTTTATTTATGTAGCGGAACGGCTGAATTTTACGAAGGCGGCAGAGTCTTTATATTTGTCCGTTCCCACCGTAACGCATCATATAAAAAGTCTGGAGGAGGAATTGGGAGTACAGCTTTTTTATCGTAGTTCCCGTGTGGTGCAATTGACCGAAAGTGGAGAGACATTTTATCATGATGCCAGAGATATTTTGTATCGTATTGAAAAAGCAAAGGACCAATTTCAGGAAAATCCCACACAAGAGTCTGTGATTTTTCGTATTGGATGTATGGCGGAAGTTGAATTAAAGAAGTTAGAACCCATCTTAAAGGATATGAAACCTAGATTTCCCTATATTCGTCCCAAAGTAATGGTAAATGATTTTTTTGTTCTCAAAAATTTAATTGAAAATCGTCAGTTGGATTTGTTGATTGCTACAAAAGGAATTTCCAACCAGTGCCATTTTAAAAAGATGGTTACGCATCAAAGTTATGCCGTTGTTGCATCAGAGCATCCGCTGGCAAAGGAAAAAGAGGTTACATTTGTACAGCTTGCAAAGCAGGACAGTAAGTTTATAACCCTGCCGCCACGCTGCGTACCATTTGAGAGTGGAAATAAATTGCAGGAAAGTCTCACCTTGCATGGACAGAATCATATGCATATTATTAGTGAAGAGGAGCAGGAGAGTATTTTGCTTGCAAAGTGTGGATATGGAATTGCCTTATTGCCCGGTTTTTGTATTCCAAAAGAAGAAACAGGAATGGTAACAATCCCCATCACTGGAACAAAAAATATTGAGTATGGGGTTTATTATGTAAATAAAGAGCCACATATTATGCATTTTATTGGTGCTTATGGGAAAGCAGGGCTATAAAAGGCTACTATTTTTTTACCTTAAAGGCAAAAATCTGTATTGTTTTTTCAAACATAGGTTACTCAACTAGAAGTACACTTTTTTTGATTGTTGGTTTGGCAACAAAAAAGTATGACAAACAAAAATTATTGTAACAGTTCAGCCGGGTACATTCATAAAGTGCCAGAATATACAACATGACTAAAAATATCCTTTTTGGCTGGACACTTCACTCTGTACGCTTTCTCACTAGGCTCAAAAATACTTCGCCAAGTGTTCAATGTGTATTCATGTTTGGCGTTAGCCCAATAGAAATGATTGTGGAAATTGCACTTAGCCTGCTAGCAGTCATGTGCAATTTCCACAATCATTTCTGCCTGGCTGAACTGTTACAAATTATTGGAAATAATAAATAATTGACGGTTCCATAAAAATCTAATATAATATAAGTACTAGAAAGCGTACTATTTTAAGTACGAAATGAGGTGATAGAAATGATGGTAACGAAACAGATGGATTTAAGAGCCAATATTAAAAAGTATTTTGATTTAGCATTTGGTGGCGAAACTGTTGTAGTATCACGCAAACAAAATAAAAATGTAGTTGTAATATCGGAAAAAGAATATAATGAATTACAAAAGGCTAAGAGAAATGCGGAATATTTAGCAAAACTAGATAGAAGTGCAGAACAGTTAGAAGAAGGAAACACAATATCATTATCACTGGATGAAATGAAGGAAATGGAGTCTGATGATTGGAAACCAACACGAAAAATAATAGACTTTATGGAGAAAAATAAAAATGAATGATTTTACTTTTACACAGGAGGGTTTCCAGGATTATCTTTATTGGCAAAGGCAAGATAAAAAAACATTGAAAAAAATTAATGCTTTGCTAGAAGATATAAAACGGAATGGTGCGATGCAAGGCATTGGAAAACCAGAAAAGCTAAAGAACCGACCAGAGTATTCAAGAAGAATTGATGAAGTAAACAGGCTTGTATATGAGATTGACGAATTGCAAAATATTAGGATAGTCTCATGTAAAGGACATTATGAAGAGTAGGAAAAATCCTACTCTTCTTTTTTGGTCCCATGGCAAAGCAGTTCCATAAACCTTTTCAAGTATGGCTTTTGATGCACCGTTTTATAATATAATCCAAATGAAATGGTTTCCTTGCAGGCTAGGGGAGCAGTGACCAAATCCTCTCGTTTTGGAATGAAAATATCGGGAAGCAGAGCAACTCCAAATCCTGCGTGAACAAGGAGTAAAATATTTTCGGTTGTCTCGCATAGATAAAGCTCAGAAGGCTTCTTATCGGCTGTCCATTTCCACTGGCTGTCAATCAAAGAAGGTGCCGCAGAGCCGGGAGCATACAAAATCATAGAATAGGAAGCTAAGTCTTCTTTGTGAATGGTCTTAAGGGAGGTAAGGGGCATATCCTTTTGCATCACGCAAACGAAGGGAGCCTTTTTAAGTTCCTCGTAATGAATGGAAGAGGGGATATTTGGTGTATGAAATCCAATTGCAATATCCAGAGTTTCCTGTTCCAGCAGTTCCGAAAAATGAGTTTCCGCTGAAATTCGGATGTTGGGATGTATCGTTGAGTAATCCTTTTTTAAATCATGCAAAGTATGGATCAGTTGTTCCATATGTAATGGATTGGAGCATCCAATGGTAAAATCAATAATCTTTTCTGCATCTTTTTTGGCGAATCGTTTAACGGAGCGATGGGCGGCAGATACCATAGTGTGTGCATCCGCAAGAAAAATTTGTCCACTTTCCGTTAATTTTACAATGCGGGTATTTCGGATAAATAACTTGGTCCCAAGTTCATCTTCCAGAGATTTAATCTGTCTGGTAATAGCAGGTTGCGAAACGTGCATTTGCTCTGCGGCTCTGGCAAAATTCAAAAATTCAGCAACAGAAAGAAAACATTCGATTTGAAAAATAGTCATAGAAACCTCCTATGTGCAATAACAGTAATACGTTTTTGTTATCAATAATAACATTTTTGAAATTCAAAAACAAGGAAAATAGCGGTAAAATCATAGGGATGGAATTTTATTGGAACAGTAATTACGAAAACGGTAGGAGTAGGATAGCTGGCATCGCAAGAGCGGATTCAAAAGATTCCGAGAGTACATAAAAGGTAGAGGTAACAGTTTAGCCTGCTAGCAGTCACATGCAATTTCTACAATCATTTCTGCCCTGCTAAACTGTAACAAAATTAACAGGAGGAAAAAGATTATGCCTAGACATAAGAGAGAAAGTTTGATTTATACGATTATGATGTGTTTTTGTATGGTACTGTGGATGAGCATTTACAATGTAGCACTTCACAGTGGACAGTTGAATGGAGAGGTTTTGAAAGAAGCCTGGCTGGGATTTCCACTGGCATATATTTGTGCCATGCTATTGGATTGGTTTGTAGTATCTGGTATTGCGAAAGGATTTGCCTTCCGTTTCCTTGTAAAACCTGATAGTGAAGCGTGGAAAAAGGTGATTGCAGTTTCTTGTTGCATGGTTGTTCCTATGGTGTTTTTTATGTCTCTGTATGGAGGCTTGGAAGTCTGTGTTAGAAGTGGAAACTGGAATGCATTGTTTTTAATCTGGATTACCAATATTCCAAAGAATTTTATTATGGCACTGCCATTTCAGTTGTTGATCGCAGGTCCACTTGTAAGAAGGGTATTTCGTTATGCTTTTCCAGTGGGAACTGTTTTGATGGAAGCAGAATAGAAAAATAGTGTGTAATTATTTAGAGGGTATCATCACAAAGATTGCCACAGTAGATATGGTTGCTCTTATTTCTAGTAGAAGAGAGGAGTAGATATATCTGCTGTGGCAATTTTTTGTAGGATTTGAAAGAAAACGGTGCATAGGATTACGGACATGGATACTATCATAGGATGCATGTAGCTCTGTGTAGTAGTTAAAAGGACACAGGGGGTCACTGCTTAGATTAAAAACAGTTATCAAGTTGTTGAAGGTATTTTCTTTATGGAATATAATATTATTAAAGTCGTATGTAAGCGAGTATAAAAGTAAGATAGTTCGAAACGTAAGGATTATTTTACAGGAAATAATGGAATAGACAGGGGGGATTGAAATACTCATATTACAATTAATTTTGTATTGTTTGATTTTTACTGGCATGGTGAAAATTGCTGTAATTGGCGGGGCTATAAATGGGTTATACTTTTATCCAAAGCCTGTACAAGACAGAGCAATTGAAATGGGATTAATCGATCGTGAAACAATGAATAAGAAAAGAAAGGGATTTATGACTGCTTTTTATGTGGTAATGCTGGTTACACTTGTGCTGATGATTGGGTTGTGGAATGGTGTATCGGATTTCAAACATGCATATTGGCAGGCAGTCCTTTTTTTGGAGGTTATGAACTGGTACGATGGCATTGTAATAGATAAAATCTGGGTAGGCTATAGTTCTTTTTGGATTTTACCGGGACTGGAAGATATGTCTTTTGTGCAGACCTGGAAGCAGATGTTGAAAAAGAGAGTTTTTCTGACTTTGGTCTGGCTGGCAGGTGCGGCACTTGTAGGTGGCATTGTTGCAATGCTTTTTTAACACGAGCAAGTAGCAGAGCGGATTGTGAATATCCGATTGACGAAAGAGGAATAGGAGTGTAAAAAATGAACATACAGAAGATTGTTACAAATATTAAGAAAATAGATTATTCAGCAATTGATATAGATCAATTTTTGGACAATAGAGATATAGAAGAATTTGATAGAGAATGGTGCAATATTTATAACCAAATAGATAGGGATAATATACCAGAGAAAGTTATGTTACAATCGGATCAATACAGAGAAGAAGTATTTTTAGAAGTAGATGAAATGACAGGTGGAAGTGAATTGGCAGAATATATTTCAGATGATATTGAGTTGCTACTATTTGCAGATTATTAAAATATTTCCAGTGAGTGGTTTTTAAAGTTTATTGCTAAATATGAAAACGGGGAATTACCTACAGGTGTTTTGTAACCTTAAATCAAGGAAATCGCACATGGATATATAAAACAAATGTAGAAATCGACACAAGGTTTGCTTTGTGTTGTTCCGCTTGTTCTACGCCTTCGATATAATAAAGCTATCAAATGAAGGAGGTAACAAGTTATGAATACAGACAAAATTTATGCAGAACAACTTGCCAACGAATATGCACCAAAGGACACCTCTAAGGTGATTGCTCTTCACAAACTGGATGCAAAGGCAAAACTTCCAGCCACTATTTTTACATATACATTTGGCATTATTGCCGCTTTGGTGACAGGTATGGGAATGTGTCTTTCTATGAATGTTATTGGAAATGGGACAACGGTTATGTTTGCCCTTGGGGTTATCATCGGTATCATCGGACTTCTTGGTATGGGTGTAAACTATCCCATTTACAAGAAATTACTGGAAAATGGTAAGCAGAAATATGCCTTTGAGATTATGGAACTTGCCAAAGAAATTAGTGAGAAATAAACAATGCAGGGTTCTATTTTTGTCACAAGGCGAAGGATAATACGCTGACATACGCAAGCTATGGTATGTCGGCGTATTGTTATTCTACTGATAGCACGTTAGGAAAGAAGGTGAAAACGATTGAATAGATCAGAAAGTAAATATTTTGCCACTGCTGCAAAAATGGATGAAGCATTTTTACAGCTTCTTGAAAAGAAGGACTTTGCTTATATCACAGTGAAGGAAATTTGTGAAATGGCAGGTGTCAATCGCTCTACCTTCTACTTGCACTATGAAACAATTGGAGACTTGCTTGCAGAGAGTGTGGAGCATATGAATAAACAATTTCTTACTTATATGCAGAAGGATAAGGATGCCTTTGTTGCGAAATTATGTGATTGCCCGATGGAGGAACTTTATCTTGTTACACCAGAATATTTGACACCGTATCTTAGTTATATTAGGGAATATCAGCGACTATTTCGTACAGCGCTGGAAAATGCTGTAGTGCTTCGATTAGAGAATAGTTATGCAGGTTTATCACAATATGTGCTGATCCCTATTTTGGAGCGTTATGGGGTGCCAGAACAGGATAGAAAATATATCATGGCATTCTATTTGCAAGGGCTGATGGCGATTATTACAGAATGGCTCAAAAATGACTGTATAGATCCGATAGAACAGATTATTGCGGTGATACAAAAATGTGTTATGAGTGCGAAAGATAAAAATATAAGGAGGTATTGAAAAATGCGAGTAGAGCAATATGTTATGGCTTATGGTGTAGAACAGGATAGGCTTCGGGCAATGTTACCGGATGATTTTCAATCGCTTAGACTGGTATTACGCATAAATGCTGAAATCAGAGATGATTTTACGGGATATGTAGAATTGAATACGGCTGTAGAAAAAGACGGAAATAAGGGGTGGCTTAACATTGGGTATTGGGATGATGTTCCTTTTGTGCGTCAAGGGAAAAAGGTGACGTTTCAGACAGACTTTCCTGAAATTTCCTTTTCGGGTGTAGGTATTGAAGGTTCATGTCCGGCTGAAAAGGATAATGCAGGGTGCTATTTCCTTGAAGAGACTGCAATACTGAGAAAACCAGAGATGATCAATAGCAATAAAGAATTTTGCGATTGTGAGTTTCAATGGAAATTCACAGACAAAGATGCACATGGTGTTAGCATCGGGAAAACGCTTCCAGCATATCCAACAGAAGTTAAAAAGGTATATCCAAAGAAAGAATTTACAGTAGAAAATGCTGCAACTATTCCTTGTGAACAGGTATTGGGTACTTATATGGTGGTGTTTGAAAGGAGAAAGTAGAGATGGACACGAGGAAAAGAACCTTTATTATGATAAACCTTATCATTACGTGTATTGCATCATCATTTTTGCAAACAGCTCTTACAACAGCATTGCCACCGATTATTAATGATTTGCATATATCGGTGTCGGAGGGACAGTGGTTGACTAGCGGGTATTCTTTGGCAATGGGAATTATGATGCCACTTACTGCCTTTTTGATTACCAGGTGTTCTACAAAGAAATTATATGTGGGGGCAATCGGAATATTTCTTATGGGATTGTGTGTATGTATATTTGCAACCAATTTCCCTGTTATGATGTTGGGAAGAATATTACAGGCGTGCAGCAACGGAATTACGACATCAATGGCACAGGTCGTGCTTCTTACCATCTATCCACCTGAAAAAAGAGGAACTGTTATGGGATGGTATGGTTTGTCTGTGGGAGCAGCCCCGGTTATTGCACCAACAATAGCAGGAGTATTGGTTGATACATTGGGGTGGCGTACCATATTTGTGATAGCTTTCGCAGTGTTATTCTTATCATTTATTATGGCACTTACAACATTTGATAATGTTCTGGAAACATATGTGAAAAGATTTGATGTGTATTCCTTCCTTTTAAGTGCATTGACCTTTGGTGGAATTACATTAGGAATTGGAAATTTAAGTGTTCTTGGTATTACAGCAGTTATGACAATTGCTCCATTTGTAGTAGGCATGATTGCGGGAATAGTATTTACACACAGGCAGTTACACATGGAGGAGCCATTTCTGAATTTGCGGATTTTAAAAGTCCATGCATATCGTTTGAGTGTCATTGGCAGTATGATGTTATACCTTGTAATGATGGGTTCATTGGTAATTATGCCGTTGTATGTACAGAGCATACTTGGAAAAAGTGCAACTGTATCTGGGCTGGTGACATTGCCTGGGTCACTTGCGATGGCGGTAATCAGTCCTTTTGCAGGAAAAATCTATGATAAATTTGGAATGAAACGATTGGCAATAGCTGGAACACTTATGATGATGCTTAGCACCTTTGGAATGAGTTGTATTACTGTGAATACCAGTGTGTTATTTGCGGCATTTCTTAATATAATTCGTTCTATTGCGATTGGATGTTTAATGATGCCGTTTGTCACTTTTGGAATCAGTAGTATGGGTCCTGAAAATACCGCACATGGTACTGCACTGCTAACGTCACTGCGTACAATAGCAGGTGCAATTGGTACGGCGGTCTTTGTTGGGATTTTAAATGTATGTTCAACAGGAAAAAGTGCTGTAACACATGAAAATCCGGGAATCTACGGATTACATGTTACATTTGGATGTATGACAGCGGTAACGGTTGTGATGTTGTTTATTGTAATGTTTAGGATGAAAAGTAAAGAAACAAAATCATTAAAATAAGAAATTGCCCCTATCCATATATCATATGGATAGGGGCAATTTTAAACAGTAATATTTATTACCTCAAAATTCAAATAATTATGTACTCCAGTCTTTTCGTAAGACCGTAAGACAGAATAATTACATAAAAAATTGGCAGTTTAAATAATCTAGAATGTTTTTTAAAAAATCATTTACAAGTTCTTTAACCATCCGATTATGAAATTGTGATACTGTTAGCTGAAATATTAAATTATCTTTTTTAGCATTGCTTTAAAAACTAACTTGTCATACAATATATTGTGGTACCATAAGTTGGTGTAAATATATTATTTTTGATGGTTATTTTTGCTTTAGAAAAAAACAATAAAAAAATATGGTTTGTGATAAGTGTTATATCAAGAAAAGAAAACAAGGAAGGAGGTATTTGGTGAATAAAAGACATATCCAGTGTCAATATTATGTTATTACTGTTACAAGAGATACTAAATGATTTTTTTAGGAGGTATAAATTATATGGATTCAAAAGAGACAAACAAAATTGATATTTCTCAAACTGATGGGTATAAAAAAGCGTATACGAATTATTTCAAAAATAATATAGATTCTGTTGGTATCCAGGTTGCAAAATCTGATGTTGAAGTTCAGACAGAAGGGCTTTTGTTAGATTCTAAATTAAAAAAAGAAGAATACAAATTGCGTGAAAATATGGCACATCTTGCTCTCAAAATTGCTTTAGCAAATGAACGTGATGCCTGTGTCCGTCAGCAACAACGTGTCAAACTACGAGAATTTTCGCCCATCAAATCGTTTTTCTTTTATTTTATTAGTGTTTTAGCATTATTGCTCTCATGTTATATGAGCATTTCTTCTATATCACATTTATACACCTTATACGAATTAACTGGGGTTATGCAATCTCGTTATTGGCTTCCTTGTTGTATCATGGTTCTTGCCCAGATCGTAGCCACAGTTTTGTCTTTTAAAGCGTATGAGTTAAAGCAATACTATAAGCGAGAAGCACTTACTGCGGCTGTATTGTGTATCTTTATTTTCGGAATTTCAGTTTTCTTAAACCATAGTTATTTGTGTGCAACTATTTCTGAAAATATAACACATGGTTATGGAATTATCCTTGGTTGGTTTATGGCTATTCTTCCAGATTGTGTAGCTTTATTTTTCATACAATTACCTACACAAATAAAATATTGTATGCATGCTTCAGATAGTATAGCAGATGAAATTTCAGAAAAAAGTCTTATTTCTATGTTTTTCGAAAACATGACACATAAATTGTCAGAGAAAATCAGAAAAAGATGGTATACCAATATGGAAATAAGACAAAAAAATAGAGAAAAATTCGTTGCATATTCAGAAGAAAATGCATTGAAAGATACTAACGTAACAAAAAAATATGGTAGCTTGAATAAAAGAAATGTGCAGAATTACGAAAATTCTATTTCATTAAAAGCGGCCTTTTGTGAACAATATAGAGAAAAGATTTTAAAGTTTGATGTAGATGAAGAAGTAAATAGAGTTGTACTTAATATAGATGATGCAAAAGACTGGAGGCGTGTTCGTGAGTATTTTTGTGCAAATGGATTGTTGTATTGCGAAGGACGTGGAAAGCCGGTAAAACGTTCTGATAAAATTGTGTAGCCCTTGCATAATTTATGAAAATGTCAGCAGTTAAAGAGAAAAGAACTGAAAAGAAAAATTTAAGATGATTACTAAGCGGAGTAATTATCTTAGTATCTGGAATGATTATCTTATTTATTAAAATTTGCAGTGAGAAAGCAAAAATTTTCAGATTTTTGTGTTGGTCGCATGATGTTTTGGTTATGGTGACAAACAAGATAATAAGGGGGAGTATTAGGTATATAAGGTGTTATGTTTGAATTAAAATCCATTGACATTGGATTTTTGGCCCTATTATTACAATTTTGTTTATGCTAAGGTATGAGTATAATGATCTCTCGGAATCTTGAGAGAGCATGCCAGCAAAACTCTGGCATTGAACT
>OIWS01000725.1_pt1 | contig 38904 bp, 44 predicted proteins | sample 1587611 | NCBI WGS metagenome assembly OIWS01 (sample SAMEA3888919, study PRJEB22519) | human gut metagenome | biome: human gut; feature: human-associated habitat; material: faeces | place: Denmark | collected 2010 | reverse complement strand
TTTCTGCGGCATACCGCCGCCGTCCGCCACGATGTTCGTGCAAAGCGGGCTGCGGGAATAGTCCACGAGAGAAGGGTCTGTGGAAAAGTCCGCGCCGCGGAACGTCTTATATACGCTCTGCCGGATGCTTACCCCTGTTTTCTTCGCCATGGCTTACCCCCGGAAAAGGCTCTGCGCGATGCGCCGGTTCTCGCCCGGCTGCGTCGTCCTGAGAAGCGATACCGCGCGGTCGTACATGGTGAGCATCGCCCCGTAGTCCATCACGAGATCGGGGAGGAGCTGCTGCGCCGCCACATAGTACGGCATGCACTCGCAGGCGTCCGGCGCGATCTCAAATTCGTAGCTGTCCGGCGCATCCGTCGGGATCGTCTGCGGCATGGCGAAATATTCGACCGTCACCTCCGCGTACCCCTCCGGAATGACGAGCTTCCCGCCCATCCACCGGAAGCGCCGTGTCGCATTCTTCCCGTCCGCCCATATCCGGTACAGCGAGTAGAAATTCTCCGGCATGGCGTAGACGGTTTTTCCCAACGTTGGGACAATGACCTCCTCCCGGAGGATCTTCCTGATCTGCGCGAGCGTCTTCTGCGCCATGTCGAAAAACGCCGTCATCTTCTTCTCGATGTCCTCGTCGTGCTCGATCTCTCCGCCCGCGCTGTGCTCGTCGAGGAGCATGTATACCTTGTTTTTCGCTTCTCCGAGCGTCATATCGTTTCCTCCTTTTTACCGAAAACAGGGCGAGTCACCCCGCCCTGTTTCCCTCACATAATCAGTTATCCGGCGGAGCTTCCTCGACCTCCGCCTTTTTCTCGGTGGTCTGCTTCAGACGGTCCAGCAGCTTCATGAGGAAGTCCGGCATAGGCACGCCGATCTTCCCGCTGTTCTCCAGAATGGAGATGAGTTCGTTAATGATAAGCCACACGATCACCAGCAGACCCACAACGAAATTCACATCGAGCTGTACGCCGAGCTTGCCGCCGAGCATCGTGATGAGGTAGTCAACCCCCATACCCACGGCGACGATCATTAGGTAGAAAACCTTCTTGATCACGCCCTGAATCCCCTTGCGGCTTGAAAGCTCTTTGTTCATCCACGCCGCCGTCATCCCCGTGACGTAATCGCAGATCATCACCGCGATGAGCACCGCCACCGGAACAACAAGCTGCTTGAAGTACGCCATCAGCGCCGCGGCTGCCGCGGTCACAATGGCCTTCCAGAAGTTGTCCATACCGTTTCTCCTTTCAGTCGAGCAGCAAAAAGCGCACGTCCGTGGATGCCGCCGAGGCTACGACCGCCAGCTCTCCGGCGGCGAACGGCACCTGAAGCACCGTGTTGGCCGGAATGGGGAAGCCCGCCGCGGCTGTCAGCGCCTTGTTCGGGTCAAACGGCGCGATGTACGCCACATTCGCGCTGTTGTTGGAAACAACGACGGTCTGGCAATGGCAGTCCACCTTCGTCTCCTTCGTGCCCGCCGCAACAGCGAGCACACGGTCAATCTTCATCATATTCGTTTCCTTTCTCCCTCACACGCTCCCGCGCTCCCCTTGCCTCCCCTAACAGGGGAGGTGTCAGCCGGAGGCTGACGGAGGGGTTCGCAAAGCCCGTCGATGGTTTGTTTGAAGCGTCAGCCCGGGTCGCCGAAGATGATCTGCCGCGCGTCGCCCCAGCCCACGCCGAAGTCGGCATACGCGGTGTAAAGATCCTTCAGCGGGTTGTCCTGCGGCGACTGCAGCACCATTGGGCGCGTGTTGTAGACGATGTTCACGAGCTCCTTCATGAGACGGCGGTCACACACCGCCCACTGTTTGCTCGTGAATCCGTCCGCGCCACCGCCCATGACGATGTAGCGCATGCCGTACACGGGGTTCGCAGCGTTTGTTTCGTCGTCGGGGTTCTGCGTCGGCATCAGGCGGGAGTTCTCGCCGAACATCTTCTTCGCCTTTTCCTCCAGCTCCGGCGCGATCAGCACCGTGTCAAAGTCGCACAGGAACGGCACTCCGTCCGGCGTCACAAAGCGGTTGGCGCGTGCCTGCGCCGCCGTGATAGCCGCAACGGAGAAGGCGTCCGTGGTGATGTTGGAGTACGTACCGGCGTCAGCGTCCGCCTCAAAGCGGCGGCCCTGCGAGCCGCGGGAAGCGACCGGGTGCGCGGCATTCGCCCAGCTCACGCCGTCGCCGCCGTTGTGTCGGCCGTCGGTGTTCCAGGCGTTGGCGAACATGCGCAGCACATGCAGATACACCGTGAGCGCCATGCTGTTGCCGAGCTTCGTGCCGACCTTCTTCGTCTCGCCCGCCTTGTCGATCTTCGCTTCTTTGTAGCCGACAGGGATGGAGAGCGAGTACTCGACCGGCGTGATCACGGTCTTAAAGCCGCGCTTGAGGCTGCCCTCGTTGAGATTCTCGCCGTCGTAGCGGGGCGCTTCGCCGTAGCCGCCGGAGCCGGTCAGCTCGTAGTCGATGCTCTTGGCGTTCACCTCGCTGATGACGGGTGACAGCTTGTTGAGGCGGTCGGCATACGCAAAGTCGAACGCCTTGCCGACAAACTTGTAGTTGTCGGTCGCCCAGTTCATGAAATTCGCAGGCATTTCTGTTTCCTCCTTCTTAGGTCAGCGCATGGCCGATCGCCATGAGCTTGATCGTGCCGCGCTCGTAGTCGTGGCCGATGCAGCGGATCTTCGTCGCGCCCACGGTCTTGAGCGTGATGCCGAGACGCTTGTCGCCGAGACTCGCAACGCCGCCGATGGCAGCGCCGATCACGGGGTAGACCTCGTACACGTCGCCCCCGGACGGCGTGCCGCCGCTGGCCTTGGTCATCACCGTTCCGGTCTTGGCATAGTCGGTAACGACGATCTGCGTGCCTACCGCGTCGGTGTTCGTGCTGGACGCAGCCTTGCTCTTCAGCACGAGAATCGCGTTGTTGAAGCTGTCGTCCGCGGCGCTCGCGTCCACCTCGCCGGAATCCGGCACAATGGTCGTGGCGCTGCCGGAGGCGGCCTTGATCGTCGGCGCGGCGCACTCAAAGATGAGCGTCGGGTTGTCGCAGACTTTGATCTCCTTGCCGTTCGCGCGCAGATTCAGCGCGTCCTCCGTGCCGGAATGAAATTCCGCGGCAATGCCGAGGATCGCTCCGGTCTCCGCAGCGGCGGCCAGAACGACCTTGCCGCCGGAGAGCTTCACGACAGCGCCGGCCTGGATTTCCGTCGTGGCGTCAATGGGGTAGTTGCGGGCGGTCTGCAGCACGCTGCCGCCGTCCGCATTCTGTACAGGATACATGATTTTTCTCCTTTCAGCGTTCCAAAAAGTCTTTGGCGGTCATTTTCAGGTGCGGGAACTCGCGGTTCCATTCGTCAAGCTCCCTCTGCTGGGCGGCCGTCAGCCCAGCCGATACGCCGCCTCCGCCCGCTCCCGTGGAGCGTTCGGCTTTCTTGGCGGACTTCTCCACCGCCTTCGCGGCGGCTTCCTCTCCCACAAGCTCCTGCCAGTCGGCATAGAGCTCGCTCAGCGGCTCCTTTCCGTACCGACTGCCGCAGAATCTGCGGAACTTCGCGTTTCCGTCGAGCTTGGAGATATCCACGTCCGGATGCTCCCGGACGAATGCCGCGGCGTCCTGGGCGATCCAGTCCTTCTGCCGCTCTGCCTCGGCGTCGGCCTTCTCCCGCTCGGCCCGCTCGCGCTTCTGTTTGCGGACGACCTCTTTGGCGTCCTCTTCCTCTTCCAGATCCTGCACGGTGCGCCCGCTCTCCGCAGCGGCCTTTTTGAGCCGCGCCGCGCGCGCCTTGTCGGCATAGCTCTCCAGCACGTCCAGCGAGTCGATCGCCCCGCCGCCGTCCGGATCGCTCAACCCGAGCTTGGCAAGCGCGCTTTGGTAGCGCTCCTCGGCGCGTCGGAATCCGGCGGATTCTCCCGCCTTGCGCGCCGCCTGGTATCTGGCGTTCTCTTCCCGGCTCTGTCTTGCAGGTTCGGCGGCCTCCTGCTTCTTTTCGCCTGCGGTTTTCTCCGCTTCAGCGCCGGTCTCTGCGGTCACGACTCCGCCCTCCGAGCCCTCCTCCGGAGTTTCGACTTCCATGATCTCTTCCATGTGGGTCCTTTCTGCGACTGTGCTGCCGTCGCCGCGATGTATTTTTCTTGCTGATTAAAGGCTAACCCGAAATGTCTGTCCATGCTCGGCGACTTTTTTGTGAACTTTTCACGAATCGTCAAACCCACTGATACGACAGGCGGTTCCGGCCTTGAAAAAAGCAAAACCGGAGCAGTTTCCCGCTCCGGTCGAAAAATTTCTGTGAAATATTACCCGCTGTATAGTAGCTGATCGCAGCGCGTTCTCTCCCGCCTCGGTAAGGCTCCCTTGTGCAAAGGGAGCTGTCGGCGGAGCCGACTGAGGGATTGTCATCACCACGCCTTCCTCGCCCTCTTCTGCCGCTTCATCTGGTCGATGAGCTTCTCTCGCGGCTTTTCCGTCTCCGTGAGCACCGTCATCCGCTGCTGATGCCGCACCGCGTAGGTGATCGCCGCGCCCATCACAAGGTCGTCGTGCTTTCCGGCGAGCGCCTCCGGCCGGTGATCCTCGTTGTAGCAGAACGTCAGCATTTCCTCGAGCAGCTCCCGGTCGGTGAACCACTCCGGATGCGAGGAGAACACCTCAACCAGATTCGCAATGGCCCGCGGACGGCTCTGCCGGTCGGTGCGGAAGCCGTAGCTCTTCCTCATCTGCCGCGTGTAGGTGTCCTCCCGCTCACGGCTGTACTGGTTCGGGTACTCCATCTCCTGCAGCTTCATCACCGGGTAGGTGGAGAAGTTCGTCTCGATCGCCACAAGCGCATCGTTGTAGAATCTCCCGAGCGCGCAGATCTGCCGGACGTATTCCGGCTCGCTGTATTTCTGCCGCAGCTTCGCCACGATCCTCCCCGTCACGTTGTCGATGACAATGGCCGTGAAGTAGTCCGAGCCCTCGCCCGCCGTGTCGCCGCCGAGCACATACGGAACGCCCTCCTCCGGCATCTCATAGAGCGTGATCGCGCCGGTCTCGCTCTCCGTCCACTCGCCGTTTGTAAACTCCCCGCGCCCGGCGGGTCCGGGCAGCCGCTCCAGCCGGAGCACGATCTGCTCGTTGTCGAATACGCCCGTGCCGCTGTGGAGAAACGCCTCGCCGGGAGAGGCGGGATACTCCTGCCGGAACATGTCCAGGCTCCCGCCGCAGTTGTTCGCAATGCACCAGCGCCGCCATTGCAGCTGCCCGTCCGTCAGCCGGTAGGCGGCCTTGAGATCCCGCTCCTCCGGCGTCCATTCCGTCCCCGGCACTACCGGCATTGAGTAGTCCGGGTTTTCAAACCACGCGAAGAACACCGGCTCAAAGTCGTTCTCCCCCGCAACGGCGGCGTCCCAGCGCTCCTTGAAGTCCTCAAAGCCGTTCGCCGTGCTCTCGATGACGACCATCGTGCCCGGCAGACTCGGCACGGCCTGTAAAATGCCGGCAAGCGTGGAGGCTTTCCCGTCCGCGCCGTCCGGCCAGAAGGCGTACTCCGAAAGATGCACGCATTGCAGCGTGTCGCTTCGTCCGATGCCGCGCCCGCCCGCCGTGGCGCAGCGGATCCGGGAGCGCAGCCCCGGCCTTGCCTCCCGCTCGCTGCGGAGCTTCGACGGGTTTTCGAATACCAGCTCCTGCGCGTTCGAGGCGCGCAGCATCGGCTTCACCGGCGCGGGCAGCTCGTCGTAGAACAGCTTGCTCATCCGGAAAAGGTTCGCCGTCGCGTCCTCTCGGTGCGCAACGATCAGCGCGTTTACGTTCTTTCGCGTCGCGCAGGCGTGGAAGATAAGGCCCTCCGTCAGCGTGGAAAAACCGAGCTGCCGAGCCTTGAGAATGATGAGCCGCACGGGCTTTCCGGCGTCCTGCTGCCGCTTCGCCACGGCGTAGAGCTTCCGCTGCGCGTCGTTCAGCCGGAACGGCACGACCGTCCCGCTCTTCGTCTTGATCTTCAGGCAATTCTCGATGTAGTCCATAGCTATGCACGGGTTCACAGCTTCGAGCCCTCCTGCCTTGCGAGCCAGTCCTCAATGCTCTCGGCGGCGCTCTGCTCACCCTCGGCAAAGTCCATGTGCTCGGCAAGTTCATGCAGCGCCCGGATCGCGCCGTTCGCGTCAAATTCCCAGAATCCGTTCGGCTCCTTCTGCCGCGTCTCCGGGTTCCATTCCAGCACCGGCGTCTTCTGCGTGCAGCGCTCCACGATCTCCACCAGCCGCCGCCCGATCCACGCCTTCGATATGCCCATCTCGTCAAAGAGCTTCTTCTCCAGTTCCCGCCGGTACTCAATGACGCCCGGCATTTTGAGCGTCTTCGAGGCCGTCGAGGCCGCGCTCTTCGCGCTGTACCCCGCGGCGATGGCGGCGTCCGTAGCGTCTCCGCTCCGGAGATATTCCTGCACAAACTTCTTCTGCCGCGGTGTGATATCTCTTGCCATGTCTCTCCCTCCTCACATCGGCCAGTACGCCGCGTAGAAATTCCGGCGCAGCTCGTAGATCCGGCCCACCGGCACGCTCGTCTCGCGGCTCACCGTCTCCGGCGATTTGTTTTTCAACAGCACGGCGATGAGGGCACGCCCCTCGGCCTGCCCTGTCGCTGTACTCTCTATCGTTTTCCGGATCTCGTCCTGCGCCGTCGGCGGCAGATTCCGGTACGCCTCCAGAAAGGCGTGAACTATGCGCTGCTGCCAGACCGCCCCGCAGCCCTTCATCGGCCGGAATTTCAATTCTTCGCCTCCTTTTTAGCCTCCCTTGTGCAAAGGGAGGTGGCGGCATCGCCGCCGGAGGGATTGTCGCCCCGGTTGACATTTGTTTTAACAGAACGCGCAGAGACGCGCGCGCCGTTGCCTTTTCTTTCCTTCTCCGGTCGAATATAGCGGACATACTCCGAGGTAAACCCGCTCTCGTAATCCCGTGTTTTATGCTGCTCACAGATGATCGCGTCTTTCGGGAGTTCGATCTTGCTGTTGATGTACACCGGCACCGGTTCCGTATAGACAGGCTTTTCTAACCCGCGGCTCGTGTGGTATTTCTTTTTCCCCGGTACGCCCTTGGCGTTTCGTATCATATACTCTGCAATCTTGACATGATCCTTCCGTCCGTCAAGACGGCGGTACGTCACCGCCTCCTGTGGCCAGAGAGCGCAGACGAGCTCATAGTCCGCCGCCGGCATGACGAGATGAAAATGTGGCCGGGCATCGTTTCCGTCCTCATCTTTCCGGCCTTGGGAGTAAACGAACTTGATGTTCGCCCCTTGTTCCTTCCGATACGACTCGCGGAGCTTTCGGAGGAACCGGTCGAACGCCGTTTGAGCGGTCTCCCAGTTTATTTCTTCCTTCCCCGGAAAAGTAAGGGTGAGCCACAGATCCCCCATCCGGAAATTGCAGTTGAGCACTCGGGTGAGTTTCTTTATGGCGTCCGTCTCGTTGCGTTTGATTTTTTCAATACTCGACTTTTTCGCCTTTGTTCCCCGCCGAACGCGCTGGCCGCCTCTCTTTGTCGGCATCCAGCCGCGGCGGATCTCCGTCACCGGTCCCGAAATGATCTTGTACTCCATGTAAGCCGTCACTCCTTTTCATCCTCCGTCCTAAAGATAGCCTTTTAACAGGTCCGCAAAAATTCGCGCACGCGCACGCGAATTATATAAGGTATCGCTGGCTCCCTTGTGCAAAGGGAGCTGGCTCGCCGTAGGCGAGACTGAGGGATTGTGCCTCCCTCCCCGAGGGAGGTGTCAGCCAAAGGCTGACGGAGGGAGTCTTTCCGCCCTCATTTCCGCCGCCGTCCCCCGGCAGCAGAAATCAAACCGGAAACTTCCTCGTTTTTCCTCTTGCAAGTGTCACGGTATCGTGATATAATATAGTCAGAAACGAAAGGAGGCAATATCATGCCGGTAATCGCCCGATTTTATGGGATCATCGTGAAGATGTATCTTCTCGGCGGGGAGCATAATCCCCCGCACGTCCACATTCTCTATGGGGAAAAGAATGGTGTCCTTGATCTCAATACGCTCACGTTCAAAGAATGCGACCTCCCCGCAAAGGCCCGCGCGCTCGTCCTGGAATGGGCTTCCGCGTACCAGCAGGAGCTTCTCACCATGTGGAAAACGCAGTCGTTCCGCGTGCTCCCGCCTCTGGAATGAGGCCGGGAGCTTTCCGTAAAGGAGGTATCTCATGTTTCACAAGCTCAAATCCGTCACGCCGCTTCCGGACTATACGCTCCTCGCCAATTTCTCGGACGGCTCCGTGAAATCCTATGACTTCCGCCCGCTCCTCGACCGCATGGAGGTCTACGCCCCGCTGCGGGAGTCTCCCGCGTTCTGGGCATCCGCCGCCGTCGATCCCGGCGGCTACGGCGTTTCGTGGTCGGACGAGATCGACATATCTGCCGAGGAGCTGTGGGAGCACGGCGTCGCCGCCGAAAGCCCGTTCTCCGGTCTTCTCTCGTTCGCCGACGCCACCGGCCTATGGGGTCTCAGCGAAAGCGCCCTGCGCAAAGCCGTGGAATACCGTAAGCTCACCGTCGGCGTCGATGTCCAGAAATTCGGCAAGCAATGGGTCGTCACCCGCTCCGCCATGGAACGTGAGTACGGCCGTCCCTCTCATTAACTCCCGTCATACGCCGCCGCCCGCCGGTCTCCCGGCGGGCTTTTTTTCGCATTTCAGACGGCGAAGCATATATTCTCAAACTTCTTGTATGCGTCCAGATAGATCTCGTTCTTCGCCTTGTTGAATGTGACTTCGTAATACATACCATCCGGCAGCGTCGTCGATAGAAGCGCCTTCGCGTTTCCGAGAATGTATGCGTTCCATACCACAAACACCTCAAAGGCCGGCGTTTCGTCCGCTTTGTCCAGGTGATCAGCGGTATACTCCCGCACGAGTTTCTTTGCCTTTTCCGTAAATTCCGTGTTGCCCATGTCCTTCTGTTCCTCCTTCCTCTGAAAATAGTTCATCGGCGTGTCCGGATAGCAGAAACAGCAGGGCTTGTTACCCATAGCGCTCGGCGGCCAATGTACGCACTCTTCGCACCTCATTCGCAGAGCATCCAGTCTTCCGCCAGCATGTCCGCCTGACTCGCCAGCCAGCCGATCTGCTCTCCCCGCGTTCCGCAGAACACGATGGCCTTGCTGCCTATGTCCTCATGGTACGTATTGCGCGGCTGCGCGTCCGTGGCGCTGTAGTAACGGATGTCTATCGCCAATTCGATGTGCTGATCTCGTCCGTTCCACCCGGCCCGGCGCACTTTCATCCCGCGCTTGACAAACTTTATCGCCTCGCTGAAGGAGAAGCGCGCTATGCCGCCGAGCGCCGGGCAGTTTTCAAGCCCGGCAATCACCCACTCGTCCGACAGTACGTTCAGCAGCGTGTATTCCACGACCTGCGTCTCGCGGATGTCCATTTCCTTTCCTTCTTTGGTGTGCATGATGATGGTCCGCTTCTCGGCATCCCATCGCCAGAAGCCGCCCCACGACGGCAGCTTCACCGCCTCCCCGTGTTTCATTGCCTCGAGTGCATTTTTGAAATCCATGTTTTTATCCTCCTTGTTTTTTATTCCTCCGGCGCGTCCCAATCGCACCAGCTCATTACTTCCAGATGCCGCCACTTTCGGAGCGTCGCCTCGCTGTCCGTGTCCTCTCTCGGGCGATAGCCGCGGCGGTACAGCCGCTCGCCGGTGTCGCCGTCCTCCTGCCGGACGATCCCGTTCGGCGTAATTGAGTACCGGCGCACGCCCAGACTTGCGCCCCGCTGTGTCACTCCGACGATCTCTCCGGTTTTCTTCTGCATCAGGAAGTCCAACCCCAGCCGCAGTCCGGTCGGGCGGATCTCCTCCTCGTCTTCTTCTACTATGTACCCGGCGATCTCCTCACCCACGACCTCCGGCAGCACGGTATTAACGACAAATGCTCCCTTGCTCCGCATGATCTGCACCGTCTCCATGCCCGGGATATACCCCAGCATCTCCACCAGCGCTCCGAGCGTCCCTCGCAGACGGTCTCGCAGCTCAATTTCCGGGATGACCGCCATCCACCCGCAGCCGATCACCGTCAGCTCGCTCACACCGCCGCAGAGCGTCAGCCCGCCCTTCGTCTCCGCCCTGAGCGCCCGCTCCAGCGCCGAATCATCAAACGCCATTATCCGCACCTCCCGATAAGCGTTTCCAAGATCTTCTTCGTCCCCGCGAGCAGCTTGTCCGCCGTCTCGCCGTCCGTGCTCTTCATCACATGCAGCTTTTCCACAGCCAGATTGAAGTTCTCCTGCGCGAGCTTCACAAGCAAAATCACCTCGTTTGCCCCGCTCTGCGCAGCCGCAAGCCGTTTCCGCAGCTCCTCGGCCTCGGCCCGTGCCTTTTCCGCGGCCGCGCCCGCGCTCTTTCCGGCGTCCCTCGCGGCGCTCTCCGCGTCCTTCAGCTTCTTTTCGAGCTCCGCCACGGCCTTTTTCTTTTCCTCCGCGGCGGCGGCCTTCGCCTCCTCCACGGCTCTCTGCACCGCCGTCTCGTCAATGGCTACCTCCACCGGGCGGCTCTCCGCCTCGCGCAGCATCGCCTCCATCTTCTGCGCCGCGTCCTCGGCGTCCTCGCGCTTCACGCGCTGGTCCTCCAGCGCGTCCTTCGTCTCGGCAAGCTCGGCCTCGGTGTCCCGGAGCGCCTTCTGCGCCTCTCCGAGCTCCCTGTCCGCCGTCTCGAGATGCTTTCGCGCCTCGTCCCGCTCGCGGATCGCCTCCTCCAGATCGCGGGCCGAAATGTGCTCGGCGTCCACCTCGCGGGCGAAGTCCTCCCGCTCCTCCTCCGGCACGGCAAGAAGCCGCAAAGCATTGGAAACACTGATTTTTCCCAACGTTGGGAAAATGTTCTCCACGCCCAGAAGCGACCCCTGCGCAGATCCGTACTCGTTGTAGAGCTTGATGAACCGGTACGCGCTTGACTTGCTGATCTCCGTCTCGCGCTCCACCCATCCGGCGAAATCCTCGCCTACCTTGTCCTTCGCAAGCTGGAGCCGGTACCCGATCTGGATGCCGTACTCGAGCACCATCTGCCGCGCCTGCCGCGTCAGCAGCCGGATCTCGCCGCCGAGCTGCTCCGGCGTCATGTCCTCCGTTTTGATAAGATCATTCACGCTGCGCTTGTCCTCCGTTTCCGGCCGGAGCGTATCCACTCCAGCCATGTATTTTCAAAGTTTCGTACCTCGTCGGTGCGCGCACAGTTGCACTTGCCCCGGTTCTCCGTCACCGAGAGCTGCTTCTCGTTGAAGTTGAGCGTATACCACGGCTCATCCGGCTTGTCCTTCCGCCGGATAAAGAAGATCGTGAGCTCTCCCCGCGCGTGCCGCTCGGCGTAGGAGGCGACGCAGTGGTGCAGTGCCTTTCCCTCGGCGATGAGCTCCTCCTCCGTTTCACACGGTCGGATGAGAATGTTCTCGTCGGCAAAGGCGTACTTTTTCATGCGCTCATAGCGCTGTTGAAAAGCCTCCCGCCGTTTCTCGGCGGCCTCGGCCTTCTGCCGCTCCTGCATCTGATCGTGCGCCCGCTTGAGATTCTGCGGCCACATCACGTCCCGCTCGGTGAGATCCTCGCCGAGCCTTTCGGCCATCGTCCAATAGTCCAGCAGATACCCCGGCCACAGCCGGCTTTTATACCGCGCCGCCTGCCTGTCAAGATACCGCTCCGCCTTCCCCGGCAGCACCCCGCGCTTCAGAAAGTCCTCCTGCTGCCCCTCCGTCACCTTCGTTACCTCCTCGCCGAGACGGCAGGCCACACCGTATTTCCGCGCGAGCATCAGCGCCTTCAATCGCTTCAGCGCGTCCTCCGCGCCGTTGAAGTAGGTAAGCTCCTCCTTCGTCAGCCGCAGCAGCTCGTGCGGCTTTTTCCTTTTCCAGTCCACGCCGTGCAGCACGTCGGTCCTTTCCGACCAGTTTTTGTTATACACCAGAGAGCGCTTCCCCTCGGCGATGAGAGCCGCCGCGAGCTTTTTGGCGTTCGGCGCCGTCAGCGCCTCGGCGTTCCTGTGCCGCTGCCATATCTTCATCCATGCGACCGGGAAGCGGTATTCCGTCTCCACGCTCATGTAGCTCTCCAGCTTGCAGTTGGCGCACTCCGTCTGCGCGTAGATGTTCGCCAGCCCCTCCGGGCAGTACACGAGATCCACGTCGAACATCGTGTCGGCAAAGCGCTTCCGCTCCTCCCAGCCGGGGAGAATGTAGGTCGTCGTCATGTATTTCTGCCAATGCCGCCAGCGCGCGGCGCTCGTCCCGCCGAAGGCGTATACCTCCCACGGGTCAACACGCCATGTGACGCGCCCGCTCTTCTCCACATCCCGGCACACCCGCCAGAGATAGAGCAGCAGCTTCCCGCCCCGCGCCTCCGCCGTCATCGGCCAGACGTACCGCGCAAGCCGCTGCGCCGAGGACACATGCTTCGCCTCGACCTCCTCGCCGCACATCGGGCAGGCGAGCTCGTCGCCGCTTGCGAGCGCGTCCCCGCTCACCGGATGCAGAAATCCGAACGGCGTGCTGTATCCCGCGTGCCCGCAGCCGCCGCCCGGCACATACGAGAGCTTCACCGTCTCACCGCAGGCCGAGCATACGGCATCCACACACTTGTGCCGCAGCCCCGTCAGCGGATCCGTCTGCCAGCCGGCGCGGTAAATGAAATAGTCCCGCCATTGGAGATCCTGTGCCTTGATCCAGTCCAGCAGCCCCTCCGGCGGCGTTTCCGAGAGCGTCATAAAAACGCCCCCAGATCGATGATCTCGGCGTCGCCCCCATTGTCGCCCGTAGGGGCGCCGCTCTGCTCCGCCCGCGCCGTCAATCCGTAAAACTCCCGCAAGATCCTCTCGGCCTCCACCGGCGTCACGCAGGCAAAGCTCCCGGTCTTGTGCGCGTCCGCGTAGGCCTTGATCTTCTTCTCTGCCTGCTGAATGCTCATCTCCGGGATATTGAGATCCTTGTCGAGCAGCTCCGCGCTCTCCGGCTCCCGCCGGGCCATGTCCTTGAGCTGCTCGCCCACCATCCACGCGGCGGTGCGTCCCTTTTCCTTCGCCTGCTGCCGCTCGATCTTTTCCACAGCCGACATACACATCCGTCCTTTCTTCGGCCTGCCATCCTCAGGCATGGGCGGCCATTCCCATACGACGGGCCTTCCGCCCGTTTCGGCTAAAAGATATACCCCAGCACCGCGAGCAGCGCCGCCGCAGCGGCGCAAGCACCGCAAGCCAATAAAACCCGCTCCTTCATTCCTTCTCTCCGTTGATAAAAGCAGCAAACGCCCTTGCGTACTCATCATTGCTATGATTGCGGATTTTCACAGCGCAGGAATCGCACACATCGTAAAACGTAAAGGTTCTACCGCTTTCTGGCTCCTTGCTCGTTTTGCTGCTTGTTATGCCTACATACACCGGATTCGTCCGAGACGGTAATCCATCCGTTGCATGCTCTGCCATTTTGCTCCCGCAGATGTCGCACAGTTGTTCCTTCATTGCAGTTCCTCCTTCATCTCCGCTATCCTCTCGTCGATCATCGTGCAGTTCTCCTGTCCGGGGCATATCGTAAACGGACACGCCCGGCAAAGCTCATTCACCGCCCGCATCCACAGATCATGCTCCATTCGGTTCATTTGCATTAGCCCAGCACTCCTTCGTTTTCCTCAACATAGCGCCAGCTCTGCGGCGGAATTTGCACCGGATCCCAGCAGTACGTGTCGCAGTCTCCGACGTACTCGCAGCCGAGACAGCTGTGGAAGTTTGTGATATCAACCGGTTGGCTATAGATTTTCAGATCGGAGATATGCCACCCGAACCCCGTTTTCCCTTTCAGGTACGTTTCGAGCTCTTCTTCCGTCAAACATGCCGCCTCGAGAAGCCGTGAGATGTCGTGCACCTTCTGCCAATCGTCCACGATTCGGTACTTTGGTCTCTCTTGGGCGCCGGTGTATCCGATCTGCACCAGCCGGTCGATTCTGCCGCACACAAACTCGCCAATGACTTTCCCGCCGCCATAAAAGCCTTGCTTTCCCACCAGCGCGAAGAAATCCTCGTGTTCAAATCGCGGCTTCGTGCAGTAGACATACACCTTAAAGGGCGTCTGCATCAGCGTCGGGCGCGTTTTCCGCACCTCCACCGTTTTCTCACCCCGGAGGATCTTCTCGCACCAGCACGGCTGGATGCTCACGAGTACTGCCCTTTTCACCCGTTCGTCCTCCTGTTCCACCGTCTCGCAATCTCATACCCCGCCTGCCGCTGCGGGTTCTTGATCCACGGCGGCGCCCAGTACAGCAGATGCATCTCCGCACCGCAGTTCTTGTTCGTGCAGTATATCGTTGCGTTATAGTTTCCCGGCGCATATCCGCTTGCCGCTGTGATCACCCGGCGTGCTTTTTCTCCGCAGAACGGGCAGTCCTTCATCCGTGCCGCCCTCCCCTCTGTAGGATCGCCGCGTCCGGCAGACGCATCCACCGGCAGATGTCGGCGGCGAACGAGGCGTAGCCGTAGAGCGCGAACAGCGCCTCGATGATCCCAAACCCGCGCCCGTAGCGCCACACGAAGTAGATCACCGCCGCCAACAGTGCCATCACCATCGTTGTGACAAACATTGCCTTGCTCCTGCTCATTTCGTTTTCCTCTCTCTCTTCTTGTTCGGGCAGAAATGGAACTTGTGCGCCGCCCCGCACATTTCGTCCTCCTCACACTCGATCACCGGCAGCGGCGTGCCGCTGTTGGTGTAGAGCGTCACCATGTCGTCGCTGCTCTCCGCCGCTCGGCGGAAGCGGTACGGCGTCAGCGACGCCTCCACGCACAAAAGCCCCCGCGGCCCCGGCACGAACAGAACCGGCCGCCCGCAGTACTTGCACTTCGTCTCCTTCGGAATCATTGAATTTCTCCTTTCTTTCTAAGGCTCCCGCCCACGCTCTTGCCTCCCCTAACAGGGGAGGTGTCAGCGCAGCTGACGGAGGGGTTCGGCTCCCTTGTGCAAAGGGAGCTGTCGGCGCAGCCGACTGAGGGATTGTCATCCCCGCCGCAGCGCTCGTCCTTTTTGCACCACTTCGGCGTCCTCACACTGTCCGGATGCGGATTTCCGTCCCGCACAACGTGCAGCACCCGTCCGAACCTGTCGCCGTTCCCGGTGTACAGGCAGCGCACCGCCTGCTTCCCCTGCGGCCATTGGTCAAGGGCGATGTGCGGACACCCCCTGCACGTTTTCATTCCTTCGCCCTCTCTTTCTGCGTCGGGAGTCCCATCCCGTTTCGCGCCCGCCATGCGGACATCGTCGAAACGCCGAGCTCCTTCGCAATGTGCGGATCGTCCATCCCGGCCTCCCACAGCTCCTTCAGCCGCACTCGGTCGATCTCCTGCCGGTATCTCGGCGGGAGTCCCGCGCTGTGCCGCCACTTCTGCACCGTGTCCGGGTTGCATCCAATTATGCGCGCGATCTCCCGGTCGTTCTTGCCCTCATCCCAGAGCGCCCGGAACTGCTTCCAGTCGTAAAGCCGCCCCGCTCGCTGCTTCGGTTCCCTCCTCGTAGAGCTCCCGCGCAGCACGACCGGCTGCGCCCGTACCCGCAGCGCCGTCCCCGGCTTATAAAGCCCGCATTTCCTCGTGATGTCCGCCTCGCCCCGACTCGTCTTAGTCTCGCCGGTGATAAAGAAGTAGTTGCAGCTCCCGTCAGACCCGCTCACATTGCCGGAATGATACCTGCATTGCGTTCGATAACAGATGTATTCGTCCTTCAAAACGGCAGCACCGCCCCTTCCTCCACGAGCTGAAAGGCACTCTCGTTGTCCCAGCTGTCGTCCGGGTGCTCGATCCCCCAGATCTGCGCCTCGTCGAGATAGTTCTTCCCAAAGTGGGCAATGAATTCCTCCTTGCTCCACTTCTGCTCTACCATTGCTTTGTGCTGTCCGTATTTGTGCAGCAGATCCGCGGTCTTGCCGGAGCGGTGCGCGCTGTCCGCGTCGATCCGGTGGCACCACGGGCACAGGTGCACCGTGAGGCCGTACTTCGTAGAAATAGGCCGCCGGGCCCCGCCGAAAATGTGGTGCTCCTCGAGCTGCTCAAAATTCCCGCACAGAAAACAAATGCCTTTCATCGTTCTTAGTCCTTTCAAAAATGTCTCCCGAATCTCCCTTGCCTCCCCTAACAGGGGAGGTGTCAGCCGAAGGCTGACGGAGGGGTTAAGCCTCCCTTGTGCAAAGGGAGGTGGCGGCGTCGCCGCCGGAGGGATTGTCCCCCCTATTTCGTCGCTTCCAAAATCCGCGCCGCCAGATCGTCCACGCGCCACTTCTTCTTTGTGCCGCGCTGGAAGCACGGCAGCCCGTCCAGAAACTCCGCGACGATCCTCCGGTTCTCAATTCCGAGATACCGCCCGATCTGCGTCATGTCGGCGTATCGCGCGCCGCCCGTGCAGTGCTCCGTGAGATCCGCCTCGATCTCTCTCTGCTCCGTCGGAACGGCAAGCCGTACTCTCGGCATTTACCCCGCCTCCTTCTCGTCCTTCTTGGTGTTCTCGGTCGCGCCCGCGCCGAGCACGAACCCGACGCACAGACTCTGCTGCATCGGCGGCAGCGTTTCCAGCTTCCGCACGGCATCCTCGATCATCACTTTGATTTCCTCGCTCATGTCCTCACCTCCTTACATGCACACCAGCAGCACCGCCGCCACCGCCGCGGCTGCTGCCGCTATTGCCCAGACGAGAAGGACGATCTCCTTCTCCAGCGCCGCCGCGCGCTTCTCCAGCGCGTCCGTGCGCCGCTTCAGCTCCTCTATCTCCGGGTTCATAAGCATCCACAGCGGCATTCCCCGCTCGGTATCCGTCAGCTTGCCCGCCATGCCGTCGCAGCCGTCGGCGATCTTGTCATATGTAATGTTGTTCGGTACCTTCATTCGCATTGCCTCCTACCTCTTGTTTTTTCCCCGCCGTTTCTGATATAGTGTCTTTGGCGGTGATAGATATATGAAAAAGCTCCTCTGCTTCTTCCTCGTGATCCTTGTCCTCGTGTCCCCGGCGCTGGCCGCGGACGGCTCCACGCTCGTGTACACCACGCGCACTGGCGAGTGTTACCATCGGTACTCGTGCTCGTCTCTCAGCAAGAGCTGCTATGAGACGACGCTCTCTCAGGCCGTCGCCGACGGCTACCGTCCCTGCGGCCGCTGCCACCCTCCGACGCTGGATTCCGGCTCGTCATCGGCAAAGCCCTCGCTTTCCGACCGCATCGCAGCGAACAACTCCTCCGGCAGCTCGTCCGGCTCGTCGTACTCCGGCTACTCCTCGGGCAGCTCGTCGTATTCGTCCGGGTATTCCTCTGGCCAGTCCTCGTCCAGAGCATCTGCCAGTTCGTCCCGCGCGGAAAAAGATAAGGGTCTGATCGTCCGAATTCTCGAAAAGATCGTTGCCGGTCTGGCTCTTATCTTCATCGTTCCGCCATTCTCATTCATTACATGGAGCATCATCAGCGTGCTTCGAGATAAAAGACGTGGTCGCTAAGGCGAGCCTCACACATTGCTTTGCTCTTTTCGGAGCACCGCTCCGCTCTTATGGTGCAATCATATGCTCTATTAGTGCATTTGTCAAGCCCCTTTTTGCTCTATTGGAACATTTTTTCTTGACTTTCTGTTCTAAGGCTGTTAAAGTGTCCTCGAAAGGAGGTGCTGCCTATGTCCGTTGGCAGTCGTATCAAAGAGCTGCGCAATTCTCTTGACCTCACGCAGCAGAAATTCGCCGACCGTCTCGGCATCCAGCGCGGAATTATCGGAAAATATGAAGTTGATGTTTCCGCCCCGTCCGATGCGGTGATCTCGCTGATCTGCCGCGAATTCAATGTGCGGGAAGCCTGGCTCCGCGATGGCACCGGCGAGATGCTCGAGCAGCTCACCGAGGATGAGGATCGCGCCCGCTTCTTCGGCGGCCTGTCCAAAGAGAGCGCCTCGCCCGAGGTGCTCGCGTTCATCGACGCCCTGCGCAAGACACCCGAACCCGCCATCCGCGCCGCGCTTGAGTTCGTCTGCAATGTCTACGAGTCCTACAACGCCCTGCAAAAAGAAAAAGAGAACGGAGATTGACCTCCGTTCTCTTTTTCTGCTTTCCGCCGGTTCCTTCGTTCTACATCATCCCCAGCACGAAGAAGTACACTCTCCGCAGCTGCCGTATGTCCATCCGGCGCAGCATCCGCACGATTTCCTTGATCTTCGTCTCTTCCATTTCTTCCCCCCTTGTCATTTTGTTACATTTCTTGTTATTCTCTTGTATATCCTTACAAATTTATATATTTTCCATGACGTTCTGCCGCGGATGGTGGTATAGTGTAGGCGAACGCCCGGGGTAGCCGTGCCACAGGCCCGCCCCGGACGCATGCCTCAGGGCGTCCCGCTCGCCCTGCTGTTACTGCATCGTAACAGACCGGCGCAAGATCCGAAACCGAACGCTTTGCGGTCGAGCCGGAGTTCAGCTTTTTCGACAAGAGTATATCCCGGTTCACCCTGAAAATATTGAAAGGACGGAGAACATGAACGAAATGGACGCGCTGAAAAACCGCTGGCGGGAGGCTAAGGGCACACGCACCTTCCCGGACATTGCCGAAGCCGCCGATCTGTCGCCGAGCACCGTGGAGTACGCCTTTTCCCCAAAATCCACGAACCCCAGCATGGATACGGTCGTGCGCATCTCCCGGGAGCTGCACGTCTCGCTCGATGAAACCTTCGGCATTCTCTCCCCGAGCGGCCGCGCGGAAACGGAGCTTGCCCGGCAGGACGCCTCCCACTGGAAGGCGCGGTACGAATCCGCCGTCCGGGATATCGAATTTCTCCGCACCGTCATTCTGATGCTCGGCGTGTTCTTCTTTGTCGTTGTCATCTGGTGTGTTACGCTGGACGTTCGGTGCGCGGATACCGGCTTCTTCCGCGGCGAGTGGAACTTCGTCGCGGTGTTCTCGATGGTCTGTTTTGCGATCGCCGCGCTTATGGTCGTCCTCGTCATCATCCGTGTATACCGCCGCCACCGGCAGCGCAAAGGAGAAAATGAATGAAGTGCTGCAACTGCTCCCGCGATATCCCGGAAAACTCTTTGTACTGCAACTGGTGCGGAAAGAAGCAGCTCCGCGAAAAGGAAAAGAAGCTCAAGATCCCCGCTCCCCGGCAGCTCCCCTCCGGCAGCTGGACGGTGCAGCTCCGCCGCGAGGGCGTGAACGTCACCGAGCCCACGGAGGAAGCATGCCGCACCAAAGCCCTCGCCATCCGCGCCGGTTTCATTGAGCAGGAGAGCAAGCTCCCCCGCCAGACGTTGGGTGAGCTGTTAGACAAATACATCGAGCGTCGGCTCGTCCGCTCTCCCTCCACGCTTCGCGGCTACTATGGTATCCGCCGAAATGCGTTCCCAGCTTATATGGACAAAGATATCCGCTCCATCAACTGGCCGCAGGCTATCGATGCCGAATCAAAGCGCGTAGCAAAAAAGACGCTGCACAATGAGATAAGCCTCGTTGCCGCAGCGTTCAAAGAATTCAAGATTCCCTTTGATCCGGTGGACATCGGCGCGATACCGAAAACGGTTACTCCGTGGCTCGATTATGACCAGATCCTCGTCTTTGTCGATCTCATCCGCGGCACCCCTGTCGAACTTCCCGCTCTGCTCGCTCTCCATTCCCTTCGCCGCTCGGAGATCTTCGCCTTGCGCATGGAGGACATAGACCGCAAGTCCGAGACGATCCGCGTTTCCGGCTCCACGGTCTACGCCGACGATGGCTCATGGATCCACCGCGAGGAGAACAAGTCCGCCCTCTCGCAGCGCGTTGTCCCCATCGTGATTCCCCGCCTGCTGGAGCTGCTCCAAGATCATACCGGAGGTATGTGTCCATGCAACGATAACACCCGTCGTCGGATCAACCGCATCTGCGCTGCACACGATCTCCCAGAGGTCGGCTTCCAAGGGCTCCGCAGCAGCTTTGCTTCCCTCGCCTACCATCTCGGTTGGCCGGAAGAGGAGACCATGCGCGTCGGCGGGTGGAGCAACTGGAAAACCGTTCACGATCATTATCTCCGTCTTTCAGAAAAAGACCTCTCACGCTCTGCCAAGAAGATGCGCAAGTTCTACTCCGCCTCCGTTAGTAAATCCGTTAGTAAAAAAGTGTCAAAAAACGCCTAAAAACGCACATTCGCGCTCCCGCAGCGTTCTTATTTTTTTGTTCCAAAAATCCAGAAAACCATTGAAAACGCTCGTTTTTCTCGCTTCTTCAATAGTTTTCCCAAACTTCTAATCGTGGGTTCAAATCCCGTCTGGCGTACCACAAACCCCTTGATTTTACAGCGTTTTCCGTTTTTGTCAGTAAAAGCGTTAGTAAAATCACAAAAACAGAGCCGCTACTGCGGCTCTGTTTTTTATCTCCCGTCATAGAGGTTGAGCATCACGCGGATCTTCGCGTCCCGCTCCATGATCCTGTCATGCTCATATTCCCATATGGCGCGCATGCTCTCCGGCGGCTCTTTGGCATAGTCGCGGATGAGCCGGACGGCCTGCGCGTGGAACATCTCGCAGTGCTCGAGCTCCTGCCGAGCGACGCGCTCGTAAACGTCGCCGAGCTCCTTGTCCTCGTCTTTGTTTCGCAGGGCGTGTTTGGCGTAGTGCTCGGCCGCGTCCAGCTCGTAGCACATATCTTTGATAAGGCGCTGGATCTTCTTCATCTCACAATTCTCCTTTCAGATAGCGGTACAGCTTCTCAAAGTCGCTCCGGTCCAGCCGGAAGTCACCGACGACAGGAAGCGATAGTGTCACCGGCTCATTGATGTACGGGCTGACAGCGGAGAAGAGCGCGTCCACATCGACGCCCTCCTCGGATACCGCGCCGGTCATCGCAACGATCGGCTTGTCTTTCGCCGCTTGTAGCATCCCGGCGGCGTTTTTCGTGGCGAGCGCCGCGTATCCGCCGAGCAGGATCCGCTTCCCGCCGGTCATGTGCGGCAGCATCTCCGCATCGACAAACCGCGCAAGGCGCGTCTGAAGCTCTGTATATGAAATCATGTTGAATCCTCCTTATAAATCAGGCAGGGGAGGGAATGTCACCTCCCCCGCCCGGCGATGTGTCAGGTGCTCGCGGTCGTGGTCGCCGGTTTGACGGTCACTTCGCCCCAGCCCGGGCAGCAGGAGCTGTTCGGGACAATGAGCTTCGTGAGGCTCTGGAGCTGCGCGATCTGCCCCTGGATGCAGCCGACAGCGGCGGTGTTCGTGCCGTTGTAGACGGCCTGCTGGAGATTCAGAGCGGCCTGCTCTTCCTTGTTCGCGCGCACCTCGCCGGCAAGGCCGAGAATGCGGTTCTCAAGTTTGGTATAGGCGTCCGAGATCTTGCGGTTCGTCTCGTCCTGTCCCCGCCAGTAGGCGATCTCCATGTCCTTCTGCGCGATGGTCTGGGTCTGGTTGAGCTCATAGCGGGAGACGTTGGCGTCGTCGCCGCACTTCTGGCTCGCCATGCCCGCGGCGAGACCGGCGACGGCGGGAGCTACCACGCCGTTACCGCCGAGACCGCCGAAGAGATTGCCGAGACCGCCGTTGAGCAGCCAGCCGGCCGTACCGGCGATGCCGAGACCGAGGGCGGTTCCGCCCGTAGCTTTTGATGCGTATTCCATGATGATTCCTCCTAAAAATTTTCCACCGTAGCGCTCCGGTGTCTAAAGAAATCATCGCATAAAAAGAGAGAGCCGCCCTGTCGGGAAGCTCCCTCTTTCGCTGCGGGAAACTGTCGCTAAACTCTCGCCATTTTGGCCTTGATGCACCGGATCTTCCGGTTTACCGCCGATTCGGACAGGCTCAACGCCATGCACACCTCGACGATGCTTTTGTCCGATACCCGGAGATCAAAGACCCTGCGCTCTGTCGGCGTGAAATTGCATTCCTTCCGGAAGTATTCCGCCTCCGGCCGCGTAAGATCGCTTAACTGCATAGCCGCTCCTTTCTTTCGGAGCGCCCGTGGTGGCACACGCTGCAAGCGTCACAAGGCGCGTTTTCTGCGCTTTGTCCGGCTCCCCTTTCGGGGAGCCTTTTTTTACTTCAAGCTCGGCAGCTTCCCGTACTTGAGGAAGTAATCGATCGGGCTGCCCTCCTCGACGTACACCGTCCGGTTCCCTGCCTTGATCGCCTTCCTCTTGGCCTGCGTCACGGCTTTCTGAATGTCCGTCCCGCTCGCCGTCTTCGTGAAGTCCGCGATCACGTTCCCGCTCACCTTCGGCGTTTTGGACGTTCCGCCCGCCTTCGCGGAGGATGCCGTGCCGGACTTTGGGATGATGATCTCCGGCGCTTTCGGCGTCGGGGCCTTGAGCGCCGTCCTCTTTCCTCTCCCGCGCCGGCCTCCGGAGCCGCCCGATCCGCCGTTCCACTTCTGATTCCTCGCGCTCTTCGCTGTGTACCCGGCCGCAACGTAAAGGGCGTCCTTCTGCTCCGGCGGAATGTCCAGGCTGTTGATGTACTCCACAACTTTTGCCTTCTTCGATCCGGAAATGCTCTTGCCGTTCTCGTCCTTGTCGGCGTGCATCTCCTTTGTGGCAAAGTAGTAGTCGTAGTACGTCTCGTAGGATACTCCCTTTGCATACGCGGTGCGGGCCTTGTCGTAGACGTCCGCGTTGTAGGTGCGCAGCGCATACTCCGCGCCGAATACCTCGCGGTTTGCTTCGCGGTAAACGATGGCGTCCATGCGGCTCTCCGCCTGGTCCTCGGTGATGCCGTACAGCTCGGCGTACTCGGCGATGGCCGCGTCGTTGTCTGTCGAGAGCTCCGGGTGCGCCTTGAGATAGTCGCTCACCGCCTCGCGGTACGGCTCGGCCTGCGCGATGATCTCCTTCTGCCGCTCGATGAGCTGCGATTTCAGCGCCCGGACAAGCCGGTTCTTTTCGGCCTTGGTCAGGTTCTCGTCGCTCTGTATCGCGCGGATCTGCTGGTAGTAGTCGTTCACCTCGTCGCCGGCATGAGAAACGTATTTCCGGGTGATGCCCGCTCCGATGTCGCCGTCGTTCGCGTCGTACTTGAGATCGTCCAGAAGATCGTAGTACTCGCCGGTGGTCTTGTTGGTGCTCGTGCTGTCGAGCATGAACGCCTGCTTGAGCGGCGCCAGCGCCGGGGAGCTCGCCGTCGCGGACGGCGTGAACCACGGCAGCAGAAGATCGCCGACCACGCCGGAGTACTGGTCCAACAAATAATTAATCTTCTTCGGCGAAAGGTTGAACGTTTTTCCGATCCATTTGGAGAGCTCGTCCGTTTTCTCGTCGTACCGCTCGCCCGGCCGATAGTTTTGCAGACGGTCGCTCTCGATGTTCCCGCCGTACCACGTCGTGCCGGGGTTGTCGGGATTGAAGAGCTTTGTCTGCGTCCACGCGGTGGCTATGTTCTGGTTGAAAATGTCCGTCGGCGCGACGTTGCTCTTCACGACCTCTATCACGTCGGAGAACTTCACGTCCTCGCCCTTCTGCTTTTCCTGCGTGTACACAGCAGCGGTGCTCAGTACAGCAATCGCACGTCCTTTCGGAATTTTGATCCAGTACCCATTTCCTATTTTGATGAGGTAATAGTTCGCCTTCGTGTTGGCCGGGATGTCGTCCCACTCGTCATCGTCTCCGTGCATAAGGCCGTTCAGTAGCAGCGGCGGCAGATTGATGAGCGCCGCTTTCAGGATAAGGGACGCCGCGGCTTTCACATCCCTCCGCTGCACAATGTCCGTAGCATTTCGGATGAATTTGTCGAAGCCCTGAATGGACGGGTTGAGGAACGGCACGAGGTACTTGTTCAGCATCTTCGTCACCGTGCCGCCGCGGGCAAAGTTCGTCGTGATGTCCGCCGCGCCGAGCATCGCCTCCATGAGGTCGCTCTGCGTGAACTTTCCGGTTTTCACCCCGTCCGCCGTTTTGCTCCCGCCCCTGTTGGCAAGGATGGTCATAAACTCCGCAAGGCGGGGAGCCGCTTCAATAGCCTGCCCCAGCGATTCATATTTTGCCGCGAGCTTTCCGGCGGCGCTCTTCGGCTCCTTCACCATGCCGGTCGTATAGTCCAGCATGGAGGCATAGGATCCGCCCAGCGCCTTGTACTGCTGCCAGATCTCGCCGTTTGTCACGATCTGCTTCCATGCTGACGGGAACATTTTCGCCCATGTTGCCGAGTCCGTAGAGTAGAACGCCGCGTCCTGCGCGTCTCGCACAAGGTTTCGCACCATAAAGATCGGGTTATATCCGGTGCAAAGCGCCTTGAACAGGTCGTTGCCCTTCTTCAGCAGCTTCGCAATGTCGGAATTGGCGTATTTGTCCGGCTGAAATGCATTCATCGCCTGTGCCAGCCCCTCGTCCATCGTGATGTTGTACCGGTCATTCCCGCGCAGAACGGAAAAAACATTGTTTGTGACAGGCACATACAGCTCTTCGCTGTCCACATACTGATCGGTCGAGGAATAGTCCAGCAGCTCCACCTTGTTCACGCCCGGAATGCTTTTGTCCTGGTTCCAAGACTGCACAAGCTGCTCGCCGAATTGGTTGAGACCGGCGTTTTTCATCACCGCCACCGTCTTTCGGCTCATTGCCGTGTGCAGCGGCATGATGACGGCGTCGCCGCCCACGGCGCGTCCGATGGCGTTCGATACGACGATGCCGCCGTTTCTCCGCGCCCGCCGCGCCGTCTTTCCCTCGGTGCCTTCCACGCGCATCGTCGGCACATAGTTCGGGTACCGCTTCTTCATCGCGTCCACATGCTTCTGTGTGTCGAGTCCGGCGTCGATGCGGTACTGCAGAAGATCGTCGAAATAGGCATACACCCTCTTTGCGAGAGCGTCAAACTCCGGGTTGGCTTTCAGCAGCCGTTCGGCTTCCAGCTGGCTATCGTAGGCCGTGACCTCGTATCCGAACACCGGTTTCAGCCCGTTCTTTTTCGCCTCGCTGATTTTCTGCCGCGTGAAGATGAGCATCTGCGCCGCCTCGGATATGTCCGCAATCTCCGGCATCTCGCCGTTGAGAAGCTCATCGAGCACCGTCTCTTTCCATTCTCTCGAAAGCATATCCCGCTTGTCTCCCGGAACGGCGGTTTGGTAGAGATAGTCGTTGTCCAGCCCGCGCAGCTTCGGGTAGAGATCTTCGATCGTCGTCACGCACTTCGTGAGATTCTGTACCTCTTCCGTGCTGTCGTACCGCATGCGGTCCACGTTGTTCCGGTGCAGGAGCATCAGCTGAAAGTCCTTGTACTTTTCCGGGGTTTTCATGATATCCCCGAGAATGTCCATAAGACTTTCTCCGGTCTTGTGCCCACTGATGTCGGTGCGCGCGCCGCCCTTGGCGATCCAGTTTCCCGCCCGCTGGGAGTACGCCCCGGCGTTGAAGTAGTACCCCTCCAGGCTCTTGTTCTTCGTCTGCTTGGAGATCCGGCGCACCGTCTCCCCGGCGTTTACGAACATACGCATAGCTCCGTGCGTGACGTCTGCAAGACTTTCGCGGAAGCTCTTTTCCGCCTTTACGATCTCGTCCGTGACGCGGCTCTCCGCCGTTTCGCCGGGGCTCGGCGCGTCCTCCGGCGTTTCCGCCGTCTTGAGTTCTTCGGTATTTCCGAACAACTCGGCGATCTTCGCGTTCTCCTCCGCGCTCAGCTCCGCCCGTCTCGCCTCGGCTCGCTTCTCGTTCGCGGCGGTGTACGCGCGGTTGGCCTCCTTGTCCATCCACTCCGCGGCGAGCTGCGCGGCCTTTTCCTTTTCAAATTCCCGGAACCGCTGCACGTCCTGCCGGCCGTCGGAAATATCGACCCAGTACTCCACGCCGTTCGTGTTCATCTTCGCGGTGTACGTCCGGATCCCGCTCTCGTCCTGTGTGGATACCTCGGTTTTCCCCTTGGAGATGAGCTGCTGGAAGAGCCGCTGCACGCCCGCCGACGTCGCTTTCGTGACCCGCTCTCTGGTGTCCGTCGTGGCGTTCGGCTGCGCTTCAAACGGCGAGCTCTTCTGCGTCTCTCTCCACAGCGCCTCGCGCTCCTCGGCGCGCATCGCCTCGGACTCTTCGTCCTTCATCCGGGCGGCTCTTTTTTCCGCAACATCCGGGTCTGAATATTTGCCGTCTACGACGTAAGCCGTTTCTCTGCTCTCCATCACGACCTTTCCGGTGCCTTTTTTCTTGTTGAAGTAGTACGCGAATACAATGGGATTCCCGTCCGCGTCCTGCGCATTGGTCTTGTCGATGACCAGTCCGTAGTTTCCATACTCCTTGCTTTTCAGCCACGTCCAGAACGGCACGGTCTGCACCTTCTCGCCGTTCTTCTTCTCGAACACCGGATACCCGGCTTCCTCTGCGGCCTTGAGATCGGCGTTGTAGCTCTCGCCCCGGTTTTCAAGGCCCGGATGGAACATGATCCGTGCGCCGACGTCCTTTCGGATCTCCATCGCCGCCCAGCTCGGGAGGTTTTTCCGCTTCCGGCTCGACGCGCCGGCGAGGCGCTCGCCGTTCTTCCAGACAGAGGCATACAGCACGCCGTTTTCCTCTTCGATGCGTGCCTCGTATCTCGCCTCGCCTTCGGAGATCACATACCGGTTTTCCGTTTCGAGCGCGTTTTCCAGCTCCGCGATCTCCTTTGTATAGGAGCCAATCTCGCCGATGATGTTGTAGTCTCCTTTTTTGCGGTCAAACTCCTTGGCCGGCGCTTTCTTCAGGTCGAAGTAGGATACAGGCTTTGCTTCGGCCTTTGTCTGCTCCTTCAGCTTCAGATGGTTGTCCTCGGCAAATTCGCGCAGTATGACCTCCGTTTTATCCCGCAGATCGTTCACCATTCTCTCGTAGGCGTGTTCTCTTGCCTCGCCGAGCCCCTCCTGCTTCGCCTCGTCCCACAGCCGATCCGCGAGCGTCTGCTTCTCGTTCGCTCCCTGCTCGGCGCAGTAGATGATGTTTCGCAGCATATCCGGCGCGGAAATATCCGTCGGGAAAAGCGCCTCGCCGTATTTCTCGGCAAGCTCTATATTCCGCACATCCGGCGGCGTGTATCTCCGGTTATCGGAAAGCGTGATCCCTGCCGCCCTTGCCCGCTCGCGCAGCTCCCGCGCCTCGTCTTTGCTGAAATCGCGCCACATATCCTTCGATACATAGAGCTTGCTGCCCTTCAGATCGCTCCGGATGCTCTCGTAGGTCTCATCGATCCACGGGCTGTTTTTCGAGGAGGACACAACGCTCCCAGTCTGCAGCAGCTCGTTTACAAGCGTGTCCAGCGCGTCGCCTCGGATCTCGCCCTGCGCCATCATCTCGCCGATGTTCCGGTTGAGTACCCGCTCCACGTCCGTGCGGTTCGCCCGGTCCGTGCTGAACAGCTGCATAATGTCGCGCTTCGTGCTTCCTACCGTCCTGCGTTTGTGCTTTCCGTCGCCCAGCTCCGCGAGCCGTCTCTCCGCCGCCTGCATCCACTTCATCTCGTCGATATACGGGAAGTTCTGGTCGTCCCGCTGCGTCGCCTTCTGGTACTCTTGCATCCGTCGCTCATACTCGCGCCGGAGCTCCGCGGCTGTGCGGTTGTTGATCTCGGGTACCTCCACACTCGCTTTGCCGGAAGAAGCCTTCTGAATCACGCCTCCAAGCTCGCTTAATTTTTTTCCCGTAATCTTGACACCGTCTTCGGCATATGCTATATTGCCTATAGAGCCATACGGTGGTTGGCCTGACGGGAATTGTACCCTGAGCTGCATCAACCACGAATTGGCTCTATTTTTGTTCGTGTCAAGGTACAGCAGCTCGGAGTTGTTGATAAGATTCCGTAGGTTTTCGTCGTCTCTTCCGTAGGCGCTCGTCACAAGGGAAAACTCAGCTTCCGTTCTTCCTCCCGGCTTTGGTGTGAGCTCCAGCGCCACCATTAGGTTGTTTCCGTTTTCCGCTTTCTCCTCGCCCAGCAGCACGATGCTGTCCGGCCGGGTAAGAGACTTCATAATCAGTACCGGGTTTTCGAGAATATCCGGTACCTTTTTGATAACGTCAACAGTTACTTCCGGGTGATCCTCAAAGATTATCCCGATCTTGCTTTTCCTCATGTAGATGTTGTCCGTCCTCGCGCCGATGCTTTTCAGTGCTTCGGAGGTTGTCCCTACGCGAAAATATCCGTGAGACGTGCTTAACATGCCCTCCGGCGTATTTTTCACCCAGTCGTCCACGTTCTTACCGAAGTTCGCATCAATGCTGTAGCTCGTCGCATTCCCATCCGCAAACACGGTATCCGCGTCGCCCAGATCGGGCGGCGTATTTTTTCGCTCTTCGGCGGTCATCCGGCGGCGAGAGGTTGTGTCTCTGGCCTCGATCTCCCCGGCGGTGCTCCGGTAAAACTCTTTCACAGCCTCGCCCGCGTCGCCGAGAATGCGGTCGTACCGGTTCAGCTTTCCGAACCATTCCTTGCCATAAAGCTCCCTGTACAGCTCGTCCGAGCGCTTTTCCAGCGCATCCATACGGCTTTCGTCGTAGAGCATGGAGCCGTCGAGCATTGCTCCCATCTCGCGCTCTGCGCTGCGGTACTCGTTGTAAAGTGCCAGATCCTCGGTACTCAATCCGTTGAGAAGCCTCGCGCGGTTGTCGCGGTACTTTTCCGCTGCTCTGTCGTAGTTTTCCCCGCGGTTCCAGTAGCCGGGGTTTGTCCCGCTCGCAAAGCCCTCCGCCGTCTGCACCCGGTGCTGCACCTCGTGCATGAGTGCGGCGAGCGCATCGTTCGCGTCGTATTTGAGCTTTGTGTCGAGCGTGATCGTGTTCGTCTCGCGGTTGTAGCTGCCCGCCGTCCCGCTCGGCATATCGGCAAATTTCACCTTGGTTTCCGCGATCTCGGGGTACGCCTCAAAAAGGGCGTTGTGCTGCAGGATGTCCCGCAGCGTCGCGTTCCCCTCGTCGATGCGGCGCGCCAGCTCTTTTTTCGTGCTGCCGTTCTTTTTGTCCAGCCCCAGCAGCTCGGCGTGCTCCGCCTCGGTGAGATCGCCCGTGAGCATGCGGTTCATCAGCTGCGTATAACGTGCGTAGTCCGCATTGTCGGCGCTGTACTGTGCCTCGCCGGTCCGGCTGAATGTCGCGCCGGAATCGTCGATCTCAAACCGCCACTGGCCGTCCATGCCGCGATACCAGCCCGTTTCCTGCCGGATGGTCTCATTGTCCGTCCCGCTCTTTTCCAGCGCCTCCGCGCGGCGCAGGGCGGCGCTGTCGGCGGTTCTGGCGCCGATGCCCGCCGCCGTAGCTCGGCCCGGCGGTCCCGTCGTCTCCTGCTGCGTCTCTGCCCTCCGGGCCGGGGCGTTTCTTTCTGTCTCGGCGCGCACGGCCTCCTGCACCGGCGCGTCGCCGGAGAACCAGTTCAGCCCTGCGTAAGCGTCCGCCGCGATCTCCTCGGTGAGCAGCCGCTCGATCTCGTCCTCGCTCATGTTCTCAAAATCGTAAATGCTCGCGTAGGCGTCGCGGTAGCTCTCATACATCGCGTCGTATTCCTCGGCGGTCATGCTCTCGCGGATCACCTCGTCCGACGCCTGCAAAACCTCCTCGGAGATGTAGTTGTGGAACAGCTCGTGCCGCACCAGCGCCTCCGGGCTGATGGCGTTGCCGCGGCTGTCCACGGCGTCCACGCGGAAGAACACCTTCCCGCTCTCGGTATAGGCGTTCGCGTAGCCGTTGTTCACCTGAATGGCTCCGCGCACCGCGACCGGCTCGATATTGTTCGCCGCGAGAAGATTATACGCTCTCGCCGCGTCCCCGCCGAGCCTCCGCGCGTCCACGACGGTCACGGCCTCCGTGCCGCCGTTTCGGATGCCGAGCTGCGCCGGAGTTACTTGCCGTAGATCCGCCTGCGCGTCCGCTCCCACGCCTCCCGGAATTTCCGCTCGGCCTCCGGCGAGAGCTTGCGATCCTCCTTCTGCGGCAGCTTGTCCGCCGGTACGGAGATCATAAGACCCGTTTTCTCGTCCCTGATAAGTACTCTGTCCATTTCCAAATTCTCCTTTCATATTTCGGCTCCCTTGTGCAAAGGGAGCTGTCGGCGCAGCCGACTGAGGGATTGCCACCTCGTTCTGCGCCCTCTGCGCGCCCATAGGCGCGTTTTGCGCCCCGGCAGTATAAACGCCTTCCTGCGCGCCGAAACGCCCGCCTGCCTCCATCTGCTGTGTCAGATACTCCGCCGCGCGCTTCATATCTTCCTTCGTGCCGATCTTCTGCCGGAGATCGTCGGCGTTCTCCGCGTCGGTCAGCTCGGCCAGCGCGTATATAACGCCGGGGTTGTTCGTCTGCGCGTCCTGCATCATCTGCACAACGTTCTTCGGCGTGGTGTCCAGCCGCTCGGCTGTCTGGTTGATGTTCGCGCGGTTCGTTGTGTACTGCACGCCGCTCGACCCCAGTGTTGCCAGCGCGCCGCCGAGGAACGAAAGCCCCTCCTGTCCGAGAACGGCAAGCACGGTCGCAAGCTCCGCGTGCTTCTTCTGCCAATCCGTGCCGCTGGTCCGGTAGTATTCGAGCATTTTCGGGATCCCGCTCTCTTCCGTGCCGAACGCCGCGTCGATTGCAAGGTTTACCACGCCGTTCGCCGCGTCCGACATGACCTCCTCCATGCCCTCGGGGATCATCGTGAGCGCCATGCTCTTCACGAAGCTCAGCGGGTTTGCCTTGATCTTTCGGATGACCCATTCGCCGCCGACCGCTTCTGAGGCGTACTCGATCGCGCCGCGCGTCAGACCGAGCGCCAGCGCTCCGGCGTTGGAGTATCCCTTTTCCTTGCTCTCGGCGATGGACAGGGAAGCCGCCTCCGAGCTCATTAGCGCCGAGCCGAGAATGTTCGTCGCCTTCATCAGCGTGTCGCCGGTAAGCCCCACGGCCTCGCCGATTCCCTTGGCGACAAGCGCGTTCATCGCGCTGTCCGCGGCGCTCATTGCCGTGTTGTAGACGAAGCTCCCGACCTTGCCGCCCATCCCCGGATTTGTTTCCTCGATGTGCTGCGAGGTGTCGGCGCGGAGATCCTGCGTGATGTTGCTCGCCTGCCGCCACTTGGAATAGGGGTTGATCTCCTGCCCCTTCGCCGTGCGCACCGCATCGTCCGCCATGGCGATCATGCTCGTGATCGTCCGGGTAGGCTGCGCCGCAACGGTCATGGCGCTTGCCAGCGTCCGCGTCGCCGCGTTCTTTCCGAGCGCCTCCGTCGTCGCCCGGTTCGTGCCGGTGTACCACTGCTTATCGAGCTCCGGTTCAAGATCGCTCAAAAAGGCGTTCGCCGCCTTCTTTCCCTTGGTAGCGTATAGGTAGTTGTATACGCCGATCTCATCATCGGTCATGAAGGCGTATTTCCCGTAGTCCTGCCCGCGTCCCTGCGCCTGCTGCACGTCGGACTGCGCGCGGAAGTTCCCGATGTTGTTGATGTAGTCATACCGGGCGTCGCCGAAGAGCTTCCTCTTGCTCTCGCCGCTTTTGGAAAGCTCGGTATAGTCGCTCGCTTTGAGAATGCCGGCATACTTCCCGGAGCCGGCCGAGCTCGCCCGGTCATCCGCCTTTCCGTACACGCTGTTGAAAACGACGCTCGTGCCCTTCGCCGCATTCCCGCTCTTCATCTGCGCCGCAGCGTCGGCGTATGGTGTCCCGCCGTTGGCCTCGATGCGGCTTGCAAGCGAAGGCTTCTGCTTTGCTGCGGCGTCAGCGTAGAGCGTCGGCTGCCCGCCGTTCTGCGCAATGCGGTTTGCGAGCGACGGCTTTTTATTCGCCGCCGCAGTATACAGGTTCTTCCGAGTGTCCGAAGAGACAGCCGGTTTTCCGGCTGTCTCTTTTCCGTAGATTCTTTCCGTAAGGCTCATTTTCTACCTCCGAGAATTTGGCTGTAAAAGTCGCCCTCAGTGATCGGTCTCCCTATGGAGACGGGGGCCTTTTGCGTTGTGTTTTTCTTCATCGACGCATAGGCGTTATCCAGACCGCTGCTTATCGCCGCTCGCTTTGCCGCTTCCGCCTGTGCCGTCGTGATCGTTCCCGCGGCAGCTTCCTCGTCGAGTGCCTTGGCGATCTGGCTGTACGGTGTCCCGCCATTTTTAAGCTGTATCGCTTCGTTCAGAAGATCTCTTCCGTTCGCCTTCTGCTCAGCGCTCGGCGTGTTGTTTTTCCCGCCGCCGGATCCGCTGTAAGAGCTGTACACCGGCTCCGGCGTCTTGACATACCCCAGCGTCCGCGCAAGCTCCGGGTTCGCCGCGATCCACGCCTTTTGCATCTGGTCGATCTCGCTCTGCGTGTAGCCGAGCCCGAGATAGCCGGAGAAGTCGCCGTACTGCGCCATGTTCTGTGCCTTCGTCGCGGCGTCCTGCTGCTGCTGAAGAATGAGATTCATCATGTTCGCGTAGAGATTCTGCTGCGCCTGCGCGTTTGCCTGATCCCGCGCGGCGTTCGCCTGATACTCTGCGTCCGCGCCCTGCTGCCGCAGCTGCATAATGGCGGCGATACGCGCGGCCTCGTTCTCGTTCAGCCGCTCGCCGTAGGCCGTATCCAGCCCCAGCCGGGCCGATTCGCTCATGCCGCCGCTGTAGCCTCTCGCTGCCATCTCCTGCGGCAGCACGCGCAGCGATTCCATGTAATCCCGGTAGAGCTGCTTGTTGAGACTGCCGTACTGGTCTCCGAGCTCGCCGACGCCCTTCTCCGCCTGCGCGAGAGCCCGCTCGGCGGCGGCCTTCGCCGCGTCGTTGTTGGCCTTCACCGCGTCGTCGTACATCTTCTGGTACTGATCGCGCAGCTCGTCCAGATACGTCCGCTGCGGCTCTCCCGGCGTTTCCTCCGGCGTTCCTTCCGTCGTGCCCTTCTGCGCGTCGCCGTTGGGGTCGATGTACGTCACCTTGCCGCCGGACGTACCCGGCTGCGTCGGCGTCGTGGTCGGCTGCTGCGCTCCGTCCGGCTTCGGCAGGCGTCCCGCTCCGGCCATAGCGCCAGTTATCGCTCCGCTTGCCGCATTCGCCGCCGTCGCGTTCATGCCCGTCTGGTCATAGAGCCCTTTTCGCGGCGGCGCCGCTGCACCCGTCCGGTCGGGATCGATGGTCCCCTGCAGAGACGAGCTGTTCGCGCTCCCGCTTTTCGCCGCTGCGGCAGCCGCGGCGTACTGGTTATTCGCAGCGTTTCTCGCCTCCTGGTTTTTCAGCGCATCGGCGTACAGCAGCTCGTCCCCGGTCGTTGGCTGCTTGTTGGCCTGCTTGTTCACCCAATCCCAAAAGTTAGCCATCCTTCTTCTTTCCTCCCTGATACCGAACGCACTTCGGGTTGCGGCACTCCCATTCCGCCGCGTTCTTTTTCGTCATCTCAATGCCGCATTTCGGGCACTTCATGCCGTCGGCGCACCTCCCAGCAGCGGCAGCGTCTGCGCCCCCGGTATCGCTCCGCCGGCGGCCGCCTCGCCGAGCGCTCCCGCTCCGCCGCCTCCGGCGGATGTTGCCATGGCCGGTACGGCAAACTTCTGCTGCCATTCGTTGATGATCTCCTGCTTGCCCGGCAGATCGATGAGCTCAAGCTGCGCGGCAAACAGCTTCCAGTTCTCCGCCGTGATCTGGCTCTGCGTGAGCGCCTGCAGCGCCTGCAGCGTCTGCGCCTTGCCGTGGGCGATGCTGTCGCCCGCCGTGATCGTCACGTCCACGCGCGGGAAGTACTGCCACTCCTCGCGCACAACGTTTCCGGCGGCGTCCAGCACCTTCGGCATGACCGCTGTGAAGCTGTCGGCGTTGAACGGCATTGCCTGCGGCGCGCGGTCCTTCATCTCGTCCGCGCCGATGAACAGCATCCTATCGTCGTCGAAGAACTCGAGCGCCAGCCAGTCGAGCAGCTCATACAGCCGCTCGAACCCGGCGTCGCGGTCCGCGCCCTTGATGTCCGCCTGGCTCTGCGCATCCTGCCGCATCATGGCAAGGCCGGTCGCCGTCGTGACCTTGGTCGTTTCCCTGCCCTGATTGATGTCGTAGTTTCGGCTGGCGCGCTCAATCTGGCTCTTGAAGAACTCCACGCCCATCGCGCCGTTCGCTATGCTCTGCAGTCCGCCGAGGCGCTGCACGCCGCCCATGCGGTTCTGTTTGAGATGAATCACCGCGCCCGGCTCGTTGGTGAACTCCTCGCCGTCGGCAAGCGCGCTGTCCTCCACAAGGATGATGTCGTTTGCGAGGAACGTGTCGTTCAGAATGCTCATGGCGAGCTTCCGGTCGGCGGCGTCCACAAGCTCGAGTATCGGCATGAGCTCGCTCTTGTTCCAGAAGCGGTTCTCGTCCTGAATGCGCCAGTAATGCACGAACGGGAAGAGACTGTTCTGCTTGCATGTGCGCTTCCAGTAGTTCGGGATGTACCGCAGCTCGCGCCCTCCCGCGAGGATCGAGCACGCCACCGCTCCGGCGGGCACTCTCTCGCCGTCCTCCTCCGTGTCGCACGGCTGCCGGAACCAGTGCTCGAGCACCTGCACCGTGTCGTCCAGATCGTTGATGGCCGTCGTGAGATCGAATACGCCGGTGCGGGAAACGTAGTCCTCCGTGAGAATGTCGTCCGCCGTCAGTCCCAGCTCCTCCAGCTCGCGGCGGAACACCTGGCAGAACTTCACCTTGTGCATCGTGTACACATAGTCCACATACTGCCCGTCCTGCAATCCGCCGTCGCGTATGGCCGGGTCGGGGAAGATGGCCTCCGTCGGAATGTCCCGGATGCGGATGTCGCCCTCGTTCACGCCGCAGCGCATATCCCGGTCCCAGTACGCCTTCCAGAACGCATCGCCAAGCTTCAAAAGCCGGCGCTCGTTGCGCGTGTTCATGTCGGAAAGGCGGTTGTTCTCGATGATGTACCGCACGGCAAACTCGCGCTGCTTCGCCTTGGCGCTGTCGAGATCGTCGTCGCGCCCGCGAAACTCCGGCTCCGGCACGTTCGGGTTGATCTGCGTCTCCACAAGGATGTACGGATCCGGCATGTTCGCCGGGATCCACGGAACATCGTTCGCCCGGCAGTACTCGACCATCTCCTTCGTCGCGTCGTGGATGCCGTTGTAGTAGTCGTTACACTTCTCCCACTCGATCTCCACGGCGGTGCGGGCGTTCTTCGCCCGGCGGAACAGCGCGTCCGCCGTCTCCTCGCGCATCTCGCGGGTGGAGTAGTCGTACCCTACGATCACCCGCTCGCTGCTCTGTTTCTTCTTTCGCATGTTATACCCCCAAAATTCGGTTCACTTCGCCCTGCACGAGATCGTAAAACCACGCGCCGAGCTTCTGCTTTCGCTCCTCGCCGTTGCCCCACTTCCCGTCGAGCACCTCCTGCGCCATCGCCGAGACGCTCACGGTCATTCCTTCCTTTTCGTAGGGGCGGGGCTCTGCTCCGCCCGCCGCGCCATCGTCAAAATACGAAAGCGGCACATACAAAATATCCAGATCCAGCGGGCTGCCCCGGTACTGCTGCATGACGCATTTCCCGGAAAGGTCGGGATAATGCTCCCCGTCGTTCCAGCCCCACGCCGCGATCCATTTGTCATACCCCGTGTCCCCGATTCGGTTTTCAAACCAGTCGAGATTCGCGTACACGCCGGTTTTGTTCCCCGCGTCTTCCATAGCCGCGCAGAACGCTTTGCACATCGCGGTGATCGTCTCGTTAGACGGAAAGCCGTTATATGCCTTGTACCCGTCCGCGTCCTCCATATCGAACCACACACCGAGCCGAGGCTTCCGGCCATTGAGGAAGCGCAGACACCGCTCCGCCTCCAATTTGGCCGTCGGCACATTCAGCGCATAGCTGTACCAAAAGATGCCCCACGGAATACCGAGCGCGTCGCATTTGGCAATGTTGCGCTCCGCCCATTTGTCGGCATTTCGGATGCCGTATCCGCCGCGGATGATGACAAAGCCATCCTTGTACGGCGTGAAATCGAAATCGCCCTGATGCTCGGAAACGTCTATACCGTTCATTTCCATATACCTCCTGCTTTGAATTCTGCCAGCGCATTTTTCCATGCGCCGCCCTTGCGGTACAGCGTCGCCTGTTTCCACACGCCGGAGACCTTGAAATAAATCGTCGAGCCGAGCAGCGCGGGGGCGGCAAAGGTCGCGGTTTGAACGGCGACCGCGGCGCCAACGCCGCCAACCTTGACGGGGATATTTACCCCCTCTCCGGCTTCACCGACGAAATAGAACGTTGTCGTTCCTTTTGATACGTCGAATGATGTATCCTCTGTGCCGGTGACGCCGCCGATATCGCATCGTAGCGTCCACTTGCTCGGAGGGTAATAAGTCCCGTAGCTGCCGTTTGCGCTCGTAAGCTCTGCTTTAACGGCGAACTGCCTGCCGTTCAGTCGTGCGATATACAGCGTTCCGGAAAGGCTCCAATGGTTCGCTCTTCCAGAAACACTCTTTTCCTGCTCCCAAGCGCTTCCCGACGGCAGCTCCGGCGCTGTCTGTGACCATGCCATTCAGCTCACCTCACTCCGAATACATGAGATAGATATCCCCGTCGCTGCCGAGCTCGGCGCCCGGCTCCGTCGTTCCGGCGTAAATGTGCCGCACCTGATCGGCGGCAAGGCCGAACTTTGTATACGGAATATCGTTCGCGAGCTTCTCGGCGGTCACGGCGTTCGGCGCGAGCAGCGCCGTCGTGATGGCAAGCGCGGCGATTTTCTCCGCCGTCACCGCGCCCGGCGCGATCTTCTGCGCCGTTACCGCGTTCTGCGCGATGTGCGTTGCGAGCACCGAGAGCGCCGCGAGCTTATCCGTCGTCACCACCGCCGCGCCGAGCTGCGCCGTGCCGACGCTCCCCGCGCCGAGCTTCGTGCCGTCCAGCACCGGGATCCTCGCCGCGTTCAGAACGCCGGAGTTTATATCTCCCGCGCCGTGCGTATGGCTCGCCGCCGCGCCGCCGAGAGCCACAGCCGTCACCTCCGCGGCGAGCTTTGCCAGTGTGATGCTCCCGTCCGCAACGCTGCCCTGCGTCACGTCCTGCATCGCCTGTACGATCTGCTCAAGCGCCGTCTGGACATTCCCCGCCGAAAAGCCGGGGATCGTCGTGATGCCGAGCTGCGCCGCGGCAGTCGTGCCGGTCAGCTCGTCGAGCAGGGCGTTGAATTTTTCCCGCACCACCGCCGTCACGAGCGCGTCGAATACCTTCTTGTTCTGCGCCGCCGTGCCTGTCAGCTTGTCGGGCCGGCTCTGCACGCCGTTCGCGGCGATGGCGGCGTCCGTGATCTTCTGTTCCTGTATGCTCATGTCTTCACCTCTTCGCGTAATTGCCCGTCACATAATGCTTTGTGATCTGGAATATGCCGAAGCCCTCGTTCGGCTCCTGGTTCCGGACGATGATCTGCAATCTCTTGTAATTCTTCACCTTGCGGTTGAGAAAGATCTCCTGCGGGCTCTCGTCCGTGTTGAACGTGATGCGCTCAAAGTCGATGTCGGAAAAGTCCAGAATGTCCATTGGCTTTCCGGCTACCTTCTTCTCGTGCCCGCCGGTGCGGTCGGCGCGGATGTACACCTCGGCGCTCGAGCGCGCATACGGCTTGATCGTCACGCAGCAGCCGCGCTTTAAAAGCGTCTTGAGCACCGCGGGCGTGCCGTCGTCGTCATACTTCGTCGCCCATACGGCGGAGATGGCCGCTCCGTCGTCGCTGTAGCGGCTCATGTCCTCGATGTCCGTGTTTAGCTTGCAGATCCGCCCGTCCGCCGTGCCGAAGTACAGCGATTCCTCCGCGCCCGCTCGCCGGTTGAGCCAGCAGGAGGCGGGGATGTTCTCGAAATAGTATCCCTCGTATACATAGTCGCCGAGCGCCGCGCTCCGGTAGGTCTTGTTCTGCCGCCCGTCCAGCGCGTAGACGTGGCCGTTCGGGAGAGCAAGCATATACATGCCGTTCCATATCACCGCCTCGGCCTTTTCCCGCTCCGGTTCGTCGTTGAGCCTGTTGTTCACATAGAAGCTGCGGCCCTGCGTGATCTTCTCGCTCGTGTAGCTGTTCGTCGCTACGGCCATTACCCCGTTGCGGGATAGGAACAGCGGATCGTCCAGAAGAGAAGCGAAGCTCCCCGGCGCGATGGAGCCAACGCCCGCCACGGCCTGCTGCTGCGGCTGCGCGATCTCGCTGTCCTGCAGCTCTGCGGTGCGCAGATAGATCGTGCTGTCCTGCCCGTTATCCTCCTTCACGATGCCGAGCGACCTTCCGAGACGGCAGTACCCGAGGATCGCCGTAGCCTCGCTCCCGACCTCGTTGTACAGGAGGTCGGGGAAGTACGTCGGATCGTTCATCCCGCTCGTCCAGTCCACGTTCGGGAGATCCCCGTTCCCGCTCAGCACCGCGCGGTCGTTCGTCCCGATGCCGTAGGTCGTGATGATCGTGCACTTGTCGATGCGGTCGGTGTAGCCCGCCACCGTGTGCGGGAACTCCACCACCAGCCCATCCTCCGAACCGGCCGTCGGCTTTGCCGGGGCCGTGGTCATCTTTATGATGCCCTTCTCGCGGTCGAGCGTGAACGCCGTCGTTTCCTCGCCGAACACCCACGCGCGCACCGTGCCTGTCGCGTCGATGTCTCCGTCGAGCTGAAAGTCCGTCGCCGTTCCGTCCGTCTGAAAAGCGTTCTTCCGGTACGGCGTCAGCATGTTTACGTTCTCATAGCTCTGCCCGCCGCCCGTTGGGCTGCGCGTGATAACGGTCGTCGGGATGTAGGCGTTCTGTGAGGCTCTGTGCGCCGCTGTGCCATCGTATACATAGAAACCGGCCCCTGTTACTATCCAGAGCTTCCCGGCCAGATACGCGGCGCGTGAGCGCCTCTCCGGCAGCCCTGTGAGTATCTCTGTCGGCGCCGTCTCGTCGTCCCAGGCATAGAGCGCCGTGCCGATGTGCGCGAGCTTCTTTTCCGTGCCGTCGAACCTTCCGGCGAACAGGCCGTATACCGGCTTGTCCTTCTGCCAGAGCCTCCGCCAGCCGAGCCGTTTCTGCGGCATACCGCCGCCGTCCGCCACGATGTTC
>OIWS01000703.1_pt1 | contig 39721 bp, 25 predicted proteins | sample 1587611 | NCBI WGS metagenome assembly OIWS01 (sample SAMEA3888919, study PRJEB22519) | human gut metagenome | biome: human gut; feature: human-associated habitat; material: faeces | place: Denmark | collected 2010 | reverse complement strand
GAACCTTGGTTTCTACGTTCAGTCCGGCACGGAGCAGGGCTATCTGTTTCGGGTCGTTGTCCTTGGTCAGGGCGATGCGCACAGGCACGCGCTGCTCAACCTTCACGAAGTTGCCGGTGGCATTATCTACCGGAATCATCGAGTAGGCATTGCCGGCTGCAGCAGAGAGGGCTTCTACCTTGCCGTGGAAAACAACATCAGGAATAGCATCGGCAGTAAACTCTACCTCTTTGCCCACGCTGATACCATCCATCTGGGTTTCACGATAGTTGGCTACCACCCATACATCGTTATCATCCACGATGCGGGCAAGCATCTGTCCCGGTTGCACCAACTGTCCTTCGTGGATATCCTTTCTTCCCATCACACCGTCGCAGGTTGCCACGATGACGGTGTATGAAAGGTTGAGACGGGCAAGGTTGAGCTGGGCTTCAGCCACACTCTCTCCGGCACGTGAACCGCCGAGCTGCTGGGTCTGTACGTTGTGTACCGAAGCTGCACTTGCCTTTCTGCTGCTTGCCTGTTCATAGCGAGCCTTGGCTCCCAGATATCGGGCGTATGCGTTGTCGTATTGCTGGCGGGTAACAGCATCCTTCTTCATCAGAGCAGCAAAACGTTCGAAGTCCTGTTTGGCATTCAGCATATCCACACGGGCTTCCTCTATACCGGCAGCAGCAGTCTGTACATTACTGTTAGTGGTACCCATGCTTGCAGTCACCACTGAAGAACTGGATTTGGAACCACGCAACCCAGCTTCTGCCTGAGCCACATGCAGACGGAACTCAGCGTCCTCGATGATGACGAGTGTATCGCCCTTCTTCACATGCTGATAGTCAGTAAAACGGATTTCCTTGATAAAACCAGGCACACGGGTATTGATCGGTGTGATGTGACGGTTTACCTGTGCATCATCGGTATAGGCCACGTTGCTGCCATGAAAGAAATGACTGAAACACCAGCCGATGGCTCCCAGGAAAAGGAGGATAATCACTACATTATATATTCTCTTGATGATTTTCTTGTTCATTGCTTTAATTATTTTATTGTTTCTAAATTTCTCCAGCCACGTATTTCATGCGATAGTAGGCATAGACGATGTTGATGCGGGCATCCACTTCGCTTAATTCTGCATTGAGCTTGAGGTTGGAAGCATCTACCATATCCGTAACCAGTGCCAACTGACTGAGATAGCGGGCATTCATCACCTCGTAATTCTGCTGTGCCAGTTCTACGCTCTTCTTCTGTGTTTCCAGTTCCACGTAGGTCTGCTGGTACTGCACGTAGGCAGCCTGTACCCGGTTGTTGAGTTGTTCAGCCTGAACGGCATGTGCCTCTTTAGCCTGACGGGTCTCCACGGCAGCCTGCTTGATGCGTTTGTTGCTCTTGAAGAGAGAGCTGAGACTATATTTCACGCCCACGCCCACATACCATACGTTGAGGTTCTTATCCACCGGTGGCAACTCAAAGAGGATAGGTCCGTCGAAGTTGTCAGCAGCCACGAAAGCCACTTTCGGCAACAGGTCGCTCTTGGCAATCTTCTCCTTTTGTTCGGCGATGCGGATAGCATTATTGCTCTGTTCCATGAGCGGAGAACTTACCAGACTGGCAGATTGCCAATATGCTTCACCATCCTTGGCGTAATTTTTGTCAGCTATTGTAGCATCAGGAATAATCTGTTTGCCGGCATCAATGTCCAGCGTATTGCAGAGCTGGTGGTTGAGGATGCTGCGGTTGTTGTGGAGTGCAGTCAAACCGAGTTTCAGACTCTCCATCTGCAGTTCGTAACGGGTGATGTCGTTTTTCAGCGCCATGCCCTGTTTCTGCTTTTCCTTGATGTCATCAATAAGCTGTCGGGTCAGTTCGATATTCTTTTCATACACTCGGATGCGGTTATCGATTTTATATAGGTCAAGATATTGACCGAGGGCGATGAAGCGAGCCTGTTGACGGGTCAGTTTGACGCCCACTACAGCCTGAAGTTTCCCGAGTTCAGCCAGTTTGATACCCGCATTGATAGCACCTCCGGCATACACCACCTGTTGAGCCTGTAAGGCGAAATTATTACCCACGTGAGGGGATTTCAAACCATGAACATTAGAAAAGTTGCGGTCGGTAAGAAGCGCATTGCCGATATAACTGAAAGAAAGCGAAGCATCCAGGTCGGGCAGTCGTTTACTTTTGGCAGATTCAATGCCGAGGTTGGCTGCTTCTACACCCGTTTTGGAAGTGCGAAGTTCCTTGTTGTTATCCTCTATCTTTTCGAAGAGTTGGCTGATAGACATAGGCAAATTCCCGTCCGAAGCCAACTTCACTTGGGGTGTTTGGGCAAGTGCCCAAGGCGAGCCTCCCACCATCAGGGAGCAGACTAACATGAATTTCTTTATCATCCGTTTTTTATTTTTAATATGATCTTTCGGTATCCTACATATATACCAATTTTGTTTTCGGGTGCAAAGTTACGACGATTTGAGCAGTTTGCCGTTTTAAAAAAAACGCAGTAGATGGACGATTTGGGAACTAATATTCTTTTATCTCACATATTTTATTTAATTTTGCGCCCGAAAAGAGAATAAAAGCAGAATACGCCCCGTGATAGATTTATCAGAATTAAGCAGCAATCAGGAGGCCAATTTCCTCACTACTGGTTTAGAGGAATGGCAAGAAGAACCGCAGGTATTGACTTACGGTGCGATATTGATATGTCGCAGAGGAAAGGCTACACTCCACATCAATTATAAGGATTGGGAACTTCATGAGGGAGCGGTCATCACCGTTTTTCCCAATGATGTGGTGGAGTTGACGGTCTGGAAGGAAGACGGAACTCCGGTTTCGCCAGAAGTCCCCTCTTTTCAGGTAGAGATGCTCAAATACAATCCGTCTTTATTGCGAGAGGCAAGTTTACAGTTGGAGCAAACGGTATATTCAGCTTTGCGTGAAGATCGCTGCCGTCAGGATACTCCCATCGTAACGAATATCATCAATGCGATGTTTTCATTGTTAAAGGTATATTTTGATCAGTCGGAATGTACCTGCATTTCCCAGTTAGTACTTTGTCAGTTGAAGGCATTTTTCATCGGTTTCCATGAGTATCTGTTGCGTAATCCCGATCAGCATCCAGACGAGGTGAAATCCTATCGTGTCCGTGAACTGTTCAATCGATTTATGATGCTGATGGAGCGAGATTACAAAATATCGCGTGATGTAAATTACTATGCAGAACAGATGCATATAACCTCGAAGTATCTGACGAACATCGTGCGCCAGGTAACGCACCATACGCCTAAGTCCATCATCGATCAATATGTGATTCTGCAGCTCAAGATGCAACTCAAGCGCAGTTCGCAGAGTATCAAGGAAGTGGCATGGGAATATCATTTTGCAGACACCAGCTTCTTCTGCCGTTATTTCAAGAAACATACGGGCATAACACCGCAGCAAATAAGAGACGGAGCCCACTTTAAAAAGTAACTGTGCGCTAAGCAATAATGAAAGTTAGCATTATTGTGCTACTCAGAAGACATATTCATCATAAAAACCCCGAAAGTTTTTTGTCTAACTTTCGGGGTTCATATCATTTATGCCGTACCCTTTTTAGGGTAGGTTAGGGGTTATAGGCCTCTTGCTTTCAAAAAGCTGGAGGCGTCTGGCTGCTTCATGCCTGTGAAGTCGGTAAACATTTCCATCTGATCCTTGGTGTTGCCTCGACTCAGGATCTTGTCACGGAAGGACTGTCCTACGGCTGGATCTAAAGCGCCATGCTTCGCAAAGTAATCGGCAATGTTTACTGCAAGTACTTCTGTCCATAGATAACTGTAATATCCGGCTGCATATCCGCCATCCCATACGTGATTGAAGTAGGAGGTGCTGTAACGTGGTGGTATCTGTGTGTTAAGCAAACCTATCTTGTAAAGCTCTTCTTTTTCAAAGGCTCCTGCCATATATGGGGATGGTACTTCATCTTCACTGATCTTGTGCCATGCCATGTCAAGACAGGTGGCTGCCAGGTTCTCGCCTAATGAATAGGCTGTCTGGAAGTTGATGCTCTTCAGCATGCGGTCCTTTAAATCACTTGGCATCGGCTTGCCTGTCTCGGTATGACGGGCATAGTGGTCGAATATCTCTGGGATGGATGCGAATGACTCGTTAAACTGCGATGGCATCTCTACGAAATCGCGTGCTACTGCTGTTCCGGATAGTGTGTTGTATCTGCAGTCTGAGAGTATGCCGTGGAGGGCATGACCGAACTCATGGAACAGGGTGGTGACCTCATCCCAGGTAATCAGGGATGGCTGACCCTCTGGTGCCTTGGCACTGTTGCATACATTATATATAATAGGCAACTGACCGCGCTGCTTGCTTTGCTTGGCAAAGGCGCTCATCCATGCTCCGCCTCGCTTGGTTGGACGGCGGAAGTAATCACTATAGAAAAGGGCGATTGGCTTGCCGTTCTTGTCGCTTACTTCGAATACCTTCATGTCTGGGTGATAGGTTGGTATGTCCTTACGCTGCTTGAAGTTCAGACCATATACCCGGTGTGCTGCATAGAATACGCCATTTACCTGCACGCTGTCGATATTGAAATATGGCTTTACCTCGTCATCGCTGATATTAAGCATTTCCTTTTTCATTTTGGCTGAATAGTAGAAACGGTCGTATGGTTCCAACTTGAAGTCCTTGCCTTCTGTCTTCTGAGCATATTCCTCTATCGCCTTGGTCTCAGCATCTGCCTTAGGTGCATACTCCTTGATGAGCTGTTTGAGGAAATCATCCACATTCTTGGAATTCTTCGCCATCGTATTTTCCAATGAGTAGTCGGCATAGTTGGCATATCCCATCAGTTTTCCCTTCTCTGCACGGAGTTTCGCTATTTCTGTGACGATAGGGAAGGTATTGAAGTCTGGGTTGGTGCCATCTGCACGGTGGATGCTTGCCATATAAACCTTGCGACGGAGTTCACGGTTCTGCAGGTTGGTGAGGATAGGCTGCTGCGTGGTATTGATGATGACGATGCAGTATGGTGACTTGCTGCCACGGCTTTCTGCATCCTTCTTGCATTGTGCGATATCTGCCTCACTCAGTCCGGCAAGTTCTTCCTTGCTGTTTACCCAAACCACTGCATTGTTGGTTGCGGCTGGAAGGAGATTGTCCCATTTCTGCTGCAAATCTGAGATGCGGGAATTGATCTGCTTCATGCGCTCCATCTTCTCTGGAGAGAGCAGGGCGCCGGAACGTACGAATCTCTTGTAGGTGACCTCGGTGAGTCTCTGGTCTTCTCCCTTGAGTTTCTTATATTCGTTGTCGTAAACGTACTTGATGCGCTCGAATAGTTTCTGATTGAATGAAATCTCGTTGTCCAGTTCGGTGAGCATTGGTGTCGCCTTCTTCTCTGTTTCTGCGATAGCAGGTGTTCTGTGGGCACTGGTGAGTCCGTAGAAGATGCTTGTCACTCTGTCGAGCAACACGCCACTCTCTTCAAAGGCGAGGATGGTGTTCTGGAAGGTAGGCTTCTTCTTGTTGTTGACAATCTTCTGGATGTTGGCACGCTGCTCCTTGATAGCAGCTTCGATAGCAGGAAGATAGTCACTCTCCTGAATTTTACTGAAATCAGGAGCTCCGAAAGGAAGGTTGCTCTTCTGCAAGAGAGGATTCTGACGACTGCCGCCCGCATTTTGGGCGAACGATGAGGCTGGCATCTGCAGCAGGGCAGCAGCCAAACCGAGTGTTAGGAATGTCTTGTTAAGTTTCATCATGTTTTTTGTTTATATTGCAATTATTCTACAAAGATACGCTTTTATTTCGGATTACCGCACATTTTATTCATATATTTATGAAAAACCAACAAACAGATGACAGAAAGAAACTCATTGGCGATGAGGCGAGGATCGTTCTCCTGGGCATACTTGCTGCTACGATGTGGGCTAAATTACCGACTTTTAGGTATTGTATGTTTTTCCTTTTCTTCATATCTTTGCAGCCGAATTCTATATCATATAAAAAAATATAAGTATCAAGGTAAGATGAGAAGGACGGTTAGTACCCTCTTGCTATTGCTTTTTGTGGTGATAGCTGAGGCTCAAAACTTGACAGGAAAGGTCATTGACAGTAAGACTCAAGAGGCAATCATAGGGGCGACAGTAACGTTGAAAGGCTCTAAAAAAATAGCGACAGTCACGGATATCAATGGTCAGTTTCGTTTGAGCAATACGACAGAAGGAAGTATCATACGTATCAGTTATGTGGGATACAAGTCTTTGGATGTGCCATTTCGTAATGGTGCCACTTATCGCTTGTGCCAGGATGTTGCTGCTCTTGGCGAGGTGGTGGTGACAGCTCGTGCCAGCAATGGTCCTGTGACCTCATCTGTAATAGGTAGAGATGCGATGACTCATCTCCAGCCGAACAGTATTGCCGATCTTATGGAACTCCTTCCAGGTGGCTATGCCAAAGATCCGAACATGGGTGAGGCAAACACGATAACCCTTCGTGAGACAGGTACGATGGGAGCTTATGGTTCTACTACCAAAAACAATAATTATTCGATTTCTTCTTTAGGAACTCAGTTTATGGTAGATGGTGTTCCTATCTCCACCGATGCCAACATGCAATATTCCCCATTGTCGGATACGCAGTCTTCAACCAGTTCTTCTACGTTAGAAAATAATCGCAACATTACCAATAGAGGTGTGGATATGCGTTCTATCTCAACCGATGATATCGAGAGCGTGGAGGTGGTACGTGGCATTCCTTCTGTGGAGTATGGTAATTTAACCAGTGGATTGGTGAAAATCAAGAAAATTCGTCGTGCTATCCCATTGACAGCTCGTTTCAAGGCTGATGGCTACAGTAAGCTCTTCTCTTTGGGCAAAGGTTTGGCTCTCAATAGTGCTGGCAACTCTATCTTGAATGTTGATTTAGGTTACATGGACTCTAAGATAGATCCTACCGACAACTTCGAGAACTATAAACGTGTAACAGGTTCATTGCGTTATACCTTGCGAGGTGAAAATGATAAGAAGTATCTTTGGCAATATAACTCCGCTTTTGATTACTCAGGTTCTTTTGATGACAGTAAGAGTGACCCTGATATCAACTATGGCAATGTGGAGGAATATAAGTCTTCTTTTAGTAGATTGGCATTGACTAATAGTTTCAACTTGAAGATGCCGAAATCTTGGTTCAAGGAAGTGGATGTCAATACATTGGTAAGCCTTCAGCTCGACCGCTTGCACCAAACTCGTTTGGTGGCACCTCAGCGTTACGGCATCGTGCCTCTCTCCTGGACGGATGGTGAGAACGAGGCGCAAGCTGTGTTTGCGGAATATACAGCCAACTATCTTTGTGACGGAAAGCCTTTTAATGCCTACGTCAAAGCCAAAGGTGTAATGGGATTCAAAACTACCCATACCGTCCATACCATCAAGATAGGTGCCAACTGGGATATAGCTAAGAACTTTGGACGTGGACAGGTGTATGATATGCACCGACCTTTGAGTGTGAGTGGTTGGAGTTCTCGTCCTCGTAAATATTCCGATATTCCTGCTTTGCAAAACTTTTCTTTCTTTGCAGAAGAATTAATGAAAGCGAATATAGGCATGAGTAAGATAGAACTGATGGCTGGTGTTCGCTTGAATACACTTTTGGGCTTGGATAGCAAGTATGATATGAGTGGTAAATATTATGCTGACCCTCGTGTCAATCTTGCTTGGCATTTCCCGAAGTTTGATGTGGGAGGTAAGCCGATGGCTATTTCTTTGAATGGAGGATATGGTATCACTACCAAGATGCCTACGCTCAACTATCTCTATCCAGATAAGTATTATAGTAACTTTATCTGCATGGCTTATTATGATACGGAGAATCCTACGCAAGATAGTAAGTTTGTTGTGCATACATATGTGCAAGATCCTACCAATTATCAGATAAAGCCTGCTCGAAATTATAAGTGGGAGATTCGTTTGGATGTGGATTGGAACGACAATCGCTTTTCCGTGGATTATTTCCGTGAGTCGATGACTTCGGGCTTCCGCTATTCTTCTATCTATGGTGTGTATGACTACCGTTCTTATGACGTGAGCCAAATGAAAGCTGGTGTGGATTATACCACACTTCCATACGAGAATCGTAGAGTGTTGGATGGGTATCAGCAGGTTTCTAATGGCAGTAAACTGGTGAAGCAGGGCATCGAGTTGGCTTTCACTTCCCAGCGTATTCATTGTCTGAGAACTCGTGTGAATGTGACAGGTGCTTGGTTTCATACCCAATATACCAATAGCCAACCGATGTTTGATGCCGTCAGTACGGTAGTCAATGGACAGACGGTTAGGGATAAGTATGTGGGGCTTTATGACTGGAACGATGGCCGAGAAAATGACCGCTTGAATACCAATGTCACTTTTGACACCCAGATACCAGAGTGGAAACTTATCTTCACCACTTCTGTGCAGTGTATGTGGATGATTCGTACCAAGCAGATGAAGAAGAATGGTATGCCAATAGCCTATATTTCTTCGGAGGATGGACAACTTCATGACTATACGGATGAAAGCCTGAATGACCCTTATCTGTTACAGTTGGCAAGAACCTATAACGACGATCAATTTAAGGCTTTTACGGTACCGATGTCTATGGTTGTCAACCTGAAGGTTACTAAAGAGATAGGCAAGTATATGCGCTTGTCTTTCTTTGCCAATAAGATATTGGATTATTTGCCAGATTATACAGCCAATGGAAGAGTGATTCGTAGAAATGCTTCGCCCTATTTTGGTGTTGAAGCAGGTTTTACTATATAATATAATAATAAGAAGATGAAAGATTTTAGAAACGTAACAAAAACAATATGGTTATTGGTCTTTGGGGTGGTGAGTTTGTTCTTGTTGGCTTGTGAAGACCAAACGTCTGATATTCCACACACCAACTCGGAGTTTAGTATATCCATGCCGGAAGGAGTTGAAAGCCTGAAGGTTGTGGACCAAACCTTGAAGATGACCAATTTATCTACGGGTAAGGTAACTGTTTTGGACGATTTGAAGAATGTCAGCCTACTGGAGGGACTTTACGACTGCGTCTATTCTGCCAATGTCATATATACAGCCAAGAACTCTGAGGGCGAGGAAACAGAAAGTAAAGGTATCTTGACAGGTAAGGCAGAGAATGTGGAGGTAACAGGGGAGACCAAGAATATTTCGATTGAGACCTATCTCTCTGCAGAGAACGATGACTTCATTTTTGAGGAAATCTTCTTCTCTGGCACCTTGCGATCTTCAGGCTTGCAGTATTATGGTGATAGCTATATTAAGATATACAATAATACCGACCATGTGCTCTATGCCGATGGCTTGGCTTTCTGCGAGTCTAAGTTCAAATCTACGCAATACTTTGAATATACTCCAGATATTCGTAAGGACACAATGACCATCTGGTCTTTGTATGTGGTTCCTGGTAGTGGACATGACCATCCTGTCTTGCCGGGTCATTCCATGATTCTGTGTGATACAGGCATCGATCACTGTACGGCAAATCCAAACTCATTCGACTTGAGTCATGCTGATTTTGAATGGTATGATGTCTCCATCCATCCTGATCACATGGACATCGATAGTCCTACGGTGCCTAATTTGGATAAATGGTATTGCTATACAGAGTCGTTTTATGTGCTTCACAACCGTGGCTTTACGTCGTTTGCCTTGGCTCGCATTCCAATCGACAAAGAGGAATACTTGAAGAAATATAGATATACCTATAAATATACGATGTATCTTCCAGCAGGTACATTCCCTATGCAACAAGAGGCTTACAAGATGCCGAATGCTTGGATTATAGATGGAGTCAACTGTAGTGTGGAGGCCAAGCGCTTGTGGAATATCTTACCGCCATCCATCGATGCAGGTTGGACACACGTGGGCAAGATTGACAAAGACAAAACTCGTTACTTCCGTAGCATTCGTCGCAAGATGCTCTATCTCAATGCAGATGGCACGATGCATTTGAAGGATACCAATAATTCTACGGAAGATTTCAACACAGAGTGTATTCCCTCGATCATCGAGATGCAGCATTCTGCCATTGATGCACAGGGCACGAAGGCAACGACTGAGACATACGATGGTATTCAATCTAAGAAATAAGCAAGAAGAATAAGTATGAAGAAAAAATATTATTTCATGGCAATGATAATATTGGCGACAAGTCATGTCGGAGCACAAGAGGCGAACTTGGTGGGCAAGGTCTTTGAGAATACCTTGCTTCGTGACGGCGTGAATGCTTCTGTCTTCCAGAATCCTGCCATGCAGTCGTTTCATTATCAGCATTCGTTGAATACGCTGAATGTGGGGTACGACTATCGTCATGCCACTACTCCTAAGAGATGGGAAGAGGGAGATGGGCATAGTAGAGTTTTTGCTGATGTGGATGCTTATTTGCATAAGGGAAAGGCTACACTTTGGGGAAATGCCTATTATGTGAACGGTAGTACTCGCAACGTTCGTTACAATGAAACCACGGATTTTGATTTACTCTATCCTTATTTGATGGCTGATACTGTGGGCGGAAAGACCCAGCAGGAGTTTTACCACTTCATGGGTGGTTTCTCTTACCCATTAGGCAAGAAGTGGACGATAGGCGCAGAGGGAGAATACACTGCTAAGATGGAGTATCGCACTCGTGACCCTCGCCCTAAGAACCTGACTGGTGACTTGCGTGCCAAGGTGGGTGTGTCTTATCTCTTAGGTGTCTTGCACTCCTTAGGTGCTGCCGTGACGGCTCGGAAGTATAAGCAAACCAATGAACTGAAACTCTACAATGAAGTGTCTGTGCCAACCATTTATCATCTCACAGGCTTGGGCAATGATTACTATCGTTTTCGTGGTGTCAATACATCCACTTACTATAAGGGCTATGGAGTAGGGGGTATGTTGACGTATTCGCAAAAAGATCAGAGGGGATGGTTTGCGCAAGCGGAGTATGAATATACCAACATCGACAAGATCATATCCACGCTCAACGAGCTTCCGATGGCAACTTTGGAGAGCGACCGTTTTCATGGTACGGTAGGTTACTTGATGAATGATGGACATCAGTATTATGGAGCCAACTTGGATGGCGAGATTTACCGCAAGTTTGGTACTGAGAATATTTTTGGAACAGCTCAAGACAACATTTATCCTCAAATAGCTTCTGCAGAATTTTATACTTCTGCACAGTCCAGGATTGGGATGGAGACTTTCTACCAAAACGTTCTTTCCGGCAAGTCTTCTTGTGGAGGTAAGTGGAAGTTGGCTTATATGGGCTATTCTGAGAAATATCAAGAACCTTATCGTCGATTAAGATATGCAGCAGTGGCAACCTCTTTGCTGTTGGACGGGAAGGTGAAAGTGGGCAAGTGCCTGTTGATGGCAAATGTGCATGGCGGTTATGAGTGGGCTATCAAGAAAAACAATGATGATAGTTTCTTGTCGGAGGACAACTCTGCGATGATGCAACCACTCATCCATACCAACGAATATCTTGCCAATAATCGTTGGAATATGGGGGCGGATGTAGAAGTTCCTCTTTTGGCGGCTCGTAAGTTCTTGCCATTCGTCAAACTATCATGGCAGTATGACCACTATTTTCAGACTGCACATCAGAATACCTTGGTCGCCTCTGTTGGCATTCGGTTCTAAAAGAAATATGTAACATTACAATAAGTTTATTAACTAAAAGTATCAATTTTATGAAGAAAAAGTTTACCCTTTTGTTGTTTGCGATTTTATCGCTGACAATGAGTGTGAACGCCCAAAGTCCTTTGACTTTCCAGTGGGCGCACTCGGTAGATGGTAACACAACTGGTGGCGATAATGTCATTGGTATGTGTAAGTCAAGTAATGGTGGTTACTTTGTAGCCACATCGTTTGGAACTTCTGATAGCCAAACGAACGCACGAGGTTTGTGGATAGATGGTAACCTTGTGGATGATGTAGAAGGAAGTCCATATACAGGAACAAGCCAAAATAACAATTTGGTGTTGCAAAAGTTAGACACGAATGGAAATGTAGCATGGATGATTTATACTAACGAGGGTGACATAGATCCTACTGCAACACAAATAACACCTACTTCTGATGGTGGTGCTGTAATGGCTATCAAAGCAAGAGCATGGGTTGAAGATGCTGGTCTTGATGTCTTAGTTAATTTTGTTGTACCAAATGGTCGTCCAGTAACTGTAAGAGATGCAAAAACTCAAGAAGGAGAGTATCGTTATGTCATAGCTAAATTTAGTTCCGAAGGTCAAGTTGAGTGGACAAAGATAATTTATGGTATAGTTAAGACAGATACTAAATATGCTACCAAAAATAGTATTTATGTAAATGGATTAGCTGTTGATGATAGTGACAATGTTTATCTTGCTGGTAACTATCGTACAGATTTGATATTTGAAGATGGGAAAGGGAATGTAACTGCAACTTTGACATCTAAGAATTCTCTTTTGTGGAATGGAAGCAAGGCTGAGGCTTGGAATGGCGACCCCCAAAGTGTTGTCGGAGATTTATTCTTGGTAAAATTGGACAATACAGGAGAGTATGTTCTGAGTTTGTTGGCTGATGGTACTGCCAAATGTGCGTTCTTTGATAATATAGTTTATAATTCAGGTAAGTTATATATTGATGGTCGTGTACAAGGCGATGGTTCTGCCTTGTCTCTTGGCGGTAAGAGCTTAAGTGCAAGTGAGACATATCAAACTCAAGTGTTTGCATCCGTAAATACGGCTGATTTGTCTGTTAATTATTTGAGTTCTTTGGTTTCTGTACCAAATAGTGCAAATCGTTTTGTCATTCAAAACAAAGGCGCTCAATTTCTCAACGGAAAGTTGTACTTTACAGGTTTGCTTAATGGTGGTTGGAAAAATAATGCCTCTGTAACAGACTTGGTTAATACCAATGGAACTTTGTTGAAAGGTTATCTCATTCAGGTTGACCCATCTTCTGGTGCAATTACAAATGCTACGGTTCGTACAGATGGTGGTATTGGTGGCTTCTTTGGTGTATATGAGGGTTCTTCCAACCTATATGCTTTTGGCTATGATTACTCAGCAGGAGCTGTTTTAGTTCCAATTGATAAGTCAACATTTACAGTAGGAAATGCAACTGTAATTTGTAATTACGGAACAGTAGGTAATGCTGTAACTCCTATTGTTGATGGTGAAAATTTGATAATGGCTAATCGTGGTGGTAAGGCTCGTACAACAAACAACGTTGCTTCTTTTTATGGTACAGATTCTACTTTAGGTAATTTGAACTATTGGGGCAATGTTTACTATAGTTATAAGGTGAATGAATAATTTAATTAGAATTTTAAGAACATATAGAAAATGAAAAAGATATTTATAGCATTATTTGCAATATTAGGTTTTGTCGCATCTGTAAAGGCTGATGAGACACAAAGTGCTTTGACCTTCCAGTGGGCGCATTCTGTTGATGGTGCGACAACAGGTGGTGACAATGTGATGGGCATGTGCAAGTCAAGTGATGGCTACTATTACGTTGCAACAAACTTTGGTACGTCAACTACTCAAAATGCAATGAACGTTTGGTTTGATGGTGAGCAACTGAAGGATAAATATGGATTTTATGAAGGTAGCCCATATACTGGTACAAGTCAGAATGGCAATATGTTGCTACAAAAAATAGCAAAGGATGGCTCAGTTGTTTGGACTACGTTTACTAATAAGGGTGATGTCGATCACTCTGCAACTCAGATAGCTCCAACTTCTGATGGCGGCGTGATTATTGCTTTGAAATGTCGTGCTTGGGTAGAGGATGCTGGCTTGATTAATTTGTTATGTTATGTAAACCCAAAAGGGGCAGAGCAACGCATTACAAGTGACCAAGTAAAAAGCGAGTATCGCTATTTAATCATGAAGATAACTAAAGCTGGTAAGATAGGATGGTATCGTATAATTTCTGGATTAGTTAAAACTTATGATGAAACTCATGCTACAAAAAACAATATCTACATCAATGGTCTGGCTGTAGATGAGAAGGATAATATTTATCTTGCAGGTAATTTTAGAACAGAGATGTATTTGAATAAGGCTGATGGGACATCAGCGACTTTGGTGGCCAAAAGTAGTATAGATTCTTGGGGTGGCAATTCTCAAAATGTTGTGGGTGATATGTTCCTTGTTAAGTTGGATAGTAAGGGGTATTACCTTAATAGTATTGTTAACGACGGTATTGTGGATTGTGCCTTTTTGGATAAGGTTGCATATAATGATGGAAAGCTTTACCTTGACGGTCGTGTGAGAAGTGTAGGTAATAATGACATTACTTTCGGAGGTGTTAAAGTGAATGCAAGTAAGGATTTCCAGACTCAACTCTTGCTTTCTGTAAGCACGGAGAATTTGGCTGTAAACTATATCAAATCATTGACTTCGGTTGCGAATAAATCAGGAAGATTTGTTATACAGAACAAGAGTGCTCAATACTTGAATGGGTATGTTTACTTTACTGGTCTTTTGAATGGTAGTTGGAAGCAAGAAAGTGAAAGTGAGAATATAGTAACAAATCATTCTTCTAATCAGTTGAAGGGCTATGTCTTGAAGATGAACCCTGAGACAGGAAGAATAGAAAAGGCTGCCGTTCGTACAGATGGTGGCATTGGTGGCTTCTTTGGTGTTTATGAAGGCGCAGAGAAGTTGTATGCTTTTGGCTATGATTTCAGTGGTGGTGCTATTGTTGCTCCAATCAATAAGAATACTTATGCAGTTGAGACTCCAATTCAAGTTTGTGACTATGGTACAGTCGGTAATGCAACAGCTCCTATTGTAGATGGTGAGAACTTCATTATGGCAAATCGTGGTGGTATTGCAAGGGCTACAGATAATACAGTTTCTTTCTATGGTACAGACAAGAAGTTTGAGAACTTGAATTGTTGGGGTTCTGTATATTACAGCTACAAGATGAGCGATGTCATTTCTACAGGTATCAACAAACCTACTATTTCTGGTGTTGCTTCTGATGTAATCGTAGATGTTTATACTCTCGGTGGTGTGAAGGTGAAGAGCGGTGTTGCTGCAAGCAATGCAACAGAAGGTCTTGCCAAGGGCATTTATATTGTCAACCACAAGAAGGTAATCGTAAAGTAATCATTTTATAAACTCTTTTTATGAAGAAACAATTTCTAAGCCTGTTCCTTCTTCTCTTAGCTCCTGCATCTTTGTTTGCTCAAACTGTGGAGCAGGATGCATCCATCCGTCAGGGCAAGTTGAAGAACGGACTCACTTACTACATTCGTCATAATGCCAAGGAGGCAGGACTTGCCGACTTCTATATAGCCCAGCGTGTGGGCTCCATCTTGGAGGAACCTCGCCAGCGTGGCTTGGCTCACTTCCTGGAGCACATGGCGTTTAATGGTACCAAACATTTCCCTGGTAAGGGTAAGCAACTGGGCATCGTGCCTTGGTGCGAGACCATCGGTGTGAAGTTTGGTACCAACCTCAATGCCTACACATCTGTCGATCAGACGGTTTATCATATCGGTTCGGCTCCCATCAAGCGCGAAGGTATCATCGACTCCTGCCTCTTGGTGCTCAACGACTGGAGCCAATTTATCAACCTTGAACCCAAGGAGATAGACAAGGAGCGTGGCGTCATCCACGAGGAATGGCGCAACCGCCGTACGGGCATGGCCATGCAGCGCATGATGGAGAATGTGATGCCTAAGATATACAAGGGCAGCAAGTATGAGGACTGTCTGCCTATCGGCAATATGGACATCGTGGATAACTTCCCTTACCAGGACCTGCGTGACTACTATCAGAAGTGGTATCGCCCCGACTTGCAGGCCATCGTGGTGGTGGGTGACTTCGACGTGGATATGATGGAGAGGAAAATCCAAAAGCTCTTTGGTAAGATTAAGGCACACAAGAATCCTGCCGAGCGCATCTACTATCCTGTGAACGATAATGACAAGATGATTGTCGCCATCGAGAAGGACAAGGAGCAGCCTATCATCCTCGGTCATCTCTATATGAAGAGCGAGACCACTCCAGACAGCGAGAAAAACAGTGTGAAATATCAGCGTGAGGATTACATCAACGGCTTAATCACCTATATGCTCAATGGTCGCCTTTTGGAGAAAAAGCAAGTTGCCAATCCGCCTTTCATGAGTGCGACGGTGAAGAACGGTGCGTTCTTCGTTTCCCGCACCAAGGATGCCTTCAGCCTGAGCATCAGTTGCAAGCAGGACAATGTACTGGGTGGCGTTTCGGTAGCCGTAGGCGAGGTGGAACGTGCCCGTCAGCATGGTTTTACACAGAGTGAGCTGGAACGTGCCAAAAAACTCTATCTCAATGCTGCCGAGCGACAACTGAAGATGGAGAAAGACTATAAGAACTCTCACTATGTGAGCCAGTGCGTGAACAACTTCTTGGAAGGAGAGCCTATCTTGACCCCTACTTACAACCTCCAGTTGGTGAAACTGTTTGATGGCGAGGTGAGACTTGACGAGGTAAATAGTCAGGTGGGCGAGATAATCACCGATAAGAACCAGGTGTTCATCATGTATGGACCCGACAAGGATGGTTTCGTGGTTCCTTCGGAATCGGAAATTGAGAGCACCGTGCTTGCCGCACAGCAGAAGCGTTACGACGCTTACCATGAGGAGCAAGTGCCAGCTACCTTGATGGCGGTCTTGCCTGCACCAGGCAAGATTGTGTCGGAGAAACCATACGGCAAGTTTGGCATGACTGAGATAGTCTTGAGCAATGGCATGAAGGTGTATGTGAAGTCCACTTACTATCAGGCCGACCAAATCACCATGAGCATGAGAGGCGAGGGCGGTACATCCGTCTATGGCGACGAGGACATCCCTAACTTCGCCTTCTTGAGTGGTTCCATCACGGAGGCGGGTGTGGGCGACTTCACGGCCACTCGTCTTCGCAAGGCATTGGCAGGAAAGTCCTTGAAGTTGGCTCCTTCCATCACCAGCGAGGGACAGCGCATCACAGGCACCTCGTCAGTAAAAGACTTGGAGACGATGCTTCAGTTGGCTCATCTCTATTTCACTGCTCCTCGCAAGGACAGCATGGCGTTCGAGGGAATGATGAACCGCAACCTTTCGCTCCTGAAGAACCGCAACGCCAGTTCGAAAGTTGTCTATAACGACTCCCTCTCGGCTACTCTGTACGACCACAATGTGCGTAAGGCTCCTGTAACCGTGGAGATTGCAAAAAAAGCGGATTACAACCGCATCTTCGAAATCTATCGTGAGCGTTTCAGCGATGCGAGCAACTTCAAAACCGTCTTCATCGGCAAGGTCGATATGGCGCAGCTTCGTCCGTTGCTCTGCCAGTATCTCGCCACCCTGCCTTCTACCCACAAGGCAGAAAAGAGCAACAAGGCCAACGTACCTCAGATTGTGAAGAAGAACGAGGTGGTGAAGTTCGTGCATAAGCAGGAAACTCCGCTTGCCAACGTGAGCGTGTTCTATACAGCCAACGTCCCATTTTCGCCGAAGAACGACTTGGTGCTCGACATATTGACCCGTGTCCTCCAGATCGCTTACACCGACTCGGTACGTGAGGAGAAGGGTGGAACATACGGAGTGGGCGTAAGCTTCAATCTCGAGAAGGAGGATAATCCGAATGCCTTGCTTCGCATTTCCTACAAGAGCGACCCAAAGCGTTACGAGGAACTGAATCCTGTCATCTACAAGCAACTCCTGAACATCGCCGACCATGGTCCTGTGGCAAGCAGTATGGATAAGGTGAAGAAGTATCTGAAGAAGCAATACGGACAGATGGCAATCACCAACGACTACTGGAGCTACGTCATCTGGCACCAGCTCGACGACGATGCCGACTTCGACAAGGATTACTGCAAGATGGTGGACAACCTGACTGCTTCTGATGTGCAGAAAATGGCTAAGGAGTTGTTGAAGCAGAATCATCGTGTAGAGGTTACCATGCTCTCGGAGTAAGGATCAGAAAAAGATAGTATGGCGTTTCTTGCATATATATGTATGCGGAAACCTATTATCTATAGTTGAGAAAAAAGAAATTCCCAGTTAGGAAAAAATATTTTGTCAGTTGATTGACAAGTTTTTCCTAATTGGGATTTTCTTTTCTACTGAATTTCAATGTTGGTTTTTAGTTATTTTCAGGTATAAAATAGTATGTTGTTGTAAAAGTTTTTGTGCTTTTGCAATAGCATAGTTTAATGATACAATATAATGATGAAACAAACTTTTATACTTCTGTTCTTCCTGTTGACGGCAAGAGTTCGCAGTCTTGAGATGGAACGTAATTTGCTGATTTTCAGTAATATAGCTGGTAGAAAATCTACATGACCTAACGAAGCGCTTCATTAAGGTCTAATGATGCGCATCGTTAGGTGTTAATGAAGCGCATCGTTAAGTGTTAATGAAGCGCATCATTAGACCTTAATAAAGCGCATCGTTAGAGTTCGTATTTGCACTTCTTTAGAGGAAATGGAACTTAAATATATATTTGTTAATAAAAATGCTTAATTTCCGTTGTCTATAGCTATAGTATCTTTTTAGTCAACAATAAAGCCTGCCAGAGCAAATCTGGCAGGCTTCATTGTTATTTTATATCAAAATTTCTTTTGTGTGTTAGAATTCCCACTTGGCGCCTAAGCAAGGACGAACCATGAAACCGGCATTGGAACCGAAATTATTGCTGATCTCTACCTCGCCACCTACGCTGAGATTGTTGCAGCCGAAATGCTGGCCTACATTATACCAAAGCTGAGGCTCTGATGTGAAGACGGTATGCTCGGCGGTGAACTCAGGTTCGCCATCTTTGTCTAATTTCATATTACCATGCTTGTCCTTGAATGAACTGTGGTTCTCCCACCAGAAATCGGCAAAACCGCTAAAGTTCAGACCTTTTACGCCAAAGATGTCCTTGCAACCCCATACTGCTGTAAACTGCATTGGGACATTCTGGTCTGTTTTGCGAATCGTCTTATAGAGTGCCTGGAGTGTCAATGTGTTCTTGAAACTCTTGTCGTGCATGAAATACTCTACACCGAAAAGCCATGCATTGTTGATAGGGTAGTTCTTGGTAATACCACCATTATACTCTACGTGGAGGCTCCAGTTCTTCATTGGGCTGTTCTGCCAGAAGTTCAATGCACGTGAAATCTCTGTATAGGTTCCACCCTGTGCCACGTTTGGACTGCTGGTGTCCATCTTGTCGTAATTGAAGTCGTGGTCTACAAAGAAATAGGTGTTACCCCATTTGTCCTGCTTGAACATTTCAAGGGTGAGGGTTACGAACTTACGGTCAGAACCGAAATCATACAGGACCTGTGCGTTGGTTTGTGCCTTTGCGAATCCGCTAACCAACAAGGTGGCAATCATCAAAAATAAACTTTTCATGTCGTCGTATTATTCTTTGTTTTGAAAAATTATATAAATTAAAATTAATTTTCTTCTTTCTTTTTCGACTGCAAAGGTATGAATATTATTTAAAACGACAAAGTATTGATGTGAAAATTTGGAATAATCGTGGAAAAACATTACTTTTGCAAGGGTTTTTCCAGTAGAATTGGAATTTAAACGTGTTTTTTATTAAAATAATCATTGACTTAAACATAGACTTTATGGGATTTTTTAAGCGTTTTTTTGGCGGCAAAAGTGAGTCGTCTGAAGATAAGAAGGAAGATCAGTCTGCCAAGGATTTCGAGGTGCTGAAATATGATGGTGTGCGGGCGATGCATCAGGGACAGATAGATTATGCCATCAAGTGTCTGACCAATGCTTTGCAGGCTAAACAGGTAGATGAAGAGGGGGATGCTTCCAAAGAGGACCAGGAGGTTTTGGAGGTGCGTGATTTTCTTTCTCTGGCTCTTATCCAGAAAGGTGAACTCGCGCAGGCTTATGATCAGCTTCGCAAATTGTCGGAGGCTCAGCCGGATAACAAGCAGATTTTTGTTCGTATGGCTGAGGTGACTTATATGATGGAGGATTATGGTGCGATGTCACATGCCTGTGAAAAGGGGATGCTCATCGACAAGGATGATGCTCACCTGCTATTCCTGTATGCCAAGGCTTGCTTGGGACAGGGTGATGTGATCAATACCATTGCCATGCTGACGAAGAGTATTCTTTTGGCTGAAAAACAGCAGGAGGGTTTGGCGCAGGCGGTACAATCCAGATTGCTGCGTGGCGAAACGCTTTTGAAGTTGGGTGATGTGAAGGGTGCAGAGGAAGATGCTGCCTGGCTTCTTGAACAGTTGGAGGAGCCTGTAGAGGAGGTGCTTCTCCTGGAGGCTCGTATTCTGCTGGCTCAGGGAAAGATGGATGATGCTATCTCCTATTATAATAAGGTAATAGGCGTGAACCCATTCTCTGCCATCGCTTTCAAAGAGCGTGGTGCAATCTATCTGGCGAAGGGTGACAAGGTGAATGCGGAGAAAGATATGCAGAGTTATCTGGAAATGAATCCTCAGGAGGCGGATGCTGTGACGGGGGAATTTAAAGCTGAAGGTAAGGAACATTGCAGATAAAATACAAGTTTTGTAGATAAAAAACGTATTTTTATGATAAAAATCGGTTGAAAGTAGGGGATTTATCGAAAAATATAAGCAAAATGTAGAAAAAACTATCAATTTGTTTGGTGGTATCAGAAAAAAACACTACTTTTGCAAGCGTATAATATCAAACAATTAAAACAAGAAAGAATATGAAGTTTAATGCGTACTATTTTAGCTTTTACTTTTACTTTGCAAGCAATTGTAAAGCGGGAAGTTGCGTGTAAATTTCAACTTAGGATATAAGATTAAGAAATCTATCGAAACGGTCCCGCTCTATATGGAGCAGGACCGTTTTTCGTAAGAGTCTTCTTCTGGATGAGTCTTGAGGATATTCAAAATAATAAAAGAAAAAGAGGCAATGAAGAGAATAGCAATACAAGGTGAGTTAGGATCATTTCATGACATTACTGCGCATGAGTATTTCGAGGGCGAGCAGATAGAGTTGATTTGTTGTGCTACCTTCGAAGAGGTGTTTGAGAACATCAAGCGTGATCCTACTGTCATCGGCATCACTGCCATCGAAAATACCATTGCTGGCAGTTTGCTTCACAATTATGAGTTGCTACGACAGAGTGGTACTACTGTGGTGGGTGAGCATAGGCTGCACATCGAACATAGTATCTGTTGTCTTCCGGAGGATGATTGGAGTACGCTCCAAGAGGTTCACTCTCATCCTGTAGCTTTGATGCAGTGCGGTAAGTTTCTTGCCAACCATCCCGACTTGAAGGCGGTGGAGGCTGAGGATACGGCGGGTTCGGCAGCTTATATTGCTAAACACCATGTGAGAGGGTGGGCGGCTATCTGCTCTTCTTATGCTGCTCAGATGTATGGCATGAAGGTGCTGCAGGAAGGTATCCACGATAATCCGCACAATTTTACCCGTTTTCTCGTGGTTTGCAATCCGCAGAAGGCTGCACTGCTTCGTCCGATAGAGAAAGCCAACAAGGCGAGCATCGTGTTCAGCCTCTCTCACGACAAGGGTTCTCTCTCCAAAGTGCTCACCATCTTGAGTTTCTATGATATCAATCTGACGAAGATTCAGTCTTTGCCTAATATCGGACACGAATGGGAGTATCTCTTCTATGTCGATTTGACTTTCGACAACCTTACCCGATACCGCCAGAGTATTGATGCAATTACTCCTCTGGTGAAGAAAATCAAGGTGTTAGGGGAATATGAGGAGAAAGAGTGAAGAATTCGTATGCTCTTGCAATTTAACATGAAACATTGAACATTAAAAATAAACATTAGATAAAATGATACAGCCAGCGAATAGAGTAACGGAAATTCAAGAATACTACTTCAGTAGAAAACTGAAGGAAGTGGCCAAGTTGAATGCCGAAGGAATGGATATTATCAGTCTTGCGATCGGTAGTCCGGATATGCCTCCTTCTAAGCAGACTATTGATAAATTGTGTGAGGTGGCACAGCGCCCTGATGCACATGGTTATCAGCCTACCGTGGGCATACCTGAGTTGCGCAAGGCAATGGCGGGTTTCTATAAGCGATGGTACAATGTGGATCTTGACTGGGCTACGGAAATCCAGCCGCTGATCGGTAGCAAAGAGGGTATTCTGCACGTAACGCTTGCATTCTGCAATCCAGGTGATGAGGTACTCATTCCTAATCCAGGTTATCCAACCTATACTGCCATCAACAAGATTCTTGGAACCAAGATTACTTATTATGATCTGCGTGAGGACAATGGGTGGCAGCCGGATTTTGAGGCTTTGGAGAAGATGGATTTGAGTAGAGTGAAACTCATGTGGACCAATTATCCAAATATGCCAACGGGTGGAAATGCCCGCATGGAAACTTACGAAAGATTGGTGGAATTTGCCAAGAAGCATGATATCGTGGTGGTGAATGACAATCCTTATTCGCTTGTGCTGAATGAGCATCCGATGAGCATCATGCAGGTGCCTGGGGCAAAGAACTGCTGTATTGAGTTCAACTCTATGAGCAAGAGCCATAATATGCCAGGATGGCGTGTGGCGATGATTTCAAGCAATAAGACATTTATTTCTTGGATTCTGAAAGTGAAGAGCAATATCGACAACGGTTCGTTCCGTGGTATTCAGTTGGCTGCTGCTGAGGCTTTCAATACGAATAGCGATGAATGGCATCATGAGTATAATATCGTGAACTATCGCCGTCGCCGTGATATCGCAGAGGAAATCATGAAGGTGATGGATTGTACTTTCGATCCGAATCAGGTGGGAATGTTCCTTTGGGGAAAGATACCGGAGAAATATGCTGATGTAGAGGATTTGACAGAGAAGGTGCTCCATGAAGCCCGTGTGTTTATCACCCCTGGTTTTATTTTTGGAAGCAACGGAAAGCGTTATGTCCGTATCAGCCTGTGTGCTAAGGATGAAAAAATGAAGGAGGCACTTGAAAGAATCAAGAGTGTGTTTGGAAAGAAATAAAAACAATTAAAATATACGACTATGGAATTAGAATTAGAACCATTGAATTTTCCTAGTGATCAGGAACGCCCTTGTGTGATTGCAGGTCCATGTTCTGCAGAGACAGAAGAGCAGGTTATGACAACAGCAAGACAGTTGGCTGCCAAGGGTTGCCATATGTTTAGAGCTGGTGTATGGAAGCCTCGCACCAAACCAGGCGGTTTTGAGGGAAATGGTGAGGCTGCTTTGCCTTGGATGAAGCAGGTGAAGGAGGAAACCGGTATGCTGACTGCTACTGAGGTGGCTACACCTGAGCATGTGGAGCTGGCCTTGAAGTATGGTATCGATATTCTATGGATCGGTGCACGTACTTCTGCCAATCCTTTTGCGATGCAGTCTCTTGCTGACAGTTTGAAAGGCGTGGATGTACCGGTATTGGTGAAAAACCCTGTAAACCCTGATTTGGAGCTGTGGATCGGTGCTCTCCAGCGTATCAATCAGGCTGGTATCAAGAAGTTGGGTGCTATCCATCGTGGTTTCTCCAGCTTTGATAAAAAGATTTATAGAAATCTTCCTATGTGGCAGATTCCTATTGAGTTGCATCGCCGCATTCCACAGTTGCCTATCATCTGTGACCCAAGCCATATCGGTGGTCGTCGTGATTTGATCGCTCCACTTTGTCAGCAGGCAATGGACCTTGGTTTTGATGGCTTGATCGTGGAGAGTCACTGCCAGCCTGATGATGCTTGGAGTGATGCTAAGCAGCAGGTTACTCCTGAGGTTCTGGATTACATCCTGAGTCTCTTGGTGGTTCGTGATGAGCATTATTCTACTGAAGGTCTGCATCAGTTGCGTGGTCAGATTGATGAGTTGGACAACCAGTTGATGGATCTCTTGGCTAAGCGTATGCGTGTTTGCCGTGAGATTGGTACTTACAAGAAGGAGCACAATATGACCATCGTACAGACCAACCGTTACAATGAAATTCTGGACAAGCGCGGTGCACAGGCTGCCCTTTGTGGTATGAGCTCTGAGTTTGCTGCCCAGATCTTCGAGCATATCCATGAGGAAAGTGTTCGCCAGCAGTTGGAAATTTTGAATCAGAAGTAATATCTAAGTGAAGAACGAAGAGTGAAGAATTAAAATGAGAATATTAATCATGGGAGCAGGTAAGATGGGAAGTTTTTTCATCGACCTGCTCAGCTTCGATCATGAGGTGGCAGTGTATGAGAAGGATGCTAAGCGCCTTCGTTTTACCTACAACTGTTACCGTTTCACCAAGATGGAGGAAGTAGAGATGTTTCGTCCGGAACTGGTCATCAATGCGGTGACGGTGAAATATACTTTGTCTGCTTTCGAAGAGGTGTTGCCTCATTTGTCGAAGGATTGTATCATCAGTGATATAGCTTCCGTGAAGACGGGTTTACAGGAGTTTTATGAGAAGAGCGGATTCCGCTATGTCAGTACGCACCCGATGTTTGGTCCTACGTTTGCCAATCTGAATCAACTTTCAGAGGAGAATGCAGTCATCATCAAGGAGGGTGACTACATGGGCAAGATCTTCTTTAAGGACTTGTATCAGAAGTTGGGATTGAGTCTGCATGAATATACTTTTGATGAGCACGACCAGACGGTGGCATATTCGCTGAGTATTCCTTTTGTCAGCACCTTTGCCTTTGCGGCTGTGATGAAGCATCAAGATGCACCTGGTACTACCTTTAAGCGCCACATGCAGATAGCCAAGGGTGTATTGAATGAGGATGATTATCTCTTGCAGGAAATCCTTTTCAATCCTTATACTTCGGGACAGGTTTCTCAGATACGTGAAGAGTTGGCAGAGTTGATAGATATCATCGATCACAAGGATGCCAAACGCATGAAGCTCTTCCTGACGAAGATTCGTAACCATGTAAGGGAGGATATTGAAATCAAGGAGCATTGATGATTCGTAACTTTGCACCCGCAAACTATCTAAATGAAGAGTAGTGAAGCTCAATATCAAAAAAAAGAAAAATATTATGAGTGAACAGATTGAACAACAGAATAACAAGGCTACGGATGCTCCTGTTTCTGCTGCCAATGAGCCAGCAGCTGCTTTCCAGGTTGTAAACGAGGGCTTTTCTACCCGTGAGGCGATCGAGGAGGCTAAGCGTTGTCTTCATTGTAAGGTCCCACAGTGCCGTAAAGGATGTCCGATAGAAAATGACATTCCGGATTTCGTACACGAGTTGTCGATGGGTAATATGGGAGCAGCCATGTCTATCATCAATGAAAAGAGTAACTTGCCTGCTATCTGCGGACGTGTTTGCCCTCATGAGAAGCAATGCCAGGGTCATTGTGTCTTGGGCAAGAAGGGTAAACCGGTACAGATTGGTAAACTGGAGCAGTTTATTGCTGATTTCGATACGAAGATGAAGTTGTCTCGTGAGAAACTTCCTCAGAAGACTCGTGGTCGTGTGGCTGTCATCGGTTCGGGTCCGGCTGGCTTGACGGTTGCCGGTGATTTGGCTCGTCAGGGCTTCAATGTAACCATCTTTGAAGGTCAGGCTGAACCGGGTGGCGTCTTGATGTATGGTATTCCTGAGTATCGTCTGCCAAAGAGTGTGGTGCGCGATGAGGTGAGCAAGATTGAGGCATTGGGCGTTCAGTTTATTACCAATTGTATGGTAGGCGAGAACAATGTAACTATCGACAGTCTTTTCCGTGCAGGATATGATGCGATCTTTATGGGAACGGGTACGAGTGTGCCTCAGAATATGGATTCTACTCCTGGAAGCAAGTTGCATGGTGTAAGTCAGAGTACTTATTTCCTCCATAATGTGAATGCTTACAATGAGGGTGCCCTGACACGAGATATGGTGCCTTTGCGTGATGGCGAGAAAGTGGGTGTGATCGGTGGTGGTAATGTGGCCATGGATGCCGCCCGTACGGCTATTCGTCTGGGTGCTGATGTGACAGTGCTTTATCGTAAGACTCAGGAGGAGATGCCTGCCATTCAGAGCGAATATGAGGATGCTGTGAAAGAAGGTGTGAAGTTTGAGTGGAAAACTACTGTTGAGGCTTTCCTGAAAGGTAAGAACGGACGCTTGGGCAGTTGTGTGCTGAACACGCCTGATGGGGAGAAGGTAGAGAAATTTGATAGAATCTATCTGGCTATCGGCTCTCGTCCTGCAAACCGTATCGTTTCTACTACAGCAGGTATTGAGGTGGATGAGAAGGGCTATGTTAAGGTTGTTGATCGTCCGTTTGGTATGACTACCCGTCGTGGTGTCTTTGCCGGCGGTGATGTGGTTCACCGTCCTCAGACTGTGGTCTTAGCCATGAAGGCTGCCAAGGAAGTGGCTCAGGGTATTGCTCAGTATGTGGATGCCATCAAGTTGCTTGAGGAGGCTAAGCGTATTGAGAAGAGTGGTACTACTGGGGCTGAAAATGAATAAGGAATTCTCTGTCATATTGTGATTGATAGAATCGTATATAAGAGCAAGGCGTTTTGATGACCTTGCTCTTTTTTTGTTTGTGTGTTCTCCCTTAATTCTCCTTAAACTTTTTAAACTTCTGTGTTTATGTTTGGTCGTTTTCAAGTAATTATGTACTTTTGTGATAACTAAATGTTACGATTATGAAGAGATTGATTATATGGGTCTTGATGGCATTCGTGATGTTCGTGGAGGTGATGGCGCAGAAGACGTGTGTTGTTGCCAATGCGGAGGATCATGTGCCTATCAAGGAGGCTCTTATCCATACCAACAACAACCATTGGGCGCGTACGGACTATCGGGGATACTGGTCTATGAAGTATCAGTTTGATAGTGCTACGGTTTCTAAGTCGGGCTTCTTGAAGACAACGGTTTATCTGAAGGAACTGCCTGATACGGTTTTTCTGATTCCTGAGAGTACGCAGTTGGGAACTGTGGAAGTCTGGGGTAAAGACCAGCAGCATGTCAAGGATATGGAAGACCAGGTGCAGCAGGCTGCAAGTATGATAGGCTCTGGAACTACTGGTATCGGTATTGACTTGGGGAATATGTTGGACAGTCGTGGTCGTCGCGACCAGAAACATCTGCGAAATGCCCGGAAAATATTGGGTGAATATGACAAGAAAGACCCGATAGTCTCTGCCTATGAACAGGTTACGGGCAAGCAGATACAGCTTTCTCCTCCCGGTATGAAAAAAGAAGAGGAAAGTGTCCCGGAATTGGAGGAAAATGATGGGAAATCCCTGAAATAGAGGTGATAAAATGGCTATAATATACTCGATTGCCCCAAAAACAAGGCATGATGTTCTTGAATTGGTATTTTTTATGATAAATTATACATGGAAATTCGGAAAAAAGTTGTAATTTTGTAGCCAAAATATAAAGAAGAATTAAACATGTTTGAAAATTTAAGTGATAGATTAGAGCGCTCTTTCAAAATATTGAAAGGTGAAGGTAAGATAACTGAAATCAACGTGGCTGAAACCATGAAGGATGTACGTCGTGCACTTTTAGATGCCGATGTGAACTTTAAGGTTGCCAAGGAGTTTACCAACTCTGTGAAGGAAAAGGCGCTGGGTATGAACGTGCTTACTGCCGTGAAGCCAGGACAGTTGATGGTGAAGTTGGTACACGATGAGTTGGCTGAGTTGATGGGAGGCGAAGAGGCTCCTTTGAAGCTCGAAGGCCATCCAGCCATTATCCTGATGAGTGGTTTGCAGGGTTCTGGTAAGACTACCTTCAGTGGTAAGCTCGCTAATATGCTGAAGACCAAGAAGGGAAAGAAACCATTGCTCGTAGCGTGCGACGTATATCGTCCTGCTGCTATCGACCAGTTGAAGGTGGTAGGTGAGCAAGTGGGAGTTCCTGTATATGCTGAGCCTGACAACAAGGATGTATGCGTGATTGCTGATCATGCCATCCAGCAGGCTAAGACCAATGGCAATGATGTGGTCATCGTCGATACTGCCGGCCGTCTTGCCATCGATGAGCAGATGATGAATGAGATCAGTAATCTGAAGAATCATTTGCACCCGGATGAAACCTTGTTTGTTGTTGACTCCATGACTGGTCAGGATGCTGTCAATACAGCGAAGGAGTTTAATGATCGCTTGGATTTCAATGGCGTTGTACTTACCAAGCTTGATGGTGATACCCGTGGTGGTGCTGCACTCAGTATCCGTACAGTGGTAACCAAGCCTATCAAGTTTATCGGTACTGGTGAAAAGATGGAAGCCATCGACGTGTTCCATCCAGCTCGTATGGCAGACCGTATCCTCGGTATGGGTGACGTGGTTTCACTCGTAGAACGTGCTCAGGAGCAGTTTGATCTGGAGGAGGCTAAGAAGTTGGAGAAGAAGATTCGCAAGAACCAGTTCGACTTCAATGACTTCTATGCTCAGATTCAGCAAATCAAGAAGATGGGTAACATCAAGGATTTGGCCAGCATGATTCCTGGAGTCGGCAAGGCTATCCGCGATGTTGATATCCCTGAGGATGCTTTCAAGGGAGTTGAGGCTATCATCCAGAGTATGACTCCTAAGGAGCGCTCAAATCCTGGTATTCTGAATACCAGCCGCCGTCAGCGTATCGCCAAGGGTTCTGGTACCAATATCCAGGATGTGAACAAGCTCATCAAGCAGTTCGATCAGACCCGCAAGATGATGCAGATGATGACTGGCAACAAGATGGCACAGATGATGAGCCGCATGAAGGGTATGCCAGGTATGCCTAAGATGCCGGGAATGTGATTTTAAGTGAAGAGTGAAGAACGAAGAGTGAAGAATTCGTATGCTCTTGCAACTTAATATTTAATATTTAACATTTAATATTGAATCAAATGCAGCTAATCGACGGAAAGGCGACAGCAGCCGCCATCAAGGAACAGATAGCCGAGGAGGTGAAGCAGATAGTAGCGCAAGGTGGTAAGCAACCTCATCTCGCGGCCGTGCTCGTGGGGCACGACGGAGGTAGTGAGACCTATGTGAAAAACAAGGTCTTGGCTTGTGAAAAGTGTGGATTTAAATCTACGCTGATCCGATTTGAAGATGACGTAACAGAAGAGGAACTTCTGGCTTGCGTTGACAGACTCAATCAGGATGATGATGTGGATGGATTCATCGTACAGTTGCCTTTGCCTAAGCATATTGATGAGCAGAAGGTGACGATGGCGATAGACTATCGCAAGGATGTGGATGGTTTCCATCCTGTCAATGTGGGTAGAATGGCAATCGGTCTTCCTTGTTTCATTTCTGCCACTCCATTGGGTATTCTTACCTTGTTGCAGCATTATCATATCGAGACCAGTGGCAAGAAATGCGTGGTGCTCGGACGTAGCAATATCGTTGGCAAGCCTATGGCTCAACTGATGATGCAAAAGCAGTATGGTGATGCTACGGTAACGGTCTGTCATTCTCATTCCAAGAACCTGAAGGAGGAATGTCGTGAGGCTGATATTATCATCGCTGCTATCGGAAGACCGGATTTCGTAACGGCTGATATGGTGAAGCCGGGGGCTGTTGTGATTGATGTGGGTACAACGCGTGTACCTGATGCAACTAAAAAAAGCGGTTTCCGTCTCAATGGTGATGTGAAGTTTGATGAAGTAGCAGAGAAATGTTCTTTCATCACACCGGTTCCTGGTGGTGTAGGACCGATGACGATTTGTTCTTTGATGAAGAATACCCTCGCTGCTGGCAAAAAAGAATATTATAAGTAGGGGTGAGGTCTGAGTCTGATAGCTATTACAGACAAGGCATCCCCATACTAAAAAGAAATACAAGTATCAAACAACTTATACTTGTAAGCGAAACAAGTAAGCTTAACAAATACTTGATTTTTTATAACTCTCTAATTTGGTCGGGGGCAGGGCGCAGTGATGCACTCGGCCCCTTTTTGTAGATATATCTCTTATTAAAAACATAAATCAATGAAGATGAACCATAAAATTTTATTGGCTTCTACAGCTATACTTTCCTTTACCTCGTTGATGGCGAGTGGCAAGTTGAATCCTAAGGGTAATCCTGCCTTCTGGGATGAGCAGAATACTCCTGCCTATTCCGTGATGGGTAAGGATACGACCTGTCAGGTGTTCCTGTATTCTCCTGATCCTACCCAGGGATTACATTTGGCGTATCTGTCTGATAATGAAAAATGGATCGATGTAGGACAACTTTGTGCTTCTGATTATGGTCCTTGGGGATCGGGTAAGAAGATGTACAGTCCCTCTGTTGTACAGGCCAATGATGGAACTTGGCGTGCCTTGTGGAGTGTGGGAGAATCATTTCCGCAGTTTGCAGTGGCTTATTCCGAAGATTTGGTGACATGGCGCCCGCAGGATTATCCCATTGTAGCCGAGAAAGGAGTGAAATCTCCTGTTGCTTACCAGATGGAAGATGGTAATTTTGATATCTATATCAAGACGGCAAAGGGAAAACGCTACGTGCAGGCTTCTCAGGATTTCCGTACTTTTGTGGAAGATTCCTTGGAAGCTTCTGCCGATGAAATCCTATGGGATAAGGATTCGGTACTGATCAATGGTAAAATGCAGAAGGGTGATGAGTTTGAAATACCTGCTGTTCACCTGAATTATATCCGTGCTTGGTTTAAGGCCTTGGATGAGGAGAATCGGGAAAATAACCGTCAGATTCCAAAAACAAATCAGGAACTGGCTGCGCTTGTCAAGGAATATAATGACAGACAGGTTGCCATGCATGGTGAAAAGGCTGTTCTTACTCAGATGGATGAGAGCGACAGGATAGAGGCGAAGTTGGTGGTTGACGGAAAACAAACGAAGCGTATCTCAGATAAGTTGATTGGTATTTTCTTTGAAGATATCAGTCGGGCTGCTGATGGCGGACTGTGTGCCGAACTTCTTCAAAACGGTGATTTTGAATACAACAAGGATGATAGAAAGCATTCGTGGAATGCAACGACTGCTTGGCAGGGAGTGGACTTGTCTTCTGTTTCCGTAGAAAACGGAGTGAGCAAAAATAATCCTCACTATGCGGTGTTGGGTGCTACACCTATTTATAATATAGGATGGGATGGCATTTCTATCCTGCGAGGTGCTCGTGATGCGAAGAAGGAAGGAAAGCATGCTGCTTCTTATTATGACGTGAGTTTGTATGCTCGTTGCCTGAATGGAAAGAATAAGCAACTCATGGTAGCTTTGGTTGATGAAGCGGGGGATGTTATATCACAGGCTAAGGTGAAGGTTGTTGGCAATGAGTGGTCTGAATATAAGGCGCAACTGGTCATTACTGATAAATATCAGGGAAATCTCGAAGAGGGTAAAGGCATCCGCTTGGCCCTTATTCCAAAGGGAGAGACTCAAGTGGGTATTGATCTCGTGAGTCTGAAACCTCGTGATACTTATAAAGGTCACGGACTCCGCAAGGATCTGGCAGAGAAAATTGCAGAACTCAAACCGAAGTTTGTTCGTTTCCCAGGCGGTTGTATGTTGCATGGACAGGGTCTGGACAATATTTATCATTGGAAGGAAACGGTAGGACCCTTGAAGGATCGCAAACCAGCCAGAAATATCTGGAATTATCATCAGACCAGACAACTCGGTTTCTATGAGTATTTCCAATGGTGCGAGGATATGGGGGCAGAGCCATTGCCGGTATTGGCAGCGGGTGTACCTTGTCAGAATTCACAGCCTAATGCGCAAGGACTCTGCGGACAGCAGGGAGGTATTCCGATGGACCAGATGCCACAGTATGTACAGGATGTACTCGACCTGGTGGAGTGGGCGAATGGAGATCCTGCCACTTCTTCATGGGCCAAGATGCGTGCTGATGCAGGACATCCGGCTCCTTTCAATCTGAAGATGATTGGAATCGGAAACGAAGACCTGATTTCTACGACATTCAAGGAGCGTTATCTGATGATATGCAAGGCATTGAAGCAGAAATATCCTGATGTCGAGGTGGTGGGAACGGTAGGACCTTTCCATTCTCCTTCTTCAGATTATGTGGAAGGCTGGAAGATTGCTAAGGAAAACCGACAGTATATTGATGCGGTAGATGAGCATTATTACGAAAAACCAGGTTGGTTTATCAATCATCAGGACTATTATGACCATTATGACCGTAGCATGCCTAAGGTATATCTCGGTGAATATGCAGCCAATGGAAATAATGAGGTGGACCGTGCCTTGGCAGAAGGTATTCATCTCTGTAATGTGGAACGTAATGGCGATGTGGTGGAAATGACCTCTTATGCACCTCTGCTTTGCAAGGATGGTTATGCCAACTGGAATCCGGATATGATGTACTTTAATAATAATAAGGTACGCGCGACAGAAAGCTATCAGGTGCAGAAGATGTTCTCCGTACATAGTGGTGATGTTTATATCGCTTCTGATTTGCAGTTGCCGGAGGTTTTGAAACGCTATGTGGGCGTCAGTGTCGTGAAAGACAGTAAGTCGGGAAAGGTATGGCTGAAAATTGTCAATGCTTTGCCGCGAACACTGAAGCTGAAACTGTCCGGTTTGACTCAAAAGGAAATCGAAATAGGTCCTCGCCAATCGAATGTCTGGGCCTTGTAGTTTTTTTTCTGAAAGGATACCTTTTATGAGGTGTGCATATATCTCATAAAACCGATATAGAATATGCAAGAAAACTGATAGGATTGTCCGAAAAAGGAATGAATATTGGCTTTTTTGCGTGTTTTATAGGTTGAAATGCAAAATTTAGTGGAAAATATTTGGTAGTTAAAGTTTTTTTTTATTACTTTGCATTCGAAATAAGTATTTGTGCAGTATTTGCATGAAGAATTATAGTGATATTTAATAATTTTATTTAATAAATTTTAGAGAGACATGAAAAAGTTAGTTTTATTGTTTGCTGCCGCAGCTATGGCAGTATCAGTATCAGCTCAGACTGTTACTGAAAGCAAGACTTTCGACAACTTCTACATCGGCGTTAATGGCGGTGTAATGACAAAGACTACAAATCACAGTTGGTTGAACAACCTCAACTCAAATGCTGGTCTTCGTATCGGTCGTTGGTTTACTCCAGTATTCGGTTTGGCTGCTGAGAGCAATGTTTACTTCAACGATCACAACGCATATCCATCAAAGACTAAAGTTCGTTATATGAACACAAGCTTGATTGGTACTGTAAACTTGAGCAACTGGTTTGCTGGTTACAAGGGTCAGCCACGTACATTCGAGGTTATCCCTGTTTATGGTCTTGGTTGGGCACACTCTTTCGGTACAGCAAATAACTGGAATGCTTTGACTTCTAAGGCTGGTATCGATTTCGCAGTTAACTTCGGTGCTGACAAGGCATGGCAGTTCTATGTTGAGCCATCTATGAACTGGGCTTTGAATGGTGATGGTTATGAGGGTGTTGCTTATGACATCAACAAGTCTGGCTTCCAGTTGAACGCTGGTTTCATCTACAAGTTCAAGAACTCTAATGGTTCTCACAACTTCACAATCGCTCAGCTCCGTGATCAGTCTGAGATCGATGGTTTGAACAGCCAGATCAACAACCTCCGCAACGATTTGAATAACAAGGATTCTCAGCTCTCAGCTAAGGACAAGCAGATCAAGGATCTTCAGAACGCTCTTGACGAGTGCAACAAGAAGCCTAAGTATGTAAAGCCAGCTACAGCTACAAACTTGCAGCCTACTGTATTGTTCCAGCAGGGCAAGTCTAACGTAGAGAAGAGCCAGATGCCTAACATCGAGTTGATCGCTCAGTATATGAAGAATCACCCAGAGGCTAACGTTGAGATCAAGGGTTATGCTTCTCCAGAGGGTTCTAAGGAGTTGAACCAGAAGCTTTCAGAGAAGCGTGCTGACGCAGTTAAGAATGTATTGGTTAAGAAGTACAAGATTGCTGCTAATCGTTTGACAACTAAGGGTATGGGCGCAACAGACAAGCTCTTCAAGCAGGTTGAGTTCAACCGCGTTTCTACTTTCAACGACAACAGCGCTGCTGAGTAATAAACGCATTGATTAGAATTTTTTCTATCAAACATATAAATCCTCAAGGTTTTTTGCCTTGAGGATTTTTTTGTTCCATCTGATGTTATTTTCTATTCCTGTGATCGTATGTTAATAACTGATGTGAGGTACAATCCAAGGAGGAGTGAAATAATATAGAAGATTTAGGTTATAGTTTTTGTGTTTTTAGTTTATTTGAATGCTCAATTCTAACGAAAATGTGTAGTTTCTGTGATAAATCGAAAGCAAATCGTTGATTTATGTTACGAAATTCGCAATAAAATGAAAGTTTATGTGAAATTTGTTGGTTATTACATAAATTCTCAGTATCTTTGCAGTCAAAATTGAAAATATAAAAACAATATGAAACATCCATTAAGAAGTAGCGTCTGTACTGAAGGCAGAAGAATGGCAGGTGCCCGTGCACTTTGGGTAGCTGCAGGTATGAAACATGAGCAGTTTGGCAAACCAATTATTGCTATTGTGAATAGCTTTACACAGTTTGTGCCTGGTCATACTCATCTTCATGAAATCGGTCAGATTGTCAAGAAGGAAATAGAGGCAATGGGTTGCTATGCAGCCGAATTTAATACCATCGCTGTAGATGATGGTATTGCTATGGGTCATGACGGAATGCTTTACTCTTTGCCAAGCCGTGACATTATCGCAGATTCTGTAGAGTATATGGTCAATGCTCATAAGGCTGATGCCATGATCTGCATCTCTAATTGTGATAAGGTGACTCCTGGTATGCTCATGGCATCAATGCGCTTGAACATTCCTACTGTATTCTGCTCTGGTGGTCCTATGGAAGCTGGTCGTTGGAAGGGTGAGAATGCTGACTTGATTACTGCTATGATTAAGGGTGCTGATACCAGTGTTTCTGATGAGGAAATGAAGCAGATTGAGCAATGTGCTTGTCCTGGTTGTGGTAGCTGTTCGGGTATGTTCACTGCCAATTCTATGAACTCACTGACTGAGGCTATTGGTTTGAGTCTCCCAGGAAATGGTACAATCTTGGCAACCCACAAGAATCGTATCCAACTCTTCAAGGATGCTGCTCGTCAGGTAGTGAAGAATGCTTATGCTTATTATGAGGATGGTGATGAGAGCGTATTGCCACGTAATATTGCAACACGTGATGCTTTCCTCAATGCAATGACTCTCGATATCGCAATGGGTGGTAGTACCAATACGGTGCTTCATCTTTTGGCTGTTGCTCAGGAAGCTGGTACTGACTTCAAGATGGAGGATATCGACCAGTTGAGCCGTAAGGTTCCTTGTCTCTGCAAGTTGGCTCCAAATACTCAGAAATATAGTGTTCAGGAGTGCAATCGTGCGGGTGGTATCATGGGTATCCTGAATGAGTTGAACAAGGGTGGCTTGATCAATGGTAGCGTAAAACGTGTTGATGGAAAAACACTCGATGAGCAGATGAAGAAATATGATATCACTGGTTCTGAGCTTGATCCAGAGGCAGATAGAATCTATCATTCTGCACCTGGCAGAAAATTCTCTACCCAAATGGGTAGTCAGGATGCTCAGTGGGAGAGTCTTGATACTGACCGCGAGAATGGATGTATCCGTGATTTGGAACATGCTTACACCAAGGATGGTGGTCTGGCTGTTCTCTTCGGTAATATCGCCCAGAATGGTTGCGTAGTGAAGACTGCGGGTGTGGATCCTGTACTTTGGCACTTTGAGGGTCCTGCTGTTTGCTTCGATTCTCAGGAGGATGCTTGTGAGGGGATTCTTGATGGAAAGGTAAACTCTGGTGACTGTGTAGTTATCACTCATGAGGGTCCTAAGGGTGGTCCTGGTATGCAGGAGATGCTTTATCCTACTTCATACATCAAGAGTCGCCATTTGGGCAAGGAGTGTGCCCTGATTACTGATGGTCGTTTCTCTGGTGGTACTTCAGGTTTGAGTATCGGTCATATTTCTCCAGAAGCAGCTGCAGGTGGTAATATCGGTAAGATCAAGGATGGTGATATCATTGTCATTGATATTCCAAGCCGTTCTATCAACGTGAAGTTGTCTGATGAAGAATTGGCAGCCCGTCCTCAGCAGCCTTTGAAGCGTAACCGTGTGGTAAGCAAGGCTTTGCGTGCATACGCTCAGAGTGTAAGTTCTGCAGACAAGGGCGGTGTAAGAATTATCGATTAAGATGAAAATATATAGTTTTTGAACTTTTTAGTAAAAAGGTAATGGGATATTCTGCTTGGATATAGCGTGGAATTTTCCCATTCCTTTGAAATAAATATAATAATAATGGCAAAAGAAGTAATAACAGGAGCAGAAGCGTTGATGCGCTCCCTGAAAGCTGAGGGTGTAAAGACCATTTTCGGTTATCCGGGGGGAAGCATCATGCCAGTGTTTGATTCACTGTATGGTTACACGAGAGGAGAAAATAAGGTGTTTGATCACATCTTGGTACGTCACGAGCAGGCTGCTGCTCATGCTGCACAGGGCTATGCTCGAGTCAGTGGCGAAGTGGGCGTAACACTCGTGACCAGTGGTCCTGGAGCAACAAATACTTTGACTGGTATTGCTGATGCCATGATGGATTCTACACCTATCGTGGTTATTGCTGGTCAGGTAGGCGTGGGCGCCTTGGGAACGGATGCGTTCCAGGAGGTTGACCTGGTGGGTGTTACCCAACCTATCTCTAAATGGGCTTATCAGATTCGTCGTCCTGAGGATGTAGCTTGGGCTGTGAGCCGTGCTTTCTATATTGCCCGCAGTGGTCGTCCGGGTCCTGTCGTTCTCGACTTTACCAAGAATGCCCAGGTTGCTACTTGTGAGTGGGAACCTGTGAAATGTGAGAAGGTTACCTCTTACAATCCTTATCCTGCCATAGATGCCAAGGCCGTAGAGGAGGCTGCCGAATTGATCAATAATGCCAAGCGTCCATTTGCGCTGGTAGGTCATGGCGTGGAATTGGGTGGTGCTCACAATGAGTTGATTGAATTCCTGGAGAAGGCTGATATTCCTGCAGGTCGTACGCTGCTCGGTCTTTCTGCTTTACCAAGCAATCATCCGTTGAATATGGGTATGCTCGGTATGCACGGTTCGTATGCTACCAACATGAAGACTCAGGAGTGTGATGTGCTGATAGCTATTGGTATGCGTTTCAGCGACCGTATTACTGGTGTTCCTTCTAAATATGCTAAGCAGGCTAAAATCATCCATCTGGATATAGACAAGGCTGAAATTGACAAGGTCATCAAGACGGATGTTGCTGTGATAGGTGACTGTAAGCAGACTTTGCCGGCAATTACTCGTTTGCTGAACAAGAATGTTCACCGTGAGTGGAGAGATTCATTCGAGGTTTATCGCCAGCAGGAGCAGGAGAAGGTAATCGAGAAGGATATCCATCCTACAGAGGGTCCTCTGCTGATGGGCGAGGTGACCAATGTGGTAACGGAAGCTACCCATAATGAGGCTGTTCTCGTGAACGACGTAGGTCAGAACCAGATGATCAGTAGCCGCTACTTCAAGTTCACCAAGAAACTGAGTATTGTTACCAGTGGTGGATTTGGAACTATGGGATTCGGTCTTCCTGCTGCTATCGGTGCAACCTTTGGTGCTCCAGACAGAACCATCTGTTGTTTCTTCGGTGATGGCGGTTTCCAGATGAATATCCAGGAATTGGGTACGATCATGGAGCAGCAGGCACCTGTGAAGATGATTCTCCTGAACAACAATTATCTTGGCAATGTACGTCAGTGGCAAGACCTGATGTTTGAAGGCCGTCGCTCCTTTACCCACATGCTGAACCCTCGTTATGAGGAAATAGCCAAGGCTTACGGCATTCCTTACGATGTGGTCATCGACCGCAAGGATCTGAAGGCGAAAGTGGAGAAGATGATTGCTACCAAGGGGCCTTACCTTCTGGAGTGCGCCATCAAGGAAGATGAGGACATCGTTCCGATGACCTTGCCTGGCAAGAGTGTTGATGAAATGCAGTTGGAACTTCATTACTAAAGTTCTCGATTCATATATATATATAATAAGGTGTAACCAGCATTTTACAAAGTAAAGTGTAACAGACATTTTAGAAAGGAAAAATAAGATGGACAATAATAGTGACAAGAAATTATATACATTGCTTGTTTATTCAGAGAACATTGCGGGTATTCTGAATCAGATTACCGCAGTATTCACCCGCAGACAAGTAAATATCGAGAGCCTGAACGTATCGGCCAGCAGCATCAAGAATATCCACAAATATACCATTACGGTATGGAGTGATTCTGAGCAGATAGAGAAAATCAATAAGGCGATAGAGAAGAAAATCGATGTCGTGAAGAGTGATTACTATTCGGATGATCAGATTTTCATCCATGAGGTGGCTCTTTTCAAGATTTCAACTCCTGTTCTGCTGGAAAACCCTGAGGTTTCCCGTACGATCCGTAAGCATGATGCTCGTATGATGGAGGTTAATCCAACTTACAGTACGGTACTTTTGGCTGGTTTGACAGAGGATATTACAGACTTGTTCCATAAGTTGAACAGTTTTGATTGTCTCTTGCAATATACTCGCTCAGGCCGTATTGCAGTAACAAGAAGTTTCGATGAGCCTATCTCAGATTATCTGAAGCAGAGTGCCGAGGAATAACAGAGATAGAGAAATATAGGGATAAGCGGGCTACGATCGTAAGACAGTTGTTCTACGGTTGTAGCTCGTTTGTTTTTATGAACGCCGTTAGCAGAAGAAATTCTTGGTCTTTTCTTTGGCATTCTCAATAAAAAATTGTAGATTTGCAAAGAATTAAAAAACAAGAAGGCATTTTTTCGTATAAGATATGGAATTATTAAGTAAAGTAGGAAGATACGAGTTCCTTTCGGAACCTTTTCATTGTGACTTTTCCAGTCACCTGTTTATGGGGCATTTGGGCAATCATTTGTTGAATGCAGCCGATTTTCATAGCAACGACCGTGGTTATGGCATGAACTATCTCATGCCACGACATAAGACTTGGGTGCTTAGTCGCTTGGCCATTGAGATGACCGAGATGCCTAAGTCGTATGACAAGTTCTATGTTGAGACCTGGGTGGAGAATGCCATGAAGTATTTTACAGCCCGTGATTTCAAGATATGTGGTAAGCCAGCTGCTGATGAAGAAGAGGAGAAGGTATATGGCTATGGCAAGAGTGTGTGGGCGATGATAGATACTGAGACCCGACAGCCGGTAGATATATTCTCCATCCATGATGGACTTATCAAGGAGTATCTCGAGGAAGAGAAAGAATGTCCTATAGCAGCCAGTTCTCGTGTCAAGATGTCTGCCGATGCCAAGTTTGTGCGCAGTATCGACACCTATTATAATGATGTAGATGTCAATGGTCATATCAATTCAGTGAAATATATCGAACATATTCTTGATTTATTCGACTTGGATTACTATAAGACCCATTTTTTGCAGAGATTTGAAATTGCATACGTGGCAGAGAGTCATCAGGGCGACCGTCTCAATTTCTACGAGGAGGAAGTAAATGAGGGAGAATATTGCATAAAGATAACAAAAATCTGCAAAAATGACGCAAAAGAAGTCGAAGTTGTAAGAAGTAAAGCGAAATTTGTAAAAAAGTGAAAGAAAAATTTGGTAGTTTCATATTGATTTATTACCTTTGCACCCAGATAAGAAAATAAACCCAGAGCCGCCCTCTTGGATAGGGGGTGGACGGATCAAACAGGCATTCTTTGGATAAGAATTAGCTCGCATCCGTATGGACAAGTTAAACCCGCGGCTCCACAACGGCAAGCCGCACAAAACAAAAATAATTATGGCAGAAATGAATTTCGGTGGCGTAATGGAAACTGTTGTCACCAGTCAT
>OIWS01000694.1_pt1 | contig 40177 bp, 39 predicted proteins | sample 1587611 | NCBI WGS metagenome assembly OIWS01 (sample SAMEA3888919, study PRJEB22519) | human gut metagenome | biome: human gut; feature: human-associated habitat; material: faeces | place: Denmark | collected 2010 | reverse complement strand
TTTATACGATCACTTCAAATGACGGCAGCGTACAGGGAGTGATAAAAGAAATTGACGACGGCGGTATGGTCATAGAGAAGAAGACGGGAGAACTGGAGATTATCAATCTGGATTTTGTCACCCGTATCCGGCAGTATCCGAGAAAGAAGAACGGAAAGAAAAAGGACATCGTATTGGACTAAGTATCCGAGCGGAAAATCGGTGATTTTCTACCCTTATATGTGCAAAACAGGAGGCGCCCAACCGAAGCTGAGTGCCGCCTGTTTTTGTTGTCCAATCCTGCCCGGCAGATGCCAATTTTGCAGTTATCTCAAATTACTGCCTTATCGGCACACGCCAAAACCGCTGCCGGTTTTCTCCGTTTTTTTAATATGCAGTTAGCAATCAGATTCGCAGCAGCCGCTTGGCGTTTCCGCCGAGGATGGCCGCTTTTTCTTCATCCGAGAGGGGAAGTGCGCGGATATGCTGCAGCTCCGCCTGCGGGTCAGCCCATGGGCTGTCTGTGCCGAACAGAATACGCTTCGCGCCGAACGTGCGGACAAGGTTCACAAACGCCTCATCCGAGAGCCATTGGGGATCGCCCTCCTCCGCCTCTGCCGGACGGAGCGAGAAGGCCGTGTCCAGCAGAGCCGTGGTATCTGCAAGCAGCTCCGGAACCGCATCCCAGCAGCGCCAGCCACCCATATGCGCCAGCACCAGCGTTACGGGGCCGACCTCTTGAAGCGCGTTTCTCGCCTTTTCCGGCGTACAGCACCGGCAGCCTGGGAAGCCGATGTCAAAACCCGCGTGCGTCACAACGATCAGCCCAAGCGCGCCTGCACGCTCTAAAATGCGCAGGTACTTCGGATCGTCCAGATCGGTCTGCTGATAGGCCGGGTGAAGCTTGATCCCGCGCATATTCCGTGCCGCAATGCGGTCAAGCTCCTGCTTCCAGTCCTCATAATCGGGGTGGATGCAGGCGAAGGAAAACATATTGGTGACAAACGCGTGCTCATTGTGCGCGGCGGCTGCATCGTTGATATGATGCACTTGCTCCGGCTTCGTGGCGACCGGGAGAATGATCGAACGGTCAACGCCTGCCGCCCGTTCTGCCAGCAGCAGGCCGCCCGCCGTACCGCTGGAATACGCGGGAATATTCGCCCTGTCAGACAGGCGCGCAACGGCCGAGGCCGCGATCTGATCCGGGAATGTGTGCGTGTGGAAGTCGATAATCATGGGAAACCTCTCTGTCTGAAAATCGGTCGATACGTTCAGGGTGCGTCTGTGTGCCAGCGGAACCGAGATTCCGTGCCGTGCAGCAGACGGCTGATATTTTCCCGATGTGCCCAGATCACGAGCGCCGCGATGAGAAGCGACAGCACAAACACCGTCCAATTCCCCGGACAGAAGATCAGTGTTGTGACCGGGAAGCTGACTGCACCCGATACAGATCCGAGCGAGACATACCGCGTTGTGAGCCACAGCAGCGCAAACAGTCCCCAGCCGACCGCCGCAATGCGCCAGTCCAGCAGCAGCAGGAGCGTGCCGCTGCAAAGAATGCCCTTGCCGCCCTTAAAGGAATAGAACGCAGGGAAAATGTGTCCAATTACGCAGAACAGGGCGGAAAAATACTCGCCCTCCAGCCGGAGTCCCAGATACGCGTCGAATACAGCCGAGCCGAGCTTTACTGCGACAAATGCCTTGAGCATATCGACCAGTATGACGCAGATCGCGAATTTTTCGCCGTATACGCGGTAGAAATTGGTCAGCCCCGCGTTGTGGCTGCCGTGCCTGCGAATGTCATCCCTGTAAAACAGGAACGACGTGATGATTGCGCCGTTGCAGCAGCCCGCCAGATAAGCCCCAGCCGCGACACAGATCATCAGTGCGGTGGAAGCAAACGTCAATTCGTGCATAAAACGCCTCCAAAGAACAGATACCGGTATTTTACCGGATTAAAAGCCGCGATGCAAGCGAAAAATGGGCGATTCAGGCAGGATCGGGAAAATGTACGAAAGAGGCCGCTGCCGAAGCAGCGGCCCTATCAGAATTCACGGTCATTTTGCAGCGGTGAAGTTGACGGCAATCGCCGTGCCCTTGCCGGGATCGCTCTTGAGCTCGATCTTCGCGCCGTGGTACTGTGCGGCGTGCTTGACAATGGAGAGGCCAAGACCAGTGCCGCCAACCTCCTTGGAGTGGCTCTTATCGACGCGGTAGAAGCGCTCAAACACGCGGCTCTGGTCAGCGTAGGGAATGCCGATGCCGGTATCCACGACGGAAAGCGTGGTCGTCGGTCCATTCTGCCAGACAGAAACAGCGACATTGCCGCCCGGAACGTTATACTTGATCGCGTTGTCGCAGAGGTTATAGACCATTTCCTGTAAAAGCTGCTCGACACCCTGAATTACGGCGTGCTGCCCGGAGAGACTGAGCGTGATATTCTGCCGCTGCGCGACGGGGCGGAGGCTCTCGATCACGCCGCCCGCCAGCACATACAGGTCGACCGGCGTTTTTGCGAAGTTTGCCGTGCCCTCGTCCAGCCGGGAAAGCTGGATGATGTCGTCGACCAGATCGATCAGACGGCGGGATTCCCGGTAAATGTCGCCGGAGAATTCCTGCATCTTTTCCTTCGGGACCATCCCCTCCTTCATAAGCTCGGCAAAGCCGGTGATGGAGGTCAGCGGCGTTTTCAGCTCATGCGAAACATTGGCCGAGAATTCGCGGCGCAGCGCCTCACGCTGTTCGCGCTCGGTCACGTCCATGAAGATCAAGATCGCGCCCGTCACGCGGCTGCCGGTAATGACCGGATTGGCATACAGCTGCCACGTGCCGCCGCCGAAGGAAAGCTCCTCGTCACCGCGCGTTCCATCCAGCGCAGCATCGACCAGCGTCAGAAGCTCACCGGAGCAGACGGCCTGATGCAGATTTTCAGGCTTCGGCGTCCCGTCAATCCCCAGCAGACGCAGTGCGCTGCGGTTGCTGGAGAGAATGTTGCACTTATCGTCAACGATCAGAAAGCCCTCGCGCATATTCTCCGTGATCGCGTCAAACTCGCGCTGCCGCGTTGACAGCTCACTCAGCTGCGTGCGGATGGTGCGGTTCTGCTCCTGCAGGCGGGAGATCAGCGGCTGAAGCTCCGGATAGGTCGGCGTGGCGTTCGGATTATCGGGATTGATGGCGTTGATGGGCCGGACAATCTGCTTGGCCAGCCGCATGGCAAGCAGTCCGCACAGCACCAGCACCAGCACAACAATCCATAAAGACGGCTGCACCAGCATCAGCGCCATGGCCGCTACGCTCGTCTGCTTTCCGGCCACGCGGAGAACCGTCCCATCCTTCAGCAAACGCACGTAATAGTTGTTCTTTTCCAGAATCGTGGAGGAATAGCGGTCAGACCGTCCGCTTCCCGTCTCGAAGGCCTCCTGCACCTCCGGGCGCTGAAGGTGATTCTCCATCGTATCGGCGTCCGCCATATTGTCATAGAGCACAGAGCCGTCCGGCGCGATCCACGTGATGCGCTCGTCAGACTGCATCGCGGCGAGATACTCTTCGCCGCCGCAGATCTGCATCCCCTCCGCAATGTGCTCGGCTTCGACCTCCAGAATGTCATATGCCTGCGCCTGATAGTTCGAGTACATAATGAAGAAAAAGAGCAAAATACAGGCAAGCAGAACGGTAAACCCGATCAAAAACGCGTTTCGAAATATCTTGGCCGTCACAGATCCTCACCTCCGATCTTATAGCCGATGCCGCGCACCGTCTCGATATAGCTGCCCGCTTCGCCGAGCTTGACGCGCAGCGTTCGGATATGCACGTCCAGCGTCCGGTTTTCCCGTTCGGACTCAAAGCCCCAGACGCGGTCCATCAGCGTTGCGCGCGTCAATACGATGCCCTTGTTGCGCAGCAGCAGGCACAAAAGCTCAAATTCCTTGTTGGTCAGCATCACGTCCTTGCCGCCGACCTTGACCTCATGGCGGTCAGGGGAGACGAACAGCAGGCCGAGCGAAAAATCGCCGCTCGTCTGCGCAGGCTCTGCTCGGCGCAGGACTGCGCGGATGCGCGCGATCAGCTCCAGCATGGAAAACGGCTTGGAAACAAAGTCGTCCGCGCCGTGGTCAAGTCCGATCACGCGGTCGTATTCCGAATTTTTCGCCGTCAGCATAATGATGGGCAGGCGTTTGGTCGCAGGCCGCGCGCGCAGCTTTTTCAGGATGGACAGGCCATCTTCTTCCGGCAGCATGATATCGAGCAGCACCAGCTCCGGAAGCTCTGTGTCCAAAGCCCGCCAGAATTCCGAAGGAAGCGCAAAGCCCTTTGACTGAAAGCCCTGGCTGTCCAGTCCGTAGAGCACAAGCTTGCGGATGGAATCGTCGTCTTCCAGTAAATAGATCATCTGAACCACTCCTTTTGCGAATACAATAAAGCAGAAATGTAAAATCGTCGTTCCTCTTTATGTTAAGTTTACGTGAAATGTAAAGAAAAAGCAAGATTTAACATGAATTTAAGATAAAAGATACATAACATTTAATCTTCGTAATTTAACATACAATTAACAAACAGAGAGGATGTTATGCGTGGGTATTTCGAATGTGATCTCGCTGCTGAGCGGCATCGCGCTGTTTTTGTTCGGCATGGCCCTGATGGGGGACGGACTGAAGCAGGTCGCGGGTAATAAACTGGAGCTGATTCTGTACCGGCTGACCGGCAATCCCATCAAGGGCTTTCTGCTGGGCGCCGGCGTAACGGCGGTGATCCAGTCCTCGTCCGCCACATCGGTCATGATCGTCGGCTTTGTCAACTCCGGTATGATGAAGGTGCGGCAGGCCATTTCCATCGTGCTGGGCGCGATCCTCGGTACGTCCATCACGGGCTGGATCATCTGTCTTTCCGACATCGGCTCGACCGGAGGCTGGCTCGACCTGTTCTCCACGGCGACGCTCACGGGCGTGATCTCGGTCATCGGCATCGTTCTGCGTATGGCGGCAAAGGACCCGGCCAAAAAGCACATCGGCGATATCCTGATGGGCTTCGCGGTCCTGATGTTCGGTATGTCCACAATGTCCGCCGCCGTTTCGCCGCTGCGCGAGGACCCGACCTTTATCCGCATCCTGACGTCCTTCTCCAATCCGTTCCTCGGCATCCTCTTCGGTACGCTGTTTACCTGCGTGCTGCAGTCCGCGTCTGCCGCAGTCGGCATTTTGCAGGCGCTCGCGTCGACCGGCATCATTGATTTTTCCATAGCGCTTCCCATCATCATGGGCATTGCCATCGGCGCGGCCATGCCGGTGCTGCTGTCCGCCATCGGCGCGTCTGTCGACGGCAAACGGACGGCCATGGTTTATCTGGTCGCCGAGGTCACGGGCGTGATCCTCTTTGCGGCGATTTATTATACGCTTGACGCGCTGATCCGCTTCCCGTTTGCCGACCGTATCATGACCAGCGTATCCATTGCGTTTGTCAATACGGTGTTCCGTTTCATCAAGGTCGTCGCGCTGCTGCCGTTTACAAAGCAGATCGAAAAGACCGTCAACTTCCTGGTGCGCGACAAGCCGCAGCAGAAGGAGGTCGAGCCGGAGGCCATGCGGCTTGAAGAACGCTTCATCCAGCATCCCGCGCTCGCCATCGAGCAGAGCCGCCTGACCATCAACGCCATGGCCGAGGAGGCCAAGCGGAATTTTGTCGAGGCAGTTGCGCTGCTGCATGGCTATTCCAACGAACAGTTCAAGCTGGTTGAGGATCTGGAGAACTCTGTAGACCGGTATGAGGACAAACTCGGCACCTATCTCGTCAAGGTCACCGAGCGAGAAATGACAGTCAAGCAGAACGCAGAAGTATCCAAATTCCTGCATACGATCTCTGATTTCGAGCGTATTTCCGACCACGCCCTGAATATTGCCGAGGCTGCGAAGGAGCTGCACGAAAAGAACCTGTCCTTCTCCGAGGCGGCGGCGCACGAGTTGGAGGTCATGGAGGCCGCTCTGACAGAGATTCTGTCCACGGCGATCCGCTCGTTCGTCAATAACGATCTGCAGCTTGCCGCCCGCGTCGAGCCGCTTGAAGAGCTGATCGACAATCTCTGCGACGAGATGAAGCTCCACCATGTCGACCGCCTGCAAAAGGGACTCTGCACACTTGGACAGGGCTTTGTGTTCAACGATCTTTTGACAAACTATGAGCGCGTCGCAGATCACTGCTCCAACATCGCGGTCGCTCTGATCGAGCTGGAGTCGGATTCGTTCGATACGCACGAGTATCTGAACAGCCTCAAGGAGCTCAAATCCGATATGTACGAGCGGTATTATGAAGAATACCGCCGGATCTATCAATTATAATCCAAACGGCAGGGGAGTCCCTGCCGTTTTTTCGGGGGAGGGAATGCCCAATATGCTGACCGGACGATTTGCGCCCAGCCCCAGCGGCAGGATGCACCTTGGGAATGTGTTTTCCGCGCTGCTGGCCTGGCTTTCCGTGCGAAGCCGGAACGGGCGGATGCTGCTGCGCATTGAGGATCTGGACCCGGATCGGTGCAGGCCGGACTATATTGAAACGCTCAAGCGCGATCTGGACTGGCTCGGCCTTGACTGGGACGAGGAACAGACGCCGCAGTCCATGCGGGCAGACGCCTATCATGCGGAATTTGAACGGCTGCGTGCGCTCGGGCTGGTCTATCCGTGCTATTGCTCCCGCGCCGAGCTGCACGCGGCCTCCGCGCCGCACGCGTCAGACGGCAATGTGATCTATGCTGGAACCTGCAGGAGCTTGACAGAGGCAGAGCGCACGGCGAAAATAAGGAAGCCCGCGTGGCGCGTGATTGTGCCGGATACAGTCATAACCGTACAGGACGGCCTGCAGGGCGCGTATTCCGAGAACCTCGCGCGGGACTGCGGCGACTTTATCATCCGCCGTTCCGACGGCGTATACGCCTACCAGCTCGCAGTCGTGACCGATGACGCGGCAGGCGGCGTCACAGAGGTCGTCCGGGGGCGCGATCTGCTGAGCTCCGTGCCGCGTCAGGTGTGGCTGCAAAAGACACTTGGGTTTCCAACACCTGCATACTATCACGTTCCGCTGCTGCTTGCGCCGGACGGACGGCGGCTGAGCAAGCGGGAAAAATCGCTGGACCTCGGCGCGCTGCGGGAGCGCTGCACGCCGGAGCAGCTGGTCGGAACGCTTGCGTTCCTTGCAGGCCTTCAGCCCGAACCTGCGCCTGCTGCACCTGCCGCGCTGGTATCTGGATTTGCGTGGAAAAACGTCCAATCCGACAATGTCGTAATTCATTCCGAATTCGGATGCGATATATCATAAATGGTATAAGCTAATTCGTAACATGGAATGTATCGGTATTTTTTTATCGATTTTCTTGTTTACAACAGAATGGAAGATGTGGTATACTGAGTGTGTTGGATTATCAGAACGAACAAGAAATTACTGATGATTTGAAGGGATGAACAAGTTATGTACAAAATCGTGCGCAAGAAGGAACTGAACGCTGCCGTCACGTATATGGAGATCGAAGCTCCGTTCGTTGCCCGCAAGGCAAAGGCCGGTCAGTTCATCATTTTCCGTGTCGACGAGAAATCAGAGCGCGTTCCGCTGACGATCGCGGGCTATGACCGCGAAAAGGGAACGGTTGCGATCATCTTCCAGAAGGTCGGCCTGTCCACCGAGATGCTCGGCAGTCTGAACGAGGGTGACTATATTCAGGACTTCGTCGGCCCGCTTGGCAAGCCGACGGACGTGGAGGGCAAAAAGCGCGTGTGCGTAGTTGGCGGCGGTGTCGGCTGTGCAATCGCGTATCCGTCCGCAAAGGCGTTTAAAGAGGCTGGCGTCGAAACCGATGTGATCGTTGGCTTCCGCAACAAGGACATCGTCATTCTCGAAGACGAGTTCAAGCAGGCCTGCGACCATCTGTACCTCATGACCGACGACGGCTCCTACGGCGAACACGGCTTCGTGACCGTCAAGCTGCAGCAGCTGCTTGAGTCCGGTATCCAGTATGACGAGGTCCTCGCCATCGGCCCGATCCCGATGATGAAGTTTGTCTCCAAGACGACCGAACCGTTCGGCGTCAAGACCGTTGTCTCGCTGAACCCGATCATGGTCGACGGAACCGGTATGTGCGGCGGCTGCCGCGTCACGGTCGGCGGCGAGGTAAAGTTCGCCTGTGTCGACGGCCCGGATTTTGACGGCCACAAGGTCGATTATGACGAGCTCATGAGCCGCAACAGCGTCTACCGCGAGAGAGAAGCAGAAGAGCGCAAGACCCATATCTGCCGCATCCAGAAGATGGGCGAAGAGCTCATCAAGTAAGGGGAGGGAATCATCATGGCTAATATGCAGGCTACCAAGACTCCGATGCCGGAGCAGGACCCGAACGTCCGCAATAAGAATTTCAAGGAAGTCACGCTGGGTTATACCGCTGAGATGGCCATCAATGAGGCCAAGCGCTGCCTGCAGTGCAAGAAGCCGCACTGTGTCGAGGGCTGCCCGGTCAATATTCATATTCCCGAATTTATCCATGAGGTCGCCGAGGGCAACTTCGAAAAGGCCTATGAGATCATCACCGATACCAATGCGCTGCCCGCCCTTTCCGGCCGTGTCTGTCCGCAGGAGACGCAGTGCGAATCCAAATGCGTTCGCGGCAACAAGGGCGAGCCAGTCGCGATCGGCCGTCTGGAGCGCTTTGTCGCCGACTGGTACCGCGAGAACATCAACGCCATGCCGAAAAAGGCTGAGTCCAACGGCATCAAGGTCGCTGTCGTCGGCTCCGGCCCGTCCGGCCTGACCTGCGCGTCGCTGCTTGCCAAGAAGGGCTATGCGGTGTCCCTGTTTGAGGCGCTGCACACTGCCGGTGGCGTTCTGGTCTACGGCATTCCGGAGTTCCGTCTGCCGAAGGCTATTGTCGCCAATGAGGTCGAAAAACTGAAGGCGCAGGGCGTTGAAGTCATGACCGATATGGTCATCGGCAAGGTCCTGTCCATCGACGAGCTGTTTGAGATGAGCTTTAAGGCTGTGTTTATCGGCTCCGGCGCAGGTCTTCCGATGTTCATGCACATCCCCGGCGAATCCCTCAAGGGCGTCTGCTCGGCAAATGAATACCTGACCCGCATCAACCTGATGAAGGCGTATCTCGAAGAGAGCGACACGCCGATCCTGCACTCCAAGGCAGCGGCGATCGTCGGCGGCGGCAACGTCGCGATGGATGCCGCCCGCTGCGCAAAGCGCATGGGCACCGACAAGGTGTACATCGTCTACCGCCGCGGCGAGGCCGAAATGCCCGCCAGACTGGAAGAGCAGCACCACGCGAAGGAAGAGGGCATCGAGTTCCTGACGCTCACCAACCCGACCGAGATCCTCGGCGGTGAGGATGGCCGTGTGTGCGGCATGAAGTGCATCAAGATGGAGCTTGGGGAACCTGACGCGTCCGGCCGCCGCCGCCCGATCCCCGTTGAGGGCAGCGAATTCGTGCTGGATGTCGATATGGTCATCATGTCCCTCGGCACATCTCCGAACCCGCTGATCCGCTCCACCACGCCGGGCCTCGAGACAAACAAAAAGGGCGGCATCATCGTCGACGAGAACGAAATGTCTACCCGTGAAAACGTCTTCGCAGGCGGCGACGCCGTTACCGGCGCTGCGACTGTCATTCTGGCTATGGGCGCAGGCAAGAAGGCTGCGGAAGCCATCGACCGCAAGCTGCAGGGCAAATAAGCTGTTTAACAGCCGGCAGTCCCGGCTACAATCTCCATAAACGCAGAAGCTCCGGCAGCGTTTGCTGCCGGAGCTTTTCAAATGATGGAGGGTCTTATGAAGGTCAAGGATTGTATGTCCAGAAATGTCGTCAGCGTCGGCGCACAGGAGCCGGTTTCCGTTGCAGCGCGGCTCATGAGCCGGTATAACCTCGGCTTTCTGCCGGTTCAGGGGGAAAATGGGCGGCTCTGCGGGGTTCTGACAGATCGCGACGTTGTGCTGCGCTGCGTCGCGGCAGGAAAACCGGCAGAGCAGATGCGTGTAAGCGAGGTCATGTCCGCGGGCGTTTTGTCCGTCGAGGCAGGGGAGGATGCGGCAAAGGCCGCGCGCCTCATGTCCCGCGCGCAGCTGCGCAGACTGCCGGTCACGCAGAATGGAAAGCTGACCGGCATGATCTCCGTTGCGGATTTTGCGCGGCGCGGCAATTTTGGCATGGAAACAGCGCAGTGCATGGAAGCCATTTGCAGCCCGGTCGTGCATCTGGATTAAAAATGCGCGCTGCGTATGCAGCGCGCACCAAAATCAATATTCCACTTCCTGATTGGCCGGTGTTTCCAGCAGCTCCGGGTTTTCCAGCAGCTTCTTGAGCAGGCGGATGGTCTTGGAGTAATAATAGCCGTCTGCCAGACGCTCGTCGATGGTGAGGCCCAGATCGAGCATTTCGCGCATTTCAATCGTGCCGTCCTCGTGATAGACCGGACGCTTCGACTTTTCGCCGATGATGCAGAACACGGAGCAGGTGCCCCAGTTCGTCAGATGATGATAGCCGCAGTTGAGCTTAATGGAGCCAAGATTGGAGATCACGCACGTCGTATAATACGGGTCTGTCTCAATGATGCTGGCGGGTATCCAGCCGTGGATATCCAGACGCGTCAGGATCCAGACCAGGAACTTGCCAAGGAAGCGCGGCATATGGTTGAAGAAATCCATGTTGTCGGTCGAGGAATCGACCTTATGGACATCCTTGCAGTCAAGGATCTGATGGCGCAGATCCTCGTGGATGGACTCGACGTTGGATTCGTCCTTCGCGTGAATAACGGCCAGCGCCTCCGCCGCCTCGTCCGCAAACTGCTTCTTTACAACGAAGGACATGGATACCTCATTGCGCTGATAGAAGTTCTTGTTGGCAATGAACCGGTTCATCTTCGGGCGCAGCGTGATCGTCTTGACGAGTCCTGCCACGATAATATGGAACATGGTGTAGGGGAACTCTGTCTCCGACTCGTTTTTCTTTTTGAGATACGCGTTCATATTGGTGAGGTCGATCGTTTCTCTGATATAGGCCTCGTTGTCGCAGCGGTTCGGGTAGATCAGCGGCGTAATAAAGTGCATACCGTCCAGATCGCGCAGCAGCACACCGTCCTTCCGGTCGCCCCAGCGACGTTTTTTCTTTTCCATTGTAATCACACACCTTAATTAACGGAAATCCGCCAAGAATGTCTATAAGATACCAGACAGCGGCATAAAATGCAAGCCTGAACCACAAAATACAGGTCAAATCACGGAAAATGTACACATCTGTTTTTCTCACATGGGCACTTGTCAGGAATCAAGAATTGAAGTTGTGAAAAATTCACAAAAGAAAACTCGAAATTTGAGGCATTTTTCATATTTCAGCACTTGACATCGCTAAAGTATGTGGGTATAATGAGGCCATCATTTCAAGGAGGTGCGCACCATGATGCAGTTCACGGCAAAGCAGAATACCGCTTGTTCCGATGCGTCCAGCTGCGCACCGGCTACCTGCTGTGCAGCATCCGCCTGCACGGCTGATTCTGCCGCAGTCTGCAAGGACACTGCCATTCTGGCAGTGTCCTTTTCTATTTCCATTCTGGTGCTTGTATCTATTTGCATTCGCGTTTTCCCCATTATCGGCCTGTTGGTACTTCTGGTACTGGCATGGGGCCTTGTAAACGGAATGCTTCTTATTATGATGTACAAGCTTAAAAACGCAAAAAGCGACAGGATTTGGATCCCTGAAGCGGCCTGAGGGCCGGACTTATCCGGGCATTCGAAGCGGTTCTGCTTTTTGCAGAGCCGCTTTTTGAATAGCAAAACAGCAAAAAGAACAAAGTGAGGTAAATGAAAATGAAAAAAGCAATGAAACTCGTAAGCCTCGTTCTGGCAGTCGTGATGCTGCTGGGCTGCCTGACAGCCTGCGGCTCCAAATCCGCCACCACGGATGCAACAGCTTCTACTGACACAGCGTCCAATGACACTGCCGCTGCCTCTGACGGCGGCGAGATCGTCATCGCTCTCATCAGCAACACGACCGGCGACTATGCCCAGTACGGCCAGCCCGTCCGTGACGGCGCAATGCTCTATATCAATCAGCTGAACGCCAATGGCGGCATCAACGGCAAGCAGGTCAAGGTTCTGGAATACGATGACAAGGGCGACGGCGTTGAGGCTGTCAACGCGTACAACCTCGCCTGCGACAACGGCATCACCGCTGTCTTCGGCGCTACGCTGACCGGCACGACCATTGCGCTGGCTGATGCGACCTATGAGGACAATATGCCGCAGGTCACCGCTTCCGCAACCGCTACCGGCGTCACCGTCATCGACCCGGCTGATCCCGAAAGCGAGATCCGTCCCAACGTCTTCCGCGCCTGCTTCATCGACCCGTATCAGGGCGAAAAGATGGCAAACTACGCCGTTGAAAAGCTGAGCGCCAAGACCGCTGCTGTCTTCTATCAGACCGGCAACGACTACTCCGAGGGCCTGATGAACGCGTTTGTGGAAAAGGCTGCCGAGCTTGGCCTGGAGATCGTCGACACCGAGGCATTTGCCGAGGGCGATAAGGACTTCAAGGCCCAGATGACCAACATCGCCGCTGCCGATCCCGACGTTGTCTTCGCTCCCATTTACTACGCTGAGGCTGGTCTTGCCATCACGGCAGCCCGCGCAGCTGGCTGCGACGCAGTCTTCATGGGCGGTGACGGCTTCGGCTCCGTCAAGAACTATGCTTCCGCAGAAGACCTCGAAGGCTCCATCTACTGCTCTGGCTACGCGCCCGGCACGGATTCCGTCAAGCAGTTTGAAGAGGACTACAAGGCTGCTTATAATGTCGACGAAATCCCCAACATGTTTGCGCCTCTGGCATACGACGCTGCCATGCTGCTCTGCGAGGGTCTGAAGGCTGCCGAAGAGCAGGGCCTGACCGCTGGCACTGACGAATACAAGCAGGCTGTCATCGACGCCATCAAGAACATGAACGGTACCGAGGGCATCACCGGTTCCTACTCCTTCGACGAGTACAACAACCCCATCAAGCCCGTTGCCATCATCGAGCTGACCGGCGGCGACGAGGTCTATCAGGAAATGTACTAAAACTTCCAATTCGCATTGCATCATGCGAAGAAACGCGTTATAATCAGTAAGAATTTGTCGGTTCCTGCCTGATATAGCATGAACCAGCCGGACAGGTACGGAGTGCTTCTCCGTACCTGTCCACGGCGGACATCGGATGGACGGTTCCAAGCGCACTTGGCGCCGGCCATCGGGTGTCCGCAATAGAGAAGGAAAGTGAGGTATCAACATGAACCTGTCCCTGCTGCTCTCGCAGCTGTTCAATGGCCTCCAGACAGGCTCGATCTACGCGCTGGTGGCACTTGGCTACAGCATGGTCTACGGTATTATCCTGCTTTTGAACTTCGCACACGGCGACATCATCATGGTCGGCGCATATGCCGCCTTTTACGCCATGACGAACTTCCATCTGCACCCCATCGTATCTGTTATCATCGCGGTCATTACCAGCACGCTTCTCGGCGTTGTGATTGAAAAGGTTGCCTATACGCCGCTGCGCAAGGCCCCGAGACTGAGCCTGCTCATCACTGCGATTGGTATCTCGTTCCTTCTGGAAAATGGCGCGCAGCTGCTCTTCGGCTCCGATACGAAGAGCATGGATCCCATTGTTCCGGGCAATATCTCGCTCGGGTCTGTGACCATCAGCAACGCAGCGCTGTTGACGATTATTGTGACCATCATTGCCATGGCTGCCCTGACCGTCGTTGTGCAGAAGACGAAGCTCGGCAAGGCCATGCGCGCCGTGTCTGAGGATATGGGCGCGGCACAGCTGATGGGCATCAGCCTGAACAGAACGATCTCCTTTACGTTCGCCATCGGCTCGGCGCTTGCCGGTATCGGCTCTGTCTTGTATCTGTGCGCCTATCAGCAGGCGTCGCCTACGATGGGCTCTATGCTGGGCCTGAAGGCGTTCGTTGCCGCCGTCCTCGGCGGTATCGGCTCGATCCCCGGCGCGATGATCGGCGGCTTTGCCATTGGTCTTCTCGAAGCGCTCGTTTCGGCAGTCGGTCTTTCCATCTGGAAGGACGGCGTTGTATTTGCGATTCTGATCGTCGTTCTGCTGGTCAAGCCGACCGGTATTCTTGGCCGTCCGCAGACGGAAAAAGTGTAAGGAAGGGGAGACGGACTATGAAGAAAACACGATCTGCCATCCGCATTCCCATGCCGCTGCGGTATCTGATCAATCTTGTGCTGATCCTCGCGCTGTGGTTCGTGCTGTATACGCTCATTCAGAACGGAACCATCACAAACTATTGGAGCGGCATTCTCATCACTGTCGGCATCAATATCATCCTCGCAACCTCGCTGAACGTCGCGACTGGCTATCTGGGCCAGCTCCCGCTTGGACACGCGGGCTTTATGGCGGTCGGCGCATATGCGGGCGGCATTTTCATGAAGGCTGTCCCGGTGCAGGAGCTTTTGAAATCCGGCAATACGGGCGCTGCCATTCCCTATATCCTGCTGGCGCTGCTGATCAGTGCGGTCGTTGCCGGTATCTTCGGCATTCTGATCGGCATCCCGGCGCTGCGTCTGCGCGGCGACTATCTGGCAATTATCACGCTGGGCTTCGGCGAGATCATCCGCGTCATCCTGACGAACATTGACTCCGTGATCGGCAAGGACTTTACATATGGCGCAGCCGGTCTGAAGCGTATTCCAAAATATTCCTCATTTACACTGGTGTTTATCTGCGTGGTCGTGTCCTGCTATATCATCCACACGATCATGAAATCCCGCCATGGCCGTGCGATCTTGTCCATCCGTGAAGACGAGATCGCGTCCGAGAGCGTCGGCGTGCAGACGACGTATTATAAGACGTTTGCGTTCGTCGTCTCCGCCATGCTGGCCGGTATCGCGGGCTGCCTGTACGCAGGCTATATCGGCTCTTTGTATCCCTCGACGTTCAAGTTCATGAAGTCCATTGAAATTCTGGTCATGGTCGTGCTTGGCGGCATGGGCTCCATGCTGGGTTCGATCCTGTCGGCAACCGTGCTCACCATCCTGCCGGAGCTGCTGCGTTCGTTCTCGGATTACCGCATGGTCGTATACTCTCTGGCGCTTGTCGTGATGATGATCTTCCGGCCGAAGGGACTGCTCGGCAGCTACGATTTCTCGCTGTCCCGCAGCCTTGAAACCTTCCTGAACCGGCTGATCGGACGCACAGAAAATCCAAAGAAGGAGGCGGCAGACAATGAGTAACAAATGGGTCAATCCACAGCCCAAGCTTGTTCCGCAGCCGTACACGAACCTGCTGACGGAACGTGACATCGGCAAGCCTCCGATTCTGGAAACGCGCCACCTCGGCATTGACTTCGGCGGTCTGACCGCTGTTGCCGACTTCAACCTCGCCATCGGCCGCACGGAGATCACCGGCCTGATCGGCCCGAACGGCGCAGGCAAGACGACGATTTTCAATTTGCTGACCAACGTGTACAAGCCGACCCGCGGCTCTATTCTTCTGGACGGCGTTTCAACAGAAGGGAAGAGCACGGTCGAGGTCAACCACATGGGCATTGGCCGAACCTTCCAGAATATCCGCCTGTTCCGCAATCTGACCGTTCTGGACAACGTTCTGATCGGCCTGAACAATGAAATGAAATATTCCGCCGCTTCCGCCATTCTCCGCCTGCCGGGGTATTGGAGACGCGAACGCATTGCAAAGGAGCGCGCACTGGAACTGCTGAGCATTTTCAACATGGAAAATGTGGCGGATCATCTGGCAGGCAGCCTGCCGTATGGCGCACAGCGCCGGTTGGAGATCGTCCGCGCACTGGCGACAAATCCGTGCCTGCTGCTGCTGGATGAGCCTGCCGCCGGCATGAACCCGTCCGAAACGAGCGAGCTTATGGAGAATATCGTGAAGATCCGAGACACCTTTGGCATCGCAATCATGCTGATCGAGCACGATATGAACCTTGTAATGGGCATCTGTGAGGGCATCTGCGTTCTGAACTTCGGTAAAATCATCGCAAAGGGCACGCCGAACGATATTCAGGCCAATCCGGCCGTTATCGAAGCGTACCTCGGCAAAAAGAAGGAGGGCTGAGATATGTTGCTTTCCGTCAATGATCTTCATGTCTACTATGGCGCAATTCATGCGGTCAAGGGCGTCTCCCTTGAAGTCAACGAGGGCGAGATCGTCACGCTGATCGGCGCAAACGGCGCAGGCAAGAGTACTGTTCTGAACACGATTTCCGGCCTGCTTCGCGCGAAGACCGGCACGATTGAGTTTATGGGTACGCCGATCAACACTATGGCCCCCAACAAGATCGTCCAGCTTGGCCTTGCGCAGTGCCCGGAGGGCCGCCGCGTGTTCGCACATATGACCGTCGAGGAAAACCTCGAAATGGGCGCGTATACCCGTCCGAACAGCTCCATTGAGGGCAATCTTGAGCACGTATATGAGCTTTTTCCGCGTCTAAAGGAGCGCAGCAAGCAGATCAGCGGTACGCTCTCCGGCGGCGAACAGCAGATGCTTGCCATGGGCCGCGCCATGATGTCAGAGCCAAAGCTTCTGATGCTGGACGAGCCGTCTATGGGTCTGGCGCCGATCCTGGTCGAGCAGATCTTCGATATTATCCGCGAGCTGCATAAGGCCGGTGCGACCATCCTGCTCGTCGAGCAGAACGCGCAGATGGCGCTGCAGGTAGCAAACCGCGCCTACGTTCTGGAAACCGGCAAGATTACGCTCTCCGGCTCAGGAAAAGAGCTTCTTGAAAGCGATTCCATCAAAAAAGCCTATCTGGGCGGTTGATCGCAGCATAAAAAACCAGACAGCACGCAGCTATGGCTGTGTGCTGTCTGGTTTTTCTATTTCTTGCAATTCGGGGAACCTCCTGCTATAATAGCGGCAGCAGACAATTTTCCTGCAAATACGAAGCAGAAAGGGTGGTTTTTTATGAAATTGAGTCGTGTATGGAGGGTTCACGCTTCCTAACCCTCCGAATCAAATTTTGGAGGAAACAGCATGAAAAACCAGATCATCATCCGTGAAGCGATTTCAGAAGCCGATACTGCGGCCTTTTGGGAGCAGCTTCACACCTACCACAAGCGGGACATTTTTCCCGACCCGAACGACGAAAACCTTACGCATTTTTTGAACGATACGGAATACCGTGCGCAGGTTCAGTGCGTTCACGACCGGCCGCAGGACAATTGCCATTACCTGTTCTTTCAGCAAAATGGTCGGGATATCGGCTTCGCGCTGCCGGTGATTTTCACTTCCGAGGATGGAAAGTGCTTTATCATGGAATTCTGCGTCTACCCGGAATTCCGAGGCAATGGAACAGGCCGAGCATGCGCTGCTGTTCTTCTGGACTGGGCAAAGGCACGCGGCGCATGCTATGCGGAGCTGAATTACGGCGGAGACGAACGCCGTCTCCGGTTCTGGAAACGCATTGGATTTGTTGAAAACGGCGTTGATGAGTGGGGCGAGCCGTTGATGCTTCTGCCGCCTGCGGAGACTGTGCCGTTTACCGTGGAGGTTCTGAAAGACCCCATTGATTGGCAGCTTTTGAAGCTGGAAAACGGCTTCAAGCGCGAAATCGGCGAGGAAACACTTATAAAATTACAGCAGAAACAGCTTCAGCAGGCCGTCCGAGAGGGGAGAATTACATTCTTCATGGCCAAGCGCGGCTATCGTGCCGTTGGCATGTGCAGCGTCGCTGCATATTATTCGACTTTTTCCTGTTCGAATGTGGGCGTGTTTGAGGATTTTTACATTGAACCCGCATTCCGGAACAGGGGAACCGCACGGAAGCTGGCGGAAGCAGCGCAAAGCTGGTGCAGAGAAAACGATATTGCAAGCTTAACCGTATGCTGCGCCGCGTGCGACGAGGCAATGTATCAAGCGCTTGGATTTAATACCAGCCTTGGAACGACCTTCGCAAATATGGGATAACAAACTGAGCAGGCAGTACGCAGCCATGCTGTGCACTGCCTGCTTTTTTATAGTTTCAGCTTGGAAATGGGATTGGCCTCTGCGGCAATTTTCTTGTCTGTATTTTCAATGTGCGTGTAGATCTGCGTCGTATTCAGATTTTCGTGACCCAGAACCTCCTGCAGCGTTTTCAGATCCACGCCGTTCGCCAGCATCAGCGTTGCGGCTGTGTGCCGCAGCTTATGCGCGGAAAACTGCGACGCGTCAAGTCCGGATTCCAGCAGGTGCTTTTTGACCAGCCGATGGACGGCAGAAACGCTGATACGGTTTTTATCCCGTGACCCAAAGAGCGCCTTATTGTCCGTCAGCACGATCTGGTTCCGTTCCTCCAGATACCGGTCGATGGCTTTCCGGCAGGAAGAGCCCATGTAGACGATCCGTTCCTTATTGCCTTTGCCGACAACGCGGATGCGATCCTCATAGACGTCCGTAAGATTCAGCCCGACCAGTTCCGAACGGCGGATCCCACAATTCAGAAACAGCATCAAAATTGCAAAATCCCGGTTTTTATTCGGCCCATCGACAGCCTTCAAGAGCGCGGTAGATTCTTCCAGTGTCAGGTATTTTGGCAGACTGCGCCGGATTTTGGGAAATTCGATATCTTTGACCGGATTGTTCTGGATCTGCTTGGTGCTGATGGTCAGATACTTATAGAATGCCTTAATGGCCGACAGCTTCCGCGCGCGGGCAGCGGCCGCGATCCCGACATCAGCCGGGCCTTCACGGTTTTGCCGGTCGTTTGTAAGATAAGATAGAAAATCAAACACCTCAGAAGACGACACCGTATCGAGAACGGACGCATCGATCCATTTAATGTCGATCTCGTCAAGCGGCGTCTGATACGGAAGCTCCTTGCGCATCAGCGTCAGAAACCGAAGAAACATCCGCAGATCCAGATGATATTCCGAAACCGTGCGCCGTGATTGGCCCTTGATCGATTCATGATACGATAAAAAGTCCCGCAGCACCTGCGGACATTCAGAATACGGCTGCATACATAAAAACTCCTTTAGAACAGCTTTGATAAAGGTATTATAACACACCTGCCCTCTGAACGCAACAAAATCTTTATTTTGTTGCGTTCACCAGACCCAAACAAATATTGTCCTCTTCTACCGTGGTCTGGTCTGTTAATGCGCTTCCCTATCTGGCAGTGGGTTCGCGTCCTTCATCGAATCTTAAGCAATGCTTAATCGGATGCTTTCGCCCATGTGCGTGCAGATATGATATACTTGAGGCACAGAAACTACAAAGGAGAAAATTCTATGAACGCGGCAGTCAATGCGTTTTTTCTGATTTTTAAGCTGCTTTCCCTATACTTTTTGGCTGTTTCACTCTTCTGCCTGTGCAGGCGGAAAAAGCCGGCAGCTTCCGCCGGACAGCGGCGGTTCGCCATATTGATCGCGGCCAGAAATGAAGAAAGCTGTATTGCAGGACTGATCGAAAGTCTTCAGGCGCAGCGGTATCCACGGGAATTATTTGATATCTGGGTGCTCCCGAACAACTGCACCGACCACACCGTGGAAGCAGCACAGCGCGCTGGAGCCAGGATCATGGAAATGCCGTCCTCTGTCCGCTCCAAGGGTGCTGCGCTTCAGTATGCGGCGGACACACTTTTGCGTGGCCAGCAGCACTACGATGCATTCTGTGTTTTTGACGCCGATAACGAGGCGGATCCCGCATTTTTAGCCGAAATGAATCAGGCGCTGTCGCGCTCTGCAATCGTTAAAAGCCGGATTCTTGCAAAGAACCGTATGCAGGCCGGGATCAGCGCCTGTTATGAGATCTATTTCTGTACGGCAAATCGCTTCCTGAACCGCGCCAGAGAAGCCTTGGGCTTGTCTGCAAGAGTGATCGGGACGGGTTTTGCTATCCGAAGCGACTTGCTGGAAGAATTAGGCGGATTCCCCTGCTGTACGCTGACTGAGGACGCAGAGCTGTACGCGGCCTGTCTAACGCACGGCATTCGGATCGGTTATTGCGAAGCCGCTGTTACATACGACGAGGAGCCGGTCACATGGCGCGCCTCGCTCGTGCAGCGCAGACGCTGGATGAGCGGCATCATGCAGGTTTCACGCCTGACGCTGCCAAAGCTTTTTCGGAATTTTCTGCGCCGACCCAGTCTGAACCGGCTGGACGGTATGCTTCAGCTTGCGTTTCCGTTCCTGCAGGCGCTGACCCCGTTTTTTACACTGGCAGCGTTCCTCGCGGGCAGCATATCCCTGCAAAGCCTGCCGGTCAGTCTGCTCTCCGCTTATGCTGGCAGTCTCGCGGTGGCTGCTGCGGCACTGGTGCTGGAAAAACGGCTGGATTTCAGACTGACAGGCGGCATCCTGCTCTATCCTGTTTTCATGGCGTGTTTTCTGCCGCTGCAAACGCTGGCGCTTTTCAAAACGCAGACGGTATGGCATGAGATCCGACATTCCGGCGTGAGGCTTGCATCGCCAGAGTTCCAGCTTCGCCGGAAGAAAATCGCATGAACCAGCTATACTCCATAGGAAACCTCTCAATGCTTATCCAAGTGCATAAATCACGCGATACAGGACCTGTTTCCAGAAGCGCTTGTCTGCGAGCAGCTGCTTTGTCAGCTGTTCCGCGTGCGCTTGCATCGGAAGCAGGTCTTCCCTGTTCAGCTTATGATGGCTGAATCTTGCCTTTTCAGCGATTTCCAGAAAATCGCTCGGAACCTCTGTTTTGGTCTGCCGGGAAAGCCAGCAGATATGATGATACAGCGCAACTGCCCGGCGGTTGGGTGAGCCCCTCCCAATCGCAGCTCTTCGAACGCTGAACCGCAGCGCGCGCCAAAGGAACAGGGCGGCAGCCAACACCAGAACCGGCCAAACAAAATGCAGGATGTTAACGGACTTTTTGTCGGTTTTCTGCGGCGTTTCCTGACTTTCTGCCGGGATATCCGGGGCAGCGGGCGGTTCGTTGCCTGCGGGCGGCGTATCCTTCGGCTGGTTGTCTGCCGGCTCAATAGGAGCGGCAATGGGTTCCTCCGGTGCTGTCTGCGCAGGGGTGTCTGCCGCAGGCGTTGGATCATCCCGAAGCCAGCCGATCCCGTTCAGATAGATCTCCACCCACGCATGCGCATCGTCCGAGGTCACGGTCGTCCATTCGTTTTCATACACATTTGTGTAATAGCCGGTCACATAACGTGCCGGAACGCCAAGACATCGCAGCAAAATCGTCGCCGCAGTCGCATAATGCACACAGTAACCGGTTTCGCTGTCGTGCAGGAACCACGACACAAAATCTTCTCCGTCCGGCACAGCCGGCGTATTGAGGTCATAGCGGGCGCTGGTCGACACATACTCCAGAACACGCGGGATATACTGATACGGATCGGCGTCCTCCTCCCCGACCAGCTCCGAGAGGATGTCGGAAAGTGCCTGCCGCGTCTCATCCGGGACTTGTGTGTAGGTCTCATGGACGAACGCATCATACGCGCTGTTCTGCAACGGGCTGCGCGAGAGAACAAAGGGAACCGTATAATTCGTCTGCTGCGAGGGGTTTTTGACGTAGGCGTCGTAAAACGGCTCCGCGTCCTCCGGAAACGCGGTTGCGTTGTATGGGATATAATAGATCCCGGACTTCATATCCGTTTCGATCGTTACCTCTGGCTGAAAGCTGACGACAGCCTCTCCTGCCAAAAGCGGATTATGCATATTCTTCATATCAGGATATGCATTTTCCGGGAGCGGTTTCCAACGGTTATCCTCATAAACGGCCATGGAATCCCCGCGCAGGTAGAATGAAGCGCCAGCCCAAGAGGATCCAAGCGTTGCTTTTACGCGCATCACAGAGCGGCCAAATTGGCGCTGCGGCCCGACCCGGTTGAGATTGACGCCAGTTACGCTGGAATCCCAGAGATAGCTGCCGAGCGTGCTGGGGCTGATGGGCGAAGAAAATTTCACCTGTCCGGTCTTCGCGTCGCGGCGGAAGAGCGTCAGCTTGTCTGCGGCTGTGGAGATGGTTTCCTGCAGATGGTCGGACCATTCGGCGCGGTCATACGTACCAGCCGGAAACAGAACGGCGAGCAAGCCGATCAAGAGCGCCAGCGGCGCGGCCAGAAGCAGCGCCAGCCGGTTCCCCTCGCCTGCCTGCCGTGCGCGGAGCAGCTGCGTCAGAAGAAGCAGCGCAAGAACGCCTACAACGAGCAAAATGGCCCAGGCCGCCGGAGGCGTCTGCAGAATGATCAGGCACAGCGCCAGAACCGGCAGTGTCAAAACAAGCAGATAGACAAGGCTTTCACTGCGCATGACCGTCCAGCTGCAAAGAAGCGCATAGAGCGCTGCAATCAGAATGAAAGCCAACGTTGCATCCGCGCCGGCGGCATCCGTCAGATGGACGGCCTGCATACCCGGGATCGCCTCTGCGTATTGCTGCGTAACGGCAAAAACAAGTGCAGACGTGCTATCGACAAGCTGTGCGCGCAGCATATAAAGCCCTCCGCCCGCAAGCGCAGCCATGGCCAGCAGCCAGATCCAGCTTTTCGGCAGCAGGAGCAGCGCGGAAAAGAGCAGCGCCGCAAGGACGCACGCGCATACCAGCGAAAGGCCGTCCGCCGGGACGGCAAACGAGGTCATCACGCAGAAGCACAGCCCGGCAGACAGACCAGAGGCACAGAGCAGGGACGTAAAGAACGTATATTTTGACGGTTTCATGCCTGCTGCACCTCCTGTTCCTCCGGCTGCACATGATAGCGCCAATCCGCGTGCGGGTAGGCTCTGGACGCAAGCGAGGGCGTATTGCCGGTCAGATGGGTCTGCAAAAGCGTGTTCAAAAGCTCCCGCAGATCGTCCGGCGTTTTGACGGACTTTGTCTGCGGTTCCAGCGAATCCGGCTCGATCCAGTCGATCTGGTGGGCCACTTCCCTTTCGGTCAGCCAGCCGGAAAGCCACAGCAGCTGCCGCAGCGTGCTGTCCAGCTGCGTGCGGGTTCCGGAAAAGTCGAAGCTCAGCACAACCAGACCCAGATCCGGCTCCTCCGCCTCGCGGACGATCAGCTTGTCGGTCTTGGCAGACAACTTCCAGTGGATCTCATGCAGGCTGTCGCCGGGGCGGTATTCGCGCAGATCGTGGATCTCGGAAAAGCCGCCGCCGGGCTTTGGATGATAGGAGCGGTACTGAAAATGGCTGAGATTCGGCAGCACGGGCGGCTCCTGCGGCTCCGGCTCGACGGCGATGGAGCAGGCGTCCGGCAGGCGCAGCGGCAGGCTGAAAAGCCCCAGCGCGTCGCACACGCGGCCCTTGCCGGGCTGAAAGGTCTGCACGCCTGCGTGGCGCGTATCAATGCGCAGCGCAAAGCCGAGCGTCCCTGCAAGCTCCAGCCTTTGCTGGCGCACCTCGCCGCCCACGGCGTCGGATACCGTCAGGCGCAGGCGGCAGCGGGATACCGGAAGCTTTGCCATGTGCCGGGCGGTCAGCCGGTACTGCACAGTCTGCCCGCAGAAGCAGCGCGCCGGAAGCTCCGCTTCATAAGCAGCGCGGAGCATGGCCGGCAGGCTGACGAGCAGCGAAAAAACTGGCAGCAGCACGGCGAACACCAGCAGGAAAAACGAAAACCAGCCGGTATAAAAGCTGTGAAAGATCACGGCTGCGAGTAGAAACAGCCCGTAAAGAATGCGGTTTTTCACCATAGCCTTACAGTCTTGGCGACGGGACCTGATGCAGGATCTCGTCGAGCAGCTGCTCCGGCGTGATCTGACGCGCTCCGGCCTCCGGAGCCAGCAGCAGGCGGTGCGCGATGACCTGCGGGAACGTGACCTGAATATCCTTCGGCACCACATAATCCCGCCGCTGGACATAGGCGACTGCCTTGGCCATCGCGGTCAGAGAGAGCGTCGCACGAGGACTTGCGCCGCGCAGGATCATCGGATGCTTCCGCGTGGCGTCGATCAGCGCGACGATGTAGTCGATCAATTCGGTCTTGATGTAAACAGCGGCGGCCTCGTCCTGCATGGCGATCAGCTCGTCGCGCGAAAGCACCTGACAGACGGTTTGCAGTGGATTGACGCCCTGCCGGGCGAGCACCATATTGCGCTCATCCTCCGGTGCGGGATATCCGATGGACAGCCGTACGGTGAACCGGTCCATCTGCGAATCCGGCAGCAGCTGCGTACCGGCAGCGCCGGTTGGGTTCTGCGTGGCAAAGACGATGAACGGCTGAGGAATCGGATGGCTGACGCCGTCGACCGTGACCTGGCCTTCCTCCATGGCCTCCAGAAGCGCAGACTGTGTACGCGAGGTCGCGCGATTCAGCTCGTCCGCCAGAAACAGATTGCAGAGCACCGCGCCCGGCTGATAGACCAGCTTGCCAGTCTCCTTCTGGTAGACAGAATAGCCCGTAATATCTGACGGCAGTACGTCCGGCGTAAACTGGACGCGGCCATATTCCAGCCCCAGTGCACGGGAAAAGGCCAATGCCATGGTCGTTTTACCGACGCCGGGGATATCCTCCAACAGGACGTGCCCTCTTGCAAGCAGCACGGTCAGCACCCACACCAGCACGTGGTCCTTTCCACATACCGCTTTTTTGACTTCCTCCAGAATTCTTCCTGTCTGGTTCAAGCTCCCGCCTCCCTTATGTATATATTGTAAGTATAGCACACCTGCGGCGAAGAAAACATAAATTTTTCCTGAAGATTGATTTTTCACAGAACTCCGCCGATTCTGCGCGATTGCCTGTTTACATTTTTGCTTTTTTGGGGTATGATGAAAGCAATTTTAATGGAGAGGAAGTACCTGTATGGCAAATGCAGTGAAACGAATCGGTGTTCTGACCTCCGGCGGCGATGCGCCCGGCATGAATGCGGCCATCCGCTCTGTTGTGCGCGCGTGCACATATATGGGGATCGAGTGTGTCGGCATCCGCCGCGGTTATAACGGCCTGATCAACGGCGATTTTATGGTTCTGAAAAACGGCAATGTCGCGCATATCATCAACCGCGGCGGCACGATGCTCTATACGGCGCGCAGCGATGAATTCCGCACGCTGGAGGGGCAGAAAAAGGCCGCCGCGACCTGCAAGCTGCTTGGGCTGGACGGCATTGTCTCCATCGGCGGCGACGGCTCGTTCCGCGGACTGGTAGAGCTTGCAAAACAGGGCATTTCGGTTGTCGGCGTTCCGGCTACGATTGACAACGACATTGTCTGCACCGATTATACCATCGGCTATGACACGGCCGCCAATACCGCTGTCGAGGCCATCGACCGCCTGCGCGACACGATGCAGTCGCATGAGCGATGCTCCGTCGTTGAGGTCATGGGCCGCAACGCGGGCCATCTGGCACTTTATGTCGGGCTTGCCACCGGTGCAACGGCGGTTCTGGTGCCGGAAAAGCCGCTTGATTTTGACGGTGACGTGATTGACCGCATCCGGCAGGCGCGTCTGGCCGGCAACACGCACTTCATGATCATTGTTGCCGAAGGCGCGGGCAGCGCGATCGAGATCGGCAAGGGGATCCATGAGGAGCTGGGGCTTGACCCGCGTGTGACGATCCTCGGACATATCCAGCGCGGCGGCACGCCGTCTGCGCGCGACCGCGTCATGGCAAGCCGTATGGGCTATCAGGCGGTCAAGGCGCTGGCCGAGGGCAAGACCAACCGCGTGATCTGCGCGCGGGCCGGACAAATGGTCGATATCGACATTACGGAAGGACTTTCCATGAAGAAGGGCCTGAACGAGCAGCAGTATGAGGTGCTGCAGGCCATGACAGGCATTGACAACTGAGCAATCAAAAATTTTGGGTGCGCCGCAAAAGCGGCGCACCCGTTTTTTATCCCAGAGCAGCCAAAGGGCATCCCTCATTCCCCTCTCTCATGCAAAAAGTCAGATGCCGATCTCATGGGACGCGGAAATCCTATGCCTTTGGATGATATTTGTTGTAGACTGCCTTCAGGTTCTGCTTAACCAGCTGCGTGTAGACCTGCGTGGAGGAAATGTCGCTGTGGCCGAGCATTTGCTGGATGGAGCGCAGATCAGCGCCGTTTTCAAGCAGATGGGCCGCAAAGCTGTGGCGGAGCGTGTGCGGCGTGATATCCTTTTCGATGTGCGCCTTTTCCTGATAATGCTTGATGATCTTCCAGAAGCCCTGGCGGCTCATGCGTTCGCCGGATACGTTGACGAAGAGCGAATGCTCGGTCGGGACGGCGATCATTTTGGGGCGGACAGTTTCGATGTATTCGCGCAGCGCCTGAAGCGCTTCGGGATAAATCGGGATAATGCGCATTTTTTCTCCGCTTTCGCAGCGGATGAAGCTTCCGGGGAGGCTGACGTCGTCGATGTTCAGGCCGATCAGTTCGCTGACCCGGATACCGGTCGCATACAGAACCTCAAGCATGGCCTTATCCCGGCAGCCCTTCATTTCCGAAACCTTGGGCTGTTGTAAAAGAAGCTCGACCTCTTTTCCGGTCAGGATCTGCGGCAGCTTCTTTTCCGCCTTATCGATCTTGATGTTCTGTATGGGGTTTTCCTCGATCTCGTGGATCTGGATCGCAAATATGTACAGGCTTTTGATCGAAGCCAGCGCGCGGGAGATCGTGGCGGCGGACTTGCCGCCTGCCTTCATGCTGCCCATGTAGCCGGACACGACCGCCTGATCTGCATCCAGAACGTCGACGCCTTCGGAGCCAAGATATGACGCATACTGACGCAGATCGCGCATATAGGACGCGACGGTATTGTCAGACGCGTGTTTGGTGTGGATGAGGTAATCCTCATATCGCATAATAATGTCACTCATGCGAAGGCCCTTCCGAAATCGATCAAAATCATGGTCGCATATTTTTAAGAATCAGAAAAAATCGAACGTTGCGCATGATCTTCAGAATTCTTAAGAAATTATGCGATCGAAATTATTTCTACCGCCTGTTTCACAGGAAGTGATGTTACTATAGCGCAAACATCGGAAAATTTCAAGGAAAAAGTAGTGATTTCGAAATTTTTGTAAATTATGACTAGGAGTTATGTTAATGATATTATGTCAATAAAGGAACTGCGCCGGCGTTGAAATCCACTACTTTTTGCAAAAAGCACAACATATGGTGCCGCATCCGCGTGTGCGGGTCGAAATCTTGAAATGAAAGAAAATGCTTCGAAGTATGCACGGATAGTAAATTATATTTACATTTTGTCGTATGCAGGAACTCCTTCATCGCCTGCGTCGGCGAGCGTTCTTTTTCCGCGTACCGCCCAGAATGCCCGCAAGAAGCGCGGCCGCAAGCATACAGACCGCAGGAGTCAGCATATGTGCCTGCGTATTTCCGAAAGCCGTCAGCCGCGCCAGAAAGCAGACCGCAAAGCAGCAGCCCGCAACCGCAAGTGCAGCAGGCAGCCGCTTCCCGGCCGTATGCTTCGCAGCCAGAAAGCTTCCGAGAAAAACCGCCGCAAAGCAGATGCAGCAGGCCGCCGCCGGGATCTGCTTTTGATCGACCACACCGCCGAGCACGAGTCCCGCCCCCAGCGCAGACAGGGCCAGAAGCGCTGCGCAGGCGATGGCAAGGCATTGCAGAACCGTTCGCAGGAAACTTCCGTTCCAGAATTTTGTTTTCATGTGTTCTCCCCTCCTCTGCCAAAGGGTATGTTTGTCCGGACAGAAAAAGAACCGGCTGAGGTCAATTGGAAGCGACCCCGCCGGTTTTTAAATATTTTCAATAGAGCGAAAAGAGATTTTTCAGAGGTATCTGCCTATTTGCTGAATTTCTTTCGAATTTCAGCCTGTTGGCCGCAGGTCATTTTTCCCTCCGGACATTTGCCGGAGACGAAGCACGTCGGGCCGTAGAGACTGAACAGGAGCGGCGAGGTCTTCCGCAGCGCCGCAAGCGCGGCGCAGGCCGCGTCTCGGATCTCCCACTGGGCGCGATTGCAGCAGCGCAGGCGGAAAAAGACATACAGCTCCCCAGCGTTCATCGTCGTCAGCACCGGGACAGTCTGCCCGCTGAGCAGCAGATAGGACAGCACGTCCTCCCCTGCCCCCGCTGTCCGGAGCTGCGCGGCAGTTTCGTCGGCCAAGCGGAACGCTTCGCGGTACTGCGCCTCCATTCCGGCCTGCCGGACGCTTTCAGGCAGGACATAGCGGTCATAGCGCGCCGTTTTCAGCAGCTCCGGCACACAGAGCGCCTGCATCCGGTGACGCGTCAGATGCGTGAGCGCCGCAAGAGACAGTCCGCCGAACTGCAGCGTATAGCTCGCCTGCTCCAGCTCCCGTTTTCGCGGCTGGGCCAAAAGGGATTTGAGCAGCGCCGTCTGCTCCGGTTCCGTCAGCGGCTGCGGCACATAGCCGCGCGCAAGCTGATACGCGCCGCAGATCAACCCTTCTGCATCCTGCGGCGCAGCAAGAACTGTAACAGCTGCTTTCGACGCAAGCAGCTGTACCTGCCGCGGGCAGAATGCGTCCGACTGACGATAGGCCTCCGGCTTACGGACAGCCAAAAACGGCAGCTGCCGCTCACACTGCGCAAACAGGCTCTCGCCCAGCGCACGCAGCTCTGGAATGCGGCTGCCGCGTCCATAGGTCAGCTCGTTCATCACGTGCACAAGCTCCCGTGCATTCATGGAGCAGAAGAAATTGCTGCAAAAGCAGTACGGCAGGACGAAGCGCGCGTCCTCCTTCGGAATGCCCGCAGCCTCCAGCGCGTCATAGGTGCGGAACAGCGATGCTGCCGTGTTTTCAAATACCACCCGCTGTGCGTCGTCCGCGAAAGCAGGCGAAACATACCCGGCCTTGGAAAAATCGACGTAGCGCCGGGATTTGACCGTAAACGAGGCCAGCCGGAACTCGATCAGAAACTGCTCCGCCAGAACGGAGACATTTTCAAACGATAAGTTTACATAACAATGCTCCAGTACCGAGGTATGCCCGGACGAGAGCACTTTGCCGATCAGCTTTTCATTCTTTTCCTGCCCGGCGGCCAGTGATTTCGCATAAATCTCGCCCGCCGTGCCGTCCATCGTGGAGATCCGCCCGCCGGAGGCGATCATCGCAGCCGCTTCCGGGCTGACATTCAAAATTGATACACTTCCCTGCATAGCTGTTCCTCCTCAGCGGAACGGGTTTCCCTGTTCGTCGTAAATTTCCAGCCGTTTGATGCGCGCAAAGTCCGGCTTCTGCTCCGGCAGATAGCGCTCGATCGCGTTGACCAGCAGCTGCGGGTTGCAGCTTGGATTCTGCGCGGAGACGAGAACCGTCAGCTCCAGCTCCTGCGCGGACGCTTTTCGCATGGAAAGCCCAAAAATCATGGGCGTGAGATCAAGCTCCGCCTCCCCGCCGCTTTTCGTACGCTTTTTGACAAGCACGGGGCCGCCCGAAAACAGCTCCGTGATCGTCCGCTCGGCCTGTTCCGGTACACCCCGGTCATATTCCAGCGTGATCTGCGCGCGCAATCGCGTTAGGTGCTTGATCTTAACGGCGCTTTCATACGCCTCCAGCACTCGGATGCCTGCGGGCATCGTGCGGTTCAGCAGGGCCGGGAGCTTTGCAAGGTCGACAGAGCCGTCCTGAATTTCAAAGTCCAGAATTTCGCAGACGCTCTCCGAGCCGACGGGCAGCGGCAGCGCGATGGAGACATACGCGCGCGGGCTGAAGCCCTGCGAATGCCAGATCATGATATCCGCGCGCTTGAATGCGCGCTGAAACACGCGCATCAGATCCAGATGCGAGAGATAGACCGCGTCGCCGATCTTTTCAAACAGCAGGCGATTCATCGCACAGCCTCCTTTCGCTCAGCATCCGCGCACCGCAGCCGTTGCAGTGCGTGCGGCAGTCCGGCGTCGCCTCCGAACGCAGCGCCTTTTCACGCTCGTGCAGCAGGAATTTCGTTGTAACGCCGACGTCGATGGTCTGCCACGGCAGAAGCTCGTCGGCGGCAAAGCCGCGCGTCGTGTAGAAATCCAGGTCGAGGCCGGCGCGCCGGAACGCTTCCAGCCACTTTTCATAGTCAAAATACTCGTCCCAGCCGTCGAGCCTGCACCCGAGCCGGTGCGCCTCCAGCAGTGCCTGTCCAACGCGGCGGTCGCCGCGTGCCATGACGGCTTCCAGACGGCTGAGGTCGGATTCGTGATAGCGATAGTCGACGCATTTTGCGTGCAGGTTTGCCTGCAGCAGATGGACGCGCCGCAGATATTCCTCCGGCGTGATCTGCGCTGCCCACTGAAACGGCGTGAAGGGCTTCGGGACAAAATACGCCGTCGCCAGATTGATAGACAGCCCGCGCTTTTTCCCGCTGCCGTTCTCCCGCCAGACCTGAAGGATTTTATAGACCAGCTCCGCAATGCCAACTACATCCTCATCCGTTTCCGTCGGCAGACCCAGAATGAAATACAGCTTCACACTGTTCCAGCCGCCGGAAAAGGCCGTGGCGCAGGTGGAGAGAATTTCTTCTTCTGTTACGTTTTTATTGATCGCGTCGCGCAGGCGCTGCGTTCCAGCCTCCGGTGCGAACGTCAGGCCGCTTTTGCGCACCTTCTGGATGCGCATCATGAGCTCCCGCGAAAAATTATCCGCGCGCAGGCTCGGCAGCGAGAGATTGATCTTGCGCGGCTCACAGTAGTCGAGCAGACCGTCGGCCAGGGCTTCCAGCTCGCGGTAATCGGAGGTCGAAAGGCTGGCCAGCGTGATCTCACTGTTGCCGGAATCTTCGAGGGATTCGATTGCTTGTTTACATAATACATCTGCCGATTTAGCCCTTATCGGCCGGTAGCAGAACCCGGCCTGACAGAACCGGCAGCCGCGGATACAGCCGCGGAAAATTTCAAGATTCGAGCGGTCATGGACGATCTGGGTCGACGGAACGATGGTCTTCGTCGGAAAATATGCCGTATTCATATCCTGCACAATGCGCTTTTTGACGCGCTCCGGCGCGCCGGGTTCTGGCGTGATGGCGGCAAGTGTTCCGTCTTCATGATAGGTATGCGTGTAAAAGGACGGCACATAGACGCCCTCGATTTTCGCGACCTCATGCAAGAATTCCAGCTTCGTCAGCCCCTGCTTTTTTGCGGCGCGGTAGCATTCGATGATCTCCGGCGTGCTTTCCTCCCCTTCTCCGACGGAAAAGAAGTCAATAAAATCCGCCAGCGGCTCCGGGTTGACCGCACAGACGCCGCCGGCAAAAACGATATTTTCCAGTCCGCCGCGGTCTTTGGACAGCAGCGGGATCTGCGCCAGCTCCAGCATATTCAGGACATTTGAATAGCACATCTCATAGCCGAGCGTGAACGCGACCAGATCAAAATCCCTGACCGCGTCGTGGCTTTCCAGCGCCCAGAGTGGAAGACCATGCGCGCGCATCTTGTCCTCCATATCGCCCCACGGCGCAAAAACGCGCTCGCACCAGACGCCGGACATCTCGTTCATCACGCCATAGAGGATCCGCATACCGATGTTGGACATACCGATCTCATAGGTGTCCGGGAAACAGAACGCAACGCGCACATCGACGTCCTTTTTGTCTTTGATGATCTGATTATATTCTCCGCCCACATAGCGTGCCGGCTTCTGGACGCGCATGAGGAGCCTGTGGAACTGATCTGTCATGAATAGCTTCCTTCTCTTTTGTGATTCACTCTATTGTACCTGTTCGCGCCGAAAAAAGCAACAAAAAGCTTGCCGGTTTCCCCACTGTTCACTGCACCGTATCCGTACGTCTTGCAAGCATCAGCAGGCGCACGGTCAGATAGGCCGCCGTTCCAAGCGGCCAGAGTCCTGACTTCCTGAAAAAAGTCAGGAACACGCCGATCAGCAGCAGAACCGCGCAGGCTGCGAAGCTGACGATCTCCGAAATATGCTCCGCCTGTGTGATCGGCAGCCGGGCCAGCAGCACGCAGCGGATCATCCGCCCGCCGTCCAGCGGCCAGACCGGCAGCAGATTATAGATTCCCAGCATCAGACTGTATGCGGCAAAGGAAGGCCGCTGCATACAAAATGCTGCGCCGCAGATCAAATTGACCAGCGGTCCCGCCAGCGCCGAAAGCAGCTCCTGCCGGTAGCCAAGGCCGGATGCCGCGATCTGAAAGTCTGCAAACCGCAGCGTCAACCGCCGCACCTGTCCGCCGCAGGCCAGCATCATAACAACGTGCGCCAGCTCATGTACTGCCATCGCGCAGAGGATTGGCAGCACAGAGCCGCTGCGGTCAAGCGCCGCAAGGACAATTGCAAACATAAAAAAGCCTGGCCGGAGTTCAATTGCCGGCACCGGTCAGAATCTCAAACGAGCCGGACAGCGCCTCCTGCACAGCCTCCCCTTCCCGCAGCCGTTCCGTCAGTGCTGAAAACGCCTGTACGGTCTTTGTTTTCTGTGCCGCACCGGCAATTTTCGTGATCGCCGCGTCAACCGCCGGTACGCAGGTCTTGAGCGTCCACACAAGCGCCAGCATCGCCAGCAGCAGATAAAGCCGCGAGATCCCGGCTCCCGCTTGCCTTTCGTTTTTACCCCTGTTTTCCTTCATCGCACGCACCTCCTCTGGCAAGCGTATGCGCCAAAAAATATTTTCATGCATCCCTCTTGACAAATCACTGTTTTCTACGTATAATATCCAAGCTGACGGGGTGTGGCGAAGTTTGGTATCGCGCTTGGTTCGGGACCAAGAGGCCTCGGGTTCGAATCCCGACACTCCGACCAGATCCGGCTGAAATCTAGCGATTTCGGCCGGATTTTTCTGCATTTTCAGAACTTTTTCCGATGGAGAATTCTGTGACTTTTTCGTCTGACCCAAACCTGACCCAAACGGGATTTTGGAGCGGAAAGCGCCGGAAGAGAGAATTCGCCGCCTGTCGGAGCTTTTCCGGCAGGTGGCGTGTGCTTTTCTGTTCATTTTTGCTGTCATCCGACGCCTGCCATGAAGCCGCTGATCTTCTGCGCGGCTTCTTTTTTCATACCCGCCGTGACATGGGTGTACACGTCCAGTGAAAACTCCGCGGAAGCGTGACCGAGGATCTCCGCGACCGTTTTCGGGTCGATTCCGCTCTGGATTGCCAGCGTCGAGAATGTGTGTCTGAGGTCATGGAATCTGACGTGTTCCTCAATACCAGCCTTTTCTAACAGCTTCTTGTGAATCCGCCCGACGCAGTCCGGCCCATACATCCCGCCGGTCTTGGGTGACGGGAACATATACGGGCTGAACGGGTGGTTCTTGCGGTCTTCGACCAGCAGTCGAATTGCTTCGTCGCTGAGATAAATCTCTCGGACAGAATTTTCCGTTTTCGGTTCTGTCACGACCAGCTCGCCCTTGCCGCGCGACACAGATTTGGACACGGTCAGCGTTTTCGTCTGCAAATTGAGGTCGCTCCACAGCAGCGCCACCAGTTCCCCACGTCGCAATCCGGTACTCAGTTCCAGATAGAGCATCGGCAGGACGCCCCATTCCTCCGCCGCTTTCAGGTAATCCCGAATCTTCTCCGGCGGGATAATCTGCATTTTCTTCTTTTCCTTCTTCGGCAGGCGGCAGCCGTTTGCGGGATTGTACGGAATCAGCCGCTCCGTCACCGCCTGCTCCAAGCACTGCCGCAGCATCGTGTGCAGTCCGCGAATCGTCTTGTTGCTGAGACTCAGATCGTCCATTTTTTCGTACCGCTGCACTCTGCCGTGCGCCTTCGTCTCATTGTAGAATTTCTGGATCTGCAAGGTTGTGAGCGCTGCCAGTTTGATGTCCCCGATGCGCGGCACGATATGCTGGTCGATGTAGTTCTTGTAATAGGCCGCCGTGGATGCGCGGACGGACGGTTTTGCGTAATTCTCATACCAGATCTGCACCCACTCGCCAACCGTGTAATCTCGGCGCTTCGTCACATCGATCTTTTCCAGCTCCTCCATCGCTTTCTGGAGTTTCTCCTTACATTCGCGCTGCGTCCGCGCGAGGACACTTTTCGCGATTGGTTTCCCTGTCTCCGGGTCAATGCCTGCCGTGTAGCGCCCTTCCCAGCGACCGTCTTTGCGTTTACGGATGTTGCCCTCCCCATTTGCCCGTTTCTTTGCCATCTGTGTTCCCCTTTCCGTTTTGGTAACACAAACAACTACCACAGAAAATCAATAAAGTCTAGCAAATTTTTGAAAATTTCGGACATTTCTCAGACTTCGGCATCACGGTAAAAATGCTTATTCTTTGTTTACTGCGGCGCAGTTTTTGCGCCGCTAAATCCCCCAGAAGTAGCTCTGACTGCGCTCTTAGAAATAGTTATGTAAACTCATATCCTCATTTGTATTACACGCCCAAGACATTCAGGATTTACAGACTTTGTTCATAGCCCTGCGTCTGCTCATGGTCATCCTGCTTATGGCCCATCGCCAGCCGCTTTTGCATCAGCTTTTTTCGCCGCTTGGAATCCATACGGATGCCCATTGGATTGCAGGGCGGCATGGCATTGTCGCGGAAGATCTGTCCCATCTGGTGGAACAGGCGGATTGTTGAATTCAGAAGATATTCGGGCGGAAGCTGCATATGGTGAGAATCTACAGACGAAGTATTTTCACTTGCAAGCGTCGGATTTGCAGAAGCCTGTGCAGAAGATTCTTCGAGTTGAAGCCGCAAACGCTCCGCTTCCTGAATGATGGCGTTCTTGATGGCACGGAACTCTTTTTGCTGGGATAGCGAATTGTGCTGACGGGGACGATTTTTATAGTAGCCCTCCAGCGTATCGCGCAGGTCATTCCAGACGGAATAATACGCCGCTACCTCCGGCATTTTTTCCAGTTCATCCACGATGGAATCCACCATATCCTTGAGTGGCTTTTTGAGATATCCATACTGTTTTTTACCGCTGACTGTGCGCAGTTCCAGCGCAAGCTCCATGAGCTTTTGCCGAATCGATTCCAGCGGATTTTCAACTGTTTCTAGCTGGTCAACAATTCTGCGCATGGTTTCCCGCGCCGCCCCGGTCACGTCTTTGTAGGCAACATCTTTCTGAATATAGACCTCTTTTAATTCGTCCGCATAGATCATGTTCGTCAACACAGATTGCAAATGCAGCAGTTTATCTTTGCGCAGAAAGCCGTATTTCGGGTCATCTGACCAGAGCATCATGTGGATATGCGGATGCTCACCCTCGTCGTGAAATGCTGCATACCAGCAAAGCTGCGACGGTGGAATTTGCATGGCTTCCGCAAAGTCTGCCTGTTTGGAGCGCAGAAGCGCCCGCCAGCTTGCGGCGTTATCGTAGCCAAGCCGCGCGGCATCCTCTCTGCGGAGCGAGTAAATAATCGTCCAGACGTTGCCCTCATGCGCTTTCAACTCGCCCAACGTCTTTTCCAGATCAACAGCATCTTCGGCTCCAAACAAGCCGTGTTCGCCGTGCTTTTCCGCGCGAGGCCGTGTGGCAATATAGCGCATATAAATGCTGTCTGCGTTTTCATCCAAAAGCTCCACGCCGTCGCGGGTGGCGATATAATTCATATAACGACCGGCACGTTTTGGATTCAGAAAGCCTGCTTTCTGAATCAGCTTTGACATTTTCACACGCCCCTTTCGCTTAATAGCACATCTTCAAAATCAATCTTACCGTTCGTTCTTTTGACTTCATCCATACTGAGTCCGCGCATTTTCTGATACGCAGCGTTCCACAGAGCGATTTTTATTTTCATGCTTCTTAGATATGAAAAAAGATGGAGATGTGCTGCAAGTGGGGGCAGTGAGAAAACGGCATGAGCGAACGGCTGTGAGAATGTTGTTTGCAGGACACAGCGACATGTGCAGCTTTTCTTGTACATCGGATCGGCTCCGATCAGCCATAAAGTGCGCAGCGTTACAGTTCATCTGCGCCTGAACCGGTTCCCGGCAGCACCACCCCGCAGCCGTACCCAAAAAAGTCAGGGAAAGCAAACGGTTATTGCTGACAGAACGCGTCAAAAACGCCGGCAAAGCTGTCATTGACGTCGAACGGGGCGATATAATCCACGTCGGAGGTTACCACACAGCGGTCAATCGCCGCGGATACCTCATTGGACTTCTTGTTGAGATTTGCCGCATACTCTCGGACGACGTTGCGGTCAAAATTGATCGTCGTGACGCGGCGGACATCGCACTTGTAGCTGACCTGATTGCCGTCTGCATTGAATCGGTATCCCACACCGCCGTTTGTCAAAACGACCTCGGTGCTGCGCAGATCGCGCAGATGTCCAAACAGCTGTGCGGCTTCCTGCCGAGCCGCATTGAGACCGATCTCACTGTCCATGTCGATGGGCAGCTTATTTTTTGCTTCGCGGATAGCATGGCAAAGTTTTTTACGCTCCGAGAGCAGCCACATCACAAAGCTGGTCAACTCCGTGATCCGTTCTGCGTAGTCGGTTTCCGGGATGCTGAGAGTCGTTTCATTTTCCGCTTCCGGCATGACTTTCTTACGCAGATAGGTCTGTTTTACCTGTGTAACGTTAGAATCGCAGCCGAGAATGACCGACGCTGTTTCTTGAAGATTTCGCAGTTTGTTCTGAAAACGGAATGCCTCTTTCAGATTCATGAGATTTCCTCCTTGTGTGTTTCTTGCCCGTATCATAGCTGCAAAAAGTGAAAAAGTCATTGAACTTGCAGTTCAATGACAAGCGTGAAAATGATCGTTATATTTAATAGAAGAGGCGAGCAGCAGGCGGCTGCCTGCTGCTCGTGAAATGGTATGATGTTGGAGTTGCAGACGAGGATTTGTTCCATCGGCACATTAAGCAGAGCACTGAGCGCAAGCAAGTTATCCACTTTTGGCAGGCAGATCCCACGCTGCCATTTGTAAATGGCTTGCGGTTCGTCAAAGCCAAAGTAGGCTTGCAGATCCCGAACAGACAGCCCACGCTGCTTTCGCAGGCGTGCGATATTTGCGCCGGTTGCGCTCACGTCGATGGTTGGAAACGGTACTTGCTGCATGGCAGTTCCCCCTTGCAAAAGTGAGATACTGCATCATACTGGGAATTCAAAGAAATGTCAAGGAAACTATAGCATTTGTAATGAGGAAGTAATATTATGAAAAAATGATACCCTTACATCGCTTGACAAGGGCACACAGCCCTTTGTCGTGTGCGATGGATAAGTAAAAGTCAAATTTTCCACTCAATCGAAACGTGTTCGTCGGTTGCGCGGATCTGTGAGATCAGGCCGTCGGCAACCTGCCGCCTGTCCTCAAAGTCAATTTCTTCCCATTGGTTGAGGTAGACCGACAGCCGCTCGATCTGCTCCGGGGACATGGTTTCCGCCGACAGCGCCGCGATCTCTTTTGTCAAGGCTTGGCGGTGTGTGTCCAGCTCCTCGATTTTGCTGTTGGCATAGGACAGCAGCACAGCATTAGCCCCGGTCAGAGTATTCAGCAGTTTTTCAATCTCCTCCTCCACGCGGGCAAGCTCCATGTTCAGCGCGGTCAATTTGGGATTGACCGTTTCCCGCTTTGCCGTCAGCGTCTGGAACTCGGACAGCTTCTTGACCATTTCGCCGTACAGGAACCTTTCAAATTCCCGTGTACGGAGCGTCCCGCAGCCGTCACAGCTTTTACTGTCGGCCCGCTTGGAGCAGCGGAGATACTGAACGCCTGTCGGATTGCCGACGCTCATAAGCGCGTATCCGCAGCGGCCACACTTGACCTTTCCGGCAAGCCATGTGTTCTTTGCCTTTCGCCCGCCTTGGAACGTCTTGTTTGCCATGAGCTTCTTTCGGCAGCGCAGCCATGTATCAGACGATACCAGCCCCTCGCTGGGAGCCAGAACAAGTATCTGATCTTTCAGGTGCTTGTTTTTTCTTTCCTGCACGTCCCGGCCCTGATAGAGATAGCAGCCGTTTGTCCCGGCAAAATCTGTTGCTTCATTGACTACTACCGTACCCTGGCTTTTGAAGAACTCGTACATATCGAGGTCGGCCTGTGCGTAAATGGGGTTTCTCAAAAGCTGGGAGATAAAGCCCCGTTTCATTTCCTTACCGTAGATCAGGATGCCCTCGTCGGCAAAGTAGCGGGCAATGTCTCCGAAAGAGATTCCGGGCTGGGAGTACATTTCAAACATCAGCTTTGCAATATCTGCCGTTTCCGGGTCAGGCTTCATCATTTTTGTGCGGATGCCCTCAATGGTGGTCGGCTCCAGTTGGAAGCCGTAGGGGGCCGCACCGCTCATGTGAAAACCGTGCTGGCAGCGGGAATAGTAGGCATCGGTCACGCGCTTCTGGATGGTTTCACGTTCAAGCTGGGCGAACACGATGCAGATATTCAGCATGGCCCGCCCCATCGGTGTGGACGTGTCAAACTTTTCCGTAGAGGATACGAACTCGACATTGTATTCCTGAAAAGTTTCCATCATGGTTGCGAAGTCCAGAATGGAACGGCTGATACGATCCAGCTTGTAAACCACCACGCGCTTGATCAGGCCCCGGCGAATATCGGCCATCATTTCTTGGAACTTGGGCCGGTCGGTATTCTTGCCGGAATACCCCTTGTCGGTGTATTTGCGGAAATTGCCTCCTCTCAATTCATACTTGCAGAACTCAATCTGGCTTTCAATGCTGATACTGTCCTTGCGGTCAACGGACTGTCTGCCATAAATGGCATCTTCACGAATAATCATTTGATGCTCCTTTCCGTGTAGGAGCTACCAAACCTTACACCTATATTATACCTCTGGCAGCCCCGCATCTCAAGGATGTCCCGCATTAGTGCATCTGCGCCCGTCCCGGCGCATACTTCACAAAGACCTCATACAGACAGCTTTCAATTTCACGCTTGCGCTTATCCCGTGCTCGGGGAGAGAGCATCGGGGTCAGGTTTTCCACGGTGATGGATTTGCCCTGAAAAGACGCGGTTTTGACTTCCTTGTGATAGCCGACTCTTGCCTCCGTCATCTGAAAACCTCCTATAACAATCAGCGGTGTGAATAGATTTGATGGTTTCCCGTTGTCTGTGGGGAAACGTGAAAGGACGGCACAAAAGCGCCGTCCTTTGACCTTGCCCCACCTCTGGCCACGATGACCAGAAGCAGCGGGACAGTTGTTTTCCGTTTCAATCCACAAAAGAGGGAGCCGCCGCGCCGGAATGGTTTGGGCTGTCATAAGACAGAAAGGCCCGGTTTGACGGCTCCCTGTATGATCGTTGTGTGCCGTATTTGCCACGCATCCCCGGCACGGGGAGTATTCCAGACCGCCGATGGCTTCGGCTGCATAGCCCCACAGCATCGCTGCCCGTGGAGGGCTGGCGCATACCGCAGGAACTCCCCCTCAAGTCTGTGGGAGGGCGTGAGCAAGTTTCATTATCCTCCGCGCTGTCCTCGCGCCCGGTTTGCCAGCACCGGGTCAAAGGCTGCGTTGATCGCTCGGCCAGCTTGTCCATCACCTCCTGAACTGGCTGTCGTGGCGGCGCACCTTACGTCGCTATCACGCGGATTTCGTATCGGGAATACTGTCTATTCAGTTTTCAAGGCGAGGAAGAAAACTCCTCTCACCTATCAGGAGGTTTCGGGGGCAAATGTACTCCCTCTTACAGAGATTTTTTCAAATTATTTTTCATAGCGGCCAGCCCACGCTCAACGGAGCAGCAGATGCGGCTCCGGCCAACGCCCTCGGCTGCCGCGATCTCGGCCTTGCTCATGCCGAGAAGATAGTGCTGGTACACACGCCGGGCCTGCGTGGGCGGGAGCTGGGCCAGCGCGTCATAGAGGGCAAAGGTGGTTTCCCGCGCCTCAATGTACTCGTCCGGGGTCAGGGGCTGGCGGAGCACGTCGGCCTCAAAGCCGGGATCGGTGTCCAGCGAGCACTCGCCATTTCTGCGCTTCTGCCGCTTGTAGCTGTCGCATAGACGGCCTCCCATCGAGAGGGCGGCGGCGATCTCGTCCGAAACTTCCAGTATCACATTTTCGGTCATATAGGGGTAATACCGTTTCAGGTTGATAGTCGTCATAATTGTCCTCCATTTCAAAAGGTGGTTGGTGAGTGCGGATTGAAATGGAGAACAGGCGGCCCGCGGCACCTTGGAGCCTCTGGCCACCGTGACCAGAAGCAGGGGCATATAAAAACGCCCGCACAGCATGACACTATGCGGACGCAAGCAAATGAATATCTTGTTACATGATGTTTAATTTCACTTTCAAAGCCGGACTGCTCCGATGGAGGAGCTACGCTTTTTTTAGCTGGTGCAGATCACGCGAACAATGAAATAATAAAATGGACACGGCAAAATAACCTCCAATCGGCTACCGTGCCCCTGCAAGTCGTCATTGGTTTGTGTAGACGCAAAGAAACGGCGGCTCTGAAAAT
>OIWS01000689.1_pt1 | contig 40331 bp, 22 predicted proteins | sample 1587611 | NCBI WGS metagenome assembly OIWS01 (sample SAMEA3888919, study PRJEB22519) | human gut metagenome | biome: human gut; feature: human-associated habitat; material: faeces | place: Denmark | collected 2010 | reverse complement strand
AACAAAGTAGCGTGCCGTATGGCCTGATCTACATACGCTTCGGAAATCGATTTCGGTACGGTTATTCTTGTACTATTAGGATTGCAGATTCCCTGCGTTAGTATGAGTTTGCTGCGATGATGACCGACGGGAGTTGATCGCCAGTTAAAGATGTCCTCCCTTATTCTCTCCTCTCCCTGAAAGTAAAAGAGGCCGATCCATGCAGGATCGGCCTCCCGAAAAGGGTTAATCAATCTTATTTTTTAACGATCATGATGTCGTCGATAGCAAACCGGCTCTTGTTCGTAGAAATAACGGCCACGTTATCTCCCGGATGCAACGTGATATCGATCGAATAAGTTGTCCACTTGTAGTTGCAGAGGTAGTCGCTGCTTGTCCATCCATCTGCCAAAGTGGAATCCATCGTGATACTCGTTACTTTCTCGAAGGTTTTGGTCGCCGCGCGATATACTTCGATATCGACGACTCTTCCATCGGTCATTAACGGGCAGCCTTTGAACGAGAATGTGCAAAGCGTTCCTTCTGCGCTCAATAAAGGACTGTCAAGTGCGGGAGTTGCAATATAAAATCCGTCCTTCGAACTTGTACCGACTTTGACATAACCTTGATGAGGCGATACCTGATCGCCGATGTACCACCCTTTCAGCGAGCCGGATTTGTCTCCTGCGATTCGATTCGCCTGGCCCTTGTATGTTGCTTGGCCGTCGATGTAATTTGCGGTGGAGGCCATGCCCCATGTTGCAAGCAAGTGCGAATTTGCGAACGGATATACGACCCATGCTCCTTCCCACGGATTCGGGGTATCGGCTTGTTTGGAAACGATCGCTTTATCGGACCAGTACGGCGTGGTGCCTGCGGCCGTATTGATGAAATCGGACTGCATCGTAATATTGTCGAATCCTTGGTAAAGAATTTCATTCGCCGCAGGGGTGTGTTCGGCTTCGGTGCGGAGTGTAATCACGGGAGAGAAGTCCGATTCTCCGTTTGTGGCCTTGATCGTAACGGTACCCTTGCTTCCTTGGAAACTGTAATTTCCGACGGTCTTCACGCGGAAATAGTAGGTCGTTGCCGGTTCCAGCTGGCCGAATGAGATCGACGTAGGAGGCAGAAGGTTCGTTCCATTCTCTTTTCCATACCAAGAAGAGCTGCCGAACGAACCGTTGGTCGAGGCTTGACCGTCCACGCAATAGATCGAATAAATGGGGTTCGCCATCGATTCTTCCTTGGAAAGTTCGACCTGATAAGCGCGCGATCCGGCTCCCGCACCACCGGATACGTCATCCCAGTTTACGCTGAGGTGGGTCGGACCGACGTTGCGTGTAATTTGCTGGATATTTCCGGTCTTTGTCGGTTCGGGATCGGCTTTTACTTCGGAACCATCCGAATAGACAGACGCTACGCTTACGCTGTAAGACGTATTGTAATCAAGTCCGGTTACATGGTAGGATAACTCTTCTGTTTCCCCGACTTTTTGATCGTCGATATAAATTACATAACTTTCCGCCGTATCGTCTTCTTCCCATTTGAGGTTGAGATCGGAGAAGAACGGCACAACGGTGACATCTTCGGGGCCGTTCTTGGCATTGGGATCGATATGCATGACTCCTGTTCCGACTTTTACTTTGGCCGGAACGTTGTAAGAACTCAGAATATATGCCCATTCGGAGTAGACCGAACGGGGATAGTTTGCGCGTACCCGTACAAAATATTTGCTTCCTTCGGTCAGTCCTGTGAATTGAGATGCATCATACGGAGAGTCTGAGGATTGAAGTGTATGGGAGACCGTATTGTCGTAAGCATCTCCGCCGACATCTTTTTTCTTTAAGATTTGAACCGTAAAAGATGTCGCCCCGCTTTTCAATGCGGCGTTAGCGTCCCAATACACTCCGATGGATGAACTCGACGAGTTCATTTCGTCGTAAGAGACTTCGGCGGGAGCCGGCATACTCGAATCGATACCGACCGTCGGATCGTCATCTTTACAGCTACTCAGAACAACAGCTAACATAGCGGGAATCGCTATAAGCATTTTATTGATTTTCATAAGTTTGTCTTGAACTGTTTGTTAGATAATAAACACAAAATAACATAAATCAAGGTCTCGCTTCTCAAGCGAACCTTAATCCACATTATTCAATTTATCTAAGAGTCGGCCGGACATCGATGTCCGCGCCTTTGTTCCAAACTTGCAATGCAAATATATATCTTTTTTTTCAAAAACAAACTTTTTTCCTGAAATTTTTAATTTCATCCGGATTTTCGGGCGAGTTTCATAAATGCGGACGGATGGAAAACCGTGTCGGGAATCGAAGTGAATCGAAAAATCTGATTGGGGAACTGAAAGAAATTGAAAGTATTTGGTTTCTAAGGCATTGGCTTTTTTGAAGGAGATGTAGGGGGGGGGTAATTTGTTATTTGTCAGCGATTTATGCTGTTTTTTATTCCCTTTTCGTCGGGCGATCGGAATTAATTTTGGTTTCGAGTAAAAAAATATCCGATTTTATTTGTTTGAATTCGAAATTTATTATATTTGCATAAAAGTTTTTTGTATAAAATATAAGTAATAACCCCTAATTCATTGACTTAACAACCTAAACGAAAATTACGACGACCCAGAAAGCCATCCAAACATTCCCTTAAACCATTATTCGATTATTTTCAGAGAATCCAAACTCGCAATCGTCCCCGTTTGAATGCCCTCAGGGCAGGCAGATGTTTTCCTATATTAATAGGTAAAGGGACGCCTGAAAATTACTAAAAATGTTGGAACTAATTAAAGAAGATTAGAATGAAACACGTACTACTTCCCCCCCCCAGTAAAAAGTTTGCTGTGCGAGGTGTGTTCACGTGTGCTCTTGCTTGTTTGATGATGCTCATATCATCGAGCGTTTTCGCACAGAGCCAAACGATTTCTGGTACCGTTACCGACGCTACGACTAACAGCCCGCTTGCAGGTGCGGCGATCATGGTCAAAGGAACGACAGTAGGTACTATTTCCGATGCGGACGGTTCGTATCGCATCAAGGCCAAACCGACCGACGTGCTGGTATGTACGTTCTTCGGTTACAAATCTCAGGAAGTTACGGTCGGCAATCGCTCGGCTGTCAATTTTGCCATTGCAGAAGATAATACGAAAATCGACGAGGTGGTTGTCGTAGGTTACGGTACGTTGAAGAAAACGCAGCTGGTAGGTGCTGTCGAGAACCTCTCCGGCGAAGCGCTCGAAGGACGTACAAATGCCAACATTACCCGTTCGTTACAGGGGCAGATTCCGGGTCTGAACATCATCCAGACCGACGGTAAGCCCAACCATCAGGGTTCGGTATACGTGCGCGGTAACGCGACGGGTTATCAGTCGCGTAAGAGCGGTACGAACGGTGCAGGTACGAAGCACTCGATCGGTCAGGGCGGTTCGGCTCTGGTGCTGATCGACGGTGTCGAAGGCGACCTGACGACAGTCAACCCCGAAGACGTCGAGACGATTTCCGTGCTGAAGGATGCCGCTTCGGCTGCCGTATACGGCGCTCGTGGCGCATTCGGTGTGATTTTGGTAACGACCAAAGCAGCTAAAAAGGATCGGGTTACCGTAAACTATAACGGTTCGTTCTCCATTAATCGTCGTACGGTGATTTGGGAAGACCATCTAGTATCCGACGGTTTGCAGTGGGCGGAAGCTTTCGCCGAGTTTTTCCAGGGTAATGACCGTACTCCCCAGTCGTCGGGAACGTTCCCCAGCGATGTCAACAAGGAGATCGGCTTCTCGCAGGCTTATCTCGATGAGTTCCGTCGTCGCAAGACCGATCCTTCCTACGAAAAGTATGGTAATTTGTACGGCGACCTGAGCGAATTGGGCTCTCCTACCAAAAAGACCGTTTATTACGGCAGCACGGATTGGGTGGATATGTATCTGAAGGACTATAACTTCACGCAGACGCACAATATTACCGTATCGGGTGCCGGTGAACGCTCTTCATTCGCGATTTCCGGTCGTTATTACAATCAGGACGGTATCTATAATATTGGTGAGGAGGATTTCAAGTCCTATAACCTGCGCGCCAAGGGCGATGTGAAAATCACCAAATGGCTGACGTTGGCCAACAATACGTCGATTTTCAGCCGTAAATACCATCAGCCTTTCGTCGTAAGTGGATCGATGCCTATCTGGCGTCAGATCGAACACCGAGCTCAGCCGCTCTATCCGGTGTATAACGAGGACGGTACGCCGACTTACGCCGCCGCCGCAATGGTTTATGAAGGGTGGTCGCGAGATGAAGCCTACCAGGAGGATAACAAACTCGATGCGATCACGACGACGACTTTGACGGCCGAGCCGATTAAGGACGTATTGAAGGTTTCGGCAGACTTTACCTACAAGGCTATCCGTTCGAAAAAGGATCGTCTTTCGCCTACCCAGACGGGTTATACGACGGCAGGAGAGCCGCATGAATACAATCCGAACTCTTATAAGTCGCATTGGACATACGATACCGATTATGTCGCATCGAACATTGTTGCGACGTGGACTCCCAAATTGGGCGAGAATCACAATCTGAACGTTGTGGGCGGTTGGAATATCGAGAAGACGAAGTATCGTAACACCTATTTGCAGCGTAAGGGTATCCTCTATCCGTCGCTTCCTTCGTTCGAACTGATGGATTCGTCTGAATACAGTGTATCCGACAGCGGTTACGATAAATCTATGGTCGGCGTCTTCGGACGTATTAACTACACTTTGCTCAATCGTTACATCTTCGAGTTCGCAGCTCGTTACGACGGGTCGTCGCTTTTCCCGACCAATCAGCAGTGGGGTTTCTTCCCTTCGGGTTCGATCGGCTGGCGTATTTCGGAGGAGCCGTGGATGAAATGGTCGCGCAACTGGTTGGATAACTTCAAGATTCGCGCCAATGTGGGTTCGTTGGGCAATGCTTCGATTGATCCGTATCAGTTCTTGTCCCTGATGCGTACGAGCAATAGCGCTAGCAAATCGATCGAGAAGTCGTCTATCTTGATTAACGGCGAGCAGGTTCCTTACACTTCCTGGCCTACGATGGTTCCGGCGTCGTTGACATGGGAGACTGTTACGACGTATGATATCGGTGTCGATTTCGACTTGTTGCGTAATCGTTTGTCCGGGTCATTCGATTACTATTGGCGTTATACCAACGATATGTTGATCAATGGTCCCGATTATCCGCAGGTGCTTGGTGAGACTTCGCCCAAGGGCAATTTCGGTGCATTGAAGACCAAAGGCTGGGAGGCATCGCTTTCGTGGCGCGACAGCTTTAAGGTCGGCGGAAAACCGTTCAATTACAATGTGAAGGTCAGCGTCTGGGACAGCCGCACCTGGGTGAAGGATTACTACAACTCCGATGGTGCGATCTACTCTTACTATAAAGGCCAGGAATTGGGCGATATCTGGGGCTTCCGCACCGACGGTTATTTCTTGACCAATGAGGAGGCAAACAACTGGGCAGTAGATGCATTCCATAAGAATGGCAACAATTTCCGTGCGTTTGCCGGTGACTTGAAATTCCTCGATCTCGACGGTAACGGGAAGATCGAAAACGGAGGTGAACGTCCTACGCTCGACAACCATGGCGATTTGGACATTATCGGCAATACGACGCCGCGCTATCAGTATGGTATCAATCTGGGCGCGAACTGGAACGGTATCGGTTTGAGTGTCTTCGTTCAGGGTGTCGGCAAGCGCGACTGGTATCCGATGGTCGAGTCCGGTTTCTTCTGGGGTATGTACAACCGTCCTTACGGTTATTTGCCGAAGGTTCATACGACCGATGCAGTCATTATGGATTACAGTACCGAAAACTGGCGAGTAACCAATCCGGGGGCATATTATACCCGTCGTGTAACCTATGCGGCCAATCGTAACGTCGGACCTCTGACTTATGAAAACGATTATTATCTGCAGGATGCATCGTATTGGCGTATCAAGAACATTACGATCGATTACACCTTCCCGCAGGAGCTGACGCGCAAGATCCGGATCGAGAAGTTGAAGATTTATGTATCGGGCGATAACATTTTCACCCATTCGCCGCTCTTCAAGCATACCGATATGTTCGATCCGGAAACGATCGGTTTCGGTGATAGCGATTACAATGATACTACCGGCGGTTTGGGCGGTGTAGGTCAGGGTTACAGCTATCCGATGCTGAAGACGTGGACGATCGGTTTGAATGTCACTTTCTAATGAATGTTAAATTATGAAAAATATTATTAGATTATTTGCAATAGGGGCCGTTGCCTTCACCGGAGTTTCGTGTGAAGACTTTTTGTCGGCGGATCCGGTGAATAGAGTTTCGGCCGAAGCCTTTTTTGTTTCGGAATCCGATTTACAGTTATATTGTAACGGTCTCCTCGAATCGTATTGCCCGTCGGCGAATACGATTGGTATGGGAGATAGTTATACAGACTTGACCGCCAGCAAATCGGGTACGGATTATTACAAACCGGGGGCAGCATGGGATGCAGGTAAGCAGACCGGTTGGGATGTCGGTGATTGGAGAAGTATCCGTCGTGCCAATATTATGCTGCGGGACATGGTTCGTGCCAAAGAGAATGTTTCAGAGGTCGTTTATAATCATTATGAAGGCGTAGCGCGTTTTTGGCGGGCTTATTTCTATTATAGCAAAGTGAAGACGTTCGGCAATGTGCCGTGGATCGACCAGGTCCTCGATGTCGACAACGCGTTGCTTTATGCCGGCCGCGACGATCGCGAATATGTGATGAGCAAAGTGTTGGAGGATCTGAATTTCGCTTGCACGTATTGTTCTACCGATACGAAGACTTACAAGAACGTGATTAATCGTTGGGTAGCTTTGGCTTTCAAATCGCGAGTTTGTCTTTTCGAAGGTACTTATCGTAAATATCACAAGGTCAATCCGTCGACGAATCAGCCTTGGAACAATAAGTATGAGAGTGCCGATGATTTCTTGCAGGAAGCTGTCGATGCCGCCAATACGATTATGACGGAGGCGGGGTTGAAGTTGCACAATGACTATCATGCCTTGTTTACGACGTCGGCTTTGGGCGATATCAATGAAGTGATTTGGTATCGCGAGTACAAGACGAGTGACGGTCTGAATGTATGGAACGATCTGACGTTGAATTACAATACTTCTACTGCAAGTCAGAAGGTTTCGCCGACGAAGGCCTTGATGAACATGTATCTCACGACCGACGGTACCCCGATCGAGTCGGATCAGGTTCCGATGAGCAAAGAGTTTGAAGGCCGCGATCCTCGTCTGAGCCAGACGGTTCATGCTCCGGGACACGAGTGGACGTACGGCGGTGTAACCGGGCCTAAGCCTTTGAACTTCACGCACGTCGTTACCGGCTATATGTTTATGAAATGGAGTCAGGAGTTCGAGAACAACTACACGACTGGGCGTGGCGATAATTCCGTACCTATTTTCCGCCTTGGAGAAGTTTTGCTCAACTATGCGGAGGCGAAAGCCGAGCTCAATAACGGTTCGTTATCTCAGGAGGACTGGAATTTGACGGTAGGCGCGTTGCGCGATCGTGCTGGGGTTAAGAATATCTGGCCGGAAGATACAGCGAACTATAAGCCCGATCAGTGGTTGATCGATTATTATGCTCAGGCAGAGGGCGCCGCTATTACGAATCTGTCGAATACGATTCTCGAAATCCGTCGTGAACGTGTTACGGAGCTGATTCTCGAGAACCTCCGTGTCGATGATCTTTATCGCTGGCATTGTGCGAATCTGATCGCTCTTCGCGATACCGAGAAGGGTTGGAAGGGTGTATACTTATCGGCTGATGAAGTTAAGAACGGTATGGAATTCAACGGATACACGTATACCTTTACTGCGGCGGATACCAATCCTAACAACTATTGCATTGGTACCAGCATGAGTGATAATAACTGGACGCTGACCGACGGCGATCACGGTTATCTGGTATACCACGAAGATTTACGTTTCGACGAGCGAATGTACGTGCGTCCGATTCCTTCTGCGGCATTGTCATTGAATACCAATTTAGGCCAGAACTACGGTTGGGAACAGTGATCTTTGCAGGAGAATAGAGTTTGATTAAAAAGATAAGTGGTCTTTGTTTTACTCAAAGATCGCTTATCTTTCTAAATAGTACGCGATTTTATTTACTGTGAATCCAAATAAGGAAGGATTATATATGTTAAGAAAGTTTTATTATCTGTTTTTGACGGTGGCTTTGCTGGGCGGAGCCGCTTGTTCGAGTTCCGATTCTGATGACTCGGATCCTACGCCTCCCGAGGGTGAGACGGTCCTTGTCGGTCAGATCTCGGATGCTACGACGGGGAAAGGTATTGCCGGCGTTCCCGTGACGGACGGCTATACGTTTACTACTACGGATGCCGACGGTAACTACCGCCTCGTAGCGAACCGTTATTGCCGCAATGTCTATTACGTTACTCCGGCGAACTATAAGGTGGCTCTCGATCCTTCCTCCAAGTTGCCGCTGTTCTATTCGACCTCTACGATTCAGCGCTACAAGGAGAATCGCAACGATTTTAAACTGGAACCGCTTCCCGCTGTCGAGGAGAATTTTACGCTCGTCGCTATCGGGGATCCGCAGTGTAAGACGGATGATGATGTGACTCGTTGGGAAACGGAGACGATTCCCGATATCAAATCCACACTCAAAAGTGCACAGGAGAAAGGTCGGTGGACGAATGCCTATGCCGTTACATTGGGCGATATTACGTTCGACAATACGGTGCAGTGGGATCCGATGAAAAAATCGATGTCGAACATGCAGATCGGGACGGATTATCTGCCGATCTTCAACTGCATGGGCAATCACGACCACGATGCCTCTCAATCGACTCCATACGCTGCTCAATTGAACTATGTCCAGCGTTTCGGCCCGGCCGACTATTCATTTAATAGAGGTAAGGCACATATCGTTGTGATGGATAATGTCGTTTGCACGAGATCTACGGGTTCGACGTGGAATTATGAAGCCGGACTTCTGGATCAGCAGTATAATTGGCTGAAAGCCGATCTGGACCTGGTCGAGAACAAGGCGGACAAGATTATTTTCTTTTGTGCCCATATTCCTTTCCGTAACGGGGGAAAGAACACGGGATCGAATGTGAATGAAGACAAGCATTATGCGGATGTCCTCAATTTGTTGACGCAATTCAAGGAGGCGCATATCATGATCGGACATACGCATTATCCGCAGAATTATATTCATACCAAGTATGTGTGCCAGGGTGGTAAGCCTGTGTATGAGCATGTTCATGGCGGTGCCTGCGGTGCTTGGTGGTCGAGCAACCTGAATGTCGACGGGGCTCCCAACGGTTACAGCATCTACGAAATCAAAGGCAATGTCGTCGATAACTGGGTAGCGAAATCTACCGGACGGCCCGAGACGTACCAGATGCGTGTATACGATGGCAATGCCACCTATACGGGACAGAAGAAATACTCCTACACTTGGACGGGTGGCGGTACTGGCGCCGGTATCAAGACGAATGGCAATGCGGCATTGAAGGATTGTTTCGTCGTTTCGATTTGGAATGACGATCCCCAGAATTGGAAGGTGGAACTCGTTCAGAACGGCGTTGTTACGCCGATGTCGCGTATAAGTTCGAATATTGCTGATATGTGTGCCGTATCGTTCTTCTTTAACGAATGCGGCAAGACGACGACGACCTGGAACAAGGCATTGCAGCATTATTGGTACGTCAAAGCTCCCGGAGGAAATCCCTCGACTGAAAAGGATTGGGTCGTACGTGCTACGCAGACGATTCCTGCAAGCGGGAAGACCAATGTCTATGAAGCAGCTGCTTTCCAGACCGATTTTTCGGGTTTCGCAGCTAATTGATCCATAGAGGTTGTATTTAAAGCGGTGTGCCTATTAGGCACACCGCTTTTTTGTTGGTATGCAGGGGTATCCGTAATATATTTCGTCCGGATATCGCTGCACCACGGGATGTAAATATTGGGATGCTCTGAGTACGAATGTTCTTGGATAAGAATCATTCCGCTTCTGGCGATCGGAAGCGGGATGATTCGGCGGATTGTCGAGGATTGCTTTTCGAAGGCGGTCCGTTGCCCGGTTGTGTTCTCCTATTTCACCTTGCTGCTGCCGACCATGCGGTATTTTTCGCAAAGCAGCTCCACGACCGGCGCCACGGCTTTTGGGAAAACCTTTCGCAGGTCGATCTCCTCGCTTTCGAGCAGTACGCCTTTGAGCGCGCGCATGAAGTTGTCCTTGATCTCGGTGGCGAGGTTGACCTTGACGATGCCGTTGGCGATCGCTTCGCGCACCATGTCGTGGGGGATGCCCGAACTGCCGTGCAGCACCAGCGCCGCGTCGGTCGCCGCATGGATCTGCGCCAGCCGTTCGATGTCGAGCCGCGGAGTCTGCTTGTAGAAGCCGTGGGCCGAACCGATCGCCACGGCCAGCGCATCGACGCCGGTCGCTTCGACGAACCGTGCGGCCTCTTCGGGCGTGGTGAAGCCTCCGCCCTGCGCCTGTCCCAGTTTGGCGACGTAGCCCAGCTCCGCTTCGACGTTCACGCCGTAGGGGCGTGCCAGTTCGACGATCCGTCGGGTCGTCGAGACGTTCTCGTCGAACGGACGTTCGCTGGCATCGATCATCACCGAGTCGAATCCTGCATCGAGACACCGCTCGACCAGTTCGACCGATCCGCCGTGGTCGAGATGAATCCACCCTTCGACGCCGTAGTCGGCGATCGCCCTGCGGCCCATTCCGACGGCCTGTTCGAGCCCCATATAGTCGATCGAGCTGCGCGTGAGCTGCAACAGCACGGGAGCCTGCATTCGCTGCGCAGCCTGCATGACGGCCGTGAGGGTCTCGAAGTTATAGAAATTGGTCGCCAGCACGGCCGTCCGGTCGCGCTGGCATTTTTTCAACAGTTCTTTTACGTTCATTACAGCAGGTTGTTAAGGTCGACCAGATTGAATGCGTAGAAATACTTGTCCATATCGTGTTCGATGCGGCCGAGTACCACCTCTTCGGGGTCCATTCCCACACGGCGCAGGTTGTCGTAGAGCCGTTGGCGCGCTACGAGCGCTTCGGGTTCCTGCCAGATGTAGCGGCAGCCGGTCTTGACGAGCCACGTGCGGCGCTCGGCGCTCAGTGCGCCGAATGCCGATCCTTCCTCGGCGGGCAGCAGCCACTTCTTCCAGCGGCCCGACGCTTCGACCAGTCGTTCGAGTGTCTCGGTGATGCGCGAACGCATGGCGATACGTCCTTCGGCCAGGAGCTTCTGTTCGGTACGTTCCAGTTCGGCCAATCCGTCGTATTCGCTCATCGTGAACTCCGGGCCGACGTTGGCGGCGCCCATGCCGCACAGCGGGTAGTCCTGCGGATTGCTTACGCCGTCGGTGTAGTGTCCCTTGATGTAGCTGCCCAGCGGACGGACTTTCGCCGTGAGGCTGCGGGCTACCTCCGTGTCGAAGAGGGTCGTGTGGAGGTCGGTTCCCACCTTGCCCACGATGAAACAGGGCCATATGTCGGAGAGCCCTTCGCGCGCCAGTCCTGCTTTGAGTTCGGCGATGAAGGTGTCGAACGTCCGTTCGTCGGCCAGACCGCCGTGCACCTCCTCGGTTCCCACCTCGTAGGAGATTTCGGGCAGTCCCTTCGCACGGCGGAAGGTTTCGCAGTGCCGGATCAGCTCCACCGTGCGGGCGGCCACGAGACGGATGTCGATCGTCTGGCCGGCCGGTACGTTGATGTCCACCGTCGGATCGACGTGGATCAGATCGTACCCCGCCAGCAGCGCCGCTTCGAACGAGCGCTTCACCCCGTCCATCGCGGCCTCGGTCGACCACTTCTCGGTGCGCTGCTTGTCTTTGAGCCACGGACCGCCGTGGTCGATGGCCACGATATAGATTCCGTCGAAGTTGACGGCGGCGGCCTCCATGCGCACGAGCTTCACGAACTCGTCGGGCCGCATCCCCGTGTACCCGCCGTCGCAGTCGATCTGATTGAGTGTCGCGGCGAAATAGATCGGCGCGTTGTTGCGCTTGGCGGCACGGAAGGCGGCCTTGATGACCGCCGTCGAATTGGGACAGGCGGCGAAGAGGGTGCGACGGATGCCGGTTTCGCGTTCCAGCTCCGCGATGCGTTGCAACAGTTTTTCGGTTTTTGCCATAATCGTTGGGTGTTGATGGTGCCGGGTTTCGTCAGACGGGGGCGGCCGGAGACCGCTTCCTGCGGAAGTGTTGTCCGCCTCCTGCGGTCGGAAAGGGGGCTGCGACCTCCCTGCCGGTGATACTATCGGTTGATGAACATTACTTTGTTGAAGAACTCCTTGCGCTCACGCATGACGCCGAACGCCTTGTCGGCCTCCGAGAGCGGGAAGCGGTGCGAGATGAGCGGACGCACGTCGATGCGGTGCGACGCGATGGCCGCGAGCGCCGTGCGCCATTCGTTGCGGACGTCGTTGTAGCTGCTGTTCCACGTCCCTTTCAGCGTGAGCTGCTTGCGCAGAATCTCCCAGTAGCCTTTCTGGGTGAGGGTCATGTCGCCGGCGGGATTGCCCATCGAGACGACCGTACCGAAACTTTTGACCGCTTTGAGGGCCTGCTCCCACGTTTGCGCCACGCCGGCTCCTTCGATGCAGGCGTCGGCGCCCCGGCCGCCGGTCTGCGTGCGGATATACTCCACCGGATCGGTCTCGCGCGAGTTCACGGCGTCGAATCCCTGTTTGCGCGCGAATTCGACTTTGGTCGGATCGATGTCGCACAGGATGACGCGGAACGCGCCGGCGGTTCGGGCCCACAGGCCCAGCATGATGCCGATCGGGCCTGCACCGAACACGGCGACGGTGTCGCCGATGCCGACCGACGCCTGACCGATGGCGTGAAGCGCTACGGCGGCCGGTTCGCACATCGCGGCCTCCTCGTAGGAGAGCGAGTCGTCGAAGAAGACCAGGTTCCACTCCTTCACGGCGATGTATTCGGCGAAAGCGCCGTCGCGCCGCGAGCCGTAGTAGTCGTAATCGCTGCACTGTGCGTATTCTCCCACCTGGCAGGCTTCGCATTTGCGGCACGGCAGCAGCGGGAAGACTGCGGCACGACGGCCGACGAGCGACGGGTCGTCGGCTTCGACGATCTCCCCGGCGAATTCGTGGCCGGGAATCGTCGGGAAATGGTAGGTTCCTTTGGTAAAGACGCGCGGCAGATCGCTTCCGCAGATTCCGCAGGCGTGCACTTTGAGCAACACCTCTCCCGCCTGACGCACGGGCATGGGCACATCCTCGTAACGCAGGTCGCCGACCGCATGGAGGTTGAGCGCTTTCATCGTATTTTTCATCTATTTATATATTTAGGTATAACGTCTTTTGTGCCGGCAGGCCGGAATCCGCTTCGGCATCCGCCGTCGCGTCTGCTGGTTGTCGTTTCCGGCCTTCAACGGTCTTGCGTGTCCGCAAGGCGGTTATCGGAGTTTCCCGACTGCGTTTGCCGTACGCTTCCGATCGAATTCGATTTCGTTTTAATTCTATTTTCTTTCGAATGCTTTTACAAAAATAGAATTTAACTTTTAAAGTTGCAACTATTTTGCGGAAAAAATGCGTTGCGGTCATCGTCCGTCCGGAACCGTTCCGCGACCGGAGACACGGGACGCATCCGCTTTAATACGCCGGCGTTCGGCGGTCTCGGCGTGGTTGGGCGTTGCGTCCGGCGTCTCGTTTCGGCAGGGACTTCGGCACGCATCTCTTTGGGGTGTGACGGCTCGGAGGAAGGGCTTCCGCGTCCGCTTGGGTATGGACAGAGAGATCGCAGTGCGGACAGGCGGCGGCGTGTGGAAGAGAACGGAACTGCGGAGAGCATCTGACGGCGGGGCGGATTCCGCCGCGATTTCTCCCGTCCCGCCATGTGCTTCGGTACGGGCCGACCGGATGTGGATTTGCAGAATCGGAACCGATTCGAAATTTAGTAGTGTATGTTTACGATTTATTTCGATTTTCGAAAGGGGCGCGCGGGTATTATCGTTTCCGATAAATCCGCCGAAAGATGAACGCAGCCGGCCTTTCCGGAGGATGGACAGGGCTTTCCGGAAATAAATGTCGGAAAAATAACGCTAAAAGCTTGCTATTCCACGCGGTTTTTGTAACTTTGTGTCTTGGAATAGTAACTTACTAACTCTTAAATCGAATGAACAATACGCAATGTATTCTCGATGCTTTAAAAATCGCAACCGATACGAAAGCATTCGAACTCGGCGAGGGTGTTCTTCACCGTGCTCCGGCTCTTTTTAAGGAGTATTTTCCGAATCGGAAGGCCGTCATCGTCGCCGATAACAATACATGGAAAGCCGCCGGCGAAGCCGTCGACGCATCCATGCGCGAGGCGGGAATTCCCTGCGAGCGTTTCCTTATTGAAGAGGAGGAGTTTCATGCCGACTGGCCCTATGTGGAGCGGATCGACGAGATGCTCGACCGCACGGGGGCCGTCGCCGTCGCCGTCGGGTCGGGCGTCATCAACGACTTGTGCAAACTCGCGTCGTTCCACCACGGTCAGTCCTATCTTTGCGTGGCTACGGCCGCTTCGGTCGACGGTTATTCGTCGTCGGGCGCAGTGGTGTCGCGCGACGGCGCCAAACTCAATATCGAAACCCATGCGCCGCTGGTGATTCTGGCCGACGTGGGCGTGCTGGCCGCCGCGCCGAAAGAGATGACAGCGGCGGGTTATGCCGATCTGGCGGCCAAGATACCCGCCGGCGCCGAGTGGATGATCGCCGACCTGTTCGGTACGGAGCCGATCATTCCCGCTGCGTGGAACGTCTTCATGAACGATCTGGATGCGATGCTCGCCGATCCCGAAGGGGTGGCGGCCGGCAAACCCGAAGCGATCGCTTCGCTCTTCGCCGGTCTGACGCTGAGCGGCATCGCGATGCAGGTGGCCAAATCGAGCCGTCCGGCGTCGTGCACCGAACACCTGTTCAGCCACGTGCTCGACATGACGCACCATCGCTACAACGGCAAGTTCCAGTCGCACGGTTTCCAGGTGGCGATCGGTACGCTCACGATGTGCGCCTTCTTCGACGAGTTCTTCAAGATGGATCTCTCGACGCTCGACGTCGACGCCTGCGTGGCCGCATGGCCCTCGCTCGAAGCGGAGCAGCGGCGTGCGCTCGATCTGTTCCGCGATTTCCCCGTGCCGGAGCTGGGTTATACCGAGATCACGAAGAAGTGGAACGATGCCGAGACGGTTCGCGTACAACTCACGCGAGTCAAGGAGAACTGGCCCGCCTTCAAGGCGCGGTTGCAGGCGCAGTGCTATCCGTTCGAGAAGATGCGTGCGCTGTTCGCCGCCGCGGGTGCGCCGACCGATCCTTCGCAGATCGGTGTTTCGCGCGAGCAGTTGCGCAGCATGGTCGATTTTACGCAGTTGTTGCGCTGGCGCATCAATCTGCTCGATCTGGCCAAACGCGCACGGATTTACGATGAATTGGTCGCCCGCGTCTTCGGCAAGGGCGGAGCTTGGGAAATCGCATAATCGACGAGCCTTATGACTGCGGAACAGACCAAACGATTCAAATACTGGCAGTGGCGGACGATCATCGGAACGATGATCGGTTACGCCATTTTTTATTTCGTTCGCAAGAACTTCTCTTTCGCCATTCCCGGTCTTACGGCCGAGTACGGCATCTCGAAAACGACCTTCGGCGTCATCATGACCCTCGTCGGGCTGATCTACGGCGTGTCGAAATTCGTCAACGGCGTACTGGCGGACCGCACCAACGGCCGCTGGCACATGGTGACGGGCTTGTCGGTGTGTTCGGTCATCAACTTCATTTTCGGCTGCGGTGCGATCATCTGCGCATGGATTACGGGGCAGACCTACGGGACGACGTTCATCCATACGCTGGTCGTCCTGTTCGGCGTGCTGCTGATTCTGAACAACATGTTCCAGGGGTGCGGCTTCCCGCCGTGCAACCGCCTGATCACGCATTGGGTTCCGCCCAAGGAGCTGGCGACCAAGATGTCGATCTGGAACGCTTCGCACTCGATCGGCGCCTTCATCATCGCGATCTTGTGCGGGTATCTGATGGGCCACACGGGTACGGATATGACGGGCGATCCAGAGATGCGGCAGCGCGTCGTGGAGAATACGGCGAGCATCACCGAAAAGATGGACGCCGCTTCGGCCGAAGCCTATGTCACCAATGCGTTGCAGCATGTCGGCGCCTGGCAGTGGACGTTCTGGGTTCCGGCTGCCATCGCGGTGCTGGGCGTGATCTTCATCATCGTTACGTTGCGCGATACGCCCAAGTCGGTCGGCCTGCCCGAATTGGAGGGCACCAAGACGCAGCTCGACGAACACGATTCGTCGGAGGAGTTCAAGGCGTTCCTGCGCAAGAAGGTCTTCCTCAATCCCATGATCTGGGGGTTGGCCGTGGCCGACTTCTTCGTCTATATCGTGCGTTTCGCCGTGCTCGACTGGGGCCCGACCTTCTTGCAGGAGTCGCGCGGCCTCTCGTCGAGCATGGCCGGCTGGACGGTCGCCATCTTCGAAGTGTGCGGTATCACGGGCATGCTGCTCGCGGGTTGGATCTCCGACAAATTCTTCGGGGGCCGCGCGCAGCGCACCTGCGTCTTCTGCATGGCGGGCGTGATCCTCTTCATCTCGCTCTTCTTCGCCCTGCCGGAGTCGACCGATCCTGTCGTGCTGCTGATGATGCTCGCCGTGGCGGGATTCTTCATCTACGGCCCGCAGGCGCTCATCGGCGTCATCGCGTCGAACCACGCCACGAAGAAGGCCGCTTCGACGGCCAACGGCGTGGTGGGTATGGTGAGCTACGTCAGTGTCGTCGTTTCGGGCTGGGGCTTCGGCTTCATCTCCGACCACTTCGGCTGGCGCTGGGTCTTCATCACGATGATCGCCATGGCCGTGCTCGGATTCCTGGTGCTGCTGTCGATGTGGAACACCAAGAGCGACGGATATGAACACGACGCCGCCGAAACCAACTAAAACCTTATAAGCCTATGAAAAACTTCTTTTTGAAACTGGGTATCTGCGCATTGGCGCTCACCGGTGCCGCCGAGGCGTTGGCGCAGGAGCAGGTCATCCAGCTCTTCGCCCATCGGGGCAGCCGTTTCGAGTACGACGAAAACACGCTGCCGGCCTTCAAGGCCTCCTACGACGCAGGTCTGCGCGGTTTCGAGACCGACATCCGCATGACCCGCGACGGCGAGCTGGTGATCTCGCACGACGAGACGCTGGCACGTCTGACGCCCTGCAAGCGCGTGGTGGAGACGATGACGGCCGACGAGATCCGCAAGGTCAAGACCAACCAGGGCAACGACCTGATCTTCCTGCCCGAGCTGGTGGACTTCTTCGCCGACAAGGACAACGTATACATCGAGTTCGAAATGAAGACGAAGCCGGTCGAGAGTTATCCCGAAGAGCGGCTGCGCGAGTACTGCGAGAAGGTGTACAACACGGTGATGGCCAAGAAACCCGCCAACTCGCTCTATCTGTTCACGTCGAGTGACAAACGTGCGCTGAAAATGATGCGTTCGCTCCACCCCGACGTCGATCTGCTGCTGATTATTTCGAAGCCGATCTGCGAGGAGACGATCCTCGAAGCGATCGACATGGGCATCAAACGGTTGGGCTGCCGCATCGAGGGCACGTCGAAGGCGATGGTCGATCTGGCGCACAAGGCCGGACTCTATGTCTCGCTGTGGCCCGGTCAGTCGCCCGAAGAGTTCATGCGGGGTGCCTATCTGGGTGCCGATGCGCTCAACAGCGACCGTGCGGTCGAGGTCAAGAACTGGCTCGACAAGAACGCGCCGTGGATCAAGTATAAATAACGTCCGTTCCGTCGCAGGCCCGTTCGGCGTGCGACGTATGGGGGACGTTCGGACGAGTCCGATCCTTGCATTACCCCCGCCGGAAATGTTTCCGGCGGGGGTATTCCGTTTGCGGGTCTCCCGACCCGTTTGCAGGTGCCTGTGCGGCGGCGTTTTCGGCTTCGGGGGAATGAGTTTCCGTGCCGCAGCACGGGAGGCACGGCGGCCGGAACGGCCCGCACCGGCGCCGGCCGGTGTGGCGGGGCTACGGGCCGGTTATTTGCTTCTGATACGTTTGCGCCGTTTCTTCTCCACCTCCCGGTCGTGCTGCTCCTCCATCTGTTTGCGATAGATTTCGATCTTCTCATTGAGATGTGAAACGTCTTCTTTCAGCATTTTGCGGAACGTGTTCAGACTGACGGGAGCCTCTTCGATCACGAATTTGGTATGGATTTTCCATAGCGGGAGCTTCCCTTTGCGGATGTAGGGTTCGGCGAGGCGTTGGACGTATTGCGCCTGTTTGAGATAGCTGAGTCGTTCTTTGGTCACTTTCATACGATGATTCGTTAGCGGGTTAATCAATATAAAGTTCCGAAAACCGGCCGGCCGAAACAAGCAAAGCAACGTTTGTTGGTGGATGAAATATAATATTGTATAAGTAAATAATAAATTGTATGATCTTGTTTGCAGGAAGTTGCCGTTTCGGATCGCCGCACGGATCGTCCGAAAAGGCGCTCCGTGGCGGGATCGGCGCTGCGGACAATGCGCGGACATAACCGCAGCCGACGGGAGCGGCCCGCCGACAGTGACGCCGACGACGCTCCCGTGGAGGACGGAATCCGGAAGGATACTACTTATTATTTATATAGTCCGGCGGATCGGAGGCTTTTCCGGCCCTCGAAGTACAGGATAAGTTTGGGATTCGTCCCTTCCGGACGAAGCGGAAGGGACGGAACGACGCAATGGAGACGGGGCGGCGGGCGGCGTTTATTCGATCAGTGCCCGAAGCGGTACGTCGAGTGCGTTGCAGATGATGCAAAGTGTTTTGACCGTGGGATTTGAACGGCCCGTTTCGATACGGCTCAGGTTCGAACGTTCGATGTCGCAGCGGTAGGCCAATTCCTGTACCGTGAGCTTTCGAGCCTTTCTTAGTGTTCTGATTTTTAGAGCGATAAGTTTTATCTGTTCTGTATAGTCGATTGGCATCCCGAAAAATTTTACGAAAAGTTTTGTATTGCAAAGATTTTCATATATCTTTGCATCATGCGTATCATATATGATACCAACAGTCCGGCGGCGGGAGGCATGAAATCCTGCCGATAAGGGATGACAACTATGTAGGAATCAGTAAATAAATACCGAAAAGACACGAAGTTCAAACCATTTCAAAACATCTTTAATTTCTTCATTATGAAAAGACAATTCTTAGGTAGACTCCTATCGCTGTTCCTTGTCGGAACGGTGGTAGCCGGAGTCGGTTGCAAGGACTACGATGACGACATCACGAGTCTGAACAACCGGATCGACGAGCTGACGACGGGGCAGATCGCTTCCGTGGAGAAGCAGATGCAGTCTCTGCAAAATGCGGTCGACCGGTTGGACGGGGTTGATTCGGGCTTGAAGGACGAAATCGAGGCATTGCAGGGCAAAGCCGAGACGCAGGCCGGAGAGATCGGAAAGTTGCAGGAGGAGTTGGGAAAGGCGGCCTCCGCATCGGAAGTCGAAGCGCTGAAAAAACAGATCGAGACGCTCGAAAGCGATAAGGGCAAGCTGGAGAAGCGGATCGAGGCGCTCGAAAGCGCCCGCACGAGTTTGCAGGATGAAATCGACGCCGTGAAGGGTTCGCTGGCGAACTACCTGACCAAGAGCGACGCCGAGGCGACCTACGCCACCAAAACGACGGTCGAGAGTCTGTCGCAGCTGCTCAACCAGATCAAGGCCAACTACGTTTCGGCCGAAGGGCTGGCTTCGACGCTCGAAGGTTACGTGACCGACGCCGAACTGGCCGATTATCCGACGCTGACCGTCTTACAGGAGGCGATCCGCCAGAGCGAGACGGCGATGAAGAACTCGCTGGGCGAAGCGATGAAGCCGATCCTGGCGAAATATAACTTCGTCCAAAAGGATGTGCTCGATCTCGAAATCCAGGATTTGCAGGAGCAGATCGATGCCCTCAGCGGCAAGCCCGACGCCGACGGTTCGCTGGCCAACATCAAGAGCCGGCTCGAAGCGCTCGAAAATGCCGAGATCAAATACGACGAGTCGAACGCCGCCTTCACGAAGGGCGTGGAGGACTGCATCGGCAAGGCGCTCGCCAACGACGGCGCGATCGATCAGGCCATTGCCAATGCGATTAAGGATGTCGCCGGTGAGTACGAGGGGACGATGCAGGATCTGAAAAACCTCATCGACGGCCTGCGCATGGACGTGGATCAGCTCCTGAGCCGTATCCAGAGCCTCGTCTATGTTCCGGCTTACGACGATCACAAGGCGTCGGTCAACGCGCTCTACTATGCCCCCGAGGGCGAGGAGCCCGTCCTGCTGGCGAACGGTACGGTGGAGATGACCTTCCGCGTTACGCCCGTCGAGGCTGCCGGACAGCTCGTGGCCGCCTATGCCGCCGAGCCCGAGATGTTCTCGCTGGAAATGGAACAGGTGAAGACGCGCGCTACGGTGCCTGCGCTGAATATTCAGAAGGTCGAGGCCGACGAGACGGGCAACGGCCGCTTCATCGTGACAGCGCTTCCCGCCGATTTCACCCCCGACTTCTTCACGGGTAAGGTTTCGTACAGCATTGCGCTGCGCGTACAGAAAGCCTACGACGCGGAGGCCGGGAACGACTATTCGGCCAATGTGGTTTCGGATTACGTGAACCTCGTGCCGGCGCGCGCCGACGTGAAGGCCGTCGTGCTGGCTCCCGCCAAGGAGGACGGTTCGATCGACGCCGACCGGATCGTCGCTGCGGACGGCGAAGTGGCCTACGAGATTCCCTACGACGATACCGACATGGTCGTCGAACTGATGAAGGGCTACAAACTCTGGGCTACCGACGGCGAAGCCTACTACGATCTGGCTCAGCTCGCCGACATGGGTTATTCGCTCGAAGCGCCCGTCGTGGCCTGCACGAGCAAGGCTTTCAAAGCCGACGGCACGGAGTTGGAGTCGGCTGACAAGGGCAACTTCGAGGTTGCGAACGGCGGGGAGGAAGTCTGCGACGAGACGGTCAAGCTGATCGCCGCCGACAAGTCGACGCGCAACAACTACCTGCTCACCGAGCACGCCTATACGGTCGCTGCCGCCTACGATGCGCTGAACCCGACCTTCAACAGCCGTGTGACGATCGTCAAGACCAAGCGCGGCGTAACGCTCGACCTGTTGAAGTACGTCTGGAACTACTCCGATTTCCGGACGGTCTACGAAGCCGGCGGCGAGTACGAAGGTTCCGAGCGCGAATTCACGCTCAACGTAACCGAGTCGACGCTTCCTCAGGACATCACGCCCGAGAACATCGTAACCTACTGGAACCAGGGCGGCAGCGCCGTGGTGAAGGCCGTCGAGCTCGACGCGGAGGGCAAGCCGACCGAGACCGTCGACGACAATGTGAAGGTGGTTCCCGTGGCTTACGATGCCGACGAGGGCTATACGCTGCGCGTTTCGGGATACACCTTCGGCAAGCGTTATGCCGTCGAAGCGTCGAGCGAGTTCGAGAACGTACAGGTGACGATCGCCTTCGAGGCCGAGTTCGTCGCACTGCCCGAGAAGATCGAGGTTACGCTTCCCGCCGCTACGCTCGCATACGATGCCACCGAGGAGCTGTTCGTAGCCGAGGATACCTCCGTTGTCGGCGAACTCTTCGAGCAGGTGAAGGATCACTTCACGGATGCCGCCGAACTGGCTACGTCGCTTACCCGTCCTTACTATGGAGGCTCGCCCAACAGTGCGAACGCATTCTATACGGCTGTCTGCGGCGACCGGACGCTGGAGAAGAACTACTGGTTCCTCGACGGTTCGAATCCTGCGACGATCACCCGCATCGCCGTGGCCAACGACGGCAAGATGACCTCCCACATGCAGGTCAATCGTGCCGATGTGGAGACCGACGCCGACGTATTCGCCTTCGAGACGAAGCTCGTTCCCAACTACGGCCTGCCGATCTATGTCAAGGGCGAGGCCAGGGTCGAGATTCCCGCCTATGCCGCGCAGCACGTCGACGCATGGGTCTACAACGCGGACGGCAAGTGGCAGTCGGATGTGAAGGGTCTCTGGTCGCCGAGTTTCGGATCGAGTGCGCTCACGGGCTTCTCGGTAGCCGACATCGATCTGGAATCCGCCTTCACGATCGTCAAGAAGGATGCGCAGGGCGTATGGGTACCGGTATCGGACGATGAGATCGCTGCACAGAAACTCGTCTTCGCTTACGAGATTCCCGCGACGGCTCCCGCTCACGACGGCATCGAGATCGCCGGTAACAAACTCTCGTATTACGGCCGCAACGAATCCGTGCCCGTCGTCGGTACGCTTTCGATCGACGGCATCGTCATCGGCAACGCCTTCACGGCCGTGAACGACTATACGTCGTATGAGGTCAACAAGTTCGACCCGATCCGCTCGTTCACGCAGTCGGAGACCGTCGAAATCCCGACCCGCACGGCCGAGGCGACCTATACGAAGAATATCTGCGAGGTACTTTCGCTGCGCGATATGCGCGACGCCGACGATATGAAGGGCTTCGAGCTGATCGATCACGATGCGACGCTGGCCGATCCGTGGATCACGGGCGACGACACCAACGGTTTCGCTACGGGTGTCCGTCCCAACAGCGACAAAGTCTTCGGGCTGGAAGCGATCCGCATCGTCAGCTTCTCGGTGACCTATGCCGACAACGGATTCGACGCTTCGGCGGCACTCGGCGACCGTGTAACTGTCGACGAGACGACCGGTCAGATCACCTTCTCGAATCTCAATAACCTCTCGTTGCAGAAGGATGTCGACGTGACGGTCAACGTCGAGGTGGCTTATCCCTGGGCCGTGAAGAGCGGTAAGGTGACCTACAAGATTCTCAAATAGCGGGGATCGTCTCTCCTCCGTCGCGACGGAGGACGATTCGGGGCAGAGTTTTCACAACTCTGCCCCTTTTCGTTCCCTTGCGGCGGTGTATTCGGAGCAGGGGACGCCTTGCCGTCGCAATCCCGATTCGGCGCATGCATCGGCATACATGCGCTTTTATCCCGTCGTCGTGCGCTATGTCAGCATGTGTCTCAGTGCGGAGGCATAATATCCGATAGGGTGGAGACGGCGTTCTGCCCTCGCCGTCCTTCGTCGGGCCGTCTTTCGCGGACGTTCGCGCCGTGCGACGGCAGGAACGCACGCAGGCAAAGCGTATTTCGTGGTATTTCGCGCACCTTTTCCGGAAAAACCGTTGCAGGGATACGCTCCTTCGGGGAGAAAGCGCGCGTTTTGCGTCGGAAAACAGACATTCCTCCTGTGTCCGAATGCCGTCAGTGCCGTTCATGCAGATCGGTGCCCGCAGGCCGCTGGAACGCCTGCAAGCCGAACTCCGGCAGAAGGGTGAGCACGCGGTCGGTAAGTGCGCTCTGGAACGCTTCGTAGGGAATCCATTCGAAGTGGCGCGTGAAGCAGTAGAACTCCAAAGGCACGCCTTCGGACGTGGGTTGGAGCGTGCGTACCATCAACATCAGGTCGCTGCGCACGTCGGGGCAGTTGCGCAGGTAATTCGCGAGATACTCCCGCAGCGCTTGCAGGTTGACGATTTCCTGCGATGTATCGGCCGCAAGATACCCCGTTTCGCGGAGCCGCGCCGTCTCTTCCGGCGTGCACCGGCGAATCGTGCGGGCGTCGATGAAGACCGAGCGCTTGATGCGCCGTCCGCCGCATTCGCGCATGCCCCGCCAGTTCTGGAACGAGTCGCTGACCAGCGCATAGGGCGGAATCGTCGTAATCGTCTTGTCGAAATTCTGCACCTTGACCGTCGTCAGCGTCACCTCGATTACATACCCGTCGGCACCGTATTTACTCATCGTTATCCAGTCTCCCGGTCTCAGCATGTCGTTGGCCGAGAGTTGAACGCCGGCGACGAGCCCCAGTATGCTGTCCTTGAAAATCAGCATCAGCACGGCGGCCGATGCACCCAGTCCGGCCAGAATGCTCGTGGCGTTCCGGTCGATGAGAATCCCGATGATCAATACGATGCCGACGCTGACGGTCACGAGTTTGAGCATCTGGTAGATGCCTTTCAACGGCCGGTCGCGCAGCGTTTCGTGTTTGTTCGAAATGTCGTAGAGCGCGCTGAGAAAAGTGTTTAGCAGGGCGATCGTCACGACGATGAGGTAAATCGAGCAGCCTTTGTGCAGCAGTTTCAGCAACGAGGGGTCGTCGCCGAAGGCCAGCGGCAGCAGCAGATATAGGAGGACGGGCGGAATCAGGCGGCAGGCGGCGTGCAGGACTTTGTCGTCGAACAGATGGTCGTCCCACATCGTCCGGGTCTGGGCGCTGATACGTTGCAGGGCCGGTATCACCAGATGCCGGAACAATTTCACCGCGAGGTAGCAGACGAGTACGATGCCTGCGACGAGCAGGATGCGCGAGCCCCACTCTCCGCCGGAGTTGTCCAGCCCCGCGCGGCGGAGCAGCGATGTCAGGTCTTGGTTCAGATTGTCCATGCCGGATCACAGTTTTGAGGGCGGCCGCATGGTGCGGAACCGGTCGTTCCTGTCCGGCCGCCGAAAGCGAGGTCGTTTTCACCGCCAAAGATAGGAAATAAAAACGAGAACGGGAGCGGTTCGTGCGGAGAGTTCGCGCCGGAGGGTTCGGCAGGCGGTTTTCGCAAGAAGGTGCGGATTCAGGTCTTCCCGTGTCGCAATTTGTCCCGCTTGTGAAGCGGGACTGTCTCTGACGGCTCGCGGTGCCTCCTCCCGGTCCGCCGGAACGAAACAGGGATTGCGATACGTGACTGCGCGATTCCGAGACCTTATTTTTCCTGCCGCAGCGTTTCGGGCGATGCGATGACCGTGCGCTCCGTGATCGCAAACGTCCCCCTGCCTTCCGCGGCCGAAAGCGGGCGAGGCACGATACCGATGTCGGCGCGCGCGACGGCGAGATACGGCAATGCTGTCAGAAATAGCTTGATTTTCAGCTTCATTGTTTCGGATGTATTCGAAAAGAGGGCCGACAAGCCCGGACGTTCCGTTGCTTGCCGGCCCTCGGCCGGTTATCGGATACAGCGGTTATTTGTTGTAACGAATCGCGAAATACTCGAGGCTGCTTGCATGCTGGGAGGCCAAAGCCGCTCCGGCAGCGCTTCCGTTCAGGCGGGCGTTGGCATAATCGCTGCCGTCGCTGCAAAGGTCGCTCGTCGGACGCAGACGGATGTAGACGTCCGGGTGGCCGAGGATTTCCTGCGGCAGTTCGAAGTCGATGTACTTGTAGGCCACGATCGACGAGTAGAGCGTATTCGACCAGACGGAGACGTCGGGCACCGTGTATTCGCCGATGAGATTCCATTGCGAGTCGTCTTCGGGCGCCTGCGAGTCGGTGAGCGCCCACTCGGCACACCAGTAGCGGGGCGAATAGAAGGTCTGCTGCGTGTTCATCACGGAGATTTGCATCGAGATGTGCGAGGTCGAAATGCCCTCGGTCGAGAAGTTGATCAGCCATGCGTAGAAACGTCCCGTGTCGTCGTCCCACCAGTAGTGGTTGGAGAAGGCGGTGTAACAGTTGCCGCTTACGTTGGCCTTGCCGCGCATCGACGTACTGCCGTTGTAGTTGATTTGCTGGGAGCTCGTCGGGATTGCGTCGTTTCCGGGCCAGCCTCCCGAACCGCTGGCTGCGTATTGGTCGGAGGCGTACGGGCCGCACCACTCGATCGTTCCGTCGGGATTGCGGCTGATGAAGGCGTCCATCTTCGGATTCCAGCTCTCCTTCGAGGGGTCGATTACGATGCCGATACCGTTCTTGTTGCCGTAGTTGGCGCCGAAGAGGTTGTTCGCGCTGTTGCCGACGGGTCCTAAGTATTCGTACGTGCCGCCGCCCACCATGTGCTGCTTGTAGGTGGCTTGCAGGTACTCCTTGGAGGCCGAACCCGAATACTTTTCCTGATAGGTGTGCGTCAGCCAGCCGTTCGTGCCGTAGGTGGGTTTCTGCACCTCGTTCTCCGTGTCGGGGTTCCAATAACGATATTCGGTCAGCAGTGCCGAGAAGCTGTCTTCCACGCTGTTCTGCATCTTGCCCCAGATGTCCTCCTTGTTCTGGTGGCGGATTTGATAGCGGCCGATGTAGCCGAGCGTCGGGTCATCCGTCATTTCGGCAGGGTCGGCTCCGTTGCGCCATTCGAAACGCGAGAAACGTTCGTGGACGATTACGCCCGAAATGTCGCCCGAACCGTAGGGCAGCCGTGTGCCGTCGCTGCGGTATGCGCAGTTGGTATTGGTCATCATGTACATGGCGTCGCCGTTGATGTCGCGCACGAGCAGCGGGTATTTGCTGATACGGTGTGCGTTCGTGCCGATTGCGTACCCTTCGTTGACCGGCGTGATCGAACCTTTGCGTACGGGGAACTCGACCTCTTTGAGTGTCACGTAGGTGTAGATGTCGTCGTCGGTCAGCTCGTTCATGTGTTTCTCCTTGACGGGAACGTCGGAGGCCGAACCGGCGGTGCGCGAAATGACCATCGACTTGGTGACGCCCTCCAATTCGTAGCGGTCGGGATTCTCGACCAGGTTGCCGGTGGCGCCTTGAATGAGGAGCTGCACGTGGTCGTACTGGTCGAAGATGTTGTCCTCGACCTCGTTGGTGAGAATCGCGATGCCGTAGCGGCCGTCCTTCGATTCGAGGTAGAGGGTCCGTTCCGAAACGGTGTAGTCGATTGTCGAGGTGGTAAGTTGGGTGTTCTCGCCCGCATTGCGGTTGTCGGGGTTGCTCACGACGATGCCTTCGATGATGACGTAGTCTTCGATCTTCTTGTTGAGGGCGTAGTTTTGGCGGAACTCCTCGAAAGTGATGTTGCGGCCGAGCGTCTCTTTGGCCGTGCGTTGCAGCAGATTGAACTCGACGGAGACGGTCTCGTCCCATCCGTCGGTGAATGAGAGCGACACGGCGGCCGAGCGCGGAACCTCTTCGGCGGGGTTGGCGTCGAGCGTGATGACCAGCTCGCGCTCCTCGCTCTCGGCGTCGACGATCTCAATCTCCTGGATCCAGTCCGTATTCTCGGGATCGGAGTATTCGGTCTCCACCGTAATGTCGGAGAAGGGAACGTTGGTCTCGATGACCGACTTGTTCTCGCCGCCGGCCCCGGGGACGATGATCGACGAATTTGCGAATGCGATGCGCGCGTCGATGAGCGCCTTCTGCTTGATGTAGAGCGTGTCGCGCCGCGAATCCACGTCGGAGCAGAGGACGATGCCCGCCTTGCGTTTGAAATCCTCGTTGAATTCGCATTCGGCCGTGATTGTGGCCTTGCCGTCCGTCGTCTCGCCGCACGCGAGGCTCAGCCAGTCGGATTCGTTTATCCGTTCGATATGATATGCGCCGTTGGTGTAGATGTCGATGTCGAACGAGTTCGCATCGGCCTCGACGATGAACTCTTTTTCCAATGCGCCCAGTTTGACGAGGTCGATGTCCTCGGCGTCGACATTGGTGCAGGCAGCTGCGATTCCGACCGCAGCGGCGATGCTCCAAAACTTGAATATCGATTTGCGAAAGTTCATGTTGTTTCGGTTTTGTCGTTGTTGTTTTTCCGGTCAGGCGGCCGGCTGTCGTCCGCCGCCCGACCGAAATGCGTTTAGTTGTAACGTATCGTGAGCGTACCGATTCGAACCTGACAGTTGGCGGCCGTGATCTCCGGCGTGAGCGTGCCTTTTTCGATGCCCAGATTCGTCGGATAGGTCGAAGCGCTGCTGCTCGGGGCGATGTCGGTCACCTTGTCGGCTACTTGCAGGCGCAACACCACCTTCTCCTTGCCGAAGCAATCGGCCGGCAGCCGGCGCAGATGCTCGGTGTAGCCCGGCGTCGAGTCCTGCGATGTCCCGCTCCACCATACGATCGAACGCTTCTTGACGATCGGGCAGTCGGGAACGGGCCGGAACGTCGTGCCTCCGTCGACGGAGTAGAGCAGATTCCAGTGCGCAGGGCCGGTCAACGAGGTGTTGTTCATGTTTCCGTGTCCCCAAACGATGCCGAAAATCAGGTTCGATCCGGTGATGCTCTGCGTCGAGAACGAGATGTCGAAATATTTGCCTTCGTCCTTGTCGAAATCCCACCACTGGCGCGAGAGCACGACGCTGCCATTGGGCACCAGTCCCTTCTGTTCGGAAGTTCCGCCGCCGTTGCCCGAGCAGACGACATTGTTGAAGTCCGGTGACCCGGCCTGCGTGGCGTCGTACTTGTCGATCTCGCCCTCTCCGATTTCCGGTGTGAGGTCGTTCTGGCGGTCGTTCCAGTTCCACTCGACGATGGTCTTCGAGAACGGCTCTTCGGTCAGGGCGATTTCTCCCTGCGTCATGGCGCGCAGCTGGTAGCGGCCGAGGTCGCCGAAACGGACGGGCGCCACGTCGTCGGCCACGACGATACCCCGGAACGTGCCCGAACCTTGGGCTACGACCGAATAGAATTCCAGATCGCGTCCCGAGCTGAAACGGCGCCAGGGTACGGCTGCATTGGTCAGCATGTGGATTACTTCGCCCGTCTTGTCGTAGCACATCAGCGGTGCGACGTCCCAGCGCGGCGCGGTGGCGCCGATTGGGTTCACGTCGTCTTTGAGCGAGTAACCGTCGGTGCAGTTGGTGTAGGCGCCGTCCTTGCACATGATTTCCAGGTCGGGTACCGAGACCAGCGTGAAGATGTCGTCGTCGGTGAGTTCGGCGATGCGTTTGGTCTTGACGGGAATCTTGAATTCGTCGGGTGTCGATGTATCCAGAATGTTGGCCGCCGTCAGTCCCGTGATGGTGTAGCATTCGGGGACGGCCTTCTTTTCGAGGATGGCGCCGTCGAGCGAGAGCCGCACCTTCGAGAAACGTTCCAGCGTGTTGTCGTCTTCGGTTGCGAATTTCAGGCAGAAACCGTAGCGGCCGTCCGTCGATTCGAGGTAGACCGTGCGGTCGTTCTCGGTACGGTCGAACGCATACTGTCCGGTCTGGGGGCTCGAAACGATGTTCTTGCTGGCCGGGTCGCTGACCACGAATCCCTCGATATAGCCCGCCAGCGAGATTTCGCCCGGGGTCATTCCGCGTACGGTCGCGAAGTCGACGGCGGTGGGATAGGCTCTCTGGGTGATTTTGCAGACTGCCGAAACGGAGGCGCCCAATGCGTCGGCGTAACTGAGGTTGAGCGTGGCGGAACGGGCTTCCGAGCTGTCGTTCTGAGTCAGCGAGAAGGTCAGCCCCTCGTCCGTGAGCATGGGTTCCGACAGCCACTCGTTGCCCTCCTCGACGGGGGTATCGTAGGTGATATCGTAGACGATTTGGTCGGCGTAGGGTACGAGGTTATTTGTCGTGGCCGGAATCGTGCACTGTTGTGCATAACCCTCGTAGGTCTCGACGGAGCTGTCCAGTTTGAGCGAAGGCTCGGCGATTCCCTGCGAGATGCTCAGCACCGAGGTGGTGGCTGTGCCCTCGGCGTCTTCGATGAAGAGGGTCAGGTCGGCCAGGCGCGTGGAGCCGGCCTCGTTGCCCTCGACGGCGAACGACACGCCCTCGTGCGTGATGGCGACCTCGGAAATCCAGGGCGTAACGGGTTGCGCCTGCGGTTTATCGTCGCCCTCTTCGCTTTCGGCGCGCGTCACGACGGGTACGGGTTCACCGGGCACTCCGTCCGCATCGTAGTAGGTGACGGAAGCCTCCACGTCGTCGATGCAGTACCGCAGGTTGGTGTCGATGGGTGCGAAGATTCGCGATGGCGCCTTCAATAGCGCTACGGCGGGTTTGGCGAACGCGAGCGACGGTTCGGTGACGGTGCCCGCTTGGGTGAACATTACGGTGTCGGCCAGTTCGCCTTTCTGGAAGACGACCCCGACTTTGCGCGAAATACCGTAGTTGGCCGCGTAAGTGAAGACGATTTCGTGGTTGCCGTAACCTTCGAGCTTGTTGAGCGACGCCCACTTCACGTTGCGCGTGAAGCGTGCCGTCCACTCTCCGTTCGAATAGACCAGCACGTGTGTCGAGCCGGCCTCTTTGCTCAGCGACAGTTCCCGTGCCGCCACCGCCAGCGGCAGGTCCATCTCGAAATCCTTCTGACAGCCGGTCAGGGCGGCCGCGAATGCCGCGACGGCGATCAGCAGGCCGGCGGCCGATCTTTTGTGTTTATTGAGTGATGTTTTCATAGTCTGAGAGTTTCTGGTCGTTACAACCCGTAGGCCTTGTATTCGTTGTTGTCGAGGTTATTCTTCGAGTAGGTTACCTCCGTGTCGGGAATGGGGTAGTAGCGATGGCACGGTTTGATGAGGCTGGACGTCGTATTGAGTTGCAGAGGGCCATAGTCGCTGTTGCTCGTCACTGCATCGTACCAGATGCCCCAGCGCACCAGATCGTACTTGCGCTGGAATTCGCCGAAGAGTTCCCGCGCCCGTTCGTTGCGAATCTCCTCTTCCAGGCGTGCGGGCGTACGGTAGATGTAGTTGCCCAGTCCGGCGCGCGTGCGGGTCATGTCGAGGTACTCGATCGACTTCTCGTAGTTTTCTTTGTAGAAGTAGCACTCGGCCATCATCAGCAGCGCGTCGGCGTAGCGGAATACCTTGTAATTGTTGCCGTCGGCCGATGCCTGCATGTTCGGGCACCAGAATTTCGGACCGCACCAGGGACGGGTGTTGGTGCTGTTGAAGGTCTTGTCTTCATAGCCCCACGCCATGTTGTATTTGGCGCGGATATCCTTGCCCATCTTGGATTGGAGTCCCTGACAGAAGTAGACGTTCGGCCGCATGGCCGTCCATACGGTCGCCTGATCGCCGAGTTCGGGAATGTCGACGCCGTCGTAGATGGACGAGTTGGCCGAACGCGGATAGGGCTGGCAGATGCAGGCCACGTTGGAGGTATAGGTGAGACCGCCCTGCGTGTAGGTGTGCTGAATCTCCATGATGGATTCGGGAGTGTTCTTGTTGCGGAAGAGGATGTTCTGGGCGTAGTCGTACTGCGACAGGGGGCCGTAGATGGTCTCGATCTGTTGCAGCGCTTCGAGGGCCGTGTCCCACTCCTTGTTCCACATGGCCATTTTGGCGATGAGCATGTAGGCGCAGGAGGCTCCCAGCCGGTTGGCCTCGTTGTCGTAGGTGCGAGTCTGGTCGACGAGCGGCGCGATCGACTGCAAGTCTTTGATTACTGTCGCGCGCGTTTCGTCGGCATCCATGCGCGGCAGCACCTGAATGCGGTTGAGCACCTCGTTGTCGGTGACGTCGTCGAAGTAGAAGGGAACGTTGCCGAAGAAGCAGGTCAGCGTCCAGTAGTAGAACGCGCGCAGAGTCTTGGCCTCGCAGAGCAGTTGCAGGTATTGCTCTTCGGAGAGTACTTCGTTCTGATAGGCGCGTTCGATGCCGTTGACGGCGAAATTGCAGCGCTGTACGCCGAGGTAGCCCTGCGTCCAGACGGTCGAGCCGAAACGCGGCACGGCGGGCGAGATGTCCAGACTGGCGTCGCGCGTACCCGACGGGCAGTATGCGATGTCGGTGACGCATTCGGTGGCGAGCATGTAGGTGTAGGTGTAAATCGATTTGATGGGGATGTAGCAGCTGTTCACGACCGACTGGCACTCCGAGTATTTGCGGAAGAAATTGTCGGGACTCGAAATTCCCGACGTGTCCTCGTCGAGCGAACACGACTGGAACAAGAGGGAAGCCGAGAAGAGCGTCGCATACAATATGTTCTTGATTTTCATAGTTCTTATGATCTTATTGGTTTAGTATCTCAACTGGATGCTGAATATGATGGTTCGGGGTTTGGGGTAGGCGCCCAAGTCCATGCGGCGCAGCGTCGACGAGGTGCCTTCGCTCGATACGTCGGGATCGAATCCGTTGTATTTCTTCCACAGATAGAGGTTTTCGCCCGATACGCTCAGCGTGAGGTCGCGCAGCCACGAGCATTTTTTCCGCAAATCGAACGTGTAGGCGAGCGTGACGTTTTTCAGTCGCAGATACGAAGCGTCGTGAATCATGAAGTCGCTCGGTAGCGCGGCGTCGCTCTTGGCTCCGGCGCGCGGGATGTCGGAGTTGGGGTTGCGCACGGGATGCCAGGCGTCGAGCATGTAGCGGTACTGGTTCGCGAACTGGGAACCGGCCATGTAGATCTCCGAATAGTTGTAGATCTTGCCGCCGAGCGAGTAGGCGAAATAGACACCCAGTTTGAAGCCGTGAATGTAGAACGTGTTTTGCAGACCGCCATACAGATAGGGGTCGGCGTTGCCCTGATAAATCAGGTCTTCGCGCGACATCACGCCGTCGTGGTTGACGTCGTAGTAGCGTGCGCCGCCGTCGGTGTTGGAGACGCTCACGTAGGTCTTCGTAATTTCGTTCTCCTTGCGTTCGTCGGCGTTTTTCCACGTGCCGCCGTACTTGAAGCCCCACAGCGAGTTGAGCGGGTATCCCTTGACGTATCCGTACATCATGTAGCTGTTGTTGCCCGGCGAGTCGTAAGCCGAAATGAAGTCTTCCGAGCCGATGTCGTCGACCATCTGGTCGTTATGCGACATCGTGAGCGTCGTCGTCCAGTGGAAGTTCGGCCGCACGATGTTCTGGCTCTCGATCGAAAGCTCGATGCCCTTGTTCGACGTCGAGCCGATATTGGTCCAGCGCGAGGTGTAACCCGTCTGGGCGGCTACGGCCAGCGACATGAGCAGATCGGTTGTCTTGGATTTGTAGGCTTCGGCCGTGATGTTCAGGCGTCCTTTGAACATCGACCAGTCGATGGCCACGTTGTAGGCGGCCGTCTTCTCCCATGTCAGGTCGGGCGAATCCAGACGGCTGCGGTAGAAGGCGACAGGCTGCGAGCCGTCGAACAGATAGCCGCCTGTGGTGGACGAGAGCACGGCCAGCGAACGGTAGGTGCTGATCGCGTCGTTGCCGGTCAGACCGGCGCTCACGCGAATCGACAGGTCGTCTATCCAGTCGCAGTCTTTCAGGAAGTTCTCGTTGGCCAGATTCCACTTGACGGCCGCCGACGGGAAGAATGCCCACTTGTTGTTGGCCGCGAAGTTCGAGGCGCCGTCGTAACGGCCGGTCACCGTGAGGTAGTAGCGCGATTTCCAGTTGTAGTTCAGACGGGCGTAGACCGACATCTTGGTCTTTTTCGAGTAGGCCGTGCCTGCCGAGTAGGTCTCCTTGTCCAGGACAGCGTTCATGTTGTTCCACATGATGGCGTCGTCCATGTAGCCTTTGCCCGAGAGATTGAAGTCGTGCGACACGAACCGGTAGGCCGAGAAGCCGCCGAGGACGTCCAGCGCATGGCCGTTCTTCTCGAACTTGTAGCCGGCCGTCGTCTCCCACGAGAACGAATTCTCGTCCCAGTCGGCGCGGTATGCCTCGCCGCCTTCGTTTTCGCTCTTCATGGGCAGCGTGCCCGGATAGTAACGGTACGTGTGACGCTGGTAGAGGTAGTAGGAGAAGGTGCTGTTGATCGTGAAGTTCTTGATCGGTTCCAGTTTGAGCGAGAAGTTGTGGTTGCTCGAATGACGTTCGAGGTAATGGGTGTTCTGGTCGATCAACGCACGCGGCGTATTGATTTTCTGTCCGTTGTAGTACAGCGGGTTGTATGTGTCCGTCGGTTTGAGCAGCGGTGACAGGTATTGGGCGCCGCTCCACCAGTTGGTGCCGCCTATCGTGGCCTTGTTCTGGTCGTTGTGCCTCCATGTATAAGACCCCGTGTAACCGACTTTCAGCCATTTGAACAGCTGGCGTTCGAGGTTGATACGCCCCGTGAAGCGCTTCTGGCCGCTGTCGTCGATGATGCCCTGCGTATCGTTGTAGGAGAACGAAGAGTAGTACGAGGCTTTCTCGTTGGTGCCCGAGAGCGAGAGCGCGTAATTCGAGTAGATGGCCGTGCGGGTGATCTCCTTGATCCAGTCGGTTCCCTCGCCCAGCGAGAGCGGGTCGGGGTACACCGAGCCGGAGAGCGGCGTATCGGCGCCGATGTCGGGATGGTTGGCGTCGGAGCCGAACGAGGCGTAGTCGTTGCGGTATTGTGCGAATTCCGCCGCGTTCATGATGTCGAGGTGGCGGGGCAGCTGCGAGAAGCCGATGTCGGTCTTGAACGTGATGTTCGGCTTGCCCGTCGTGCCGAGTCCCCGTTTGGTGGTGATGAGGATGACGCCGTTGGCGCCGCGTGAACCGTAGATGGCCGTCGACGAGGCGTCTTTCAGCACGGAGATGGAAGCGATGTCGTCGGAGTTGATGTCGTTCAGGTCGTGGATGGCGTCCATCACGCCGTCGACGACGATCAGCGGTTCGTTCGAGGCGTTGATCGAACGCGTGCCGCGGATACGGATGGTCGTGGTGGCGCCCGGTTCGCCGGTGGTCGACATGAAGTCGGCGCCGGCGATACGTCCCTGCAATGCGTTGTCGACCGAGAGCGTGGGCAGGTCCTTGATGTCGTTCATCTTGACCGTAGAGACCGAACCGGTCAGGTCTTTCTTGGCCACTTGGCCGTAGCCGATGACCACCACTTCTTCGATGTCGGTGGAGGCGTCCTTTTCCAGCCGGATGTTGAATTTCGTGCGGCTGCCCACCTTCGTCGTCTGTGACGTGTAGCCGAGGTAGGAGAATGTCAGCGAATCGGAGGGTTTGACTTTGAGTGTGAATTTACCTTTGGTGTCGGTCGTCGTGCCCTGCACTCCGCCAGCGACGACCACTGTGGCTCCGACCAGCGGATTGCCTTCGGAGTCGAAGATGATGCCGTGAACCGCCTGCGGCTGTTCCTGAGCCTTCGCCGGTGCCGTGTATGCTGCGAGCATTATCAGAATCGCCCCCAGCGACATCGCACGGGCGAAAACGCTCATTGTGTGAAGAAATTTGTTCATTTCAGGTTGTTTTAGGTGATACGACTTGTTCCGGCCTGCTTACTCCTGACCCTCCTCGAGAGGCGCTCCGAGGATTATGTCCTTGCCGCTGCCGTTGTTTTCGGTAAAGTAATTCTCTTCGTCCGCTTCGAGGCGGCGGATGTAGAAATTGTCGAGGAAGATGCGGTTGTTGACCGGCGACGTCTGGGTGAACGAGCCGCAGCTGATGCGGATGCGCGTGTTGACCGTAATCGGATTGAGCTGCGTTCCGACCACGAAGACCAGCAGGTCGCTTCCCTCCCACATGTTCTCGGGGAACTCGTCGCTCCGGGGGTCGTAGTAGGCGGCTTCGAGCTCGATCGAGGTCTTGCCCGTGTCGGCGAAATCGGCGATTACGCCCCCGTCGAGTACCTCGACCTTGATTTTGTTGTCGTCCTTGGCTCCGGTGTAGAAGTCGGTATACGCCACAGCGCGGAACGAGACCATGAGCATCGAGTCGCTGCGCAGCGTGTTGGTGTAGGGCGAAATCAGGTCGGCTCCGTGGCCCTTGTCGTCGCCCAGTTTCAGGTAGCCGTTCTTGCCGTAGCAGTGGGCGTGCTCCTCGCCATCGATTGTCGTGGAGGAGAAGCCGTAATCCTTCTGGGCGGTCGTCCAGTCGTCGATGGGCGTCTCGTCGTCCGTGAAGCGGGGATCGGTTTTGCCGTACTTCATGGAGGAGAAATCGTTGCTCACGCGAGCTGTCGAACCTTGGTGTACGGGCACTATGCGGTTGTAGTTCAGCGTCCCGTCGGTCGCCGCCAGAATCAGCATACCCGTGCGCCGCGTGTAGTAACAGCCCGTTTCGACACGCCGCTGGACGTCGAGGGTCACTATGCGGCACCCCGTCAGCGGGTCGACCGCAGTGTCGTCCAGGACTGCCGCCCAGGGCATGTCGGCGTCGTCCTCCCACGAGGCGACGAAGTCGACGTTCGCCTCCGCATAGATTTTCGCCTGCCCGCCCTGCACGCCGACGTATACGGCGTCGACCGGCTTCTTTTCGATCGGGTCCGCGTAGACCGCGATCGACTCGCTGCGGTCGGAGTTCGAGTGCGTTTCGCACGACACGCAGGCCGCCGCCAGGCACGCGATTCCGATCGCTCCCCGCAGCAAGCGGGCGAGACTTTCCGTCAGAAATGTTTTTCTCATAAGTCGATAAGGTTAACAGTAGTAGTATTGGTTTCAGGTCGGAGATTCGTTCCCAACGGTCATTTCAACTCGAAATCCACCAAAATCGGACGGTGGTCCGAGGGGTCGTAGAAGTTGGACACGTAGGGACTCTTGGTTGCCGTCGTCCACTTGTCGATGACGATCAGCGCGTTCGCGACACGTCCGTACATCGAGGGCGAGGCGTACATGAAGTCGATGCGGGCATTGCCGTAGGTCGACGAGATGAAGCGTCCCGGGTTGCGCTCGGCGATGATGTCCACCAAATCGGTATTGTTGCGGATGTGATCGTGAACCAGCAGACGGGTGTCGTTCTCGGGATAGTTGTAGAACCAGTTGTCGACGCGGGAACGGGCGTTGAAGTCGCCCATCATCAGCCAATCCTCCTGTGCGGCGTAGGCCGGATCGTTGACCGTCTTGTCGCAGATGTACCCGATTTCGAACGCACGGTACTTGTCGCCTTCGTTGTTGGCGGCGCTCGCCGCCTGATCGGCCGAGCCGACTCCGAATCCATAGGCCTGCGGCCACGTGTGGAGCGTCACGACATTGATTTTATGACCCTTCACGGTGACTTGCTGGATGGCGGCGCCGTGCGAAACGGGTTTTCCCGCCTGCTCCGTATCCGTGATTTTGAGCAGCGTCTCGATCGGATATTTCGAGGTGATGGTCTGCGGATAATTGTCGCGCCAGCCGCCGACGGCCGTATACGAGTGGCCGTAGCGCGCTGCCAGTGCCGGCCAGCCGTCGGGCAGGAACTTGTCGGATGCGGGCGCTCCTGCATTGGTGTTGTCCTTGTAGATGGTCGCCGATTCGCACCATACGCACACGTCGGGGTCGTACTTCTTCACCCAAGCCGTGAAGTTGTCGTAATCGTTGGCCTGATCCGACCACATGCCGTTTTGAATATTCCAGTAGAGCACGCGCAGAATGTTCTCGCCCCGCTCCGCTTCGCCGAGCGAACGCACCTCGATGTTGTCGAGATAGAAGCCATGGACGCCGCTGCTTGTGTCGTTGCCCGCCCAGTAGAGCATCGTGCCGTCGGTCGCGTTCTCCACGACGACCTCCACGCGGTGCCACTCCTTGACGGCCGACTCGCTCGACGGGAGCGTCACGTAGTTTTTCTCGACGATGTATTTTCCCGTTGCACCCGAGTAGCCCGAATTCTCGTCGGTCAGCGTGACGGAGTGCCCGTCGACGGTCGCCGAGGCGATCATTCCTCCGTTGAGGACTTGGAACAGCAGGACGTCCGTCGAACCGTACTGGTAGCAGAAGTCGAATGCGACGCGCACGGAGCCGATGCCCTCTATGGCTTGAAGCGCGGCGGTCTGGAAGATGCCGCGGCCCGTGTTCCCCGTGCCGCAGGCGAGATAACCCTGATACTCCTGACAGCGGAACATGAAGGTGTAGTCGGCGATGTTGCGGCTGGCCACGTAGGAGTCGGACATTTGATGCGACGTGCCGACCGTCTTGCCGTTGACTTCATCCCACGTATTCGACTGGATGAAGGCCGACCCGGGGTTGTTGTAGGCGACCCGTTCGAAGGCGTCCGCATAACCGTCGCGGTCCGTTCCCGAGTCCGTCGTAACGGTTTCGGCCGTCGGGGCGTAGCCCGACGCCTCCTGTCCGCCCATGATGTCGCCGCCCCAGACGAAGTTGTCGAAACCTTCGTAGAAGACGAGGTCGGCGTCGGGCGTATAGGCCAGATCGACGGTGTATACTTCGCCTGCGGCGAGTTGCAGGGACGCCAGCGTATGTTTCATGGCGCGGTGCTCCGCGTCGCCGACGGTAATCTCCAACCCCGTCGGATAGTCGCCCGGCGCCAGCATGATGTGGAAATGTTTCGGCGTTCCCTTGTCCAGCGCCACGCAGCGGCCGTCGTCGGTGCAGTTGAGCACGGCGAAGTCGACGCCTTCGGTCATCGAGAAGCCCCCGCGGGAGGGGAGGTAGTTGGCGAATCCGGCCACGATTTCTTCGTCGGGCGACGCGACCTTCACCGAAGCGATTTCGGCCGATCCCGTCAGCGCCACGTCCAGCACGGCGAAAGCGTCGTCGAAAATCAGCTTGTTGCCGTTTTCTTTGGTGTACGAACCGTACATCGGGTACGATTGCAGCGCTTGGGCGGTCGTCGTCCAGAACTGCGAGTAGGGGAGTTTCACATCGGTGTAGACCGAGGTGTCATACCAACTGCCGGACTCCGTAGTGGTCAGTGTGGCGTTGTAGGTGCCGGCGTTCGATGCCGCGACGTCGATATAGCGGCGGTCGTTCTCATCGGTCGCAATCGCATAGGGCTTGCCGTTGACCGTTACCTTCGACTCATTCCATACCCGCTCGCCGACGCCCATCGGCCGGCGGATGCCGTTTTCCGACTCGGACAGGTAGAAACGCACTTTGCCGTCCACCACCTCGATGTCCTCGTATTCGTCGCCGTCCGGTCGGTCGGGACGGTCGGGGTCGTCGATTTCTTTTTCACCGTTGCCGCACCCCAGACAGCAACAGCAGATCAGCAATACTGTCGTTTTGCTGAAAGAGTTTAAGGTTCTTAGTAGATTTTGAAGCATAGTATATGGGATTTAGGAATTCTGCGGGGACAGGATGCGGCCGGAAACGGAATGCAAAAAGAGGAGCGCACATTGCAGAAAACAATGCGCGCACGTGTAATCGTACGTGTGTTAGTGGGTTACGATCTAAATACCGATGGGGGGGGGAATTATTCCCTCGCTACGGCGCGTAGAAGCGTGCCGCATCCTGCGAGCGAAGATCGTATAGACGATGGTCGAGGTTCCCATCCGGTTCGGTTTTGGTCGGGTCGCTTCTCCATTAAGGGGAAGCATTTAGACAAAAATAAATAAAAAATTTCAATTTGCAAAATACGGAACGAATAAATTTTCATGCGGTTGGTTGTCGTTTTTGGTATTTTCGTTTCATCCGGCCGGAGTTTTTCTGCGCATGAAATCGCGGGATATTGTTTCGGGGGGGGGCGTGCGGGGATTGCTGCCGGAGCTGGAATTTCTCCGTACGGAGGGTTCCGGGGGGGCCGGCGGCATGAAGGTCTCGGGGTGCTGTTGAGCGTATCGCCGTATGCCGGTGTCCGACCGAGAGGCGAAACCCTTTGATTTCCGGCTCGATTTCTGACTCGTCCCTCGACACCGGCGTCGTCGTTCTCTTCGGTGACTCGTGTAAGTTGCGATACCTTTTTCTGCCGAAGATAAATCTCCGACATTCGTGCGAATGATATTGCGGAGTCAGTGGCTTCCGTATTGCAATCGTCCCGTTTTGCGAACGGCACTACCCCCCCCCTCCGAGGAGAAGGGGTCGTTGTCCGAGGTGTCCGCTCGAAATGGCGATATCGGTATTTGTCCGTCCGAATACTCCTGTTCGTTTTGCATGTTCCGCTCGTTCCGCCGCTGCGGTCGGTGTCGCGCATTTTTTTGCGAGTGCAGGCTGCGTCGGATAGCGGCGAACCGCCGGTGCAGCTGGCGATGCCGAGGCTGTGCGCGGCAAGCATCAGGTTGCCGATGACAAGCGCGCCGTCCTCCACGCAGGTCGACACCTCCGGATCGGTCAGCACGACGCAGACCACCGGCGCGCCGTAGAACGGGTGCGCGTCCGGATTGCCCAGCACGGCGGCATTCATCCGTTCCAGCTCGGCGATCTCGGCTGCATCCTGCAGCACAACGATCTTTGCCGCCTGCCAGCCGTGGCCCGACGCGGCCCAGGTGCCGGCCTCCAGGATCGCCTTCAGCTTCTCCGGTTCGACCGGCTGCGCCGTATAGGCCCGGCAGCTCCGCCGCGTCCGAATATTCTGCAATACTTCGTTGTTCATTGTAAAAACCTCCTTTAGGTGACATACCCATATAGTCCGCGGACCGAGACCTCGCCGGAATTGACCGCCTCACACGTACCGTCCGCGTAGCGGACGAGGAGCGCGGCCTCGTCGTCGATTCCCTCGGCGAACGCCTCGCGCACAGTATCGCCGCGGATGATCTGCACCGGCTGCCCAATCGTGATGCAATGCGCCGCAAATTCCGCCAGCCACGCGGCTCTACCGCTTTGCAGTTCCCGCGCGAGCGCGAGCATCTGGCGCAGCATCGCATTGGCCAGCAGGCTCCGGTCGACCGGTTTGCCGGTCTCCATGCGGATGGAGGCCGCGATGTCCGCGATCTCCGGGGCGAAGGCGGTCTGGTTGCAGTTGACGCCGATCCCGGCGACGACATAGTCCACCGTCCGCGTCTCCGCCTCAATGGACAGCTCGGTCAGGATGCCGCAGAGCTTTCTGCGGTCGTAGACGAGATCGTTTGTCCACTTGATGCCGACGTCCAGCCCCGTTGTTTCCAAAATC
>OIWS01000688.1_pt1 | contig 40343 bp, 33 predicted proteins | sample 1587611 | NCBI WGS metagenome assembly OIWS01 (sample SAMEA3888919, study PRJEB22519) | human gut metagenome | biome: human gut; feature: human-associated habitat; material: faeces | place: Denmark | collected 2010 | reverse complement strand
TTTCTGTTTTTTATCCCAACTGGCTTATAATTCGGAAATTTTATCTAAATTTGTGACGTTTTATCAGTAAATAAGACTGAATTTGTTCTTCTAGGGTTTGCCTAAACTAATAGTTTTCGGTAACTTTGCATACGTAATTAAAACAATCAATGCTAACATAAATTAATCAACGAATGAACAAATCTTCTTTTATCTACCAATGCGCCTTTGCAGCAATGGGCTTCTTGGGCTTTGCTGCAACGCAAGCCCAAGGCACAGCGAAGGCTACCAACACCGACTATACAAAGTATGTTGACCCCTTTGTGGGCAATGCCGATAATGGCCACACCTTTCCTGGAGCGTGCAGCCCCTTTGGCATGATACAGGCCAGCCCTGTAACGGGCGGTGTGGGCTGGCGCTACTGTGCCGAATATGTTTACAGCGACTCTCTCATCTGGGGTTTCACACAAAACCATCTTAACGGAACAGGTTGTATGGACCTTGGCGACATTCTTGTCATGCCGTCAACTGGGCAGCGCACCCGCTCGTGGGATGGCTACCGCTCACGCTTCAGTAAGAAACAAGAGTTTGCCTCGCCAGGCTACTACTCGGTATATCTTACCGATGCCAAGGTGAAGGCCGAACTTACCACCACGCCCCACGTGGCGTTCCACCGCTACACCTTCGACAGCACCGACTCTACCTCAGTGCTCATCGACCTGCAGCACGGCCCATCCTGGAACGAGAAGCAATATCACTCGCAGGTGAACCTTTGCGAAACCCATTGGGAAGATGCACAAACGCTGGTGGGCCATGTGCAGAACACGGTATGGGTGAAGCAAGACTACTTCTTCGTACTGAAGTTTAACCGCCCCGTGGCCAGCCACATCACCCTGGCCAAAGCTACCGACACCGAGAAGGGCGACCGCATTGTGGCCACCTTTGAAGGCATTGACCAGGGCGAGCAGCTGCTGATGAAGATTGCCATGTCGACCACCAGCATTGATGGCGCCAAGAAGAACTTGGCTGCCGAAGTGCCTGACTGGAACTTTGCTGCCACGCACCGTGCCGCTCACAACGAATGGAACGCCTACCTGCAGCGCATTGATGTAGAGGGCACCCTCAACCAAAAGAAAAACTATTATACCTCGTTCTACCACGCCCTCATTCAGCCTAACCAGATTGCCGACGTTGATGGTATGTATCGCAACGCTGCCGACCAGATTGTGAAGGCCGAGACGGGCAAGTTTTATTCTACCTTCTCGTGCTGGGACACCTACCGCGCCGCTCACCCCTTCTACACCATCGTTATGCCCGACCGTGTTAATGGCATGGTAAGTTCGCTGGTAGAGCAAGCCGAGGTGCAGGGCTTCCTGCCCATCTGGGGCTTGTGGGGCAAAGAAAACTATTGTATGGTGGGCAACCACGCCGTATCAATCGTGGCCGAGGCTTACCACAAAGGCTTCCGTGGTTTTGATGCCGAGCGTGCCTACCAGGCCGTGAAGAAGACACAGACAGTGTCGCACAAACTGAAGAGCGACTGGGAAACCTACATGAAGTATGGCTATCTACCCACCGACCTCATCAAGACCGAGTCGGTATCGTCGTCGCTCGAGTCGATGTACGACGACTATTGCGCTGCCGACATGGCGCGCCTGATGGGCAAGAAAGACGATGCACAATATTTTACGCGCCGCGCCCAGTTCTATAAAAACCTGTTCGACAAGTCGACAGGCTTCATGCGTCCTCGCCTTGCCGACGGCTCTTGGCGCACGCCCTTCGACCCCAGCAACCTTGCTCACTCAGAGAGCATTGGCGGCGACTATACCGAGGGCAACGCTTGGCAATATACCTGGCAGGTGCAGCACGACGTGCCAGGACTGATCAAACTGTTTGGTGGCAACAAGCCGTTCATGAAGAAGCTCGACCAGTTCTTCTCACTGAAGCTTGAGAGCAATATTGCCGACGTTACGGGCCTCATTGGCCAGTATGCCCATGGCAACGAGCCGTCGCACCACGTGGCCTACCTCTATACCTTGGCAGGACGCCCCGAGCGCACCCAAGAGCTGATACGCGAAATATTCGACACCCAGTATCGCCCCACCGTCGACGGCCTTTGTGGCAACGACGATTGTGGCCAGATGTCGGCATGGTATATGCTCTCTGCCATGGGTTTCTATCCCGTTAACCCCGTCAGCGGCCAGTATGTGTTTGGTGCTCCGCAGATGAAGAAGATAACCGTGCATCTGCAAAACGGCAAAACCTTTACGGTGATAGCCGATGGTCTGTCAGCCGAAAACAAATATGTTGAAAGCATCACGCTCAACGGCAAGAAGCTGAAGACCAACTACATCAACCATGCCGACATTATGAAGGGCGGCACGCTGGTGTATAAAATGAGAAAATGAATTATGAATTGACCTTGTGGTACCTACCACCACTTAACGAGCTTACCATTCCGCTCATTTCTAACTGAAAGAGCAGGGCAAGCACTTTATTTACAGGAAGACCTGCACGTGTGGCAATAATGTCGATGTGCAGGTCGTTTTCTTTTGTTAGCACATCGAGCACACCCTGGGCCCCATTTGGCACCTTGGCGGTAGAGGCCGACGTAGCCCCTAAAACAGAAGAGCCCATTGAAGAAGCAGCATTTGAAGAAGCACCATTTGTAGCAACAGTTTCTTTCATATCTTCCTCCCACGCCATTGCTTTCAAGATATCTTCGGCCGAGGTTACCAGCCCCGCCATATTGTCGCGTATCAGGCGGTTACAGCCCACCGAGTAAGGGTTATTGATACTTCCGGGAAAGGCAAACACATCGTGCTGATACGATTGTGCCAATCGGCACGTTACCAGTCCGCCACCATGTTCAGCACTTTCCACCAATAGTGTAGCCGCTGACATTCCTGCCACGATGCGGTTACGTTGTAAGAAATTGCGTTTATCAATTTTCGATTGCGAGAAATATTCGGTTAGCAGACCTCCATTCTGCATCATCAGCGTTGCCTCTTTGCGATGTCGGGTAGGATACAACGTGTCGAGCCCATGCGCCAATACCGCCACCGTGGGCAGCGCATGATCAATAGCCTGTCGGTGCGCCATAATGTCTACACCATAGGCCAGTCCGCTCACAATCAGTATATCTGGGCACGACTGCTTCAGCCGAGCCGTTAGCTGTGCTATGCAGTCGGCAGCATAGGGCGTTGCCTTTCGTGTGCCCACTATGCTGATACAGTGTTTAGCGTTAAGGTTTGCGTTGCCTTTAAAGAAGAGGGCCAGCGGGGCATCAAAACAAGCTTTCAGCCGCTGCGGATAAGCCTCATCTGCCAAAGTGATGATGCTGATGTTGTTATCTTGTGCAAAGCGCATCTCCTCGTCGGCGCGCTTTAGGTGCTCGTCGGTATGTGCGAAGGCCGCCAGCAACCGTTCGGGCATGTTGGGTGCCAACTGCTCGGGGTGTGCGTGCTGCTTCACGATATCGGCCATTGAGCCCCACGCGTTATACAGCTCGCGCAGCACCGTTATGTTATGATAGCCCATGCGCGATAGTGCCAGTGCGCAGCGCCTTTCGTCAGCGTTCATCTGATTGTTTTGCTTCGTTTATCTCTACCTCTTTTACCTTTTTAAACAGGTCAGAGGCAAACACCAGGTCGTTTAGCTTCTTGTTGGTCGACCCCATCACATCGTATTTTGTTCCTTGCCATTCTTTATGTCCTTGATAGATGAAAAGAATGTTGTCGCCGATGCCCATCACCGAGTTCATATCGTGTGTATTGATGATGGTGGTCATGTTATATTCTTTTGTGATGCCGCTCAACAGTTCGTCAATGACCAGCGAGGTGCGAGGGTCAAGTCCCGAGTTAGGTTCATCGCAGAACAAATATTTGGGGTTGAGCACGATGGCGCGAGCTATGGCCACACGTTTCTGCATACCGCCCGATATCTCGCCCGGAAACTTCTGTTGAGCGTCGATAAGGTTTACGCGGTCAAGACATTCTTGTGCGCGATGCACACGCTCGCGATAGTTCATGTTTGAGAACATATCGAGGGGGAACATTACGTTTTCCAGCACCGAGAGCGAGTCGAACAGCGCCGCACTTTGAAAGATCATGCCCATCTCGCGACGCATATACACCTTTTCGTGTTTTGACATCGACACAAAGTCGCGACCATCATACAGCACATGGCCCTGTGTAGGTTCCAGCAGGCCCACGATATTCTTCATAAGCACCGTCTTTCCGCTACCACTCTGGCCGATGATGAGGTTTGTTTTTCCATCCTCAAATCGTGCGTTGATGTCTTTCAGCACCTCTTTGTCGCCAAAGCTCTTATATAAATGTTGTATCTCTATCATGATATGTATAGGCGCATGGCCCGTTTTTACGTTACAAAAAGTGTTTAATAATGCTTACGACAGCACCTGTGTGAGGAACACGTCAGAGAAGAGAATGAGCACACTCGACGACACTACTGCATCGGTCGACGCCTTGCCCACCTCTACCGATCCGCCCTCGACGCTGTAGCCGTAGAACGACGACACGCTGGCAATGATGAAGGCAAAGAAGAGGCTCTTGATGATACTCATCCACATAAACCACGAGTTGAACGAGTGTTGCAAGCCCAGCGTCAGGTCGTCGGGCGGCAGAATATGTCCTATATATGCGGTGCCGTATGCGCCGATGATGCCTGTGGCCGATGAAAAGATAACGAGAAACGGCATAATGGTAACCAATCCTAATATCTTGGGCAGAATAAGATAGTTGGCCGAGTTGACGCCCATAATCTCCAGCGCATCAATTTGTTGCGTCACACGCATGGTGCCCAGCTCAGAGGCGATGTTCGACCCCACCTTGCCAGCCAATATCAAGCACATGATAGAACTTGAAAACTCGAGCAGCAAGATCTCGCGCGTGGTATATCCCGACACCCAGCGTGGCATCCACGGACTTTGAATGTTCAGCTTCATTTGTATGCAGATAACGGCACCAATGAAGAACGAGATGAGCAGCACAATGCCAATAGAGTCGACACCCAGCGCCGACATTTCTTTAATATATTGTTTAAAGAACATGCGCATGCGTTCGGGGCGAGCAAACGAGCGGCCCATCAGCATGAGGTATCGGCCCAGTGTGGTGAGATATTTGATAATTAACATATTCAGTTTGGTTTTTTAAAATTTTCGTATGTCATTGCCCTGTCGTTAACAAACACAGGTATATGTGTGACATATGATGCAAAAGTACGACAAAAAACCGAAACTGCAAGCATTAGTATAGTTTTTTAGATATTATTTTTGCCGAAAAGCGGAAAAGCAGTAACTTTGCACAACTGACTGCTGCTTTTGGCATTTGCCACACAGCACGCCAGCAACAAGCATCACACGACATGAACGAAACAGCAAATAGCAACCCCACAGCCACTGGCCACAGCATGGTGCTGCGCACCGAAGGACTGGTGAAACGTTACGGCAAACGCACCGTGGTGAACGATGTGTCAATTAATGTGCGCCAAGGCGAGATTGTAGGCTTGCTCGGCCCTAACGGTGCTGGCAAGACCACCTCGTTTTATATGACCACGGGCCTCATTGTTCCTAATGGTGGACACATATATCTTGACGACGAAGATATTACCAACTATCCCGTGTATAAACGTGCGCGGGCAGGCATTGGCTATCTGCCTCAGGAGGCCAGCGTGTTTCGTAAGATGAGCGTTGAAGATAACATTTTGTCGGTGCTTGAGATGACGAAGCTGTCGCGCCCGCAACAGCTTGAGAAACTTGAGAGCCTGATTACCGAGTTTCGCTTAGGCAAGGTGCGCAAGAACATGGGCGACCAGCTGTCGGGTGGCGAGCGCCGACGCACCGAGATAGCGCGCTGCCTGGCCATCGACCCTAAGTTTATCATGCTCGACGAGCCCTTTGCGGGTGTCGACCCCATTGCTGTGGAAGATATTCAGCACATTGTGTGGCGACTGAAGTATCGCAACATTGGTATCCTTATTACCGACCATAATGTGCACGAAACCCTTACCATTACCGACCGTGCCTACCTGTTGTTTGAGGGCCGCATCTTGTTCCAGGGCAACCCTGAAGAGCTGTCGCACAACAAGATTGTGAAAGAAAAATACCTCGGCACCGACTTTGAGCTGAAGAAGAAAGACTTCCAGCTCATTGACGAGCAGAAACGTGCTCGCGAGCGTGAAGAGGAAGAGAAGTACGGACGAAGATAGTGGAGTGAGTGTCACTCACATATATTATAATGCTCATGTTATTAGGCTCGCAATGCTCTGCATTGCTTGCGTTTTTTAAAACATTAATGTCCATTAATTGAACATTAATTATCATTAATACGCGCTTCGCGCAGCTCTTTATTAATGTTTAATTAATGTTCAATTAATGATAATTAATGTTTAACCCCATGAGCAATGCAAAGCATTGCGAGCCTAATATTATATTATTAAAAGCGCAATAATATAATTTGAGTCGTTGTTCCCTATTGTTTAATATTGTGTTTCAAGATACGCCCTTACCTCAGATAATGAGCGTTGAGGTAGGCGTTAAAGCGCTCGCGATAATTATCGCCAATGGGTAGAAACACATCGTCGCCCATGATGATGCGGTTCTTGTTCACCTCTTGTATCTTTTTTAGGTTGATAATGTATGATCGGTGTATGCGCATAAAGAGGCTATCGGGCAGCCAGTCTTCAATGCGCTTCATGCTCAGCAGCACCACCAGCGGCTTTTGCCCTTCAAGGTATATTTTCAAATATTCGCTCATGCCCTCAATATACACAATGTCGGGCAGATGCACACGCACCACACGGTGTCCTGTTTTCAAGAACACGGTGTCGGCCTCGGGTGTATCGGCCTCAACCTGCGTGTCGTCGGCATTGCTGTGTTCAAGGTCGAAGAGGCGCTTCACCTTGAGGGCAGCACGCATAAACTCGTCAAGGCCGAAGGGCTTCAGCAGATAGTCGATGGCGTTCACCCGAAACCCCTCAATGGCATATTCGCTATAAGCCGTGGTAAACACCACGTAGGGTGCTTCGGTTTGCAGCGATCGCACAAAGTCGATGCCGTTCATATCGGGCATGTTGATATCAACAAAAATAAGGTCTACCAGCGTGGCGTTTAACAGTTCGCGGGCCTCGTCGGCACACAGGCACGAGCCCACGAGGTGCAAGAAGGGCACACTATCAACATAGGCGGCCAACTGCTGCAGGGCGAGCGGCTCGTCGTCGACGACAACACATCTTATCTGATTAAATTCTTGCATCTGTTTTATTCTTTTGGTTTAGGACGTTAGGGTTTTTATTTTTTCTCTATCATATCAGTAAAAGGCATCTCCAAGCGTATGCTGAATTGTTCCACATCGTTGCAGATGTCAAGTTTAAAGCTGTCGCCATAAATCAGCTCCAGGCGTCGGCGCACATTGCGCAAGCCCACGCCCCCTTTTTCGCTAGCTTGGCGTGGGTGGTTACTGTTTCGACACGTAAACACTACGCGGTCTTGCTGCAATGCCAAATCAATATTGATAAACGAAGGCTCCTTGTAGCTAATGCCGTGCTTGAAGGCGTTCTCAACGAAGATGATAAACACCAGGGGCGGAATTTGCTTGTCGGGCACCTTGTCAGGCACCGTCGATGTAATTTTTACATGACCTGCATAGCGCATACGCATCAGGTTTGTATATTTTCGCATGAACACTATTTCGTGCTGGAGCGACACCGTAGGGCTGCTGGCCTCGTATAAGATGTAGCGCATGAGCGACGACAGTTCGCGTATGGTGCTTTTGGCCAGCGCGGGGTTGATGTCAACCAGCGCATGAATGTTGTTCAGCGTGTTCATCAAGAAATGGGGGTTTACTTGATAGCGCAGATAGTCGCGCTGCTGGGTCAGTATCTGCCTCTCGCGTTCCTGTTGGGCGTTAGACTCGGCTCTCGTCTTATAATATAGCTTTATACTGAGGTTCATGCCCATCATGAGCACGGCCAGCACCGCGTTTACCACTATCATTTGGTCGGCAAAAAACGAGGGCAACGTGTCTCGGCCAAGCACGTGCTGGTCGTAAAGAAAGGGGCGCGCTAGTATGTGTATGGTAAGAAAGACAGCCAATAGCGCAAGCGAACAGCCCAAATATTTTTGGGGCCTATTTTTGTAAATAACCAGTGGTGCCAACAGCCTGTCGTGCACCATGAAGGCCATTAAAAAGATGGTTGAATAGGTCCACGAGTGCAACAGCTCAGGAAAAGGGAAGCAGCCCTCATCAATATTTAGCATACGCACATACAGGTTCATGGCTGGCCCCAGAAACACCATTGCCCAAACGGCGGTGTAAACAGCCCCTTCGCTCTTTCCTATGGTGGTGAGCAGGCGCTTGGCCACAAGTTTCCATTTGTCAGCAGTTGCGTTATGCATTGTATCTATTTTTCTTTCTGTTTTTGCAAAATTAGTTATTTTTCTTTTAAATCATGCGTTACCCACATTAATTTGCGTATCTTTGTAAACAATTTTCACAACAACCATCATGGAACAGCAACAACATACCATGCGCAAGCTGCGCACCATAGAGATGCACCGCCTGAGCGTGGAACAGTTTCGCGAGGCCCGCAAGTTGCCACTCATCGTGGTGCTCGACGATGTGCGCTCGCTCTATAACGTAGGGTCGGTGTTTCGCTCGTGCGACGCCTTTCGCGTTGAGGCCGTATACCTGTGCGGCATCACCGCCACACCCCCCAATGCCGAGATACACAAGACCGCCTTGGGTGGCGAAGACTCGGTGGCATGGCGCTATTTTCCCACAGCCGTTGAGGCCGTAAACGAGCTTCACGCGTCGGGCTACACCGTGTTCTCGGTAGAACAGGTAGAGGGCAGCACACCGCTGCAATGCCTTGAGACAGCGCCCGATGGCCATTATGCCGTGGTGCTGGGCAACGAGGTGAAGGGCGTGCACCAAGAGGTGGTAGACCTGTCAGACGGTTGCCTCGAGATACCACAGTTTGGAACCAAACACTCGCTCAACGTCAGCGTTACCGCTGGCATGGTGGTATGGGAGGTAGCCAAACAGTTTATTGAACACTTCAACCAATGAAAAATAATATGAAAATAACCCAAGCAACCCCCAATCATGCTGCCCACATTGCCCAGCTGGTGATGATGGCCATGACCGATGAGTGCTGCCTGAATTTGGCTGGCAAGGGAAACACCCTGGCCGACTTTGCACGAGTGATGAACCGCCTCACGGCTGCCGACCACTCGCAATACAGCTACCGCAACACGCTGGTAGCTATTGACGATGATGGACAAGTGGCTGGCGCCATCGTGTCGTACGACGGTGGCCAGTTGCACGCTTTGCGCCAGGCTTTTATTGACGAGATGAAACGCGAGGTGGGTGTCGACCACTCGGGCATTGCCGACGAGACGGGCCCCGGCGAATGGTATCTCGACAGTCTGGCCGTGTATCCGCAATATCGCGGACAGGGCATTGCACACCAACTGCTTCAGGCCATGGTTGAGCGCGCACAGAAGGCTGGCCTTCGTGCTGGCTTGCTGGTAGATAAAGGCAACCCCAAGGCCGAACGTTTGTACCGCTCAATAGGCTTCGAGTATGTTGACGACGCCATGTGGGGCGGCCACGAAATGCGACATCTGCAACATGCATAAATATACAGTTTTTGTGTATATTTATGCAAAATGATATCACGCTGAGATATGCGGCAAATTACAGTCTGAAAGCATGGGTTTCACGCCGTGAAATGCCGCATATTACAGCCTGAAACCCATGCTTTCGCAGCCTGAAACCCATGGTTTCTCAAATGAGAAGTATCAACTTTGAAAACTGTAAGCAACCCACCTCACTTTGCTTACAGATTATTACTTTTTGAGGTTTTCTTTAGTTAACAAACCTTAATTGCCCATTTCACTCCGTTTTGCATATTTATGCAGTTTTGTATATTTATACCGTTTTACATATTTATGCGTTCTCGCTATGTAATTCGAAATGCTTACTGCAAATCAGCGATAATCATCCATCAACACCCGTTTTGCAGTTTCAATAGCAGTAAGTTTCAATTCATCTTCACCCTCCAACGCATCCAACACCTTATCGGCAAGCCAAAGGGTGAGCATTTCCTTTTCATCCACTTTGAAGTATGTTGCCATTTGAATTACTTGACTTCGCTTTGCTCGTCTGTCGCCACGTTCAATCTTGCTAAACATGGGTGTGTCTATTTCTAAGTATGCAGCCACTTGTCGCTGCAATACCCCTTGTTCGTCCCTAAGAGACCTTATCTTGTTTCCTAATAACATATTTTCTGTACTTATTGAGTTTGACTAAATCAGTGGAAAGTGTTACTCAACAACCCTCCATTCGCCTCCATTACGTGAGCCTCCGATACGAATAATCCGACCACGTTGCTTCAATTTCTTTATATGATAAGCAACCCCATCTTCTGTTATGCCACATACAGATGCTATCTCTTTTGCTGTAACCTTAGGATTGTTACTTATTATTTTGAAAATAGTTTCCGTAGTATCGGCAGGAGTTTCCGTAGTAGTTTCCGTAGTAGTCGCGGAAGTTTCCGTAGTTATATTAGTATTGTTTCCCAGTTTAAGATATGTCTCGATTCTATCAGGGTTACTCTTTTCCTCAACCGTAGGTGTACTCCAACCATTGTCCTTCCATCCTTTTGCAATAACATCGGCACCAGAACCACCTTTCTCACCAATACCCAAGAATACAAACATTTTTTGGATGATAGGGTTTCTGCACACGCTGTGTCCTCCTTCGTAGTATTCTTCCATACTGACAAGCATTGTACCAGGATTTGATAAGACAATACGGTCAAAGTATCTGTCAATAACAATATTGCCCCTTACCGTATATGCTGCATGAATCAAACTGTTGGCAAAAGCCTCACGCAAAGCTACATGAGCCGTGGTTGTATTATTCCTTATCTGATTATTGTCAAGGCTGAAGGGTACAGGTAACGCATGTTGCAGCAAAGGCAAAACACGAGAGAAGAACTGATAAAGGTTGGCTTCCCATGTTCCATCGGGGTATATACGATTTGTCCAACGTATTTGAGGGTCGTCACTCAAATGCTCACGATAGTCAGGAAAGAATTCTTGACAACACTCTGGGTCGGTAATGCTATTGGTCTTGCCAAACATCAACATTCCTGCAACCGTAAATCCTTCAGTTGATATAGCTCTATCCTTACGATAGGCACCAATATTTTCCAAAAACTGCTTATCATCGACCTCTGTCCAAGGATGGTTTTCGTGTTTGATATCATATGCACGACGATACTGGTGAAGAGTCGGCATATCAATATCATCAATAGAATAACCTCGTAAAATTCGAGAGTCTGCTGATGCTTTCATGTTGTTGGCATCAGAATACATCTGCTTTATTTCATCATCACTACAGAGATAGTCACCCTCATCCCTGCGCTTATAAGTATGTCCAAACGGGGTAAGTGTAAGGTGGATGGGACGCAAGTCATATTGTGCACGAGGAATTCTGAAGGCAAGTAGATATTGCCCTCCGTCAGTCTTTATTTCTTCGATGTCACTCTCTACCAATAGCGGAATGTTCACGCATGACTTATTGTGTGCATCATCCCAAAACTGTTTTCTGTATTTTGCTATAAGTTCTTCAGAAAGACCATCTGGCGTGAATTTATGATCCTTTTCTTTCACTCCCAAGACAATCGTTCCACCATTGGTGTTAGCCAATGCTGAGAATGAACGCCAAAATTCTGCTTTAGGGAAACCACCAGCAGCTGACTTATATTCCACTTCTGAATTCTCCTTCAGTTGGAGTTTTAAACGTATTTGGTCTGCTATATTCATATTGTACAATTTGTGTTTTTTACTTGACTAATTTTAGCTAATGATTTTGTAAATCATATATTCGTTGAATTTAGATATAATAATCAGTATTTCGACGGATTGGTTTAATATTGATGGATTCACATCGTTTTTCTTCTAATTTCATAGACTTAAGCAGATTTCCCAATAGTTGAAATTGTTGTCCTTTTGCCTTGATAATACGCCCATACGAAACTCGCAGCACAGCCCATTGCCTGTTTACCCCAAGTACATTCTCTACCGACACCCCACCTTTGTTCTTTGAGATAGAGGGCGTACAAGAGGTAAGTCTTGCACTTGGACACGATGAGCCTGTGTCGGTAGGCAGCCCATTATACAATGAAGCATTAGTCGTTAAAGGCTGTTTGGTATCATCTTCCAATGTTATTGTTCAGAGGTTAGATTAAACCAATAGACTTTTTGAAAGAATTGTCAATTATTGACCACAAAGATAAAAAATCTTATTCAGACGAAAGAATAAAACATTGAATATCTTCACTTTTGGAGGTACCCCTAATCCTTTTTTCTATATTCCACCCCAAAGTTGTGAGTGGTTCAGCGTAACTGTACGAGCCACAAAGAGAAACGATGGCGGTATCAGGAAATGGGCAAACGCCTTAATGGAAGTTTTGGGCTGATACACTGGCGAGGTAAAAAACTGTTTAACGCACCTATAATACGAAAAATATTACTAAATTTGTTGCTTGTAAACAATAATCCCCAAATAATCCGAACAAACGTAAAAATTAAGAGAATGAAAGATTTTGTAAAAAAGATAGAAGACCTGTCAAGCCTTGGCGAAGACAAAAAGGCGGAAAAGGTGTTGCGCAAGTTGCTGGCACAACACCCTATGGACATCTATTGCCTTTCGCAACTGGCTGGGACACTACTGTATCAAGAAAAATTTGATGAAGCACTTTGTGCCATTCAAGAAGCAGAAGCCGTGCAGCCCACATTCCCTTTAGTGCAATATTATAAAGGCAAGATTTTGCTATGTAACCACAAAGCGCAAGAAGCTATAAAAAGTTGGGATTTCCTACTACATACCCCACTTGAAAACTTTGTAGACAAGGAATATGGCATAAACAAGAAGAGAATAAAAAGTCTGAAGAACGATGCTCTTTTGTATAAGTCGATGTGCCATTACTGTCTGGGGCATGTAAAGGAAGCCAAAGAATACGCTGAACAACATCTTGCAGGAAGAAGTAAAGGGCAGGAAAGTGATTTCACCAAGAATTATGTTGAGAATTATACTCGAGAGCTTAAATACTCGCGAGTAAAGCCAGAAGACAGAGTAAATGACTTTAACGGTGAGACAACAGGTTCACAATACAAAAAAATAAAAGTTCATATAGACAAACTTGATGAGCAAGGAGATGTTGCAAAACTAATGGAATATTTCAAGCGCAAGACGCGTGAGTACCCTAACGACTATTATCTTTGGACAATAATGTCGGAATACTGCTTCGACTATCGCCAGAAAGACCTATGCTTAAAGAGTGCCGAAAAGGCCCATGCCTTAGAGAACACCGGAAACGATATGCTTGTGCTATACGACTATGGCTCAGCCCTATTCCTGAACGGCAGGTACGACGAGGCCATTGCTGTGTTCGACAAGATACTGGCAGAAGACATCAACTACATAGCCTACGGCGAACACGGGGAAGGTATGAGGTGGACAAAAAAGCTGTTGGCAGATGCAAGGGAACTTAGAGCCGATTGCATCAAGCATATAGATGGTTTAAAACTGTAACTTTCATTTATCAGAAATATTGTGTTCTCGGCTTTTCAATTGCTGAACGCAATAAAGGTAACTGAGGTATTGTAACGCGGCAAATACAATCATTACAAAATTTGACTATGAGCGACAAGAATGTAGAAAAAATACTTGCGAAACTTTAATAAAATAAAAAAATGTACAAATTACTCTTATTCATTTTACTTCCTTTCATTCTTTGTTCAAGTGACGCTGCATACAAATGTGTTAACGGAACTGTATGCAGAGTAGCTTCACCTGTATGTATTTGCAAAGGCGAAGGTCTGCATGACAATAAAGATGAATACAGGGCATTGCGTGACAGCATGGTGGATTTGTTTCAAGAAGGAATGTTGCACAAAGACACAGCATTCGTCATGCAGTCGTGGAACATATCGGAGCATCTGCTCGCTGTGGACAATGACCATGCGGCATGGTGTTATTATCACCGTGCTGTAATTTTGGGATGGCTCGGACGGATGAAAGAAGCCAGGGAAAACAAATGGCTTGAAATACAACATCTTCCAAACAGCAACCCCGACAGGCTTGTATATATGTCAAAAAAATATACAACCGAGCACAATGGCGACAGCGCGAAATATTACATAACAAGATTGCTCGACTTTTGCGATAATGACAAGCACTGCAAACAAGACTATCGTGAATATTTAAGAATAATAGCCGTGTCGCTTGCCGACGGCCCAAGCAAAGGCAAGGTTCTTCTTCACAAGCTGCTGAGGGCAAACCCGCGCAATGACCTCTTGCATGAATTACAAAAGAACTGGAAGGCATTTGTTGAGTCACTACAGGACGTGTGATGCACTGGCAAACTAACATAAACCACATGACGCCTTATATCAAGAAGCATCTGAAGCGATAAGTTTGCCTTTCTCAACGTAAGAAAGGAAACGAAAAAGTTGAAATAATATTTGCGTTAGTCGGGTTGTTTTGCTAAATTTGCAGCATAATATTCCAGTCTAACGCAAATATTTTTGCATTAAGTATGAAAATCGACCGTATTGTTATAGAAGGGATTGCTAACATTGGCCATGCTCAATTAGAGTTTGGCGCTATGAATGTGCTCATTGCCCCCAATGGTTATGGTAAGAGCAATATGCTTAAAGCCATTGCTTTTGGTTTACAATTTATAACCGTGGGCGAAACCAAAAGGCAACAAATGCTTAGTAGCAGTTTTCTTCCCATCAATGTTTCTATTTTAAGAAACGATTTCTCGATAGAATTTTTTGGATCCTTAGAAGTAGATGGCGAAGAAAAACTGTTTCAGTATGGGTATAAAGCCCAATGGGCAACGCCCCAGGCCGAAGGCAAAGTGCTGAAAGAATGGCTGGGTATAAAAGAAGCACCCGAACGCCGCTTTAGGCAGTTGATAAACAGAAACGACACCCTCAATTGTCTAATTACGCCCTCGGCTAAGGGGCGATGCACAAAGGCCTACGAGGTAACGTCATTGCAATTAGCCTTGCCCCTAATAGCCACAACAACCAGCATGTTCTTTCACGATATTGCAAAGCAGATAAGCAACATTGCCATACCCAATATCAACACGCTGGATAATCCTGAAACATATTTCTCGCCCGATGGAAATCGAGGTATCGAGATACTGGGCGGACGAAACTTGAGCCAGTATTTGTATGATTTAAAACAGACCGACGAGCAACATTATGCCATACTGACCGATGGATTGATGCAGCTTATTCCGAGCATGAGCGAGTTTTCGGCCGAGGCCATCACCCTGGCCGATGGGCAAAGCAAGCTATACGATGTACGCGTGAAAGAAAAACATAACGCTATGGCCACAAGCATACGCCAACTGTCAAGCGGAAGCAAGCGCATAATATTTCTGTTCACCTTGTGCATAGCTGCACAGAAACTGAATATACCTATGATTATGATGGAGGAGCCCGAAAACTCGGTACACCCCCGACTTATGGAAAACCTTATCAATACATTGCAGACCTATGCGTCAGACACGAAGATATTGATGACGAGCCACTCGCCATACCTCATGCGCTATATGCAGCCTGAACAAATGTATTTTGGCTTGCCAAAAAACGATGGGCTGGCTCATTTTGCAAAAATCAATTTTGCAAAGCAAAAATATCTCTACCGCTATGCCGCTGATATGGAACTGACCTTCGGCGAGTTTATGTTCGACTTTATGCTTGACATAGAGAACGACACTGAAAAGATAAATACCTTTTTTGAATAGTAAGACATGGTGAAAGGTAAAAAAACGGAAACAGTCATGTTGTATTATTCGTTGAAGGCGATACTGACGAGCTCTTCTTTAAAGCGCTGATTGAGCATTATAGGCGAAAGAGCAAAAAGCAATTATTGCCATGCAGTATTTGCAACTTAAAAGGCGTTACAAGATATACCAGCAAGTTGCTGGCAAAACTTAAAAACGAGTATCTGCCCGATGCCCGACACAAAGCGTTTAACATACAAACGGTGTGCTGCTCGTATGATACCGACGTTTTTGAGGTAAAACATCCGCTAATGGTCGACTGGAAGGTGCTTGAAAAGAAAGTAAAGAAACTGGGTGTAGAACATTTTGTGCAGATAGGTGTGAAAAGCGCTATCGAAGATTGGATACTTGATGATATAGAAAGTATATGCGCGTTTCTAAAAATAAAGACGGTGCCAAAAGCATTAAAAGGAAGTGATGGATTTTCAAAACTCGCCGACCTCTACGCCAAGGCTCATCGAACTTATCAAAAGGGATACGCCACAAAAGAATTAATTGCGACCCTTAATATGAGTAATATTGTGAAGAAGAGAAAAGATGCCCTTGTGCAACTTGAGGGCGTACTGGGTGTAGAGTAACGCCCCTGCCCTGGAAAAAGCCCAAAACATTGGGCGAAGCGAAAACTGAATATGAAAAAAATAACTATACTATTATTTGCATTATGCCTTTGTGCGGCATCAAAAGCACAAACCAGCCGTAGGGTGATAGAAAAGACGGCAAACGCGGCCATCGACCAGATAACACTGACGGGGCTCGCACCAAAAGAAGAACTGATAAACAAGTTGGCAGCCGATGCCGACCTCAGCGTCGATATGCTCAGCCGTATGGGCGAGCCCGACGACCTCAGACAGTCGAAGGCCTGCATACGCCTCATCGACGACATCACGGCCTACTGTCAAACCACCACGGGGCAGCGCTATGTTGACCTGGTGCGCAACGGCCTGAAAAAGGCCATCGACCGTAACGACGACCTCGACCTGCGCCTACACCTGCTCGACAACCTGAAAACGGTGGCAAAACCCGCCGATGCCGAGCACATAGCCATGTATCTTGCCGACCCCAACATGGCCGCGGCCGCCTTTCGCCTGCTGAAAGAGATGCCCAGCATTGATGGCACGCTGGCCACGCTGGCACAAAACGCTACTGATAAGGCAGAGGCCGACAATATAAATAAGGTGATAAAGGCGCGCGAAGGAAAGGCCGTCGATGCTCCTAAGGAGAAGGCTCGACCCAAACCCTCGGCACTGCCCTTTTGGACCACCAGCCTTGACAGAGCCGTTGAGCGTATGCGCGCTGGCCGCAACGACTTAGCCGACGAGGTGATGCGCAACGAGGCTGCCCCCAAGGCCATGCAGCGCTTGCTCGACATGGCAGCAAAACTGGAAGTGGGTGCCGACCGCGATGCCCTCTTGGCGCGCTATGTGACGATGGCCGAAAGTTGCGACGCCACGGCAGGCGAGCGCTACCTGTTGCTGCGCCGCGCCGACGAACTAACGCCAGGCAACGAACTTCGCCAAAAAATTATTATCGACCTCGGCCACACGCACACCATTCAGGCCCTGGCCTACATACGTCAGTATTACGACAAGAAGCCCTTGGCCGATGCCGTGGCCGTAGCTACACGCAACATCATAGCTCATGCCCCTCAAGCCAATGGTGGCCGCTATGTATATAATATGTTGCAAGCCGCCAAGCAGTCGTTCATCAACCATTACGACGAGCAGGGGGTAGGCATGGCCATCGACGATGTGCTCAACGCCCTTGACCACTGCCGCGCCGATGGTGGCTACAACTTGGCCTTCAGCGCTCCCACCAAGATGGGCAAGCGTGGCTACTGGAATATGTATGATGAGATGGCCAACTTTGACATGGTGTTCGACTGGCTGGCCGAAGGCACACTCACGGTGCAGATACACTCTACACCTATCATCACGCTCGACAGCAAACAAGGTGCTCGCATTGCAGGCAAGAGTCAGTGGCACAACATTGGCACACAAGCGCCGTGGCGCACGGCCCACCTGTTTGTGCGTGACAATAAACTAACGCTGGTGGTAAACGGCCATGAGATATGTGCCGACACACCGCTGCAAAACGCCGAAACCCAACAAGCCGCACCCACCCGTGGCATCGTGGCCTTCAATGCCGACGACCAAGGCGCCACGGTGCGACAGGTGTGCATCAAGAAAATAAAATAAAACAACTTGCTACATATATGAATCGAAACCTCATTCTCACTGCTACCGTCTTGGCAATAACATGGCTGAGCACAACAAACGCCACCGCACAGTTTGCACGGGTGTGCCCCGTGCCACAACAGGTAGAAACCTCGGTTGCGGCAATGGTAAACCAGCCCACACAGTGGGCCTTGCGCTGCGACAAGCAACGCCTCAGTTCGGCAGCCCTCAAGGCGCTCACCGAGGGCACCACACACATTGCACAAAACAAGAAGGCACCCTTCACCGTCACCCTGGGCGTGGAGGGCGACCGCTGCCTAAAGGCGTTTGATAAACCCACTGCACTGAAAGCCGAAGGCTATCAGCTAAAGGTGAACGAAAAGGGCATCGTGATTATAGGCGCCGACGAGCGCGGCCTCTACTATGGCGTGCAAACCTTGCTGCAGAGCATGGAAGGCGGAAAAATGCAGTATGGCACCGTGACCGACTGGCCCGACACCCCTGTGCGTGGCACTGTTGAGGGCTTTTATGGCACACCGTGGAGCCATGAGGCACGACTCAGCCAGATAGCCTTCTATGGCCGACATAAGATGAACACCTATATCTATGGCCCCAAAGACGACTTGTACCACCGACGCTTCTGGCGTAAGCCTTATCCTAAGGCCGAGGCCGAACGCATACAGCAACTATGCAATTATGCTAAGGCGCACGCCGTCGACTTTTGTTGGGCCATTCATCCTGGCGTAGATATTCGTTGGGATAAGGCCGACCGCGACTCGCTGGTGGCTAAGCTCGAAGATATGTATGCACTGGGTGTGCGCTCGTTTGCTGTGTTCTTCGACGATATTACGGGCGAAGGCACACGCCCCGACCGACAGGCTCAGTTGCTAAACGATGTAGAGCACAACTTCAGAAAGAAGCACAACGATGTAGCACCACTGGTGATGTGCCCCACCATCTATAACCGTTCGTGGACTGATAGCAACGACACCTATCTGCGCGCCTTAGGAAAAGACCTCGACCCCGACATACAGGTAATGTGGACGGGCAATGCGGTGGTGGCCGACATCGACCTCGAAACCATGCAATGGATTAACAGCCGCATTGGCCGAAACGCTTACATCTGGTGGAACTATCCTGTGAGCGACTATGTGCGAGAGCGCATCTTGCTGGGTCCGGTTTATGGCAATGGCACCGACATTGCCCCCTTGCTATCAGGCTTTGTATCGAACCCTATGGAGCATGCCGAGGCATCGAAGATAGCGCTGTATGGCGTGGCCGACTATACATGGAACATGAAGGCATATCGCCCTTACGAAAACTGGCTTCAGGCCACCCACGAGATATTGCCCGCTCATGCCGATGCCTTGCGCACCTTTGCCCTGTATAACAAAGACTTAGGACAAAACGGGCACGGATACCGACGGGCCGAGGGCGACGAGATGACGATCGAGGCACAACGGGCGCTACAAGGCGACATCGTAGCCATTGAGAGTCTGGCCGACCGCTGCACCACCTTGCGTCAGGCCTGCGACACCTTGCTGGCCGATACCACAAACCTCGCCTTGGTTCGCGAGTTGCGCCCCTGGTTGCTGTACACGCAATGCTTGGCCGATTATGGCACCGCTGTGTGCAATATGGCTAAGATGACAGCCAAGGAAAAGACTGCGAACGCCGCCACACAAGCGCAAACCGATGCCTTTACACAGGCTTACGCCCAGGCACGCAAGGCACTCGACACCATGCAGCAAATGCAAACCTCAAAGGTGCGTCATGCCTTGCAGCCAGGCACATGAGTAGGCACACGCGTGCTGCTGCCCACCCTGAACAACCTGTTTACCAAGGCCACCACCGAGGGCAACCGCCGTTACCACACACAGCTCAACAGCATAGCGATGGATGCTCCTTACAAGCTCAGCAGCACCGTTGAACAGTTGGCCTCACAGCCCGTAACAATGGTGGGCGACAACGTGAGCGTGGCCGATGCCAACGAGGTGATACACTGGGCGCCCGACGCCTCGCTCACCTTGGCTACCGACCGCAACGTCATCTTCTCAACCTTCGGTCTCGACGTGCAGGTGCCCCATGTGGCATCTGCCTTTAAGTTGCAGCTCTTTACTAACGGTCAGTGGCGCGAGGTACCCCTCACACAAAGCAGCGAGGCACCATACACGCTGAGCGCCCCCACCATCGGCTCGGCCAAGGCATCGCGCATAAAACTAACCAATGTGTCGGGGCAGCAGGTTGATGTGTTCTTTAAGAACTTTAACCTATCGGCACAATAAGGCGAAAACAAAAACAACGGTTTTCAGCACGAATATGATGGGTAGATGAAAAAAAAGGAGTAACTTTGCATGAAAATATGTCAGAACGACATATTTATATAAACAATAGGCACAACACGCACGCATGCAATCAATGAATAAGACCGACGCTTTACTGGCCAGCATACGCAATGGCGCACAGATGACAATGACTGAAAAACTGCAGCTCATTGTCAGCCTTAGCATACCATCAATATTGGCACAGATAACCAGCGTACTCATGTTCTTCATTGATGCGGCTATGGTGGGACATCTGGGCGCCGAGGCTTCGGCATCAATAGGCCTGATGGAAAGCACCACATGGCTGATGGGTAGCATTACCAATGCTGCCGCCATGGGCTTCTCGGTACAGGTGGCACACTATATTGGCGGAAACGACTTTGTGAAGGCACGAGCCGTGTTCAGGCATGGCATTGTGGGCACAGCCATTGTGAGCTGTAGCATCTCTATCATCGGCCTCATCATCTTTCCCTATCTGCCTTACTGGCTGGGAGGTGGCGCCGACATTGCTCGCAACGCCTCGCTCTATTTTCTTATCTTTGCCCTCACCGTGCCCGCCTTTCAGTTTTCAGGCCTGTGTGGCAACATGCTGAAGTGTGCCGGAAATATGCGGGTGCCCAGCATTGTTAGTGTGCTGGTGTGTGTGCTCGACGTGCTGTTCAACGCCTTCTTTATCTACTTTATGCACTGGGGCGTGATGGGGGCTGCCTTGGGCACATCGCTGGCTATCATATCGGGAGCCACTATTCAGGGCTACTATGCCTTGATGCGCAGCAAGATATTGGCGTTAGGACAAGACACTGGGGGCTGGAACCTGGTGGGCAACTATATACGTCATGCCTTGAAGATAGGCACACCCATGGCTATGCAGTCGGTGTTTATGAATGGAGCACAAATAGTGAGCACCATGATTGTGGCACCGCTGGGCAACGTGGCCATTGCCGCCAACACATTTGCCATCACAGCCGAAAGCTTGTGCTATATGCCTGGCTACGGCATAGGCGATGCCGCCACCACACTGGTGGGCCAAAGCCGAGGAGCAGGACGCCGCGATATGTGTCGCAGCTTTGCTCGTATCACCGTAACACTGGGCATGGTGGTGATGGCGGTCATGGGATTGATTATGTATGTGTTTGCCCCCGAACTAATGGCACTGCTCACGCCGCTTGACGAGATACGACAGCTGGGCATTACCTGCCTACGCATTGAGGCCTGGGCCGAACCTATGTTTGCCGCCTCTATCGTTACCTATTGTGTGTGCGTGGGCGCTGGCGACACGTTGCGCCCCATGCTTCTCAATTTGCTATCAATGTGGTGCGTGCGCCTCTCACTGGCAGCCTTGCTGGCTCCGCAATATGGCTTGCGCGGCGTGTGGGTGGCCATGGCCATCGAACTAACATTCCGTGGCACCATGTTCCTCATTCGTCTGTTGCGTGGCCGATGGATGGATCATGGCACGGTGCTTGCCACGACAAAGAACAACAAAAAACAATGATATGTTGAACCTTACACAATATTTTCCTATCACCGACCCCACACTGGTGTTTTTGGTGGTGCTAATCATTATTTTGTTAGCACCCATAATCATGGGTAAGCTGCGCATACCGCACATCATAGGCATGGTGCTGGCAGGCGTAGCGGTAGGACAATATGGCTTCAACATTTTAGAGCGCGACAATTCGTTTGAGCTGTTCGGCAAGGTAGGACTTTATTATATCATGTTCTTGGCAGCACTTGAGATGGATACCGAGGGGGTGCGAAAAAACCTCTTACGGTTTGGTGTCTTTGGTGTGCTCACCTGCTTTGTGCCCCTGCTGCTCACCTACGCTATAACCTTTTGGGTGCTGCATTATTCACACGAGGCATCAATGTTGCTGGGCTGCATCATGGCCTCAAACACGCTTATCGCTTACCCTATCGTGAGCCGATATGGCCTGCAACGCAAGCCCAGCGTGGCACTGAGCGTAGGCTCGTCGATGTTGTCGTTGCTCATGGCGCTGGTCATGCTGGCAGCCTTGGTGGCGGCTAATAATGGCGACACAGGCATCAGCTTCTGGCTCTTGTTCATAGGCAAGTTTGTAGGCTATTGTGCCGCGATGGCCTTAATCATTCCTCGACTGGCACGCTGGTTCTTGCGCCGATATAGCGATGCCGTGATGCAGTTTATCTTTGTGATGGCCATGCTGTTTATGAGCGCAGCCCTGAGCGAGATGATAGGCGTTGAGGGCATCTTTGGTGCCTTCCTTGCGGGCCTCATCTTGAACCGCTACATCCCTCACCTATCGCCACTGATGAACCGTATCGAGTTTACGGGCAACGCCCTGTTCATTCCTTATTTCCTCATTGGCGTGGGTATGCTTATCAATGTGCGCCTTATGTTTGCTGGAGGCTCTATCCTTGGGGTGCTGGCAGTGATTGTGGTGTTTGGCACATTGGGCAAGGCCGTGGCCGCCTATCTGTCGTGCTGGCTGTTTAGGCTGCCTCCCTCGTCGGGCAACATGATGTTTGGCCTTACCTCGGCCCATGCCGCTGGCGCCATAGCAATGGTGATGGTGGGCATGCGCATGAAGATGCCTAATGGCGCCATTCTGGTTGACGACGAGATACTGAACGCCGTGGTAATGATGATATTGTTTACGTGCATCATCTCTACCATCGTTACCGAGCAGTCGGCACAGCAAATAACGTTGCGCGACAAGGAGCTGCCACAGGAAGACGAGAAAGACGACGAGAAGATACTCATCCCCATGAAATATCCCGAGTATGCCACACGCCTGGTAAACCTGGCACTGATGATGCGCAACCCCAAGTTGGGGCGCAGCCTTGTGGGCCTGTCGGTGGTGTATGACGACGACGAGATGCGCCGCAACCAAGAGGCGGGACAACGTCTGCTGGAACGTATGCAGCAATATACCGCTGCCACCGATGTGAAGATGCAAACACAGGTGCGCGTGGCAGCAAACATTGCTAACGGCATTAAACATGCCTTTAAAGAGTTTAGGGCGTCAGAAATTATCATTGGCATGCACATGCACAAAGAGGTGTCGGCAAAGTTTTGGGGCGAGTTTCACCAAAGTCTGTTCAATGGTTTGAACCGACAAATAGTGATGGCCCGCCTGAAACAGCCCCTCAGCACCATACGTCGCATAGAGGTGGCGGTGCCATCAAGGGCACAGTTTGAGCCAGGCTTCTATCGCTGGCTCGAGCGCATAGCGCGCCTGTCAGAAAACCTCGAGTGTCGCACCGTGTTTCACGGGCGCGACGACACGCTGGCGCTCATCAACAACTATCTGGACAACCGTCATCGCGATATGCGTGTTGAATATCAACAGATGAACCACTGGAACGAGATGCCACGATTGGCCGAGTCGATATCTGAAGACCATCTGTTCATCGTCATCGCCGCACGTAAGGGCACAGTGTCGTATAAGAACGCGCTTGAGCATCTGCCTGACGAGATAAAAGAACATTTCTCAGGAAAGAACCTCATCATCATCTTCCCCGACCAGCATGGCGACCCCATGGACGAGATGACCTTTGCACAACCGCAACATCAAGAAGAACGCAGCGCATACGCTATCGTACGCGAATGGTTGCATAACCATCTTTCAAGATTATACAAACAATGATTGACATTAAAAATATAACAAAGAGTTTCGGATCGCTGCAGGTGCTGAAAGGCATCGACCTGCATGTTAACAAAGGCGAGGTGGTGAGCATTGTGGGCCCCAGCGGTGCAGGAAAGACCACGCTACTGCAGATAATAGGCACACTGGACAAGGCCGATGGCGGACAAATTGTGATCGACGGAACCGATGTGAGCACGCTGAAGGGAAAGGCGCTAAGCTGCTTCAGAAACGAAAAGATAGGCTTCGTGTTCCAGTTTCACCAGTTGCTGCCCGAGTTTTCGGCATTAGAAAACATCATGATACCCGCCTTCATAGCGGGAAAAGGACGGGCTGAAGCGAAAGAACGGGCGCTGCAGCTGCTCGACTTCATGGGCCTCTCTGACCGTGCGCAGCATAAGCCTGCCCAACTGTCGGGTGGCGAGAAGCAGCGTGTAGCCGTGGCACGAGCACTGATGAACCATCCTGCCGTGATATTGGCCGATGAGCCCAGCGGTAGCCTCGACTCGAAAAACAAGGCCGAGCTGCACCAGCTGTTCTTCGACCTTCGCGATCGCTTCGGCCAAACCTTCGTCATCGTGACACACGACGACCATCTGGCCTCTATCACCGACCGCACCATTCACCTTTGCGATGGCAAAGTGGTAGAGGAAGGTGAGGGAAATGAGAGTACTCGTCAACTAACAAACTAATAAATTATGGCAAAAATACAATTAGGCGACTACAACCGACTGAAAATAGTGAAGCGCGTCGACTTCGGACTCTATCTCGACGGCGGACAAGAGGGAGAAATCCTCCTGCCCAAACGTTATGTGCCGCAAGGGGTAAACGTGGGCGACGAAATTGAGGTTTTTCTCTATCTCGACCAAGATGAACGACTGGTGGCTACCACCGAGACACCGCTGGCTAAGGTGGGCGACTTTGCCTTCCTGGAGGTGGCGTGGGTGAACGAATATGGCGCGTTCTTGAAATGGGGACTGATGAAAGACCTCTTCTGCCCCTTCCGCGAACAAAAAATGCGCATGGAGCAAGGACGAAGCTATATTGTGCATGTGCATATTGACGAAGAAAGCTACCGCATCGTGGCCTCGGCAAAGGTGGAACGCTATCTGGCACAAGGACGCCCTGAGGTGAAACGCTATTCAAAAGCCGACCTGCTGGTATGGCAAAAAACTGACCTGGGCTTCAAGGTGATTGTAAACAACCGTTATGCCGGACTGGTGTACGACGACCAGGTGTTCTGTCCTCTGCACACAGGCGACCGCGTAGAGGGATACATCGATAATATTCGTCTTGACGGAAAACTCGATATCACGCTGCAACCTACAGGCCGCCGACAAACCCTCGACTTTGCCGATACATTGCTGCAATATCTGCAAGAACATGGCGGCACGTGCCCCTTCGGCGATAAGAGCGAGGCCGAAGACATTAAACGCGTGTTCCACGTAAGCAAAAAGGTGTTTAAACGCGCTGTGGGCGACCTCTACAAGAAGCATCTCATCAGCATTGCCGATTTGCACATACAGCTACTGGACGACGCCAAAGAATAATACACCTACTTAAAGAGGGTGTGTCAAAATAGGAGTTAGAGGAAGTTAAGAAGAAGTTAATCCATCTACGATGGATGGAAGTTAACAGACAAATGCTTTATTTTCAGCAATTTATACATATGTCCGCTAACTTCTGTTAACTTCGGGCGAAGCCCAAACTTCTTTTAACTTCTATTTTGACACACCCTCTTTTCTGTTTCTCTATCCTCATTCTCGTTTTACGCTACTCTTATAGTTATTTTTTGTAAAAAAATTTCGCCGATATAAAGTAATTGTTGTATATTTGTCGCCTGCTTTTGTACGTAGTGATTTTACAGATGTAACATCTCCACTTATAGTAAGATACAAGCACTTAAAACTGTTTGCTGTTGACATTGACACAGTTTGCGATTTATTCGTTCGCATAATTTTACAGAAAGATACTAACCAAAGAAAATAAGCATAAAGAGAATTCACACGAATATACTAACTAAAAAAAGTATGAAGAAAATCTACTCACTCATTTGTGCCCTTCTCCTTGCACAAGGAGCGATGGCCATCGATTATGACCAGCTCAAAAAGAGCGGAAAGATTAATGCTGCCAGCAAGCTGGAGCTTGCCAAACTGCAGACACAAGAAGAAAACGCCATTGCACAAAGCAAGGCCACGGGCAACAGCCTAAAGGCGCTACGCAAGCAGATGGATAACCGCACCTTGCGTGCCATTGTAAAGATGACGCCTGGATGCGATGCCGCCACCCTTGAAGCAGAGGGCGTAACCCTTTCAACGGTTGTGAACCATTTTGCCATTGCCACCATCCGCCTCGACAAGTTAGAAAGCTTGGCCGAGCGCAATGACATCGAATTCATCAGCTTTGCTAAGCGCAAGAAACGCCTCTTGCTAAATAAGGCACATAAAGCTACGGGCGTAGATAAAATACAGTTGGGCACCGACCTGAAGCAACCCTACACAGGAAAAGGAGTGGCCATAGGTGTGCTCGACGATGGTTTCGACCCCAACCATATCATGTTTCTTGATGACAAGGGCAAGAGCCGTTTCAAGATGATAGGCTATGCCGCTAACGAAGGCGATGCACTGACCTATCTCACCACACCAGACGAAATAGCTGCTTTCAAAACCGACGATGAACAGGAGAGCCATGCCACACATGTGAGCGGTATTGCTGCTGGCTGCTATCAAGGCGCAGCTTACCAAACAAAGGGCGTGGCGCCTGATGCCGACCTGCTGATGGGCCCAATACCTTACCATGAAACCGACTATGAAGCGTTTGACAAAATGGCGAACTGGTGTAAGACGAATGGCGACAAACGCCTCGTGCTTAACATGTCGTATGGTGCCAACGCGGGCAGCCACGATACCACCGACCCTGAAGCAGCGTTCATTGACGAGTTTATTAAAAAATATGATGTCGTAGCTTGCATTGCCGCTGGAAACGAGGCCGACTATGACATCGTGCAACGTCACACCTTCACAGGTGCCGAGAACGAAGTCATGAAGGCAGCTTATTATTCGGATCTTGATGGAGACGGCGAGATGGATTTTTCTGAATTATACAACTATTTCACGGTAACCAATCCTGAACAGCAGGTAGAAATTGATATCGTGGTGTATAATAGCAACACTGGTACGATAAAGAAAACGTGGAAATTTGTTAACGCTTCAAACCCTGATGGCAGAAAGCAAACCTATTCAAACAATACGTTCAAAGGCACCGTGTCGATTGAAAGCGAAAACATCGACAATGGTATGAAAGGCTATCTGCTTACCATCTCTGACATCACACTTTTGGCCAACAACTGCTCTTTAGGATATGTGGTGAGAGGAAAGGCAGGACAAACCGTTACCAGTTATCTTGAAAGCATCACCTTCTTTGACCTTGATGTGCCCGAATGTGATAAGGACATGACACACGACGGCACCATCAACAGCATTGCTTGTGGCACAGAGCCCATCGTGGTGGGATCGTTTAATACGGCTGTTTCGTATAAATCGATTGACGGAGCTACCTATGGCATCAACGATTTTTTCTATGGCACTAAATTCGGAAACAAAACGGGCAACATATCCTTCTTCTCAAGCTATGGAAAATTGGCCGACAACAGAGTGCTGCCTCACGTATGTGCTCCTGGTATGATGTTGATATCAAGCTTCAGCCATTATACTGAAAACTATGAAGAAGAAGTGGCACAGCAGATAACAGAGGGTGGAACAGTGTATGATTTTGGACAGATGAGCGGTACCTCAATGGCCACACCCTATATGTCGGGCATCTGCGCTCTGTGGCTCGAAGCCGATCCCACGCTCACACATACACAGATACGTGACATCGCACAGAAAACGGCCATATCAGACAACCACTGCACCACCGACAATTATTATACAAAGGCTGGCGACGGAAACCAGGCTGGCAGCGGAAAGGTTGATGCCTTTGCGGGCTTGAAATATATCCTCAACCAGAAGGCTACTGGCCTTTCGCCCATCGCAGCAGGTAAAGACTTCATGCTTCGATCGCTCAACGGAAATACCTTCGAGGCTTATACCGCTGGCGCCGTGGCCATGACTGCTACATTATATAATATGTATGGACATCAGGTGGCCTCAGTAAGCAATGCAGGAAACACCGTCACCATCTCGGCCGAAGGACAAAAGAAGGGCGTTTACATCCTTCGCATCTCTGACGGAAAGCAAACACATGCACAGAAGGTAGTGGTGAGATAATGTGTTTTAAATATTGTGGTGAAATAAAATAATATGTTTTAAATAGAACAAGTGTTCTACTTGTTAACAGGATACGAGTTGACGAGTTGTTACTGATGTAAGCAGAAAGAACTCGTCAACTCGGCTTTGACACTTGCCAAAGCAAGAATTTATCAACTATTAAGTGGCATGAATGATACCGTGTGTGTGCGAGCACAACCTTTTCGTTGACCTAAGTCAAAATTAATGTTATATGTATTAAAAATGCATGAAAATGTTTGTATGTGCGCGCAAACAATATTACCTTTGCGCCGTCAAAAAAGAAATAATGACACCCGCAGCGATGCGCGTAACGTAAAGGTATAATCAACAAGATAAGCATTGAAAGATAAAGTAAAGGCTATTAAGATTGATCAGGAATAATAATATAGATTAGGTTTTAAGAAATAAGGCATTAAAGTTTTTAAGGCAATAAGATTGAAAGAAGGTTTTGAGACTGAAAGATGAAAAAGAATTTCAGAGTAAAGGTCTGTTGAGAAACAGTAGCAATTAGTCTCAATAATGAATAAAGGTAAAGATGAACACGAGATGATGAATTGAGGTTTTTAGTTGAAAGATGGTATAGAAAGATGATTGTGTAGATGATTTAGGATTGAAAAGAAAGATAAGAAAGGTTTTAGAAAGATGAACATGACGATGATGATTAACCTATTTGCAGCAATGGCTGCAATGGGTATGTGGGTGAGAGTGAACGATAACATGCGATAAGCAACGTTCTCCCCACACTTTCTGAGGAAGGGAGCGGCAACAGCCCCGCACACCTTCAGACGAAAAGAGACAAACAATGAAAAGAAAAGATAGAAATATACATATATTCATTGTTCGTACGTAAAGAAGAATTTGAGAGAGCCTTGAAACGGGCTACTAAACATAAAGAGAAATTTAAAAGAGAGAGTTGTAGAAATACAATACAGAAGACAGGCATAACGCTTGTCTTTTTTTGTGCCCAAACCGCAAAGAGAGAACCAAATATTTTTGCCACAAAACAAAAAAAATTGAAGAAAGTGGTGCATGGTATCGCTATTTTTGTGTAAGTTTGCATATTGAGAAAAGCATCAACCTAAGCCCTTATAAACACCTATTGACGCATACCTATGACACACAATAACAAGCAAGGATATAGTGTATTAAAAACAGCTATTATGCTAATGGCATTGGCTGTCTTTAACCCCTTTTTATTGGTACAGGTGCAGGCACAAGACGAGGGCGACACATGGCAGCACTATTATGAAATGTGGATGGGCGATGAAGAGGTAGAAGACGAAATGGCTGAGACGCTGTATGACGAACTGGCCGAGCTGTCTGCCCACAAGATAAACCTAAACACGGCCACGCGTGCCGACCTGCAACGCATGGCGTTCCTTACTGATAAACAGATTAACGACATAGGCGAATACGTCTACCGCTACGGCCCTGTGCAGTCGGTGGCCGAGCTGTCGATGGTGCCCACCCTCGACCTTGCCACATTGCGCCTCATACAGTGCTTTGTTTATGCAGGCGAAGGGCCGAAACGTGCGCCACTTCCCCCTCTCGACACCTTGCTGCACCATACACGTAGCGAACTAACGGCCGCCTTTCGCGCTCCTCTCTATAACCGCGATGGCGACCTGTTGGGGGCCAAACGTGGATATCTTGGGCCAAAATATAGGCACTGGCTGCGTTTCAAGACAGGCTATGGCCGAAAACTGGAGGTAGGACTGACGGCAGCACAAGATGCGGGCGAACCTTTCTTCACACAGCAAAACCGCTGGGGCTACGACTTTTACAGCTTTTACGCCATTATGCGCAATGTGGGGCGAATAAAGACAGCAGTGGTGGGACGATACCGCGCTCGACTGGGTATGGGCCTCATCCTAAACACCGACTTCACCCTGGGCAAGGCCATGGCACTGGGCACACTGGGGCGCACCGAGAACAGGCTACGGGCCCACTCGTCGAGACAGGAAAGCCCTTACCTGCAAGGGGCCGCAGCCACGATACAGCTAACAAACACGCTTGAACTTACCACCTTGTTTTCTATCCGCAACGTCGACGCCACGCTGAACGCCGATGGCGAAACGGTGAAGACACTGCTAAAGACAGGCTACCACCGCACTGAGAGCGAGATGCAACGTCGACGCAACACACAGCAAACGGTGGGCGCCGCCAGTGTGGCGTGGGCAAAGAACGGATTTCGCATCTCAGCTTCGGCCCTCACCATGGGCTACAACCGACAGTTGCAGCCCGACACCGACACGCCCTATAAACGCTATTATCCACAAGGCAAGCACTTTAGCTACGCATCGCTAAGCTACAGCTGGATGGGGCCCAAACTGCAAGTGGCAGGCGAGACGGCCACCAGCGCCAGTGGTGGATGGGCAGCGCTACACACTGCCTCGTACGAACCGTGGTCGGCCCTCACCCTTACCGCCGCCCACCGCTATTACGCCTACCGCTACCACGCCCTCATGGGCAGCGCCTTTGGCACCAACCGCGACACCAGCAACGAGCACGGCCTATATCTGGGTGCCCAACTTATGCTGTCGGGGCACGCCACACTATCAGCCTATACCGACTGGGCACAGTCGGCCTGGCCACGCTACGGCATCTCGTTTGCCTCGCACAGCTCTGACCACCAACTGTCGTTACGCCTTGCCTACCCCTCCTTCACCTTCAATGCCAGCTACCGCTTACGCGCCCAGCAGCACGACAATGCTCAGCACGACGCCCTCGACAACAGGATTACACAACGTCTGAAGTTGGCGGCCACCCTGTCGCGCGGCATATGGCATGCCAGCACCCAGCTGCATGGGTCGGCCTACACCTCAGGCGCCGACCACAGTCTGGGGTTCCTCGCCATGCAGAACCTCGGCCTCACACACCAATGGCTCACTGCCGATGCAGCACTAACCTATTTCTACACAGACGATTATGACAGCCGTCTATATGTATATGAGCGTGGCTTGCTATACGACTTTTCTTTTCCCATGTTCTACGGACGCGGCATACACTATTCGGCCCGCTTGCGTGCCGACCTCTCGCCTCGCCTCATGTTAATGGCCAAGGCCGCCACCACCAACTATTTCGACCGCTCGGCCATTGGCTCGGGACTGCAACGAATAGGGCGCTCATCGAAAACCGATGTAGAGGTGCAACTGCGGTGGAAGTTTTGATAGGGAACAAAACTTCCACCCAATAATCCGTCTTTTTCTTTAATTTATAAAAGAAAAATAGTATTTTTGCAACAACTAAACACCCATTATCATTAATGGGCATGACTAGTGACATTCCTTTGATTTTTCGCGGATTATATTCTCTTGTGTAAAAATATTGAAGAAAGAATTTTTATGGGCTCAGGAGAGATTGTCCGTGGAAAGACCACCTCTCCTGAGCCGCTGTTCTTACCTTTCTTGAATAGTTCTTACCTTTTTTTCACGGCCCTCACGGCGTAGCCCAAACGTCTTGATCCGCAACCGACACGTGGTATTTCGTGTCCGTGTACGTGGGCATAGAAATCAAAGACGTAGGCGCGTTTTGACCTTTTTGCCATAGTAGTTACAATCTCGTGGTCATAGTCCGAGTGGTCGTGCTCGTGCTCGTCGGGGTTGCAGAGCTCGCCAATCCAGTAGTTGCCTTCGCTCTCTTGATTGAAGATGGTGATTCCATCGGCGTAGCCCGTGTAAGGCAGGAATATGTGTCTGCCGTTCGGGCCTGTGCCTAAAACGCCCTCTTTTCCAGAGAATGTGTAGGTTTTCCACTTGCAGCTTGTGATGAGCTCTTCCACCTGCTTTCTTGTTGGCATACACCAAGAGCTCCCCCATTTCTCCATGGCGATATCATACCCAGTGCCTGAGATGCAGGGATTTTGCTTTAGTGTTATCTTTGTAAAGTCGTAGTCGAAATAGTCGCTTTGCCGAGTTTCCGTATGGTTTGCGACGCTTTTGCCACTGCTTTCGCCCCACGCAAACAGGTCGCCGCTTTGGTCGGCACTGATGGCACCGATGTTCCATCCAGCCCATACCGTTCCGCTGGGCAGACCGAGGTCAACCTCTTTGCTTGACAAGTTGATGCCATCCTGATTCGATGTATCCTGCGCCTGTTCTGTCGGCGTGTCATCGTAGAGATATTGGGTGGCGACGACAATGGAGAAAAGCAAGGTTGCTGCAACGATGAAAAGCGCAACTTTTGCCATCAGGTGCTGCTTTAGCCAGTCTAATATGCGGCTGCTGTTGTGCGGATTGTCGTCCTTGTCGACGGTGGCAGGTATCGGCTCGTCGTAGCTCGTCGCTTCCCCAGCGTTCTTTGCGAACGGTGCGACGGCGGCAAGCATATCGTTCACGCTCTGGTAGCGCGCTTTGCGCATCGGCGACATGGCTTTCATCACGATGTCGGCCATTGGCTGGCTCACCCCAGCGAGCTGAAGTGCGGCCTGTGGGAAACCGTCGTTAAGGATGGCCGATGCTTCTGGCGGAGTCTGTCCCGTGAGCATCTTGAAGAGCGTTGCGCCGAGAGCATAGATGTCGAGTGTCACTGGCACCGTGCCGTCCTGCTTGTAGCTTGCCTGCTCTAAGGGCGCGTAGCCTGGCGTGCCGAGCCCTATCGACGTGCTCGACTCTGGTTTGCCGTGAGTGTCGTACTGCTTCGACAGTCCGAAGTCGATAAGGTAAATGTGGCCGTTGGTGGCGCGCATCACATTGCCTGGCTTAAGGTCGAGATGCACCATACAGTGGGCATGCATATAGGAGAGGGCTGCGCCGACGGCCATAGTGCAGGCTGCCGCCTCGCCCTCGGCGAGGCGGCCCTTTGAGAGTATGTAGCTGTCGAGCGTGCCGCCAGCGATGTGCTCCATCACATAGTAGGTCGTGTTGTTCTCGTCGAACACATCGACCACTTTCACGATGTTTGGGTGATGCAGCTTCGAGAGGTTTTCAGCCTCCTTGCGAAACTTGTGGCGGTAGTTCTGCGCCATCGTGTTCTGCGTGCCTTCCACATCAGAGCCGTCGGCGCTGCGGCTGTTGACGTTGTGCATGTAAAACTCCTTTATCGCTACGTTCACCGTTACGTTCATCTGCCCCAGCTGTCCGTTCACGGCCGTCCTTACCGTGGCCAGATACGTTATGCCGAACGTGCCCGAGCCGAGCGTCGTGACGATGGTGTATTTCCCATTCTGTAGGGTGTGTCCAGTCTTTAATTCTTCCATACTGTTTGACGGTTTTTGTCCTTCGTCGTTACGCGTTGGCGCGCAACGGCTTGGCAAAGGTAATGAGAAAAGCCGAAAGTGGCGGCCGCAGGGCCGCTTTTTTGTCGTAAACCGCTGATAATTGCGGATTTTTGAGTAACTTTGCATCGTATTATCCCAAATCGGTCATTAGGGCTTGCTTGTATTTTGGATTTTTAGAAGAGTAGATTTTGTTTGGCTTTTAATGAGTAATAGCGAGCTATTGCGAATTAAAAACAAGCAAAAGATGCCTTATAAAAAGCAAAAGACTGCAAGCAGTTATAAAAAATACATAAATCGGCCTAATGACCGTTTTGGGATTATCATAGTGCGCCAAAGCCTTCGGTTGCAGAGTAAAGGAAATTGGCGTATGTTTAATTGCGAAATATTATTAAAACACTTTAAATGCACAAGGCAGGATTTGTAAATATTGTGGGCAACCCCAATGTGGGTAAGTCAACACTGATGAACCAGCTCATAGGCGAGCGTATCAGCATCGCCACCTTTAAGGCGCAAACCACGCGCCACCGCATCATGGGCATCGTTAATACCGACGATGCACAGATAGTATTTTCTGACACCCCAGGCGTGCTTAAGCCCAACTATAAGCTTCAAGAGATGATGCTCGCCTTCTCCGAGTCGGCCCTTCAAGATGCCGATGTGCTGCTCTACGTTACCGATGTGGTAGAGAACCCCGAGAAGAACATGGACTTCCTTGATAAGGTGAAGAAGATGACCATACCCGTGCTGCTGCTCATTAACAAGATTGACCAGAGCGACCAAAAGTTGCTGGGCGACATTGTAGAGAAGTGGCACACACTGCTGCCCAACGCCGAGATACTGCCCATATCGGCCAAGAACAAGTTTGGCACCGACATACTGATGAAGCGTATACAAGAGCTACTGCCACCGTCGCCCCCTTATTTCGACAAAGACCAGCTCACCGACAAGCCTGCCCGCTTCTTCGTATCAGAAATTATTCGCGAAAAGATATTGCTCTACTACGATAAAGAAATTCCTTACTCGGTAGAGGTGCGCGTAGATATGTTTAAGGAGGAGAAGGAGAAGATAAACATACGTGCCGTGATATATGTTGAGCGCGACTCGCAAAAGGGCATCATCATCGGGCACCGTGGCGTGGCACTGAAGAAGATGTCGACCGAGGCTCGTAAGACACTTGAAAAATTCTTCGGCAAACATATCTATCTTGAAACTTATGTAAAGGTGGATAAAGACTGGCGTAGCTCAAAACGAGAGCTCGACAGCTTTGGATATAACCCGGAATAATTTTTTAATGCACAATGGCCCTGAATAGAAAAGAGGGCACACTCTCGCCAAAGGGGCGAGGGCCAGAGCATGGTCGGGCTCCGGCAAAATATTAACATGGATGCAGAGACCACATCCGGCCCTCTTTCTTTCAAACAAATATAACAAGAAGAGGGGAAACAACAGACTAAGAAACAGAAATGGCAAATTTAGTAGCAATCGTAGGACGCCCCAACGTGGGCAAATCGACATTGTTTAACCGACTGACCAAGTCGCGCCGCGCCATCGTGAGCGACACGGCAGGCACCACACGCGACCGACAGTATGGCAAGTGTGAGTGGAACGGACGCGAATTTTCAGTGGTAGACACGGGTGGATGGGTAGTAAACTCAGACGACGTGTTTGAAGACGCTATTCGCCGACAGGTGCTCGTAGCCACTGAGGAGGCCGACCTGGTGCTCTTCCTCGTTGACGTGCAGACGGGCCTTACCGACTGGGACCAAGACGTGGCCGCCATCCTTCGCCGATCAAAGTTGCCCGTCATCCTGGTAGCAAACAAGACCGATAACAACGACCAGATATATGATGCTGCCGAGTTTTATTCGCTCGGCCTGGGCGACCCCCAGTGCATCAGTTCGGCTACAGGTAGCGGCACAGGCGACCTACTCGACATGGTGCTCGACAAGCTGCCTATCGCCACCGCCGACGAAACCGAAGACGGCATACCTCGCTTTGCCGTGGTGGGCCGCCCTAACGCTGGCAAGAGTAGCATTATCAATGCCTTTATTGGCGAAGACCGCAACATCGTAACCGAGATTGCAGGCACCACACGCGACAGCATCTACACACGTTTTGACAAGTTTGGCTTCGACTTCTACCTCGTCGATACGGCTGGTATTCGTCGTAAGAACAAAGTGTCAGAAGACCTCGAGTTCTACTCGGTAATGCGCTCTATCCGCGCCATCGAAAACTCAGATGTCTGCATCCTCATGATTGACGCCACCCGTGGCATCGAGGCTCAGGATATGAACATCTTCCAGCTCATACAGCGCAATAACAAGTCGCTGGTGGTAGTGGTAAACAAGTGGGACCTGGTAGAAAACAAAGACCAAGCCGTGATAAAGACCTTCGAGAACGCCATTCGTCAGCGCATGGCACCGTTTGTCGATTTCCCCATCGTCTTTGCCTCGGCCCTCACCAAGCAGCGCATCTTCAAGGTGCTTGAAATGGCGAAAGAGGTATATCAGAACCGAAAGGCCAAGGTGGGCACCGCTAAACTGAACGAGGTAATGTTGCCCCTTATCGAGGCTTACCCACCACCATCAACCAAGGGTAAATATATTAAGATTAAATATTGCACACAGCTGCCTAACACACAGATACCTTCGTTTGTGTTCTACGCAAATCTGCCGCAATATATCAAGGAGCCCTATCGCCGCTTCCTTGAAAACAAAATTCGTGAAAACTGGCCTATGCACGGTTGCCCCATCAACGTGTTTATACGCCAGAAATAATATCAATGCACAGATAATGTGAACAGAATGAAACACAGCTATTCTGTCTTGCTCGTTATCCTTGCCGCCATGCTGGTTATTGCCTGTGGCGGCAAGGGTGGCGACAACCCCAGCGAAATGGCGGGCCGCACCGCCAAGCTGTATTATGAGAACCTGCTGCACGGCCGCTACGACGTGTTTGTAGATGGTTTCTATCGACCCGACTCTATCCCCAGTAGCTATCGCTCGCAGCTTATTGACAATGCTCGTATGTATGTGGCACAAATGAACGACGACCATCATGGCCTCGCTCGCGTAGACCTGATACACGCCACTGCCGACACCGCACGCAATGAAGGTCGCGCCTTCTTGCTGCTATGCTTTGCCGACAGCACACGCGAAGAGGTGGTGGTGCCCATGGTGCGCATTGAAAACCTGTGGATGATGCGCTGACAAAACGCTAAAAAAACAATAAAAATGATGGCACATTGATATAATTGTTGTAACTTTGCATGCAATAGGTTGCCTATAGGCTGCCTGAAAAAGTTACGATAAAAGATAAATGATAAAAGAATAGATATTATGAAAGTAGCAATTGTTGGAGCGAGCGGAGCCGTAGGACAAGAGTTCTTGCGCATACTCGCAGAGAGAAATTTCCCCATGGACGACCTTGTGTTGTTTGGCTCGAAACGTTCGGCCGGAACAAAATACACCTTCAAGGGAAAAGAGTATGAGGTAAAACTCCTGCAGCACAACGACGACTTTAAAGACATTGACGTGGCTTTCGTGTCGGCTGGCGGTGGCACCTCAAAAGAGTTTGCCGACACCATCACCAAACACGGCTGCGTAATGATTGACAACTCGAGCGCTTTCCGCATGGACGACGATGTACCCTTGGTGGTGCCCGAGTGTAACGCCGAAGATGCCCTCAACCGCCCCCGTGGCATCATTGCTAACCCTAACTGCACCACTATCATGATGGTAGTAGTGCTGAAGCCGCTTGAACAGCTCAGCCACATCAAGCGCATACATATTGCCAGCTATCAAAGTGCCAGCGGTGCTGGTGCTGCTGCCATGAGCGAGCTGCAACAGCAATATAAAGAGCTGGTAAACGACCAGCCCGTAACCGTAGAAAGATTTCCCCACCAGTTGGCATACAATGTTATTCCACAAATCGACTCGTTCACTGATAACGGCTATACCAAAGAGGAGATGAAGATGTTTAACGAGACACGCAAGATTATGCACTCTGACGTAAAATGTTCGGCAATGTGCGTGCGTGTATCATCACTTCGTTCACACTCTGAAAGCGTATGGATTGAAACCGAGCACCCCATCAGCGTTGAAGAGGCACAGAAAGCCATTGCCGCTGCTCCGGGCTGCACGCTGAAAGACGATCCTGCCAACCTGGTTTACCCCATGCCGCTGGAAACAGCTGGCAAAGACGACGTGTACGTAGGCCGTGTGCGCAAAGACTTGGCCGACGACTGTGGCCTCACCTTCTGGCTCTCGGGCGACCAAATTCGTAAGGGTGCAGCTCTGAACGCTGTGCAGATAGCCGAATATCTGATTAAGGTGGGCGACATTAAGTAATGAAGACATGAACGTTCTTAGAACGTAAACAAATAAAAACATAACAATAAAAAAAGGATATACCCTTGTGGCGAAACATAAAGCCCAAGGGTATATCCTTTTTTTTCGTTATAGGATATTGTGGAATGAAGTTTTATTTTCCTTTCAATTCCATGATAACATTATCCATAATATAAAGGTCGCTCATCAGATAGAGCAAAGAACGCTCGTCATGCAACAACTCATTAGTTTTACTTTTTTGAAAAATATCAAAAGCTCGTTCTGGAGATATATCCAAACGTTTAGAAAGCTGGGTACATATCCTACCTATCTTCATCCAAAGTTGCGAATCTCTTAACATCCTTATATCTCCTTTCTTGCTAAGTCGTTTAATGGCTCTACTTTAATGAAATGCAAACTGTTATCAAGTATTTTTTGTGAAATGATACATATCTGATTATTAGGCTGATGCTCTGACAATCTTTTCAATGCATACTCCATAGAGCACCATGAAAGACCTTACGCATTAGTTTTTCAGAATTTATTGTTTATGATTGATTGGCTTCTAACCTATGAAGCGCCTTTAACAACTCGTCAACCACATATTCTTTACTTTGTGTATGTAGAGCATCGAGTTTTGTAGTAAGACCATGCATAAGTCCTACCTTTTTCAGGCGTTGATACATTTCAAGACGGCTACATCCTTCTGCTTGTGCCGTTATGTCTACGCACATTGCAGCAAAAGCCAATGCTTGTTGTGTTTCTGCTATACTCATAATCATAAAGTTTTTATATGAATATTTATTGCAAAAATAGCATTTTCTTTTTTAATAGCAATAACGCCCATCACTTTTCTATTGGATAAGGGCTTAGTAAAACTTAGAAGTTTACACCCACATTAAGCTGCAAACTGTGGTTATGCGAAGCATCAAACTCGTCGTGGCAGATGTTGGTAAGGCCCAAGTCGTAGGCCAGCTCTACATAGAACATATCGTAAGCAAATCCGCAACCCATGCGCAAGCCGCCATCAAAACGCTGGAAGTAGTCGTCAGAGAACGAGCTACGGGCTTCGCGGTCGTCATAGTTTTTCATCTTACCGCTGATGCCGCACGCCACATACACACCCATAAACGGTTGTATTGAAACATGCTCGTCGTCCATCTGTATAGCATATTTCACGGCCACGGGCACCTCAAGATAGTTAAGGTTATACGTCATCTTCTTGCCCTTATAGTGGGTTTTTCCGCCCTTCTCGGTATAAAAGGCGCCACCCTCTAAGAACAAGGGAAAACTATCTGACAATGAGAAGCCCGCCACAGCGCCCAAATTAAGGCCCGTCTGCCAGTTGCCGCCATCCAGTTTCTCGTCGTCTGAGTTTACCTTTGAGAAGGCGGGACCCAAACGCAGTCCGTAATAATTTTGTCCAGGCTGATACATTATTGAGCGGTTCGAATACTCCAGTCGTCCTGTATTTTTGTTATAGTAACGACTACTTTTGTAGGCTTGAGCCATCATGCTCATCGGCAACAGTAGTGCCACCAATGCCAGTGTAAACATTTTCTTCGTCATATCTGTATATATCTTGGTTTTCAATATTTATTGTTTATCTTCTATTTTATTCAGCTTTGTTTTATTATCTTCTGCTTTGTTCTATTCTGTTTTGTTCTATTCTGTTTTGCAAAGATATAAATAAAACTCAATCTGCGCCAAGGTTTTTTCCTAAAAGGGCATGGGAAAATCTCTATTACTACCGTTTTCACCTTTTTTTACGTTCTTTCGTTATCCTGCCTTGCTCTCTTTTACACACGACAAGTCTTTTTATCATGCCATGTGCTACTCTTATGATGCCATTTGCAGCCCTTCGTCATGCTATATGTTCTTTATCGCTCACTTTCAGTTCATTCACCTTCAATTGTAAGCCAAGAGCTACTATATAAATAGGAGAAAAAGGCTGATTAGTGGACAAAAAAGGGGCGTTGGTTGAATTAATACACAAAATTGCAATGTAGAGGTTGCAATTTCAATAATTATTTATTACTTTTGCAACTACAAAGTTCAATTATATCCCAATTACTTGAAGAATAAAAACTATACTAACATAAAATAAGGAAAGATTTTTTTAATGTATATTGTAAAGCGAGACAAGTCTTCAAAAAAGAAATTGAAGCTGTTTCGTCTTTTTGCTTTTGTTAGGCATAACGCCATAGCAAAGCACTTGATATTGAGATGAACAATAACATACAAATAGTGTAGTGTTAAATGTAACACGCTGTGATAGCGTATCAACTTCATTATCTCCAATTTAATTATAACGAAAAAAGGCTGGGAGCCCTGTACCACACCGCACATTGGCAATGGTTACAGGCTCCCAGTTGTTGTTTATACCATGGGCAGTAACGAGTTGCAACAAACGTAAATAGAAAAGACATTGCCTGTTAATAAGAAGAGATAGCAAACATATCGTCTCAGTACTTGGCCGAGATTACTCCAGTACTTGGCCGAGATTAC
>OIWS01000683.1_pt1 | contig 40457 bp, 31 predicted proteins | sample 1587611 | NCBI WGS metagenome assembly OIWS01 (sample SAMEA3888919, study PRJEB22519) | human gut metagenome | biome: human gut; feature: human-associated habitat; material: faeces | place: Denmark | collected 2010 | reverse complement strand
TCAATGCCAGAGTTTTGCTGGCATGCTCTCTCAAGATTCCGAGAGATCATTAAACTGTAGTATTTATATTTTAGCTAACCCCTATTATATTGTAACAAACACAATTTTTGGAAATTATCTATGAGAACTAGATAGGAAACAACGTTGGAACCTTTAATATGAACATTATATAATCAACCGTATTATGTCTGGAAAAGATTGTTCTGCCAAGATTTTATGAAAAAGATAGATGTTATCTTTAGGAGGCTTAATATGTAAAAATGGTCTAGTAAATAGGTGATATATTTGAGGTGGAATCTCCATAACTGGGAAAATGCATCTTAAGAATTAATTAAGAATATGTTACGCTATTTGTTCGGATTCAGTAGGATGAAAGTGAAACATAAGTGCCTCCTATGATGTAAACTGGAAATTGTAAATGATAGCTCTGTTATCAGGGATATCATAAAAGAAAGTTTATTCATAGGAGGATATTTTTATGCATACAAAAAGAAAAAAATTTATATGGTTTTTTATCTTACTGTTACTTGTTTTCTGGAGAGTACCACAATTAAATCATGCCTTTTTTGATTTTTTTAATCGTATCGGTTTGGGTGCTACAGATTCGGTAACCAAGTATAATGCAGAAGCACCAGTTAAGTTGGATTCCAAAGGAATCGAAAAAAGGCTTTCCGAGTTATCGAAACAGTATCCAGAGTTTCAATCGGTATATGAAAATAGAGAGGATTATCCAGAGGAGTTGCTGTCTTCTTTATGCAATACACCAGAGATGATTGATTTTGTAAAGGGGTATCTGACCGCGGAAAAGAAAGCATCTGGTAAATTAACCAGAAAGGAATTATCAGAGGGCATTCCTTTGTTGTTGCAATGGGATAAAAGATGGGGATATGCCCCATATGGAAATTCTAACATTGGAATATCAGGGTGTGCTCCAACCTGTCTTTCTATGGTGATAGTGGGATTAACCGCAAATAAAAAGGCTACTCCATATCAGGTGGCAAAATTTGCAGAAGAGAAAGGTTATTATATGGAAGGAACTGGAACAGCTTGGAGTATCATGACAGAGGGCGCAGCCTCTTTTGGAATAACAGGAGAGGAGATTCCACTAAGTAAAGAAAAAATTGTATCTTGCTTAAATGCTGGAAAGCCTATTATTTGTAGTATGAAACCGGGAAATTTTACAACAGAGGGACATTTTATTGTTTTGACTGGTACGAGTGATGGAAAAATAAAAGTGAATGATCCGAATAGTCGTGCAAGAAGTAAATTGTGGGATTATGAGACAATAGAAGGTCAGATAAAAAATTTATGGGCATTCAATAAAAATTAAGTAGTTACAACCAATGCATTTAGCAAAGCGTAGATGTTGTTCCGCCTTATTTATATCTATGTTAGGCTAAATGGCATTGATTGATCCTATATAGTCCCTGTTAAAATTAATTATACTGTTTATTTTTTATCAGTAATTTTTGGAAGTAGGAACCCTTCTTTTTCGGAATAGAAAAGGTACGCCCTTTCTTATTTGAGAAAAATGCTTTTGCTCCGATTTTTTTGATTTTAGCACTTTTAAAGTAGACTAATTTCAATTTTTTACAGTTTTGAAAAGTACCTTTTCCTATGGTAGTTACATTTGCAGGAATGGTTACTTTGGTTATGTTTTTGCAGTTATAAAAGGCAGAATCACCAATATATGTTACCGTATCAGGGATAGAAACGGTACCTTTAAGCGTTTGGCAATTTTTAAAAGCATTTTTACTGATAGAAGTTACTTGAAAACAAGAGTCGTTTATAGTAATCTTCTTTTTCAGGTTAGAAGCCTTCACATTGCTTTTATGTCCCACGATAGCTACGGTACCTGATTTTCCCTTTACAGATAAGATTTTGTAGTCAATATTATCCGCTGTATAAGTTTGTCCCTTTTTTAGAGGGGCTGGTGTTTCGGGAATCGGTGTTTCACTTGGAGTAACAGTTGGTGTCGGCGAAGGTGTTGCTGTTGCATCGGTAAAGGCAACGACATGATTCAGACTGTCCAATTCGATAATAAGTTCTTCCTTTTGCGCATTATAGTTAGTGTAGGATAGAGAAAGAAGTTTTCGTGTCGCTGTTACGCTGTTTGTAGCAAGTGAAAAATCTTTTGCAATATCCGGTTCATCTATGGTATTTCTTACTCTTCCAGACGTATAGGATGCGGTAATACAAAAATCACTTATAAGATAATTTAGGGCCGTTTTAGAACCGATGTAGTCAATATTTGTGATTTGCTTTATCGTGTCCTTTTGTCCATAAATCGTCATAGGTCCACAAGGAATACCTTGATAATACACTTCTATTTCATTTTTTTCATTTGCTTTGATGCGGTAACTACTGTCGAAAAGAATATCAAATTGTGTGGTAAAGATAGAAATTGTTTTATCTGTATGAACGACAGTTAGACAGATAACCGCGGAATCGGTTGCAACGGTCATACCATCATATAGAGTTGGACCAGCATAGTTTGCAGTTATTTGTTCAATATCATTTACAATTCCATTTATGATAATTGCATTGTCAATCGTATATCCTTTATAAGTGACTCCAATTACATTGGTATTTTTTGTGATTTCTACTCGATCAACAGTTTTACCATCGACGATAAAGTGAAATCCCTCTTTTACATAGTCCTCTTTTGTTTTCTGATTATCGCTATATACTACGTTTTCCAGATGCACATTTTCTACAGAGAGATAAGTACCAATATACATATTTCGATAGTCAGAAACAGCGGTATAACTTTCAGGAATGGAATCTGTAGTTTCAATCGTATTTTTTACAATATTCCCATCGTAATCATTTACTGTGTTAAGGGTTGCAGTTGATGTTTCGATAAAGGAGGATTGCAATGAAGATAATTCAACAGATGAGGTAGTGTTTTGGTTTGAGAAGTTTGAGAATTGATTGGCATACACCGGTTCCATATTGAAATATGGTATTGTTATGGAAGCAAGTAAAGCTCCACTTATACATAAACTAAGTAATTTTTTTTTCATCTTTTTTACCTTTTCAATGCTTGAATCCTTTCTTAAAATTTTATGATAGCAGAGTTAAAAAGTCTGAACTTACACGAGCCTACGGGAAAGTGAGCGAATGTCTTTGAATTATGCCAAATAATAAGCATAAAAGTGTTACGATATAAACTGTTTTGGTTTTATAGGAAAGCTTGTCCTATAAGGAAAATTAAAATGACACATTAAATATATCATAAAAATAGGAACTCCGCAACAAGAGTTGGGAGTCCCTGTAAATACTACTTTGAAAGAAAAGTCTAGTTGTATTGTTTTCCTTTTATCAGTAATTTTTGGAAGTAAGAACCTTTCTTTTTTGGAATACTAAAGGTCCGTCCGCTTTTATTTGAGAAAAATGCTTTTGCTCCGATTTTTTTAACTTTGGCACTTTTAAAGTAAACTAATTTTAATTTTTTACAGTTTTGAAATGCACTTTTACCAATGGAGGTAACATTGCCTGGTATTGTAACTTTGGTTATGTTTTTACAATTGTAAAAGGCATTGTCTCCGATGGAAGTTATAGTATCGGGAAGCTGGATAGATCCCTTCAAGGTGTTACAATTTTTAAAAGCATTTTTGCTAATTGTTGTAACTTGGAAAGTGTACTTACCTATGGAAGGTTTCTTTTTTATATCTGCGGTTTTTACATTTTTTTTATGACCAATCATCGCTACCGTTCCCTTTTTTCCTTTCAAGGACAAAACTTTGTACTGAATATTGTTAGCAGTGTAAGTTTGTCCTTTTTTTACGGTTACTGGCGGTTTCGTTGCTGGTTGAGATGGAGTAACCGTTGGCTCGGCTGAAAGGGTAGGTGTACTTGTATTATGCGGAGTATCAGTAGGTACAGCAGAATCGGATGGATTAGTTGGTGTAGCAGTAGGAGGTTGCGGAGTCGTCGTAGTATTATCTGGTGTCATAGTTGGAGTTGTGGTAGATGTTACATTTTTAAAGGATACTACTGTGTTAGTACCATCTAGCTCTACCATAGTTTGTGCAGATTTTTCGTCTGCGTTTGTATAAGCAATTGAAAGTATTTTCCGTGTTGTTGTTACATCGTTTGTAGTAAGTGAAAAATCTTTTGCAATATCAGGTTCACTTACGGTGTTTCTGGTTCTGCCTGAACTATAGAATGCAGTAATACAAAAGTCGGAAATGTCATAGTTAAGAGCAGTTTTAGAACCGATGTAGCTAACATTTGTAATTTCTTTTACCTTATCTTTTTCACCATAGATTATCATAGATCCGCAAGGGATTCCCTGATAATATACTTCTATTTCATTTTTTTCATTGGCTCTGATATGATAGGTGGTATCAAAAATAACATCTAGCTGTGTTGTAGATACCGTAATGGATTTATCTGTGTGAATGGCAGTAATACGAATAATTGCAGAATTGGTTGCTACTGTCATTCCCTCATACATAGTAGGACCTATATATTCTGCTGTGATTTTTTCAATATCATTAACAATTCCGTTGATAATAATCGCATTATCCATGGTACGACCATTGTATGTAATTCCGATTATATTTGTTTCTTTTGTAATATCCACTTTATCCACCACTTTGCCATCTACGATAAAGTGAAACCCTTTTTCGACATAATCCTCTTTTGTCTTTTGGCTATCGTTGTATACTACATTTTCCAAATGTACGTTTCCTACAGTAAGGCAGGTGCCAATGTACATATTATGATAGTCGGAAATTACATCGTAACTTTCTGGTATGTATCCAGTGATTTGAATGGCATTTTCAACAATATGGCCACCATACTCAATGGAAATGGAATTGTTTCCTGGTTGAATTTCGATGGTATCTGTTTTTTCACCGTTTGCAATAAAAGAAAAACCATTATAAACATTTGCGGTGGCTGGATGATTTGGGTTGCTGTAAGTTACATTTGTCAGTTTTACATCCTTTGTTGTTAATTTTGTGTATGCTCTCATTTCCGTTCGATTATCTGTACAGGCAGCATTGTAACCTGTTACCGTATCCGTGTAACCTGTTACGGTTAGTTCCTTTATAAGAGAAGTATTATTTTTTCTAGGAACAATTACTTCTACGGTATTATTTCCCTCCTTAGAAATCGTTGCATTTTCCAAGGAATACTCATCTTCGGTTAGCGTGTATAAATTGTTATCGTTCGTATAGCGTACTTTAACGGAAATCTGTTCCTTGGTTAAAGTTGAGCCTACTAATTGAGAACCTGCGCCATCCGAAAAGGTTACTTCTGCAATCTCTTCAATTTTGCAAGGATTTACAGTAATTGAATATTTTTTAAATATACCACCAACTTCAATATAATAGTTGTAAGTGCCACTTGGAAATGTACAGTTGTCCTGCTTGAGTAAAGAGTATTGGGTATTATCTGCTTCATAGACATATTCGTCCGAAGAAGTAACCGGATTGCAGGACACAGGTACATAAATTGCATATTTGTAGGCGGAATCGTCGGTATCCGTTGTTTTTTCTGTTGTTTGTTGCACCAATTGTTTTGTGTAAGTGCTTCCGTCAGCAGGCGATTCTGCATTGAGATAAGTGGCAGATACACCTAAATCTTTAAAAGAGCAGGTAGTAGAATTCTCGCCTTTTTTGAGATTAACATTAGCTGGAAGTGTAGAAGCATCTACCTGTATATCTTTTATGTAATTGTTATAATTACCATATCCAACAACATAGTTTTCAAACATATCTTTTGATAACACTTTTTTCCCACTGTTATTATAAGCAATTGCACCACCATATCCATAAAACTGAATACTTTTTGAATCAATACCAGTAATGTTTTGCAAATTCAGACTGGTGTAGTTACAGTTTGGATTAGTAAAGTAGATAGAGCCAATTTGCAGTTGTGCATCGCTGGATGATGCCAGTGATAGTGAACTCTTAGCGGAAATAGTGGAGTCATCTGCGGTGTAATCTAAGTATAAGTTATTGATGTTGACCTTTGTACAAAAACGTATATTATTTTCAAAATGAATGTATTTGGCAGGGTCTTTTTTTATGTATAGGTTATCAATCGTACAGTAATAAAATACATTTTTAGTGACTGAGGCATCATCAGAAGAAAAGGTTGTATCTGCATCAATTGTAATACTTGGAATATTCAAATCGTTTACTGAACGATAGGAAAGTCCAGAAGCAAGATTATTTATAAATTTTGTTCTTCCTTCGATAACTAAGGATCCACATGTATATCCAAAATTTGAATTTTTACCAGATATAATGTTACCCTCGCCTCGTAATGTAGTTGTGACATTTTTAGGAAAAGGTAGAGTGGCTACTACAGGTCCTTCAAAGATTAAATCAATTGGATTAGATAGTGTAGAAGATGATAAAGACACTTCGGTAATTTTAGGTGCATTTATAAGAAACTTTGTAGCTGTTGAATTAACTGGGAAAAAATAATTGGTAATTTTAATTTCCTTTGTAAATTCAAATTTAATTATAGAAGCAGACGAAATCATAGACAACTGTTCCGTAGAAAAATTAGTAGATGAAAAGTAAGTATTATCTAAAAGAGTGGAAATGCTATCTTCAATTAGAACAGTAGAATTTGATTTTGTTACAGTAATGTTAGAGGTAGTATTTGTTTTTGATACTATAGCTTCATTTGGAATCTGGTTGATATATATTGTTTGTGTTGTGAAAAATCCCAATGTTGTGAAAATTGCCAAAGAAGTGCCAAGTAACAGGTATAAGAAATTTTTTTTCATATTCATTTTTCCTTTGCAAAATAGTTGCATCCTTTCTTAGTTTTTATGCCTTTATATCTCTGTAAAAAACACATTATAAATAATAACATAGATAAACTAGCTACGCAAGAAAATTTAAAAGTTTGTGGTATCACCGTGTGAAAAAACTTAAAATATGATATTTATTCTTTTTTTTATGAACAATCTATGTTATACTACCACATGTAATACTTTTGTAATATTTGTAGAAAGAAAAAAAGAATGGAGAATGTTTTATGAAAGCAAAAAGGAAAACTAATAGACTCATAATGGTAATTTTACTTATTTTTGTTGTATGCGTGAATAGTTTTAATTCCAAGATAAACATTTACGGTTATAATGTTGGCAAGTATTCATCATATGGCACACCAAATACATATTTCTTTAGTTTGAATAATATATGGTGGTATGCAAATAGTATACATGAATCTTATAATGTGAAATTATCTTTTTCGTCAGTGGAAAAAGGAAATACAGTTTTACAATTACCTACGAGAAAGGAAATAGTAGATTGTTTTGAAAATGCAAGCTATCCTGGTGATAATTTTTACTATTATTTAACGAAAAATAATGGAAAATTATTTTTTGTTCCTAGTAAAGCAGAGGATCTTAAAAATATAACATCACTTATTATTCCACAGGATTATCCACAATTTCCAAATGGATATGATTTCGGTAATTATTATGACATGTTCCACAACAACTCCTCCATCAAAGACATAACTGTAAATACAGATGGAAAAAATGGTTTTGAAATTCGAGAAGCAACCTTTTATAACATGTCTGGGTTACAGAATGTTAGCATTGACGTAGGGGATCAGGCGATTACATTAGATGGTTCTGTATTTGCAAATTGTAAAAATTTAAAAACAGTGACCTTGAAGGGAAAAAATATTAATTTAGTAGGCAGTTACAATTTTGCTGGGTGCACAAATTTAAAATCAATTGTAATTGATGGTAATTTATCCATTAGAGGGTATCAAGATTTTGCAAAATGTAACAGTTTGAATAATGTACAGTGCAATGGAGATGCAGCCCTAACGGTATCTAATACATTCACAACAAAAGAAACGTTTTCAGAAGCGAAGGATCCACAAATTACATTTAATGGAACAGTAAGTATGTTACCGTCTGAACAGGTTAGTGAGGAAAATCTCACTGGAGTCGCAACAACCTTAAAAAATGATAACGTGGTTTCTACAGCGAAAAACACTGGTGTTTTTGTAGATTGCGGAAATATTGGTACGATTAGTTTGAAGGGAAGTAAAAATGACTTGCCCTCAAATTTTGTCATCAGCACAACAGTTAAAAATCCAACAGTTGAAAATCCTATCGGCAAAGACCTAACAGTTAAAAACTTTAATATAGAAGGTAGCAGCACATTACATGCAGGAGCAATTTCTAATATTGCTATAACAAACGTTTCTTTTAATCAGGAAACAAAAGTAGAAAATAATGCCTTTGTAAATGATGAAATTGGTACGATGTATTTTAATACATCAGAAGTGACTGGACAAATGGGAATGAAAACTTCTGTAAGTGAGATATATTATAATAATACTGATATAAATAAGAAAGAAGAAAAAGTAACAGAACTAGCAAATCTGTCATTAGATGGGGTTGAATGCCAGAATATGTATTTCTTTAGTCCTAATTTTAATTATTTGAAGAATGTATCTTATCACAATGCAACAAAAGTGTTTGGATATGGTGGAAAAATCGCGAAGTATGAAGAGGATGCTACAAAAATTACTTCTAAAGATATGTTTGAAAAATGGGTTAAGAAGAATGGCGGCACCTATGAAAATATTGTTTCATTAGATGAAAGTAATTTGCCAAAAGAGAAAACTCTTTATGTGGATAAGGAAGGGCAGAGTGCAGACTTGGATCTTAGTAGTTTGACAATTACAGCACATTATAATCCTGAAGTTGCTGAGAAGGACCAATTTCCAACTAGCGTGAAAAGCTTGATACAAGCTTCGAAATATACCTTGCCTTATACAACGGATGCGGATGGAGACACTAATTTTTCCTATAAGATATTACAGGAAGTAAGCAGTGCGAGAGTGGATAGCACTACACAGTATGTATATCAAGGGAAAAATGCAAAAGATGAAGATGCTACATATGTATATTGTGAAGATAAAAATGTAAGCCTTCAACCAGGTAGCTATCGTTATTATGTACAAGCAGGTGGTATTACTTGGCCATTAGATGTAAATGTGAAGGTAAATGCGGTGGAGCGTATTGAAGTACAACCGAAATCTGGCGATGTACTACATCTGACTGAGGGCGATAATTTAGATGCAAATGAGGTAAAGAAGCGATTAATCGTAACTGCTTATTTTGCAAATGGAGAAAAACAGAGCAAACTGGATCAGAGTCAGTTTGAAATTCGAACACAGGATTACAAGGCAGAAGTTTCCAAAACAGATACAAGCTTAATTGTTTCCTATAAATCGCAAGGGGAAGGAATCAAAGCAATCTGTAATTATAATAAATTTATTGTACATGAGAATAAAGTTGTTTCCTTTGAAGTGAATTCAGATAAGGATGTTATGGCAGATGGAAGTACATTAGAATTGAAAGATATTTCCGTAAAAAATGTAAAGTATGAAAATCCTAAGCAGACACCAATTGGAAATGTGGAAAAAGGATTTCATTTCGTACAAAATGGAGTGATTAAGGATACCTATCAGATCACGAAAGGAGAGAATAAAATCGCAGTTGTTTATGAAGATTGCACCATGAATGATGCATTGGAAATAACTGGTATTGATAACGCAGTAGAGGATTTTGAAGTGTTCTGTCCAATAGATGGGGTAGAACTTTATAAGAAAAATACATTAAACGTCAGCGAGATTTCACTTAGAAATGTAGAGTATAAAGATTCTAGATTAAAGAATGAGGAAATCATTGAAAAAGGATTTACATTTACAGTAAATGGAAAAGAAACGGATACAGTTGAATTACAGGAAGGAAAAAATGTAATTGGCGTAAAATATAATGGATTGGATAAGTATAGTGCGATTACAATTGAAGGAATTCCAACCACGATAGACCGAATAGAGGCACAATATATAGGACCAGCAGTTTATGAGGGATGCGAAGTTTCAAAAGATACAAAAGTTTTGATGGTTACAGTATATCATAAACATCCAGATTCTATGGATTTGTTACTTTCGAATTTTGATGTAAGTTATGGAACCTACCATATTGTACCAGGTGAGGATAATCAGATTTATGTCTATTATAAAGGAGTAAAATCAGCCAATGCAATTCATGTCCAAGGGCTTGCAGATAATGCCGTAGAGTTTAAAAAGGTTACATATAAAGGAAGCGGTAAAGCAGGAACTGTAGTAAATAAGTCAGATTTTTATGTAGAATTGGGATATGCATCAGGAAAAACTGTGAATTCTGAGCAAAATCCTGAAATTTTAAATCAGTTGCTTGTAGAAGAGAAGGTTTTAAAAAATGGTGAAAATACAATACAGCTTACTTATGGCGAAACATTAACGAAAACGATTATGGTAAATGGAACACAGGATGGTTTAGTGACAGCAACACCAACCATGAGTGTAACAACACCAGCCATAACAAGTTCACCAGAGCAAACACCACCGGCAACAGATAACGTTGTAGCAACAAAGGTACCAACAGGTACAAATGTGCCAATGGAAGTACCAGCTTCACCAGGTTTAAAAGAGCCTGTAAAAGGAAGCTATTATACAGTACAAGGTGTAAAATATAAGGTTACTGCTGTAAAAGGAAAAAGTGGAACGGTAGAAGCAGTAGGATATGATAAAAAGGCATCGAAAGTAAAAGTACAGACAACTGTGAAGATAAATGGTTATTCTTTTGCTGTGCAAAAGATAGGAAAGAATGCGTTTAAAAATTGTACTAAAATAGCTGGAACAATTAGCTTTGCAAAAAATATAAAAACCATAGAGGATAGTGCATTTAGTGGATGTAAAAATATAAAGAAAGTCATTTTTGGTACCAATGTAACGCAGATAGGAAAGAATAGTTTTTATAAGTGCAAAAAATTGCAGACGCTTCAGTTCCAAAGTGGAAGTGTGAAAAAGATAGGAAAAGCTGCATTTAAGGGTATTGCGAAAAAATATACATTAAAATGCCCGAAAGCTTTACAAAAGACTTACAAAAAACGTTTGAAAAAGGCTCTTTAAATAATTGTTAAATACAAGATTGGTTTTGTTTTTGGTCAATGGCAGAAATGTATAGAGCAGAAATAAAATCAATCTTGTTTTCGTATTAATTCAAATCATTACAATTTTTATAGGTAAGAGCAGATACAAAAAATGAAATAACAGGATGGTAAGGATATGAGTAAACTAGAGGTTGTTACCTTATCTAATATAGGAAAAAAAAGAGAGACCAATCAGGATAATTTTTATTGCAATGGGGTATTTAAAACTATGCAGGATACCTGTTTTTTTTACAGACAGGTAGAGGATAGCCAGGGAGAAAAAATATATGCAGTGTTAGATGGTATGGGTGGTCTACGCTATGGTGAACAGGCAGCGTATATTGGAGTTGAAACGCTGCATTCTTATATTCAAAAAAGTAGAACAGACAAAAGCACTTTTTTTGGAAGACAGGCGGTTTATCATATGAATGAGGCAATATGTGCAGAAATTAAGAATAAGCATGCACGAATGGGAAGTACCGTAACGCTTTTGAAATATGATCATGCACATGTGAGATTTTATAATTTAGGAGATAGTAAGGCATTTTTGTATCGCAAGGGAACTTTGCGGCAAGTGACAGAAGATCATACAGAACAGGCGAGCTATCTGCGATTGCAGAAGAAGCTGGGAATAAAAAGTGTTGCATATCAGGAAAATGCATTAACGCAATATTTAGGAATTGAGTCGGAGGAATTTGTAATAGAGCCATCAGTTTCCAGTGAAATAAAAATGATGGAAAAAGATATATTTTTGCTTTGTACGGATGGTTTAACAGATATGGTACAAAAGGAGAAAATTGCTGCTGTTTTGTCAGAAAATACTACCTTAGAAGAAAAGGGAAGAAGCTTAGAAAAGCTGGCAATGGATGCAGGAGGAAGAGATAATATTACAATTTTATTATTAGAAAAACAAGTTTGAAAGCAAAAAAACAGGAGGAAAAAGATGAAATTGAATTTTATTGGAATTTTTATGTCAGATACCAATGTGATTATATGTGAAAGTATCGCAGTTATTTTATTATTGCTAGTATGTATTTTCCTTAGTAGGAAACAAAAACAGAAAAAGAAGAATACGGAACAGGAAGAAAGCAGAAAAGAATGGGAACAGTTACAACGTTCTTTAAAAAATGAGAAGGGAAGATAAAAAATGGGATTTGTAATTTCAATCTATACAAAATTAGCATTTAAAGAATACATGATGCCATCGATTCAAAATTCAGATTATACAATTACCTTGCGAAGTAATTATTTTCAATTGAAGGAAGATGTGCAAGTAGAATTAGAAGTATTAAAGGGAAAATGGCGCATTAAAAACAGTTTAAAATATACGGGAGTAGAAAAAGAAGGACGTTCGTTGGAAAATAATGCAGTGGTAACGTTATATACCAACAATGGAGAAGAAATATCCATTATTGCAAAAGAGATAGAAGCCAATTTTCATGTATATAAAAAATATAGTTTGAGAGATGTTGCGGCTGTATCCATAGGAAAGGAACATACGAATACAATCTGCTATGACTATTTGGGAATGGTATCTCGTAACCATGCAAGAATAGCAAGAACAGAAAACGGATACAAGATTGAAAATCAAAGTGTCAATGGAGTCTATGTAAATGCAATGAAAATTGAGCAGAGTATAGAATTGAATTTTGGAGATTTTATCAATATTCTCGGACTGCATATTGTCTTTTTGGGGGATATTCTTGCGATAGATACAGCAGACAATGGAGTTATTGTAAGAAATGAATTGCTTCATGAATATGAATTTGAAGAAGAACAGACTCGCTTGTTGGGGCCACAGAAGCAAATATCTACTGGTCCGATTTTGTATCATCGAGCACCTAGAAATTATGAAAAACTGGTAAGAAATCAAATAGAGATAGAAGAAGTGCCAGAAAAGAAAAGTACAAAAAAACAATCCACGATACTTACGTTGGGTCCATCCTTAACAATGGTCTTTCCAATGCTTTTGGGATATGCATTTATGGGATATGCCAATAAGATTGAAGGAAATGGAAATGGTTCTAATCTTTATATGTATTCAGGCTTGATAATGATTGTAGGATCTGCGTTATTTGCGGTGTTGTGGGCTGTATTAAATTTACGGGCACAAATAAAAGAAGAAAAGGAAGATGAGAAATTCCGATTTAAAGCATATAGTGAGTACTTAGTAGATAAGAAAAACGAAGTAGAGACGGTTTACAATGATACGATCCGAAAATTAGAGGAAACATATCCAAGTGCAAGTGCCTGCTTAAATTATAATGAAAACATGGGAATGCTTTGGAATCGAAATTATACCCATGATGATTTTTTGAGACATCGCTTGGGCGTTGGTGAATTACCATTTCAGTGTGAAATTGCGGTGCCTAAAAAACGTTTTAAATTACAAAAGGATAATTTGGCAGAACAGCCAGAGATGATTAAGGAGAACTTTCAAACCCTTTATAATGTTCCGATTACGTTGGATTTAATAACGAAAAAACTAATTGGAATTGTTGGAGAAAAAACAAAGAGGAATGCAATTGATATAGCCCGACTACTTAGTTTGCAGATTGGGGCGAACAATTGTTATACAGATGTAAAAATGGTATATATCTATGATAATGAAACCTCTGATGATAATGGGCAATGGGAGTTTGCAAAATGGTTTCCACATACATGGTCTGAAGATAAGAACACACGTTATGTAGCAGCATCAAAAGAGGATATGGTGGAAGTTTTCTATGAATTATCAAAGGTAATGCGAAACAGAGAAGAGGAAGAAAATAAACAGGATAGCAGAATAGCAAAGCCGTACTATGTGATGTTTGTATCGGATGTTTCGCTGTTGGAGGGACAAAGCTTTGACAAGTATATATTTAGCGGAGAGCCTTGCTATGGACTTACGACTATACTATTAACGGATAGCCATGAAAAGCTACCAAATGACTGTGAATTTATTATTGAAAATTCAGAGAACTTCTCTGGTATGTATGATGTATACCAGGGAAAAATGGAAAGACAGAAGATAAAATTTGATGCATTAGATATTGATGAATTAAACGAATTTTCGCGTCACTTATCTGCATTACATGTACCAGAGACAGAAGAGGGCGGGGAACTTCCAAATTCCATTACATTTTTTGATATGTATCAGATTAATCGAATCGAAGAATATCCCGTAAAAGAAATGTGGGCAAAATGCAAAACATACGAGAACATTAAGGGAATGTTGGGACAACGTGCGAATGGAGTGCCATGTTATCTGGATGTACATGAAAAATATCATGGACCTCACGGATTGGTAGCAGGTACCACAGGATCAGGTAAAAGTGAAACCTTACAGACTTATATATTATCATTGGCTATTAATTACAGCCCCGATGATGTAGGATTTTTCATTATTGATTATAAGGGTGGAGGAATGGCGAATCTTTTTGATGGACTTCCACATATGATTGGTCAGATTTCAAACTTGTCTGGTAATCAAGTAAAACGTGCCATGATTTCCATAAAAAGTGAAAACCGTCGAAGACAGCGTGTATTCTCTGAAAATGGAGTAAACAATATCAATTTATACACCAAGTTATATAAAAATGGAGAAGCACATTTACCAATTCCGCATTTATTTATTATTATAGATGAGTTTGCGGAATTAAAGCGTGAAGAACCTGATTTTATGAAAGAACTGATTAGTGTAGCGCAAGTAGGTCGAAGTCTTGGCGTGCATTTGATTTTGGCAACACAGAAGCCAAGTGGTACGGTAGATGATAATATTTGGAGTAACTCAAAATTCCGTTTATGTTTGCGTGTGCAGGATAAACAGGATAGTAGAGACATGTTACATAAAGATGATGCAGCTTTTATTACGCAAGCAGGACGCGGTTATTTACAGGTGGGAAATGACGAATTATATGAACTGTTCCAGTCTGGTTTCAGTGGTGCTATATTTGACGAAAACATGGTGGTTACAACAAAAGATGTAGCGAAGATGATTTCTATGCCTGGAAAGGTAGAAATGACAGGAAACAGTGTAAAGCAGTCACAAAAATTACATGCAGAGGTGTTGTGGGTAACACAGCTTTGCAGATGTATGGATGAGGTATTTCAGCAAATTTCCAAGGAAAATGCGGAGCAACCATCAGATACGGAAAGTAAGACACTTCATATTGTAGAATTGATGTATCAGGCATTGGAACGCTTTAAGATAGAGTACCCAGTAAGTGATTTTAACACAGCACGATTAAAGGAGTTTGTTGGTTTATATGGCGAAGTAGTTGGAACGGTAGAAAAAGAAGCATTGCCATTGCAAATTCTTAATCGCTCAGTAAGCAAAGGGGTTAAATTACCACAGGCAAAAGAAAAGACACAATTAGATGTGACAAAGCAATATTTGAAAAAAGTTGCTGTTGAAAATGGTTATACACATGATATGCAACTTTGGATGCCATTATTAAAAGAGCAGATTTACTTAGATGAATTTGAAGAGTTCAGAAATATGGCATATAGAGATGGACAATGGAAAAAGCCAATTGGTGAAGCAAAACTGGAGATTGTAGTTGGAAAGGCAGATGATCCAGAAAATCAGAATCAGATGGCAGTGACATATGATTTCCTAAATAAAGGCCATTTAGTAATAGCGGGTAGTATTGTGTCTGGTAAGAGTACAACTGTACAGACGATTATGTATAGTTTAATTCAAAAATATTCACCAGAATATGTAAACATGTACGCAATTGATTTTAGTAGTAAATTAACTATGGCATTTGAAAAGGCACCTCATGTGGGTGGCATAATGTATGAGGATGATTTTGAAAAAATATCCAAATTTGTAACCATGATGGAAACGATAATGGAACAAAGAAAGGCTGCATTTCGAGGTGGAAACTATAAGCAGTATTTGCAGATGCATGGGCCAGAATTTCCAGCTATTATTGTTTTTATTGATAACTATGCCGCATTCAAGGAAAAGACAGAGGAATTATACGAAAATTTTGTAATTCATTTATCAAAAGAAGGTGCAAGCCTTGGTATTTATTTGGTTGTAACAGGTGCATCCTATGGTTTTGCAGATATTACAGCTCGTGTTGGTGAAAATATTGAAAATGCACTTTGTCTACAACTTCAGGAGAAGTTCTCCTATGTAGAATTTTTACATACACCACAGATAGATATTATGCCTGAGGCAGGTATAAAAGGACGTGGTATTACCGTGGTGGAGGATCGAATCTTAGAGTATCAGGTTGCCCTCGCGTTGGAAGCGGAAAATGATTATCAACGTATGGAACGAATTGAGGATGTTTGTGAGGACATGCTGGAAGCTTGGGACGGAGAGTGTGCAAGAAAGATACCGGAAATACCAGAAAAACCAGTGTGGTCACAGTTTATACAGCAGGCAGGGCAGTATCAAAAATTGGAAAAAGATAAACTACCAATTGGATATGACAAAAATAGTGCAAATGTGTTTAGCCTGTCCTTAAAGGATTTCTTCTGTTACTTGGTTTGCGGTTTTGGAAGAACAGGAAAAACGAATTTCATGCGTGTAATGATACAGTCTGCACTGTTGAAGGATTCGCAAATTTGCATCGTGGACAGTCCAAAGAGGGAACTAAAGTTATTTGCAAATGAGGAAAAAGTAACATATTTAACAGAAGAAGCAAAGATTACAGCATATGTCAAAGAACAGTTGTTACCTACATTTGCAAAACGTAATAATAAGAAATGGGACATGATAGATGCAGATTATGAGGAAGAACAGATTTATGAAAAAATGCAGGAAGAGACACCAATCTTTATGTTTATAGGTGACTTAGATTGGTTTACCGAATTCATTTATACAGCAGAGGATGACATAAGTGGTATCTTAGAAAACTTAACGGAAAAGGGAATCCTGCATAATATTTACTTTGTGGCAGAAATTGCAATGGATAAGATAACAAATGTAATGGGTTATCAGTTATACAGTAATTTTGTTTCCTATGAAACTGGAATACATTTTGGAGGACGACTTGGAGAAAATGATGTATTACCATTTGGCTATGTGCCTTATAACGAACAGGGAGTAAAGGATTCTGTTGGTGTTGGTTCAATACCTGGTGATAGTGGTTATACAGGAGTTAAAAAAGTTGTGATTCCAATGGCAAGAAAATAAATGAAATGAGGCGAAAATATGATATTAGTGGATGTGAGGATACCAGCGGTGGATGCTACTTATGATTTTATGCTTGACGAAAATACACCTGTTGAGCAGATTAAGATGGAAATTATTGAAATGGTAGCAAAGCAAACCCAGAGTGGAAAACCAGAAAATACAGAGGAATTTATGTTGTTTAGTACAAAGGAAAAGAGACAATTACAAGGAAACCGGACATTATACGAGGCAGGAATTAAAGATGGCCATTCTCTCATGCTTGTATAGAACCTAAAAGGGAAAAACGTCAATTGTTACATAAAGAATGTCAATTTTTACAAATGGAAAAAGAGCCATAAATTTATGCTATGATTGGTTATGTTGAAAGAATGAATGAAAGAAAGTCGGAGGAACGATTGATTGGTCAATCGTGTGTATCGTGCAAAGGGGAAAGGAAGCTACCAATATAATGGGAAGTTACTTGTTTCCGCACGATACTGATAAAATAAGATGCGAAGCAATGCAAAATAAAGGCATCGTAGGGAGGAGGAATATGGCTGAGTACAAATTGGGGATAACGTGTATACAGACAATGACGGAAGATGTAAATGAACAAATTCATCTGCTATCTCGCAAAGTATTGGAACTGCATCAGGCGATGGACAGACTTCAAGCAGAATGGGAAGGCGAAGGATATGCAACATTTGTTTCGGAAGTTGAAAAGGATATGAGAAGATTGGAGCGTTTGCTTTCAAATCTTAAAATAATTTGTCAATATGAAAAAAATGCAGAGAGAGAATATACATCCTGTGAAAAGAAAGTAGCCAATTATGTCAATGAATTGTAGAAGGCGGTGTAAAAATGCAAAATGTTTCATTTAAAATAGAAACGGAAAAAGTAAAAAAGCAGGCAGTCGCCATTTCCACTTTGCTAAATGACATAGACGGAGATTTTAAGAAGATCTCACAAGATATAAAAAAAAGTCGTATTTTTTGGCAGGGAGAAGCTGGTGAAAAGCATCAGAGGTTATTTAAGAAAGTAGAAGAAGAGGCGGAAGAGTTATTTCAAGACTTAGGGAAGCACTCAGATCATTTACTTAAAATAACAGGAGTATATGAAGAAAAAGAGAAGGTTGCACTGGAAATTGTAGAGAATTTATCTGGAAGTACACTCCGAATTCGATAAATTAGGAGGTGAATTTATGTCTGGCATAAAAGTAATGCTTCATTACCATGAAATACAGAGTGTAATAGAGGAACTTGGGAAGATTGAGGCAAAGCTAAAGAAGGAAAAGGAACAGTTACAAGCAATTGAAGAAAAGTTAGGAAAATTGTGTTGGCAGGGCGAAAATGCTGAGACATACTACCAGAAATTAAAAAAGAGAGAAAGTGCATTGGAAGAAAGTATTTTGAAATTGAAAAAGATAAAAGAAGCGATTATAGCAGTCGCAAAGAACTTAAATGATGCGGAAGAGTTTGTTCAGCAACTTGCCAAAGACAGGGCAGAGTAATTTAGTAAAGGAGGAGTTTGCAGATGGCTGACGTTAAAATCAAAACCAATACAGCCCAATTGAAAAAGGGAACAACCCAAATTCTTGCGGACTTAAATGTTATAAGAGAACAATTGAATTTGTTGCGTTCGCAAGGAGCAAAATTATGTGGCTACTGGAGAGGTGAAGGTCATGATGAATTTCAAAAGAAGTTTAATAATGACTGCAAAGAAATTCAGGAGTTTATTACAGAAGTGGGAAAATACCATAAAGATATCCAGGCAGTTATAAAAAATTATGAAAAGGGAGAGAAAGAGATTGTAGAGCTTGCCATGGAGCGCAATGCGAAATAAAAGCTTTCGGTTAATTATTACAAAAGATATGCCAAATATGACAAAACAAAGAAAAGAATGAAAAGGATGCTATAATAAAAAATGTAAGACAGAGGAAGTCAAAAACATTGACTGAGAAAGATAGAAAGATAATAGGAGGAACAAAAATGGCAACAGTAAGTATTAAGACAAATACGAAAAATTTAAGAAACGGAGCAACAAAGGTAAAATCAGAACTAGCAACAATTAAGACTGAATTGACACATTTGCGTAGCGAGGGAAAGAAATTAAACAGTTACTGGTCAGGAACAGGACATGATGAGTTTGAAAAGAAGTTCAACAATGACTGTGACGAGGTACAGGATTTTATTGCAGAAGTAGAGAAGTATTACACAGACATTCAAAAAGTAGCACAGAATTATGAAACAGGAGAAAAAGCAGTTGTAAATCTTGCATCAACTAGAAACAAATAAAAGAGTCCCGTAACCAAAAGTAAGAAAAATGAAGGAAAAGAAAGAGAAAAGGAAAGAAGAGGAGAATAAAAATGGCAAATTATACATTTACAGTATCAACAGAGAAATTAAGAACAGCATCAACAAAAGTAGGAAGTGCAATGAATCAGATTGATAAGAAGGCAAACAGTATCTACAATACAATTAACGGTCTGAGCGGAGCAACATGGGATGCAAATTCACAGAAAAAGGTAATGAAGAAATTGGCAGTAATGAAAAAAGATATTGCAACAATGAAGAAGATGTTAAATGAGCAGACAACAGAATTGCTTACATTCGCTCAGAAGTATGAGAGCGCAGAGTCAAGCAACGTAAGTCAGGTTAGCAACTTGAGCAGCTCTCAGGTAGTACAGATCCGATAATTGATAATTGAAATATAGCTTGAAAAGGAATGGGGTTAGGTTGCTGACCCTGTTCTTTTGCGTATATCATGTTAGCATGTTTGTTGACAAAATTACGTGGCGAAGTACATTGGTTATTTATTAGAGAAAACAGGAGGAAGGATCATGAAAAAAATAAAGGCAGGGATTGTTAGTGTATTACTGATCTGTTGTATACTATGCAGTCCGATTAATTTGATCTGCGCTGCAAATAAAGAAAATACAGATTCGGAACAAATTGCGGATGCAAAAAGGGGAATAGTAGAGATAGAAACTGGATTTAGCAAAGAAAATGGAAAATTCTACAAAATGAAACATGGAAGTGGTTTTCTGGTTTGTAACTCAAAGGATGAGGGCGTATTTATTGTTACAAATACTTCAAAGGTGACACTGTCTGAAAAGCAGAAAAAGGAATATTGTAAAAAACATAAAATAAAGTTTGAGAGCCAACAGGACTTAAAAACGGTATTTCGTGTTATTGTTGATGGGGACGTAACAGAAGATTTAACTATGTTGTCTAGTAGTAAAGAACAGGATATTTGTATTTTAGAGAGTGAAAATGTCATCCAGACCAAAAAGGCGTTGCCGCTGGAAAATCAGCAGGAAGTAGAAATTGGAGATCGTGTCTATGCTATGGGATTTTCAGAAGGTCCAACCAATGATTATACTGCGGAAAACGTAGAGATTCATGGTGGGGAAGTAGAGGATTCTGCTGCAAGAATAAAACAGGAGAATTATATACAGCATACAGCAAGTATAAATACAGAAAATTCGGGGGGACCATTGTTATCTCAGGAAGGTTATGTAATAGGTATCAATAATGCAACGAAAAGTGTAAAGGGCACAACAAGCGGTTATGCATTACCAGTGACAGAATTGATTACATTATTGGATAATTATGGAGTTTCTTACGATAGTAAGGAACGTCATACTACATATGCGGAATTGGAGAAATACTATAAAGAATGTCAAAAGAAAATTGACAGTAATACATATAGAAGTGCCTCTGTAGAAAATTTGGAAAGTGCATTAAAAGAAGTAAAATCAATGTTAAGTGATGGAGAGGAAAGTAGTATAAAGGACTATAAAGAGGCAAAAGAACTTTTGGAAGAGGGAGAGCGAGGACTTGTTAAAAAAACATCAAAACTACGAATGGTAAGTGTTGTTTTGGCAGTGGTGATTGGTGTTTTAGGTATCTGGCTTGTTGTTTTGCTGGTACAGATAGGAAAAAGAAAAAGAAATGAATCTGCTTTGCAGAAACAAGGAAATACGGAAAGAAATGAAAGAGAAAATATTGTAATACGCAGGGTATCGCCTGACAACGAAGAGAATATAGAAAGGGAAGGACTTGAATCGGTAGCGGAAGAAAAGACGGATGAAAGAGATTCTTCTGCATTATATATGGAAGAGGAACGAACGATGATTTTGGGAAGTGGGTATCGACCATATGAAGCATATCTTAAAGGAACAGTGAATAATCAAAAGATGTTACTTGATAAGGCAAAGGTTATTATAGGAAAGAGTAGAGAAGTGGCGGATTGTATTATTAAAGAAAATAGTGCAATCAGTAGAGAACATGCGAAGATCTGTTGGAGCAATGGAGCCTATTATTTATATGATCTACATTCGGCTAATGGAACTTTTCTAAATGGAAAAAAAGTGGATGACAGAGGAGTCAAGCTGACAGAGGGAGATAAGATTGTTTTTGCAAATGAAATGTATGAATTTAATATAAAAAGGGAGGGGTAATAATAAGATGTTGAAGGTCAACACAGAAAAAATGGCTTTCTATGGGAAAGAAGAACAAAGTATTGCAAGAAATATTTGTGATATGGGAAGTGAAATAAATCAGATAAGGGAGAAGTTAAGTAAGAATTTGGAGGATGGGGAAACCTCGGTAATTTTAAATAATCAATTGTACAAGCTAAGTGAGACATTGATACAGGAAGGAAAAAAGCTTGATCAGATGGGAACTGTTCTAGAAAAAATCGCAAATGAGTATAAGAAGACAGAAAAAAACATAACAGATAGCGTATCAGATACATAAATAATCGATAAGATTGGAAAAATAATAGTTAATGGCAAGGAAGTGGTATTTTACTGCTTCCTTATTGTTTTCCCAAGAAACATATCCAAACGTATTTTTTACAAAAAGAGCAGTGTTTCCTGTGAAAATTACAGAAAGCTTTTTTGTGTATTTGAATGTAAAAATAAAAAATGGTATAATTATATAGATTTCAATATAATTTAAGACGGAGGGATGAAATGTTAAAAATTGCAATTTATGATAAGGATAAAAGACAACAGGCGCAGATTTTGGATTATATTGCAAGAGATGTCGATATTGAGGATGATTATGCAACGGAATGTTTTTCAGATATCGAAACGGTGAAAGCTAGAATTGAAGATGCAGATTTTCACTTCGATATTATTTTTATTGAAGTGGATGAAAAAGGAGAAAAGGGACTTTCGCTGGCATCCTATATCCGAAGTAAAAATATGGATATTGATATTTTATTTCTTGCTCAAACCTTAGATTATATAACAGAGGCATTTCGATATAGAGCCTTTAATTATTTGGTAAAACCAATTACGTTTTCTAAATTTCAGTATGAAATAAAACAATATTTGCAAGAACACAAAAATTATCAAAAGGATTACTTATCGGTGACAATTCAGGGAAAGGAACAGATGATCCCTTTAAATGCTGTTTTATATTTTGCAAGTAATGGAAGAAAAATAGGAGCTTTTTTTGCAAATGCAAGTGAGGAAATCTGGTTTTATGGGAAATTGAATGAACTGGAAGAAAATTTAGAGAAATTTGATTACATACGTTGCCATCAGAGTTATCTGGTAAACGGAAATAAGATTGAAAATGTCGATAGAGAAAATGTATATGCGGGGAATGAAATGTTTCCAATTAGTCGGAAGTATGGAGAAAAGGTGCAGGAGCAATGGAACCGTATAAAAAAGAATCGATATAATAATGCCGATATTATGACTATGGGAAGTGGTTATAAAGAAGGTTTTGAGGATGAGGAAACTATATGTGAGAGAACTGCTACCATGCTGGCATCAAAGAAATGTGCTACTGGAAGTACAAAGTATGGTTTAGTAGTCGGTATTCGTGGACCACGGCAAAATGTTTCCTATCGAATTTATGATGAGGAAGAAATTTGCATCGGCAGAGACAGCAAGCAATGTCAGATTACTATAAATAATGGAGAAGTTAGTAGAAAGCATTGTGGAATAAAGTTTGATTTGGCAAAGCAATGCTACAGTATCTATGACTACTCTAAAAACGGTGTCTGGATAGCTGGAATTGGACGTATTACACCGAATTGCTGGGTTCAGGTAGAAAAGGACTCTTTAGTACAAATAGTAAATGATAACTGCTCTTTTATATTAGTGTAGAGTAAGTGATTGGATAGACTGCAAATAAAAAACGGGCTGGTCGTATAGAGCGACTAGCCCGTTTTTGCTCTATAGGAGCATTCATCCCATAGAGCAAAACGTTTTGTTTTAGAAATTAAATCCTGTATTTACTTTATTTTAATTTTAATTTTTGCTTTTTTATTAGAACCATCTGTAGCAGCGGCAGTAATGGTAACGGTTTTACCTGCACCAGCCTTTTTTGTTGTGACAAGTCCTTTTTTCGTTACAGTTGCAAATTTAGGATTTGAGGATGTCCAGGTAAGTTCCTTGTTAGCTGTTTTACCTGTTGTTATTACCGTTGCTTTTACGGTAAGCTTTTTACCTGCATTTACAACCTTTTTAGCGTTTAATGTGATCTTTTTCACTGCATGTTTTACAATTTTTAATTTGTAAGTTGTAGTTATGCCTGAACCATCTGCAGCAACAGCAGTAATGGTAACGGTTTTACCTGCACCAGCAGCTTTTGTGCTTACAATTCCGTTTTTATTCACAGTAGCATATTTGGTATTGCTGCTTGTCCAGTTTACCTTCTTATTTGCACAATCTTTTGGTAGGACAGTAGCGGAAAGCGTTGTTTTTTTGCCTGCCGCCACTTTTTTTGTTGTTCCTGTAATTTTAATGGAAGAAACGGTTGCAGCATTTGTAGTAGGCTTTGTAATTTTGTAAGTTGTATTAACTGTTCCTGCAAATTCGCCCATTCCAGTAATTGTAACTATATAGGTTCCAGCATTTCGTGCTGTTGTATTACCGGAAACTGTAAAGTCAGTACCTTCGGTTAGAATGTACTTTCCATATGATAAAGAAAGTACCGCTGTTTTTTCTTTTCCATCGTAAGTAAAGTTTTGAGCGTGGATAGATGTGTCTGCAATTGCAACCGCATCCTCACTGACTAATTTTATAGTACCTGCATTAGTATTTGAAACATATTCAATAGTAGCGTTTCCAGCTGCATCGGAGGTAATTTGTGTTGCATAAACTAATTTATCAGCCGTTATTTTTTCTCCATATGCAGCATTTTTGGTAAATACATAAAACATATATTTTTTGTCAGGTGATAGGTTATTATAAGTAGCAGTAGTGGAACCGTTTGTACTTGTTTTACCTATTGTTTGTTTTTTTACAAGTTTTGAAGTTGAAACGCTGTTGGCATCTATAATTTCTACATCTTCATCACATCCGGATAATATTAGATTTGGATTGTTTCTAATATCTAAAGTTTTAATTCCATTGCCGGAACAGCTTAAATCAGTTAAATTTGGATTGTTTCTGATATCTAAGCTAGAAAGATTATTGTTATAGCACCAAAGTTGCTGTAAATTTGTATTACTACTTACATTCAAACTTGTTAAATTGTTTTCATAACAATCCAGATCTGTAAGTTGTGAATTGTTGCTTACATTGAGGCTTGCTAAGTTATTTTGGTAGCAAGCGAGAACACTAAGTTTTGTATTTCTGCTTACATCTAAGCTCGTCAATTGATTGTCTCCACAATCCAAATAGGTTAATTCTGTAAAATACTCAATTCCCTTTAGATTTGAGATGTTCAATGAAGTGATAGCCATTGTAGTAGTGTCGTTAATTTCAGAAGCACTTAAATATTTGTTTTCGTCATAATCAATGCTTTCTAAGATAAATTGTCTAAAGTTTGCATCAGGAAAGTTTGTTGCATTAATTGCAATGCCATCTGGTGTATCTGTTTGTTTGTTATCGTCAGTATCTTCTTTTTTTAGGGTTACGGAAATATCCTTTGCCGCATCTGCTATAGTGAAACTAGCTGATCCATCAGAGTAGCCGTCCATTTTAAAGGTTGCATTGTATTTTCCTGGGTCATAATATGCAGTATATACACCTTTTTCATCTGTCTCAAAGTCAGGTTGGTTGTCGCTTTTTATACCAGACATCTGGAAGTTTGTATTAGCCAAAGATTTGCCGTTCTGGTCTTTGAGTGTGAAACTAACACGGTATTTTTTATAAGGGCAACTACCAAATCCAAATTTTCCTTTATCAATAGACCAATAAAAATCAGAAATGTCAAATGCAGCACTGGTACTTGCTTTTACCGATTTTAACTTTGAAAGGAAAGATATCTCTGCCTCTAAGCTTAAACCTAAGGAGATATTACCATCGACACAGGCTTTACAGCTATGTTGAATATCATCATCTGAATTCATAGAATAGCTTAATTTTGCTTTAATATTAAGTCCGATTGTACCAGTTGCTTCTGTTTCAGCAACTTTTTTTGAAATAATGGTAAAGGATGGTGTTAAATCAATACCAATAAATACGTCAGCTTCTATTTCAAGGGTAGGAAGGTTGATTTCTGGTTTCGGTGTAATTAACTGAAACTTTTTGGAAGCAGATGAGTCAAATTTAAAGCCAAAAGATGATTTAATATCAGCTGATACATTTATTTTACCAGAAATATTTAAATCTAAAGCTGGTTCAAGTGCAATATAAATTCCAGGAATTGGGGATACACAAATATATCCAAGTGGAATATTTGCATCTAATGCGGCTTCCGCTTCTACTTCGCAACTAAGATTTGCACCGACATCAAACTGTAAGTATTGATGTTTAAAAGAAATGTAGTATTCTAAATTTAGCTCTAATGCCAATGAAGCAGAACCGGAAACTTTAGAAGAACCACTAATATTATAAGGAGCTTTACCAGTATTTGCACTACTACTATCATCATTTTTTTCACTTGTATCAAAAGAGTAGTCTAAAAAGGTTGCCGTGATTGATCCATCGCCTTTAAAAGCGGAAGTTTTCATTTCATTTGAAGCTTTAGAAAGACCATTATAAGTGACGCATGTTGCTGCACTATCTGTATCTACCGTTGCGGAAGATGAATCTGCCTGTGTGTCAATTTTTACAACTGAGAATACATCTTCTGTTTCTACATTGTTATCTTCTGTAATAACAGCAGTAGAATCGGTAATATCAATGTTAGCAACTTTAGCAATTAAAAATTCATTCTCCTCATATTCATAGGAAAAAGTATCACCCTTTTTTAAGTTGCTAATCTGTGAGTCGATATTTTTGATGGTATAAGTACCTGATTCAGAGTCAGGATTTACAACTGTGTTGAGGTCTTTTTCTGGTTCGATCACCTTTACATCATCATCAAGAACAACGAAATTGTTCTTTTTATCGTTGTCTAAATTTACGACCTGTTCTTCATTAAAGTCATCCACAGTTTGATCCATCAATTGCTGCATATCCTTTGTATACATTGGATTTGTATATTCCTCTGATAGAGGACGTCCTAATTCTGATGAAATCAATGTGGCACGAATATAATAATAAGTTGGTATAGAACCTGTTGAGATTGTGACAGCCACATTGGTATCACTTTCTTTTACTTCTTTTTCGCCAGAAGCGATGAGTTGTGTACCGTCTTCGGAGTAAATACCTACAAGAAGTGTACAAGACTGCGTTGTTCTAAAAGAAACATTTGCAGTTTTACCAGACATTTCAATGTCTAAAATGCAGTTTGGATTATTCGTTTGATTTTTTTGATTTGTATAATCTGTTAATGAATTTTGCAGGATTTTTCCAAAGCTATTGCTGCCTTGTACCTGTACATTGCCAGCATTCATGGATGCGGCTTCTTTCATGTTATTATTAGTAGGAATACTGCTTGCTTGTACAGAAGTATTCGGCAGGCAAAGAATTGTTACTAATAATAGAATAAAAATTCGTTTTAACCATAGATTTTTTTTCATAGTTAGTTAGTTTTCCTTTCTGTAAATAAATATGTTTTTCGATGTAGTGCATGACATTATGAGTATGTAATAAAATGTTTCGTTGATTTTTTCAGGTGTCTGTTTTTCATCCAAAAGCCATCAGAGTGTTTCGGTTGAATATGTGCCTTGTGTAAAATCAGTTATGCAGTACATCAGAACGTAGTTTAGTATAGCAGTAAAGGAAGTCCAAATTAACGGAATGTTAAAAATTACAATAAAATTGTAATTTTTTGCAAAGGTTTAATTTACTTTTTTTGTAATTGCTAATATAATGATATTTGGGGTCAGAAGATGCCTTATGGATTGTTCCTTGCCTTTGGCATCATATTATAGTAGATAAAACATTCTTTAATGGAAATTAAATTTTAAATAGGCGAAATGAGGTATCAAATAATGGAAAAGAACTTTAAAGAGTGGGAGATAGAAGCATGTATTGGTGAAGGGGCGTTTGGAAAAGTATACAAAATTGTCAGAGAAGAATTTGGACATACTTATGATGCAGCATTGAAAGTAATTGAGGTGCCACAAAATCAGGCAGAGTATGAGACCATAAGAAATGAAATGGTGAATACGCAGGAAGCGGAAGAATATTTTGCAGGAATGGTGCAGGATATTGTAGAAGAATTTACATTGATGTCCAAGTTAAAGGGAAATTCGAATATTGTAAGTTACGAAGATCACTCTGTTATAAAAAAAGAAGATGGATATGGCTGGAAAATCTATATTCGTATGGAATTGCTTACAGGATTGTTCAAACATATAAAGCAGGTAGATGTATCTAATTTGGATATAGTGCAACTGGGTATTGATATATGTAAGGCATTGGAAGTTTGTCAGCAGTATCACATTATTCACAGAGATATAAAGCCAGAGAATATATTTGTATCGGATGTTGGTACATATAAATTAGGGGATTTTGGTATTGCCAGAGAATTAGAAAGAACATCTGTGGGGTTATCCAAAAAGGGGACCAGAAGTTATATGGCACCAGAGGTTTATAAGGGAATGGAGTACAATGCTACGGTGGATATTTATTCTCTTGGAATTGTATTATATCGTTTTATGAATAACAATCGGTTACCGTTTATGCCGCCAGCACCAGAACCAATTCGCTATACAGACAAAGAGAAGGCAGATTTGTTGCGTATGAGCGGTCAGCCGTTACCAGCTCCAGAAAAGGCAAGTGATGCATTTGCCAGAGTCATTGTCAAGGCGTGTGCGTATTTGCCACAGGAGCGTTATCAAAGTGCTAGTGAAATGCGAGAAGAACTGGAACGGGTAAAGGAATTAGAACAAAAGGAAATTTTGTTTTATCATACGCAAGATAAGGCGGATGTAGAAAAAACAGAAACAAATGTGACGGGGAATCATAAGGCTGTTTCAAAACTGGAAGAGGAACAGGCAGAGACCGTTTGTTTGGAACAGCAGGAAACGGAAATTTCAAAGGGTGCAGATTTACAACAGGAGCAGGAAGAGGGAACTGTATATATGTTTCACAAAAATGCAGCTCCAGAAAAGGAAAATGATAGCGAATCTGCTGTTTTACAGAAAGAGCATTCCGTAGACTCCAATATAGCATTAGAGCAACAGAAAATACAGGAAGAGAATGAAAATAAATCGGTTTTACAGAAAACAGAGAATAAACTGCCATGGAATAAAAAGATAGGAATTGGATTTGTGGTACTGTTGGTCATTGTAATAGGCAGTATAGCAGCCGTAACAATGTCTGGCAGCAAATCTTCGTCTAAGGAACCAAGGACGGAAAAAGTAGAGGATACAAAGGCTCCTACAAAAGAACCTGACAAGCAGGCAACCATACAACCAAAAGCAACAAAGAAACCAACGGCAGAACCGACCAAAAAAACTACACCGAAAGCAACAAAGAAACCGAAAAGGACAGTAGTGACACAGAAACCAGTGGTAACTACGAAAAAGCCTGTGACAGCAGCACCAACAAAGGCACCGGTACGGACAAAGGCTCCAACGGTCACAAGACAGCCAAGACAAAATGATTCCAATGTTTTTAAAGAGCGAGACAAATCAGATAATGTATTGCAAGAGCGATAGGATTAAGGATTTCTATTGATTGATGTAATACTTGGGAGTAAGAGTAGTAAAAATTTAATAAGGGTGCATGAAATAGATAAGATACCAAGGATTTCGGTTATCTTATCTATTTTTTTCTTCTATTGGGGCATTCTAAGGGGGAAAATGCTTCGCAGGAATGTCCAGCTTGCAAAAAAGTTTTCTTATATTGCAATTTTAAAAATGGAAAATTTTAATAATTTTTTACAAAAATTTACTTTAAAATACTTTTTTATGGCAAAATAATACGTTTACGACATAAAAAGCACCGTTTACGACCAATCTGAACCAAACCAATAAAAATGAGGTAAAATATGTAAGAGAAAAGTTAGCCTAAAAGGTCAATGAAATGGAGGCGCATGTTATGCTAAAAACATAAGCATAGAATAGGTGTAGTATTTCGTAAAGCTGTGATAGAGAAGTTTGAGGATAAAAATATGGAAATTATTAAAATAGCCGTATGTGATGATGAAAAAATTTTTGCGGATAAATTAAAGAAGATAATAGAAAAGTACTGTTTGGGAAAGAAAATTTCGTATAAGCTTGATAGCTACGATTCTGGAGAAGCCTTTCTTTCCAGTTCATTTAAAATGGCAGAGTATCAGATTGCCTTTTTTGATATTAACATGGAGGGCATCAATGGTTTAGAGGCTGCGCGACAGTTGCGAAAAGTTTGCAAGGAGACGTATATAATATTTGTAACAGCATTTATCAATTACACGTTGGAAGGATATAAGGTAAATGCGATTCGTTATATTCTTAAAGAGGACCTTAATTTTGAACAATCTGTTTTTGAAAGTTTAGATGCCGTATTTGAAAAAATGCGGGAGGTACCACGTGTAAATACATTTTCTTTTCGAGAGGGAGAAAAGAGCATTCCGATGGAAAAGATTATGTATATTGAGAGCAATTTGCATAAACTGACCTTTCACGTTTTTGATAAGGAGGCTGTGTCATATACAATGTATGAAACGCTTAATAAAATTACAGGAATATTTCCAGAGGAGTTTGTACGTATTCATCAAAGTTATCTGGTTAATTTGAAATTTGTAAGATGTGTGATGGAAAATCAATTGCTGTTATCCAACAGTGAGAGATTACCAATAGCAAGGTCAAAGCTTAAGGAAACACGTGATCGGGTTACTTTATACAAAGGAGCGTTATAATGGGATATATTGTACAAAGTTATATCGTTATTTTTATAGAGACGATATGCTGTATTATTTTCTGCGAAATATTTGGTAGTAATACAGAGTTAAAAAGAAAGAATGTTTGGTTGTCGCGTTGGAGGATTATATTTTATTTAAGTGTAACTACTTGTGTAACGGTCATTGCTCTGGAGAAACATATGGTAGCCAAACAAGTGTCTATAATTATATTATCTGCATCTTTTATCTATTTTTATAGAAATTGGGAACTAAAAAAATGTATAGTGTTATCCATTGCTTTTCAGAGTCTATTGTTAATTGCGGATTTTATAACAATATTGGTTAAAAAATCATTACTGGCAAATGAAATAAGGGAAAGTGATTTGGAAAATTTTATTATTATAGCCATATCGAAATTGATTTTATTTTTAATTATTCTATTTATTAGCAAGATGTCCTGCCGTAGCAATGTTTTGCACATAAAGGAAAATGAGTGGGTAATTTTCTTTGGCATGTCTTTTTTTTCAATTCTGATTTTACTTGCGATTGCAAAAAATGCAGAGTTTGTTACAAATCAGAAATTGGAGCAATTATTTTGGATTTTGGCGATAGGACTTGTTTGGATGAATATTACAATGTTTTATTTTATACAAAATCTAGGAAAGAGGGGATATTTATTAAAAGAAAAGGCTTTGTTAGAGGCAGACAAGAAAAATCAGTTACATTTATATGAGACGATACAAAATCAGATGCAGGAACAGAGAAAAATTTCACATGAATATAAAAATCAACTTATGTGTATACAGGCATTATGTGTAACAAAAAAATATGATGAGCTTATAAAGTACTTAGAACAGATTAGTGAAGCGGTTTTACATGATTTGGATTATATTGACACCAATCATGTTTTGGCAAATGCTGTAATAAATGTAAAATATCAGGAAGCTATGAAAAACAATATTTTGTTTATTTGCAAAATAAATGATTTATCCGGCTTGACCATCGATTCTACGGAATTGGTTGTATTGTTATCGAACTTATTAAATAATGCGATAGAAGCATGTAAGAAGTGTAGTGGAATACGCAAATTAACCTTGAAGTGTGTTTATGAGCAGGGTGATTTTATTTTGTCTGTAAAAAATTCTTATGATGGAACATTGAAGCTTGTAGGGGGAACTTTATATACCACAAAAAAGAGTAATTGGGAAGGTCATGGAATCGGATTGAAAAATGTTATAAAGATTGTTGAAAAGAATAAAGGAAACTATGCAATGGATTACACCGATACGGAATTTAATATTTCAATCGTGATTCCACAGGGGCATATTTGGTAAAAAACAAGCAATAAAAATACAAAAACTGCAAAAAAATGACAAAAACTGCAATAGGGATTGAAAAGAATCTGACATCCGTTATACTGCCTAGTAAGGAGGTGTGACATGTTAGAGCAAATCGTTAGAAAATTAGTAAGTCTATTATTGCGAAATCGATTTATTTCTCAAGAGGAATATGAGCAGTTTGTTTATGTATTGCTTGGAGATATAGAAAGTTTTTTAGTTATAATAAGTATTTTATTTATAGGTACTGTCATTGGACAAATAGTACCTACTGCAAGTTTTCTGATTTGCTTTTTTGCCCTGCGCAAGAGAACTGGTGGGTATCATTTGAGTTCGTATTATAAATGTTATATAGGGACTGTATGTTTATATGTTTTTATAGCGGGCATTTCTTATTTAATATTTGGACATGAGGAAATCTTAATTGGTTGTGCAGTGGTTGCCGGAATAGTAATTATGTACATAGGGAATGTAAATCATCCGAATATGAATGCAGAAGAGGAAGAAGTGCATGAATTAAAAAAGATGTCCAGAATTATTGTAATTTTGGAATTGTTAGTTATCTTCTTTTTAAACTGGTTAGGAAATGCGGAAATGGTAATTGTATATTCCGGGTTGGCAATTATTTTATGTGCAGCACTCCTTGTTATTGCAAAATTAATAGGGCAGGAGGTGAAATAAATTATGGGAATAGAAAAGAAAACACTACAAGTGATTGAAAAGATGACGAGAGCTAGGGTGGAGAAGGAGTTTGGTGGTAGACCTATAGTATGTAGAGGATTTTTACATCAGCCAAAAAGACCAAAGAATCTGGACAGAAAGTAAGATAAAAATAGTGAAATAAAATAAAAAGTCGTAACAGTTAGACTGGATAAGATACTAGGAGTGCCTAGTTGTCTTATCCAGTTTTTGCGTTAAAAAAAGTGATAAGGAATTTTTCAAATATGCCAGAATACTAGAAAATGAAAGAAAATTGCAAAAAAGATTATACAAAATCAAATTTTTTTGGTAAGATAGTAGAGTAAACCTACTATAAAGGTAGGAAAAATAGATTTTAAAGAATACGAAAAGGTAGAATGGATTGCAGGAAGGATAAAAGTGAAATCGAGAGAGTTGTAGGAGGCATAAAGTAAGAAGAGATAGGATGAAATCGTAGAGAAAGAGGAAATGGAGGAGAGAATATGGCGAGAGGAATTCAGACAAAATGTTTGCATTTGCAAGAAGAAGAGGGAAGCATCAACAATTATGGTGCAATCAGTTTTCCCATTTATCAGACAGCGACCTATGCACATATGGGTGTGGGAAAGAGCACAGGATATGATTATAGCCGATTGCAAAATCCTACCAGAGAACACTTGGAAAAGATAGTAGCAACCTTGGAAAATGGAATAGATGCCTTGGCATTTTCCACAGGCATGGCAGCCATTTCACTTATGATGGAATTGTTTGCACCAGGAGACCATTTGATCGTTGATGCGGATTTGTATGGTGGAAGTATTCGATTGTTTCAAAACGTAGCTGTAAAAAATGGAGTTACGTTTTCGAGTATTGATTGTTATAAAGAAGATGTGGAAACGTATATCAATGCGAATACAAAGGCTATTTATATTGAAACTCCAACGAATCCGATGATGAATGTTACCGACATTGCTGCACTTGCCAAGATTGCGAAAAAACATAATCTTCTCCTTATTGTTGACAATACGTTTTTATCGCCTTATTTCCAAAATCCATTAGATTTGGGAGCCGATATTGTAGTACACAGTGGCACAAAGTATTTGGGTGGTCATAACGATACATTGGCAGGTTTTTTAGTTACAAATAAAACAGATATTAGTGAAAAGTTACGCTTTTTGATAAAAACAACGGGAGCAGGATTGGCACCATTTGATAGTTGGTTGATACTGCGGGGAATTAAGACTCTTGGTATCCGAATGGATCGGGCACAGAAAAATGCCATAGAAATTGCAAACTGGTTAAAGGAGCAGAAGGCGGTAACAAAGGTAATTTATCCAGGCTTGCCAGAACATCCAGGATATGAAATTATGAAGAAGCAGGCAAGGGGATTTGGTGCGATGCTTACGTTCCAATTAGAGAGCAAGGAGTTTGCATTGGCAATTCTTGAAAAAGTGAAAATGATAAAATTCGCAGAAAGTCTGGGTGGTGTAGAGACATTAATTACTTATCCGATTACACAAACCCATGCAGATGTTCCTCATGAGGTTCGCATGCAGAACGGAATTACAGAAGGAACGTTAAGACTTTCTGTAGGAATTGAGGATACAAAGGATTTAATAGAGGAACTAACAAAAGTATTTGATGAGGTAGAAGGTGAATTACATGGCAGAAAGAAATCTTAATTTTGATAAGGTAATCAATAGAAAAAATACAAGATGTTTAAAATATGATTTTGCAGAAAGGCGGGGAATGCCAAAAGATGTTCTTCCCCTTTGGGTTGCAGACATGGATTTTGAAACGTCTTCTTATGTGGAAGATGCATTGGTTGAGAGGGCAAAGGAAGGAATCTTTGGATATAGTGAGGTACAAACGCCATACTTTGAAATTGTAAGGGATTGGATGAAAAAACACCATGATTGGGATGTACAGGAAAAATGGTTGATAAAAACACCTGGAATTGTCATGGCATTGGCAATGGCTGTAAAAGCCTATACGAAGCCAGGGGAAGGCGTGTTATTGCAACTGCCTGTGTATTATCCATTTTCAGAGGTAATTAAAGATAATGGGAGAAACGTAGTCAGCAATACGTTATATTTAGGTGAAGACAATCGGTATCATATTGATTTTGAAGATTTTGAAAGAAAAATCATAGAGGAAAATATAAAATTATTCTTTTTATGCAATCCGCATAATCCAGTAGGAAGGGTGTGGAGTAAACAGGAATTAACCCAAATAGGTGATATTTGTGTAAAGCATGGAGTGATTGTAGTCAGTGATGAGATTCATCAGGATTTTGTATTCAAGGGAAAACATACGGTATTTGCAAGTCTAAAAAAGGAATATGAGGATATTTCTATTACATGTACATCTCCAAGTAAAACTTTTAATTTAGCAGGTCTTATGATGTCGAATATTTTTATAGCAAATAGAGAATTGCGACATAACTTTAGAAGAGAATTGGATGCAGCAGGAATCAGTCAGTTGGGAATCATGGGGCTTGTGGCTTGTGAGGCAGCGTATAAGAATGGAGAAGTTTGGTATCAGGCAATGTTATCTTATGTAAAAGAAAATATCGCATTTACAAAGGAATTTGTGGAGAAAAATTTGCCTGGTGTTACAATGATTGATTTGGAAGGAACGTATCTTGTTTGGCTTGATTTTAGAAAGACTGGACTTTCTGTAGACGAGTTGGAACATAGAGTAATCCATAAGGCAAAACTTTGGCTTGACAGTGGAAAGATATTTGGAGAATGTGGAATTGGCTTTCAAAGAATCAATGTGGCATGCCCAAGAAGTATATTGGAGGATGCACTGAATAGAATAAAAGCCGCGATTTATGCTTAGTTTTCTACAAAAGTCTAGTGATTTGCTTGGGAAAAATACTGGCGAGAAAACTTTAAATAAGTGTTTTAATTAATTTTTTAAAAATTTGTCCTAAAATTGGAATTTTATGCATTAACAAAGTGTACAAGAAAAGATGCAAAAAAGAGGAGGATTTTTTATGAGACAAGGAATTAAAAAGAAAATTACAGCATTAACGATTACCAGTGCTATGGTGGCAGCAACTTTAGGAGGCGGTAGTTTCGCATTTGCGGCAAAGAATCAGCCACAAAATGAAGGACAAAGACCAACTGTTGCCACTGGTTCTTCTATCGGAGTAATCGGAGAAAAGCCAAATAAAAAGCCAGTAACCCCAGGAGCAATCGACGCAAAACCAGATAAGAAAAATGATGAAAATAAGCCATCAGAAGGCAATAATGATATAAAAGAACCAGTGACACCTGGAGCAGTTACAGCAAAGCCAGAACCAGCAAATACTGCTAAGAGAAAAGTACCTAAAAAGGTAAAAGTAAAAAAAGCAAGAAAGACTGTAAAGAATAAAATTCAGATTACATTGGATGGAACAAATGTATGGTCAAAACCTAGTGTAACGGTAAAAACGGCTACAGGAAAATCTGTAAAAACAAGTATCGTAAAAAAAGGTAAAAACAGTTGTGTGTTAAAAACAAAGAAACAGTTAAGCAAGGGAACATATACCATAAAAATAAAAGGTGTAAAGGTAAAAGGTGAAACAAAATACGAGACAATTACTACGAAAGTAAAAGTAAAATAATAAAGTGGGAGGACTTTTATGAAAAAAACGTTAATTGTAGTAGATATGCAAAAGGATTTTATTGATGGTTCATTAGGCACAAAGGAGGCACAGGCAATTGTTGGTCCTGTAAAGCAAAAGATTAAAGAATATAAAGAGCGTGGAGATGAAATTATTTTTACCAGAGATACACATCAAAAAAATTATTTGGAGACAAATGAGGGGAAACATCTTCCAGTTGAACATTGCATAGAGGGAACAGATGGATGGAAGATTCCAGAACAGTTGCAGGTTCCAGGTGCAATTTATATAGATAAGCCAAGTTTTGGTTATATGAATTGGAGTGAGTATCAGTTAGAAGAGGTAGAAATTGTTGGGCTTTGTACAGATATTTGTGTGGTATCAAATGCCTTGATTATCAAAGCAACCTATCCTGAAATTCGGGTTGCCGTTGATGCCAGATGTTGTGCAGGTGTGACACCAGAAAGCCATCAGGCGGCATTGACTACGATGAAGATGTGCCAAATTGATGTGATGGAGTAAATTAAAATGGATAAGACTTCTTTATAAGAAAATAAGAGAAACTGTTTTGGTATGTTTTACATAGCAGAAGCAGTTTCTTTTTTTATAAAGGAAAATTAGTCTTGTAGAAGAATGCGTCTACAAGGGTGTATAGTTCGCAGCTAGGTAGTGGATTTCAAAGACTATGAGAAATACGTTTTACGGGTTTCTTATAGTTTTTTGCATAACATAAGTGGTTTAGGTTTACCCAAAATAAAAAAGGAATCATGTTCAACAGGAAAATGTGATTTTTTCGCTCCATTAAAAAATTTAAAAAAAGTTGTAGCTTTTTTTCTTGTTCATTTGTGTTTGTTATGAAATGGGAAATTGACAATGTAACTGTCTATTTTCAAAAAAAGAAAGAGGAGAAAAAAATTATGAAAAAGAAAAGAAAGTTAATAACCGGATGTTTAGTTGCGGTGATGGCAATGAGTAATATAGTTGTGCAGTACCCTTCTAATATGATAGAAACAACTATGGTTACAGCAAAAGCGGCAAAACAGAGTAATGTGAAATATTATGGAAGCTACAAAAATGTCAAATGGAAAGTCTATAAAAGTGGATTGCTTGAAGTAAAAGGAACTGGGGACATGTATGATAAAAAAAAGGGGCCAGATTGGCTTGCATTTAGAAACAGTATTAAAAGTGCAAAAATAGAGGTAAAAAAACCAACAAATTTATCTAAATTATTTTATGGACTTGAATACATGAAAACAGTAGATTTGAGTAAATTAGATACTTCAAGGGTAACAGATATGTCATATATGTTTTCGGGATGTAGTAAATTACAAAAAGTGAATTTGAGGAATTTTAATACATCTCAAGTAAAAAGTATGGAAGAAATGTTTTCTGAATGTTCCGCTTTAAAAGCACTGGACTTAAGAAGTTTTAATACATCCCAAGTAATGTCCATGAAAAGCATGTTTTACGGATGTAGTAATTTAAGAACGTTGGATGTAAGTAAATTTAATACATCAAAAGTAACGAATATGATAGATATGTTTAGGGGTTGCAAAAACGTAAAAACATTGAATGTGAGCAAATTTAGTACTACAAATGTAACAAAAATGAGGGATATGTTTTATGGCTGCAAAAGTGTAAATGCATTGGATGTAAGTAATTTTAATCCAGCGAAGGTAACAGATATGACGGGGGTATTTTCGGGATGTGAAAATATAAAAACATTGGATTTGCGTAAGTGGGATATGGCAAAGGTTAAGAAGATGGGGTCCGATCAAGATAGAGATGAAGTAATGGAGGATGTAGAGGATAGGAAATTTCCTACCTATGGGATGTTTGCGGACTGTGTAAATTTACAAACGATTAAATGGTCTAATGTAAATACTGCGAATGTAAAAAATATGGGATTTCTTTTTTATAATTGTTGCAGTTTAAAGGCGATAGATGTATCAAGTTTTAATACCGAAAATGTGAAATGTATGGCAGGAATGTTTTCAGGGTGTAGTAGTTTAAAAACATTGGATGTAAGTAATTTCAATACTGCTAAGGTAACAGAAATGTCTCATATGTTTTGGGGGTGCCATGGGATAGAAAAACTCGATTTAAGTAGTTTTGATTTGTCCTCTATTTCGGAAAATTATGATGATTATTATGATGATGAAAAATTATATTCGCATCAATTATTGGATTCCTGTTTGCAAATAGTTATAACACCCAAAAAGATCGGCAAATTTGCGTTTATTTTGCCAGAAAATGAGTGGTGGGAGGATTGCCAGGGAAAGCGATATTTGACATTTCCTAAAAATACTGCAGAAAGCATTGTGTTGACGAAGAAAGACAAAAACCGTAGAGGGTAAGGAAGTTTATGTTTGAATAAGTGAAAGGGAGAAAGTTTATGATGAAAAAGCAAAGAAAATGGATGGTTGTTTGTGTGATATTAACAATGATAATGGGAATGTTTGTTACATATCCTATGCAAATGCAGGCAAAGACAATTGTGAAATCAATACAGTTAAATCTATCTGAGAAAACAATGTGTGTAGGTCAGAAGATTTCTTTAAAAGTAAAAAAAGTGACTCCGAGTAAGGCATCGGCAGCAGTGACATGGTCTAGTTCAGATGAAAACGTTGCAATTGTTACACAAACGGGAACGGTTACTGCAAAAAATTTAGGAACTGCAAAAATTATTGCGGTAAGCAAGAACAATAAAAAGGTGGAGGAGCAGTGTACGATTACGGTAACAGAAACTGGAGATGTTCGGTACTCTGGAAAATATCAAAATGTTACTTGGAAGATTTATCAAAATGGGTTATTAGATATTAAAGGAACGGGAGAAGCGTTTGGAGAAGCGAATGTATCGGCAAATAAAAATGTAACAAATGAGGAAGCGTTATCTTATACATATAATATGCCAGGATGGTATAAATATGCGAGTGTGATTACTCGTGCAAGGGTAGATATAAAGGACATTACAAATTTGAACTACGCATTTGATGGTCTTTCACTTTTGAAAGAGGTTGATTTGAGCAAATTGGATACATCAAAGGTAAAAAGTATGTATTCTATGTTTTATAATTGTACAAGTTTAAAAAAAATAGATGTGAGCAATTTTGATACTTCCAATGTAAATAATATGGCAAATATGTTTTACAATTGCAGAAATTTACAAATATTGGATGTTGGCAACTTTGATACATCGAAAGTAGTGGACATGTCAGGAATGTTTTATAATTGCATGAACTTAAAATCATTAGATTTAAGTAGCTTTAATACAGAAAAGGTGAAATATATGGGCTCTAAGGAGGATGAATTGGAGGATTATTCCTTTTTAAATTACAAAGCATTTAGAGCAAGTTATACATATGGAATGTTCGCAAACTGTATGAAATTAAAAGAACTGAATCTGTCAAGCTTTGATACATCTAATGTAAGTGACATGGGGTATCTTTTTTATGGATGTAAGAGTTTGGAAAAAGCGGATGTATCTAAATTTAATACTGAAAAAGTAACATGTATGTCGGGAATGTTTTCAGGATGCAAAAGATTGAAGGAAATTAATTTGAGTAGCTTTGATACAACGATGGTTAAACGAATGACAAGTATGTTTTATGGTTGCGAGAAATTGAAGGAAATTGACGTAAGCAGTTTTGATACAGAAAATGTATGCTCTATAAAGCTGATGTTTGCAAAGTGTAAAAGTATAGAAACTTTAGATTTGAGCAAGCTTGACTTTTCATCTGTAGAAGAAAATGAAGGATACTTCCGAAATGTTGGGTTTGTCTATAAGTGTACAAAATTGCAAACAATTTTGACTCCGAGAAAAACAAATGGCAGTGAGCTTCCATTAGATGGAAATAAGTGGGTAGACAGTCAAGGAACGGAATATGATTTATTGCCTAGCAAAGCGATGCAAAGCATAACATTAACACGAAAAGAAGGTTAGGGAGGTTGAAAAAAATGAAAAAAAAGTATCATAAAATAGGAACAGGGATTTTGATTGGAGCTTTGGTTATTGGAAATTTTATAAATATGCCACTTTGTATAAAAGCAGAAACACAACAGGATATTGTATCAGAAACACAGGAAGTTAATAATGAGGAGGAGAAGGGAAAAGTTCTTCAGTCAGGGACATATAAAGAAACAAAATGGACAATATATGAAAATGGATTGTTGGAGGTCACAGGATCTGGAGATATCTATGGAAAGTCTAATAATAGAAAGCAATCAATATGGAAAGATTATGCACAGGATATTACAAGTGCAAAGATAGAGGTTACAGGTGCAACAAATCTGTCATATCTGTTTGCTGAACTTAATAATTTGGAGGAAGTAGATCTTAGTAATCTTGACACTTCTCAGGTAACTACCATGAAGGGGATGTTTTATGCCTGTGAACATTTGCGTGAACTTGACCTTGGTAATTTTAATACATCCAAGGTAGTTGATATGTGTGGAATGTTTGAATATTGCGAGGGATTAGAAGTATTAGATGTTAGTAGTTTTGATACTTCTCAGGTGAAAACAATGGCAAATATGTTTGCTAATTGTTCTCGTTGTGCGCCTGGCGGCGCACGTCGCTAATGGATGAAAGTTCCTAATCCGCCCTAG